>ENA-OQIR01000003-OQIR01000003.1-human-gut-metagenome-genome-assembly--contig:-NODE-3-length-95758-cov-6.045466_pt1 | contig 95758 bp, 99 predicted proteins | sample MGYA00242580_ERZ504745 | MGnify/ENA primary metagenome ERZ504745 (study PRJEB26092, sample SAMD00036214) | human gut metagenome | host: Homo sapiens | study: EMG produced TPA metagenomics assembly of the...
AATTAAGAACCTGTTCAACGCATAAAATACCCTTTACTACTGGATATCCAGTAAAGGGGTACATATTAATTTCACACGGCTTTTCGATTAATACGATTAATTATTTATTCTTTGCTGCGGCCTGCTCGTCATTGTACTTCTGAACACACTTCTTGATTCTGTCATATGGTGAGAGAAGATCACTGATAGAACAGTCGTGGTTTAATGTATCAATGAGGTATGCGATGTATTTGCTCATGTCACAGCTGATATAGTACTCCTTAGAGAGAAGCTCAGGTGACTGGTAGATAAGGTTTGTTGTAACTACTCTGTAGATGAGACCCTCCTCGTAAGCCTTGTCAAATGAAGCAAAGCCGTTTGTAAAGAGACCGAATGTAGAAACAACAAAGATTCTGTTAGCTTTACGCTTCTTAAGCTCTCTTGCTGTATCAATCATACTTTCGCCTGAAGAAATCATATCATCGATGATAAGAACATCCTTACCTCCACATTTGTTCCGAGGAACTCATGAGCTACGATAGGGTTACGTCCGTCAACGATACGGCTGTAATCACGACGTTTGTAGAACATACCCATGTCTACTCCGAGTACGTTTGCAAGGTAGATAGCACGGTTTGTAGCGCCCTCATCAGGAGAGATAATCATAAGATGGTCAGCATCAATAGTGATATCCTTTACGTTCTTTAAGATGCCCTTAATGAACTGGTAAGAAGGCATTACATTCTCAAAGCCGTTCAGAGGAATAGCATTTACCACACGAGGGTCATGAGCATCGAAGGTGATGATATTGTCTACACCCATGTTGATAAGCTCCTGAAGAGCCAATGGACAGTCAAGAGACTCACGGCCTGTACGTCTGTGCTGACGGCTCTCATAAAGGAAAGGCATGATAACTGTGATTCTTCTTGCTTTTCCGCCGGCTGCAGCGATAACACGCTTTAAGTCTGCGTAGTGGTCATCAGGTGACATGTGGTTTGTCTGACCGCATACTGTATAGGTAAGACTGTAGTTTGTTACATCTACCATGATGTACAGATCATAACCACGAACTGACTGGTTGATAACACATTTAGCCTCGCCGGAACCGAATCTAGGTGTAGAAGGCTTGATAATGTAACTGTTTTTGTAGTAGTCCTTGAAAGCACTCTCGTTAGCATGCTGGTGCTCTCTGTGCTCTCTCCAGCCTGTAAGTATGCATCTACCTTCTGGGCAAGACCTATACAACTGTCGGTTGCAACAAGTCCAAGTGTACCGGTTGGCATAGTCTCCAAAATTCTCTCATCGTTTGGCATTGTTATTCCTCCATATAACCATATAATAAATAAACTAAATATATAATATAAAAAGCGTTATTTGGAAAGACGCTTTTTAATTCGTATGTCATCTCCAAAGAGCTTGATAAAACTATAATTGCTTGAAATTCTTGAAAGTGTTCTCTCGGAGTAAATATCTGCTATCTGCTCCAGATTCAGATTAGTGGAAATAATAGTAGATTTCTGTCGCAGTATGCGCTCATTTACACAAAGGAAAAGCTGTGATGTGGTAAATGAGTTGGAAAGCTCGGTTCCGAGATCGTCTATGATAAGTAAATCACAGTCGAATATATTCTGGTGCGCTGCGATGGCATCTGCATCCTTTTCAAACACACCTTTGCTTAATATATCAAATAATTGGAATGCTGTAAAGTAAATTACGGAGTAACCTGCATCTAAAAGCTCTTTTGCAATGCAATTAGATAAAAAGTCTTTCCGACACCGGTATTACCGTAGAAAAATATGTTTTTAGGTTTGTTTTCAAAATTGTCTATAAATTCATGACAGTTCGTCACTGCAAGCTTTGCTGTGGCAAGAGCAGACAGCCCTGTCGCAGGATTTTTCTGCTCATCTGAGTAATAATCGAATGAGAGCGTGGAAAATTCTCTCTTGATAAAATCTCCCTGATATTGGACTGCGAATAAACGGTATTGATAATAGCCTGCTTGAAACAATGACATTTCTGACCGTTTATGTATCCTGTATCATGGCAATCTGGACAGGTGTAAATAGGTTCAAAATAATCAAGCGGATATCCGAGTGTGGATAGAAGAGCAGCACGCTCCTCCTTATAGTCCTCGATTGCAAGGCGTAAAGCGGCAAGAGCATTCTCATCACCATCCATAAGCCTGTACGCCTGCCTGACAGAGGCTGATGCAATCTCTGAGTCAATTTCCCTGAGGCGGGGTGCCTTGCGATAGGCTTCCTCAATACGCTTGTCATGTATGTATTTGTTCTGAAGCTGGCGTTTATCGTAGCCTCGCATTATCTCATCATATTGAGCATTGGTAAGTGCCATATATCCTCCTTGGGATGTGTAAATCTAACTTGAAAAATCATATAACTAAATTGCGCAACAGAAATCATACAGTTTAAATCAGATAATTGAAATCATGTAGCTTAAATCATACCGTAGAATTCAGAAACAGCTTCTCCAGCTTGTCGTAATCATTGTTGCGCTGATTGAAGTTGTTAAATTTATTCTTGGAACTTGAATTATTGCTTTTGGGTTTTGAGGAACCGTTTGCAGTATTTGTACTCTGTGATGAGCCGGTAGCAGAGGCTTTATTGGCCTTGGCAAAGTTGGCATCAAGCACTTCAACATCCTTTAATGTATGTACATCCTTTTTCCTCCAGTTCGCGAGTATCGAGTCTGTGTACTCGAAGCTTGGCTTCTGGATAGCTGAAATGGTTTTACTGCAGGCGGCCTTTACAAGCTCTATATCGAAACCGTATTCGCCGACCCATTTGTTTATGAGCGACACCTCAGAGTCAACCAGATTACGGCCTGTGATTCCAAGAGCCTTCATTACAGAATAGTAAATCTGTGAGTGAGCGGCTGCATCGTCCTTTGCCTGGTCTACGGTCTTTATGCCGGCATCGGCCCAGCCGAGAGCGACCTTGTTCATGTACCGAAGGCTTGAATGTCCCTTGGTAATGCAATACTCTACAAGATATTCTACCAGGTCGGTAGAAAAATGAAGCTCGTCCAGCCAGTAGAGCACCATATTGGTGTCTGTGGATGAGAGCGTGTGCTTCAGATATGTCTCTATAATAAAGAAAAGCTCTGAAATGTCAGGATTCTTTCTAAACTCCTTAATCTCATCAAGTGTGTATTCCTTCTGTGAAGGAGCAGGCTTGTCAGTAGCCTGGCTCTTAAGCTTTTCCACAACAGAATCCTGCATCCGAATATTCGCGGTAGAAATATTCTGCGCAACGTTATTAACCACACCGTTTTGCAAACTATTCTGTGTAGCATTATTAACCACGCTGTTTTGCAAATTATTCTGCACAGCATTATTAACCACGCTGTTTTGCAAATTATTCTGTGCGGCATTATCAGCCACAGCGCTTTGTATATTACTCTGAGCAGCCTGTATACCGGATACAGCAAGGCTGCAGAGGTTGATTCCAGTAATCTGACCATCAGCGCCGGTTTGCACATGCAAAATGCCCTCAGAGGCCCAGTAATTGAGGGCACGTATGATGTCGGCTTCAGTATTGCTGAAATGATCGGCAATCTCTGAAATAGTTGCTATGCCTGCCCCGGAGCCTGTCGCACGGAGCAGATAAAGGTATACCTTGACAAACTCACCGTTTGCCTTTGGCATGTATTGATCTATAAAAATATCTGACACAGTAGTGAATGATGTTGCTATGTCACTGCTAATGTTTATCGCTGTCATATAAAAAACTCTCTTTCGCTTAACCTGTGAGCAATTATAGCACAATATTTTAACCGTGTGAAGATGGTAAAAGTGCTACAAGCCTTGTAAACTCGGGCTTTCCGAGTCCACAAAAAAATGTGGATAACGTGGATAACTGTGTAAAATAATTGAAAAATCAATGTATCACAGGGTATATAAGCTGTTGAAAATTATTTAAAAAATCCACACACAAAATGAGAGTTGTTAACATTTTGTATGTGGATAACGTGGATAACTTATTTCTTAAGCAGGTCTTCGCCGATTTCTACTACATTTCCGGCACCCATTGTTATCAACAGGTCACCGTTTACACAATTTTCTGATAAAAATTTCTCGATTTCCTCAAATGATGGGAAATAGTGCGCATTCACACCTTTTTCGAGCAATAAATCCAGGATATCCTTAGATGAGATACCATATGTGTTCTGCTCACGCGCAGCATAGATATCAGCAAGCACCACAACATCTGCCATTGAAAGAACATCGGCAAAATCATTTAAGAATGCCTTGGTTCTGGAATAGGTGTGTGGCTGGAAGCAAAGGACAAGCCTGTCATGTGGATATTTTTGTGCGGCTGTCAGTGTTGCGCGGATCTCGGTTGGATGGTGAGCGTAGTCATCAATGATTGTGACGCCGTTTACCTTGCCCTTGTACTGGAAACGTCTGTCAGCACCGCCAAATTTGTCAAGGCCTGTGAGGATAGACTCCGTATCGAGACCAAGTGTGGTGGATAAAGCTATGGCTGCGAGTGCATTGCTTACATTGTGAGCGCCCGGAACAGAGAGTTTTACGTCGAAAAGTGGACTACCCTGTCTCATAGCTGTAAAAGATGCACAAGCTTTATCGTCATAGGTTATATTTTCCGGATAGAAATCATATTTTGAATCAAAGCCATAGGTGATAATCTTTTGAGGAAGCCCTGCGACAATCTCCTCATAGCGGTCAATCTCACCGTTGATGATGGTAGCACCGCCTGCGAGAGTGTTTGATGCATACTCGCGGAAGGAATGCCTGATGTCGTTGATATCCTTGAAGAAATCCAGATGCTCAGCCTCAATATTTAAAATAATGCTGTAGCGTGGTCTGAAATTCAAAAAGCTGTTTGTGTACTCACACGCCTCAGAGATGAAGTACTCTGAATCGCCCACACGCAGATTGCCGTGGATAGATGACAAAATACCTCCTACGGAAATGGTAGGATCTGTCTGGGCGGCGAGAAGAATCTCGCTGATCATGGATGTGGTGGTAGTCTTGCCGTGTGTGCCGGCTACAGCGATAGAATAATCGTAATTGTCCATAATCTGTCCGAGAAGCTCGGCTCTGGTAAGCATTGGAATACCGGCTGCCTTTGCTGCGGCAAACTCAGGATTGCTTTCATGGATAGCAGCAGTGTAAACCACCAGGTCGATACCGGAGGTGATATTGTCTGCGCTCTGGCCATATATGACTTTTATGCCCTTGGCAGCAAGAGTCTTTGTGAGGTCTGATTCCTTTGAATCGGAGCCGGAAATTGTAAAGCCCTCCTCATGCAGAATCTCTGCGAGACCGCTCATGCTGATACCGCCGATGCCTATGAAATGGATGTGTATTGGTTTGCTGAAATCTATTTTATACATTAATTTTACCTGCCTGATTTATTATAATTTATATTGTAACTATTAAGAATCGCTGAGAACAAAAAGCCGATGCGTCATGATTGCATGTAAGCAACAGATTTTCTTGTTCTGAATAGTTACTTTATATTAATTATACAACTAAATATAGTATTTGCAAAGGAAAAATAAGGTGAAAGCAGGCATGACTTTCAAATGATAAGAACCATAGCAGGTTAAACAGATATACGCTAAATGACACTTGTGCAAAATGTCGAAAATAAAGAAAAATATTATTTGATTTTGTGAAAAATGTTGAAGTGATAATGCGGCTGTGGTATAATTTTTTTTATAAAAATAATTCATCTGGACCATATGAATTTGATGGGTTTAAAGTATATAGCAGTAACTGCAATTTATGCAGCAGCAACTATAATTTATATGGAAACAATTGTGATTTATTATGGAAGCATTACAGATACGGTTATTACAGAAACAAGTGGTGGGGACCGGATGGCACAACAAAAATTAGGACAGACGAGGAGTGATAACGTGATTAAGAAAGAAATGATAGCCATGCTTTTAGCAGGCGGTCAAGGCAGCAGACTTGGTGTTCTGACAGCGAACGTAGCAAAACCGGCAGTTTCGTTTGGTGGAAAGTACAGAATCATAGATTTTCCGCTTAGCAACTGCATCAATTCAGGCATTGATACAGTGGGTGTACTTACACAGTATCAGCCACTCAGACTTAACAGCACATCGGAATAGGTATTCCGTGGGACCTCGACAGGAATAATGGAGGAGTGGCAATACTGCCTCCTTATGAGAAGAGCGGCAACAGCGAGTGGTACACAGGTACAGCCAATGCAATCTACCAGAATATGAGGTATATAGACAGTTACAACCCGGACTATGTGTTGATACTGTCAGGAGACCATATTTACAAGATGGACTATGAGGTGATGCTTGATTTCCACAAGGAAAACAATGCCGATGTGACCATAGCAACCATGCCGGTGCCTATCGAGGAGGCCAGCCGATTTGGTATCGTCATAGCCGATGATGATAAGCGCATCAATGCATTTGAGGAAAAGCCGGTTCATCCGCGCAGTAATCTCGCATCAATGGGCATTTACATATTCTCATGGCCGGTGCTAAAGGAAGCATTACTTGCACTAAAGGATCAGGAAAACTGTGATTTTGGCAAGCATGTCATACCATACTGCTTTGAAAACGACAGACGTATGTTTGCATACGAGTTCAACGGATACTGGAAGGACGTAGGTACACTGCTCATACTGGGAGGCCAATATGGAGCTTGTGGACCTCATTCCAGAGTTCAATCTGTACGAGGAGTATTGGAAGATTTACACAAAGAATGATGCAATCGAGCCACTTTATATAGCCAAAGGAGGCCATGTGGAGCGAAGCATCATGGGTGAGGGCTGTGAATGCTACGGTCATGTGAGCATTCTGTCATAGGTGCCAACGTCAAGATTGGAAGAGGCGCAGTAATACGTGATTCCATCATCATGTGTGACACGGAGATAGGCTCCAATGTCACGATAGACAAGTCCATCATTGCCGAAAATTGCAAGGTGGGCGACAATGTGACACTTGGCTTCGGACAGGAGAAGCCGAACGTATTAAATGAGAGCATATACTCATTTGGGCTGGTCACTATAGGAGAAGATTCTGTGATACCGGACGGGGTAAAGATAGGCAAAAATACAGCAATCTCCGGTGTTACATACGAAGAGGATTACAAAGACGGTGTGCTTGAGGGCGGAGAAGTTATTATCAAGGCAGGTGACGGAAAATGAAGGCAATAGGAATAATTTTGGCCGGCGGCAACAATAATAGGATGAAGGAACTGACAGCAAAACGAGCAGTACCGGCCCTGCCGGTAGCAGGCAGCTTCAGAAGCATAGATTTTGCGCTCAGCAGCATGTCAAACTCACATATACAGACTGTCGCAGTACTGACCCAGTACAATGCACGCTCACTGAATGAGCATTTAAGCTCATCAAAATGGTGGAATTTTGGCAGAAAGCAGGGGGGCTTATTCCTCTTTACACCTACAGTCACAGCGGACAACAGTGACTGGTATAGGGGCACGGCAGATGCGATGTATCAGAACATTGATTTTCTCAAGAGACGCCATGAGCCATATGTCATCATCAGCAGCGGTGACTGTGTATACAAGCTGGATTTCAACAGAGTGCTTGATTTTCACATCGAGAAAAAATCAGACATTACAGTGGTATGCAAGGACATGATGTACAACGACGATGTCAGCCGTTTTGGTGTGGTACGCATGGATGATGAGTCCAGAATCACAGAGTTTGATGAAAAGCCAATCGAGCCTTATCCAACACCATTTCCACAGGTATCTATGTCATCAGGAGACGACAGCTCATAGAGCTTTTGGAGGCGGCAGCTGAGGAAAACAGATTCGATTTCGTAAATGATATCCTCGTGCGCTACAAAAATGTAAAGAAAATATATGGCTACAAGATAAATTCATACTGGAACAATATCGCCGATATTGATGCATACTTCAAGACCAATATGGATTTCTTAAGACCTGACGTCAGAAGCTATTTCTTCAGGGAGGAGCCGACCATCTGCTCAAAGGTGGACGACCTGCCACCGGCCAAGTTTAATCCGGGCTCAGACATTTCAAACAGCCTCGTATCAAGTGGTTGTATCATAAACGGCAGCGTGGAGGATTCGGTGCTTTTCAAGCAGGTATTTGTGGGCAAAAACACTACCGTGAAGAACTGCGTGCTGCTCAATGACGTCTACATAGGCGACAATGTGCACCTCGAAAATTGCATCGTAGAGAGCCGTGGAACCATCAATCCAAACACCTGCTATTGTGGTGAGGATGGAGTCATGATAGTAAAAGAAAAAAATGTAAGATATGTAATTTAAAAACAGACCAGGGGGACAAAAATATGCAGATTACAGACATCAGAATTCGTAAGGTAGAAAAAGAGGGCAAGATGAAGGCGGTTGTGTCAATCACAATCGATGATGAATTCGTGGTACATGACATCAAGGTAATCGAAGGAGAAAAGGGACTTTTCATTGCCATGCCAAGCCGCAAGGCAAACGATGGCGAGTACAGGGATATAGCCCATCCGATTAACTCTGCCACACGCGAGAATATCCAGAATATGATTCTTGAAAAGTATAAGACAGAGATTGAGAATGTATAAAACAGTCAAATGCTGTAGCAAATGTAAATAATAATTTTGGTATGTGTATATCAGACGAAATCGCGCAAGTGCATCGGAGGAGATTGGCTTGCGCGGTTTTTGTGTAATAAGGGTTTGATTAGAGAATAAAAAGTAAGCATATATTCATTTTAGACCCTCGTCTTTTAGAGAGAAATTTGATGACAAACTGTCCTCTCTGTGCTACAATCAACTCAAAGCATTATATTTCTGTAAATACGACACCACAGCATATTTTATCGGTGCGTATCACTTTGAAGAGGGCAGACCACTTCGCATTTTTCGACAAAGACATGGAAATTTTCAATGCTTTATGTTACCAGTTAATAGCAGGAAAATTGAAATGTCAGATGTGAAAACATTGCGAGAAAAGAGGGGGTAGGGATTTTGCCGGCTTTTATATAAGTGATTATTGTACACATCATATACGTGGAAAGCATAAGTATACAGTATTTTTATTCGACTTCAAATTTTCCTGCTCACACAAGAAGAGGAGGTTAATTTGGGTACAAAGGACTCGAAGGCAAAGGAGTATTTGTCGGACAATACGAGGTTTAGTGAAATCTGTAATTATGTATTGTTTGACGGAGATAAGGTTATCAAACCGGAGGATTTAAAGGAATGTGACACCACAGAGGTGTTATCAGTTTTCGGTATTGATAAGAAGCAGATTGTTAAGCAGAAATGGAGAGATTTGCTAAAAAGTGTTTCCGTGAAGCATACAGGGCAAATGTATGTTATCTTAATTGGAGCAGAAGCGCAGACAGACATTCATTATGCGATGCCTGTTAAAACTATGATTTATGATGCATTGAATTACGGAGAACAGGTCAACGAGGCAAAGAAAAGTCACCGGAAAAATAAGGATTACAGGTCTTCGGACGAGTTTCTGTCAGGCTTTACACTTGATGATAAGCTGACACCGGTGATTACAATCACACTGTATCTTGGAACTACACAGTGGGATGGGCCAAGAAGCCTTGTAGAGATGATGCCACAGATGGATGAAAGAATACGCCCATTCATCAATGATTACAGGATTAATTTGCTGAATCCGCTGGAAGTTACAGACTTTTCCAAGTTCGAGACAGGCTCAGGCCATTGTTTGAGTTATTGAAAAATGCGTCAGATGAGGAAAAGCTGAATGATTTAATTACAAACGACGAAACCTTTACAAGGGTTGATGTTGAGACAGTAGCAGCTATCAATCTATTTGTAGGAACTGACATTAAGTATGATGAAAAGGAAGAGGTGGTAAATATGTGTAAGGCATGGGATGATCATAAAAAAGTGGCATTCAGGAGGGAATGCAGAGAGGAATGCAGCAGGGCCGTCTTTTTGAAATTTATCTTTCAGTACAGGAGGGAGACTATTCTGCAAAAAGAGGTGCGAGAAGGCAGAGATGTCGCTCGATGAATTTGAAAAAGCGATGAGCAAAGCAGGATATAAAATTCCTGAGCTGGTATAATAATCTAAATATATTTCACACAAACCGGTCTATCCGTGGTACAATAAGCCACAGAAAGACCGGCTTTTTAGAGTATAGCTACAATAAAAGAGGATAGACAAACAGATATGTACAAGACGAAAATAGATAATCTGGATTTAAAACAGATTGCTGACAGTGGTCAGTGCTTCAGATGGAAGAATACAGGAGAAAATGAATACACAGTAGTGGCATTTGACAGGGCACTTCGGATTAAGCAGGATGGGAATGAGTTTGAGCTGGACTGTGATGAGGCAGACTGGAACAATATATGGAAAAGCTATCTGGATATGGATACGGATTATGCGGGGATTGCAAAGCTTATAGCAGACGGAGATGACGCGCATCTGAAGGAGGCATATGCATATGGCAGTGGTGTGCGAATTTTAAGGCAGGATTTGTGGGAGATGATTGTTACTTTTATGATTTCCCAGAATAATAACATAAAGCGAATCACAAATAGTGTGGATTTACTTTGCAGGCGGTGCGGACATAAAATAGACGGCAGTGCAGAGGGGGAAGATCTGTATACATTTCCCAAGCCTCTTGAGGTACCGGATGAGGTATTTGATGACAGGAGCATGGGCTTTGGCTACAGGGCACCGTATCTGAAGGAAATATATGAGTATGGTGCTAATAATCCTGACTGGCTTGATAATCTGCGCAAAATGAGCTATGATGAGGCGATGGAAAGCCTGCTTACCCGCAAAGGAATTGGCAAAAAGGTGGCGAACTGCATATGTCTTTTTGGTTTACATCATGTGGATGCGTTTCCGATAGATACGCATGTAAAGCAGCTTTTGGACAAATATTATAGTGACGGCTTTGATTTTGAGCGCTACAAGGGTGTGGCGGGAATTATCCAGCAGTATTTGTTTTATTTTGAATTGTAAATGATATGAGAAAGAGAAGGATAAACGATGTACGTTATAGTAGGACTTGGAAATCCTGACAAAAAATATGAGCACACAAGGCACAATATCGGATTTGATGTGATAGATGCGCTTGCGGATAAATATAATATAAGTGTGACAGACAAAAAGCACAAGGCGCTCTGTGGAAGCGGAGTGATTGAGGGCATGAAGGTGCTGCTCGTGAAGCCGCAGACATACATGAACTTAAGCGGTGAGTCTGTTGCTGAGGTGATGAATTTTTATAAGCTTGATCCGGATGAGAAAATGATCGTTATTTTTGATGATATTTCGCTCGAGCCGGGGCGTATCCGTATCCGCAAAAGGGCAGCGCCGGCGGTCACAACGGGATTAAGAGCATCATTGCAATGACCGGCACACAGGCTTCAGCCGTATCAAGGTCGGTGTTGGAGAAAAGCCGCAGGGCTGGGATCTTGCTGACCATGTGCTCGGGCGTTTCAGTTCTGAGGACAGGGCAAAGGTGGAGGAAGCTATCGGTCATGCGATGGATGCAGCAGTTCTTATGATGCAGGGCGAGACGGATAAGGCTATGAACATATATAACTAGCTGGAAATCGACAAGGTGATTTTGAACAGACAGAAATGGAGAATTGAAAGTGAAAGCATTTACAGAGCCACTCCTTTCCCTTGCGGGCTTTGAGGAGATGACAAAAACGGCAGAAAAATCGTCCGGACTTATATCTGTCACGGGATGTATAGATGCGCAAAAATCACAGATGATATATGCCTTTGGAGGTCACAGGAAAAACAAGCTTATTGTGACCTTTGGAGAGCAGAAGGCGAAGGAACTGTACGATGAGTACAGTTTTTTTGACAAAGAGGTGGTGTATTATCCATCAAAGGATGTGCTTTTTTACCAGTCGGATATCAGGGGCAATCTCCTGACAGCGGAGCGCATCAGGGCTTTGAAGGCTATCCGTGAGCAGGAGAGAGTGACACTTGTGACCACCTTTGATGCGCTGATGAATACGATGGCGCCGATAGAAAAGATGTGGGAAAACGTGCTTACACTTGAGCAGGGACAGCTTTTGGATTTGAAGGAAATTCAGGCTGCTCTTATCAGAATGGGCTATGAAAAAGAGTATCAGGTCCAGACGATGGGACAGTTTTCTGTCAGGGGTGGTATTCTTGATGTTTTTCCGCTGACGGAGGAGAATCCTATCCGAATCGAGCTGTGGGGAGACGAGATAGACACCATCAGATATTTTGACTGCGAGAGCCAGAAATCCATTGAAAATATTGATCGGGTGAGCATATATCCGGCGGCAGAGCTTGTACTTAGCGATGAGGAAAAGGCCGGGGGAATTGACAAGCTTAAGGCAGAGGCAAAGCGTGTGTCTGACAAGCTTAGAAAGCAGATGAAGACAGAGGAAGCACACAGAGTGACTGTGATGGCAGACGAGCTTACCGAGGAGTGGGGAGAGCTGTCCATGTATGCGGGCATGGATGCTTTTTTGTCGTACTTTTTTGACGAGAGAGTCGGGATTTTGGATTATTTTAATCCATCGGACAGCATTATATTTTTCGATGAGCTGACCAGGTGCGTAGAGCAGGGAAAGCTTACCGAGACCGAGTTTTCAGAGAGCATGAAGCAGAGACTTGCGATGGGATATATACTTCCGGGGCAGATGAACGGTCTTTTTACAGAGAAGGAGATTGTGGCAAAGCTTGGGAAGTATTCGTGTATCGCACTCGGTGCGCTCGATAATAAAGCAAACGGACTGCACCAGCTGGGAAGCTATGGTATTCACTGTCAGAGTGTCAGCCCATACAATAACAGCTTTGAGCTTTTGATAAAGGATTTAAAGCGCTATAAGAAAAACGGCTACAGAGTCATTCTTTTATCCGGTTCAAGGACAAGGGCAAAGCGGCTTTCAGAGGATATCACAGATCAGGGAATCACATGCTTTTATACTGAAAACTACGACCATGAGCTTTTTGAGGGGCAGATTATGGTCTGCTACGGCAAGGTGAGAAGAGGCTTTGAGTATCCTATCCTAAAGTTTGCCGTGATTACGGAGTCAGATATTTTTGGGGCACAGCAGAAGAAAAAGAAGCGTCACCGCACCTATGAGGGTGAAAAAATACAGAGCTTTACCGATTTGTCGGTTGGGGACTATGTGGTGCATGAAAACCACGGACTAGGTATTTACCGCGGCATTGAAAAGCTTGAGGTGGACAAAAAGGTAAAGGACTACATCAAGATAGAGTATCAGGGTGGCTCCAATCTCTATATTCTTGCCACACAGCTTGACATGATACAAAAGTATGCCGGAAAGGATGCCAGAAAACCAAAGCTCAACAAGCTTGGCGGTCAGGAATGGACAAGAACAAAGAATAGGGTCAGAGGTGCGGTAAAGCAGATTGCAGGAGACCTGGTGAAGCTGTACGCCCAGCGTGAGCAGCAAAACGGATACGCCTTCGGCGAGGATACGGTATGGCAGAGAGAGTTTGAAGAGCTTTTCCCTTTTGATGAGACTGAGGATCAGATTCTTGCAATTGAAGCCACAAAGACTGATATGCAGAGTCATAAAATAATGGACAGACTGATTTGCGGTGACGTGGGCTACGGCAAGACGGAGGTTGCAATCCGTGCGGCCTTCAAGGCGGTGCAGGACAGCAAGCAGGTGGCATATCTTGCCCCGACAACCATTCTGGCACAGCAGATTTACGATACGTTTTCGCAGAGGATGAAGGATTTTCCGGTGAATGTGGATTTGATGTGCCGTTTCAGAAGTGCAGCAGAGCAGAAAAAGACGATAGAAAAGCTCAAAAAGGGTGAGGTTGATATCATCATCGGAACACACCGTATACTCTCAAAGGATGTGCAGTTTAAGGATCTGGGACTTTTGGTAATCGATGAGGAGCAGCGCTTCGGAGTGACTCACAAGGAGAAAATTAAGCAGATGAAGGTCAATGTCGATGTACTCACACTGACCGCTACACCGATTCCGAGGACACTCCACATGAGTTTAATCGGCATAAGGGATATGAGCGTGCTTGAGGAGCCACCGATGGACCGTGTACCGATTCAGACATATGTCATGGAGTACAATGATGAGCTTGTCAGAGAGGCAATTAACAGGGAGCTTGCCAGAAACGGACAGGTGTACTATGTGTACAATAAAGTGCGCGACATAGCAGACATAACAGCAAAGCTGCAGGAGCTGGTGCCGGATGCGACTGTTGCATTTGCGCACGGACAGATGAAGGAGACGGAGCTTGAGCGCATCATGTACCGTTTCATCAATGGTGAAATAGATGTGCTTGTATCCACGACCATTATAGAGACCGGACTTGATATCTCAAACGTCAATACAATGATTATACACGATGCGGACAACATGGGACTTTCACAGCTTTATCAGCTCCGCGGACGAGTCGGCAGATCTAACCGTACTGCGTATGCATTTCTCATGTACAGGCGCAACAAGATGCTAAAAGAGGTGGCAGAAAAGCGTCTTGCAGCGATAAAGGAGTACTCAGACCTTGGCAGCGGCTTTAAGATTGCCATGAGAGACCTTGAAATCCGTGGTGCGGGCAATCTGCTCGGTGCGGAGCAGAGCGGACACATGGAGGCAGTGGGCTATGATTTGTACTGCAAGATGTTGAGCGAGGCTGTAAAAGAGGCAAAGGGCATCGAGGATATCAGTGACAAATTTGACACGACCGTGGATATTGTAACCGATGCTTATATTCCGGCAGGTTATATTGCAAACGAATTCCAGAAGCTGGATATATACAAGCGTATTGCAGGCATAGAGACAGAGGAAGAGAAGGATGAGATGCTCGAGGAGCTCATAGACAGGTTTGGTGAACCACCAAAATCAGTGCTCAGCCTGCTTCGCGTGGCAAGGCTTAAGGCGTTGGCACATGCCGTATATATCACTGAGATAAAGCAGACCGGCTCACTGATAAAGCTTACCATGTTTGAACGGGCAAGGATAAATCCGGAGAAGATACCAATGCTTGTTGCCCAGTATAAATCCTCACTCAAATTCAATATGGCAGAAAACCCATATTTCACATTTGATTTAAAAAATGGCAGCGTGGCGAAGAAGCGGGATGTGCTTGATGTGGTGGAGGAACTGATTTCGCAGATGCGTAAGGAACTGATTACGGCTGAATAGTTACCCGAATTTTGGAATCATGTAGCATATAGCATAGGAAACACCACATGCTTTACGCGAAATTGACGATAATTTACAAAGTTTAGAAAATGCTTGCCAGCAGGCCCGAAAAGCTCTATAATATACGAGCGATACTATACCAATTTTAAAGAGGATAGATACAATGAAAGCGAAAAAAGTAATAGCTATGTTATTAGCTGCAACACTCTCAGTTACAGCTTTTACAGGATGTGCAATAAATAAAACCGCAACAGTTGCGACATTAGATAAAGAGGATATCAAGCTTGGACTTGTTAATTTTATGATAAGGTACCAGGAGGCCGGTTATGATGACATGTATATACAGTACATGGGCGAGGGCTACTGGGACAAGACAGTATCAGGCAATAATACTGTGCTTGAAACATGGAAGAAAAATGCTATCGAGGAGGCTCATGAGCTTTACACATTAAAGGCGCATCAGTCAGATTACGATGTAGAGGTTTCTGATAATGAGAAAAAGGAAATCAAAAAGGCCGCAGAGAAGTTTATGAAGGCAAATTCCGATGATGTGATAGACGAGATGAGTGCTACAGAGGAGATTGTCGAGGAATATTTAGAGCTTCGCCTCATAAAGAGTAAGATGTATGCTGCAATCATCAAAAATGCTGATTCAAGCGTGACGGATGAGGAAGCCAATATGGCTGCATACACCATTGTGAAGCTTGATTACAAGGGTGCATATGACTCTAATTACCAGTATCAGACATATACAGATGAGCAGTCAGCACAGATAAAGGCACAGGCAGATGCAGTGGTAGAGGCGCTTGCAGGCGGATCATCCTTAGAGGATGCAGCCAAGGCAGCAGGCACTACAGCCACAACAGGCACATACGCCACATACGTTGATCCGGATGCGGAGAAGACAGATGATTCAGATAAGAAATCAGATGACACAGAGTCTAAAGAGAGCTCAGAGTCATCGGACAGCAAGACAAAGGACAGTGTATACACTACAAACAATCTTGATCAGAGCGTTGTAGATGCACTCAATTCCCTTGAGGAGGGACAGACCTCAGACCTCATCACCACAGACAGCACTTACTATATCGTAAGGCTCGACAAAAAGACCGATGATAAAGCAACAGAGTCAAACAGGAAGACTGTAAAGGGCAATAAAGAGGACAAATATTACAATGGCATCCTTTCAGGATGGCAGGACGATGAAAAATGGTCTGTAAAGCAGAAGCAGCTTGACAAGATCAAGATTCACAATTATTTTACTACTACCAAGAAGGACAAAAAGGCAGCAGACACAAGCGCTACAGAGAGCACACAGCAGTCAGAAAGCACCAATAGTACAGATACAGAGAATACTGAGGCAGTAGATGGAACAGAAAACTAATATCGTACTTATAGCATGCCGGGAGTTGGAAAGAGTACCATAGGCGTAATACTTGCAAAGGTGCTGGGATACAGCTTCCTGGATGCGGATTTACTGATACAGGAGCAGGAGGGAAAGCTTCTGCGTGAGATAATTGAGGAAAAGGGCACGGACGGTTTTATAGAGGTAGAGAACCGTGTCAATGCTTCTATCAGGCTGATAGGGCCATTATAGCTACAGGCGGTTCGGTGGTATACGGAAAAGAGGCCATGGAGCATCTTAAGGAGATAGGCAGAGTTGTGTATCTCAAGGTTTCTTATGCTATTTTGGAAAAACGACTTGCAGACATAAAGGGTAGAGGTGTAGTATTAAAGAAAGGGCAGACTTTAGAGACCCTTTTTGAAGAGCGCTCAAAATTGTATGAGCAGTATGCAGACATCGAGGTTTCCGAGGAGGGGCTTGATGTGGAGCAGACAGTAGAGAAGCTGGTGGAGGCACTTGAATTATAGTGCTTATTTATCGTGATATTATTAGATAATAGTAGCTGCTGCGTCATTTATTAAAAGCAGCACCGGCACAAATGGCGACATAAATACGTCGTCATAAATGAAATTTGTAGTTGGATGTATAACAATAGTGTAAATTGAGAATAGTATATTAGGAGGAAGTATACTCCTGAATTCATAGAGGTGGAATATGGAACAGTACGTAATCAAAGGTGGAAATCCTTTATACGGTGAAGTTGAAATTGGTGGAGCTAAAAATGCTGCACTTGCTATTTTGGCCGCTGCCATAATGACAGACGAGACTGTAACAATAGATAATTTGCCAAATGTAAGGGATATCAATGTCTTACTTCAGGCAATCGAAGAAATCGGCGCACATGTGGAGCGCGTGGATATACACAAGGTAAAGATAAATGGTTCATTTATCAGGGGCGTAAATGTCGATAATGAATTCATCAGACGAATCAGGGCATCATATTATTTAATTGGTGCATTACTTGGAAAATACAAGCATGCAGAGGTTGCGCTTCCGGGAGGCTGTGATATCGGAAGCAGGCCGATTGACCTTCATATGAAGGGCTTCCGCTCCATGGGAGCAGACATAGACATAGCTCATGGCCTTGTCATCGCCAGGGCAAAGGAGCTTAAGGGCACACACATATAATATGGATAAGGTTTCTGTAGGTGCCACAATCAATATTATGATGGCTGCAGCCATGGCAGATGGCAAGACGGTTATCGAGAATGCGGCTAAGGAGCCTCATGTCGTTGACGTGGCAAACTTCTTAAACAGCATGGGAGCAAATATCAGGGGCGCAGGAACCGATGTCATCAGAATTGTAGGTGTGGAGAAATTACATGCTACAGAGTATTCTGTCATTCCGGATCAGATTGAGGCCGGTACATTCATGTTTGCAGTTGCGGCAGCGGGAGGCAACGTGCTGGTAAAGAATGTCATTCCAAAGCATCTTGAGGCCACCACAGCAAAGCTGTTGGAGGTAGGCTGCCAGGTAGAGGAGTTTGATGACTCAGTCAGAGTAATATCAGACGGACATTTAAAGCATACACAGGTCACTACACTTCCATATCCGGGCTTCCCGACAGATATGCAGCCACAGATGGCGGTGCTTTTGGGTATCGCTGAGGGCACCAGTACAGTGACAGAGAGCATATTTGAGAATCGTTTCAAGTATGTTGACGAGCTCACCAGAATGGGAGCTGATATAAAGGTAGAGAGCAATATAGCAATCATCAGCGGCGTGAAAAGATACACAGGTGCCAGAGTGAATGCACCTGACCTAAGAGCAGGAGCTGCACTGGTTATAGCAGGTCTTGCAGCAGAGGGCATCACAGTGGTTGATGATATCTACTATATCCAGAGAGGCTATGAGGCACTCGAGGAGAAGCTTACAAAGATTGGCGCAAAGATTGCCAGGGTAGAGGATGAGAAGGAGCTTCAGAAGTTCATACTCAAGGTATCGTGATAGATATATACGTAAAGCATGAAATGTAAACATAATATAAATGCAATATATAAAATAAGAACCGGCAGCATCTTATTGTAGATGCACGGTTCTTATTTTTGGTTATTTTATAATTTTTTTGAGTAACTACTCCGTAACCCTTTTGATTATAAATAGGCTTACATCACAGATTTGATGAAAAACTCGCGGTTTGTGGACAAATCAAGTATACTGCCGTCATCAAAACGTACAATAGGGCGTGACAGTTCATGTGGGTTGAGCATCACAATATTACAGAACCGGCTGTCGTTGAGCATTACACGGTTGCTCTGGTATGTGGTAGCAAGCTTTTTCAAAAACAAAAGCAGGAACTTTGTATTGTACTTTGTAAAACCTTCACTCTCAAAGCTTGATATGACAGCGAACGGACAAAGTGGCGCGCGATAGCGTCTGGCAGCAGTCATGGCATCATATACATCGGCGATGGCTGTTATCATGCAAAGTCGTCAATCAGTGAGCTGTCAAGCTGCGAAGGATAGCCAGAGCCATCACAGCGCTCATGATGCATGAGGGCTGTGCGCTTTATTCTGGAGTCAATCTGCAGATCCCTAATCAAATCAAAACCAAACTGTGGGTGTTTTTTTATGAGCGCAAATTCTTCATCTGTGAGCTTGTCAGGCTTGTTTAGCACATCATCGGGAATCTTGCATTTACCGATATCGTGAAGTACTCCTGCGATAGTAAGCGTATTCACATCTGTCTTTTCCATATGAAGCCATCGTCCGATCATCCTTGTAATAAGCCCTACATTCAGACAGTGTGAGTACAACGGGTCTGCAATGGTGCGCATGTTGTAGAGCATGTCAAAGGTCTCGATTGTAGTGCCGCACGATGAGGAAAGGTCAATGACAGCAGTAAGGAGCGCAGCCTCATCAAAGGATTTTTCACCGGCACAGATTTTGCCAAAGGTATCCTTGATTTGATTTATGCATGTGAGGTATTTGAGCTGGAAGCCTAGGAACTCTTCTGAGGCCTGAACACGCTGGATGTTGGTCACCATCTCATGTGCGCGGGTTTTTGGTACAGGTTTTACCTTGTCTCGCTTTGCTGTATTTTCGCCGGCTTGCGGTGCTACTGCATAGGATGGGTTTTGAATTGAGATGCTGCCTACCTTATATAGCTTCATTTTGTTGATGAGCTGACGGGTGAGTGGTGTGCCGGGCAGTGCAAGTATCTGCCCAGAGGGGTCTTTATCGGTTCTGCTGCCACCATACCAATCTGCGCATCTTTTATGCTGATTTTAATCATGAGTTACTCCAAAAATTTATTTTGATATTGTGTGTTTAGTACTATAAATACAAATTTAAGTATAATTACAAAAATTATGAAAGTCAATAAAGGAAGAAAGAATAATTGCATAAAATAGCTTATAAATAATGAATAGGGTATCGAAAATGGATTATTGATAAATCTGTATCGAAAATGATACTTGACATATATATCATGTGGTAGTAATATAGCTGACAGAGATTTGAAAAATTCTATATTGTAACTTCTCTTATTCAGAGTGATGGAGATACAAAGGATCTATGAAGTCACGGCAACCCCGTTAGAAAACAGGAAGGTGCAACCTGAGCGAGTAATCGAACAATAAGAGGATTTTTATTATCTTAATTTTAATCCACTTATTTGCAGTAAGTGGTTTTTTATTGGAAAAATATTGGTCACACAGTATGAAAGGAGCAACAGATAATTAATGGAGAAATTATTATTTACATCAGAATCAGTAACTGAGGGACATCCGGATAAGCTCTGCGATGCAGTATCAGATGCCATCCTTGATGCATGCATACAGCAGGACCCGATGAGCCGTGTCGCATGTGAGACAGCAAGCTGTACAGGCTTCATCCTTGTAACAGGAGAGATTACCACAAAGGCACAGCTTGATATTCCTGCAATCGTCAGAAAAACAGCACTTGAGATCGGATATGATGACGGAAAGAAGGGACTCGACGGAAACTCATGTGCAGTAATGGTTTCAATCGACAAGCAGTCTGCTGATATCGCCATGGGAGTTGACAAGGCACTCGAGGCAAAAGAGGGCGACCTTACAGACAACCTCGACACCGGAGCCGGAGATCAGGGAATGATGTTTGGATATGCTACAAATGAGACTGAGGAGTATATGCCATACCCAATCGCACTCGCTCACAAGCTTGCATTCCAGCTCACAAAGGTTAGAAAAGACGGCACACTTACATACCTTCGTCCGGACGGAAAGACACAGGTTTCAGTAGAGTATGATGAGGCAGGAAAGCCGGTAAGACTTGAGGCAGTTGTACTTTCAACACAGCACGACGAGGATGTTACCCAGGAGCAGATCCATGAGGACATCAAGAAATATGTATTTGATCCAATTCTTCCAAAGGATATGATTGACGATGAGACAAAGTTCTTTATCAATCCTACAGGACGTTTCGTAATAGGTGGACCACACGGAGATGCAGGTCTCACCGGTCGTAAGATTATCGTAGACACCTACGGTGGATATGCACGTCACGGCGGCGGAGCTTTCTCAGGAAAGGATTGTACAAAGGTAGACCGTTCAGCAGCATACGCAGCACGTTACGTAGCAAAGAACCTTGTAGCAGCAGGATTTGCTGACAGGTGTGAGATTCAGCTTTCATATGCTATCGGTGTTGCACAGCCAACATCTATCATGGTTGATACATTCGGCACAGGAAAGCTTGCAGATGACAGAATCGTTGAAATCGTAAGGGAGAATTTCGACCTTCGTCCGGCCGGAATCATCAAGATGCTTGACCTCAGAAGACCTATCTACCGCCAGACAGCAGCATACGGACACTTCGGACGTACAGATATCAAGCTGCCTTGGGAGGCACTTGATAAGGTTGAGGACCTCAAGAAGTATCTCTAAACAATATGTGGGGCTTCGCGCTTTTTAGGTTGTGAGCGCCGGATAGTATACATTATATTTCTTAGAAAAAGTTAGAAAGAATTTAGAGAAAATTTAGACAGAAGTTATCGGATATATGATATAATTAAGTCATGGGACTGACATTGAGTCGGTTTCCATGGCTTTTTATTTTCAGGAGGAACGGATATGAGCAGAATTTTGATAGTAGAGGACGAGGTTGCAATTGCTGATCTTGAGAAGGATTACCTGGAGCTGAGCGGCTTTGAGGTAGAGGTGGAGAATGATGGCACAAGCGGTCTCGCAAGGGCATTGGCGGAGGATTTTGATTTGTTTATTCTTGACCTTATGCTGCCTGGCATTGATGGCTTTGAGATTTGCAAACAGATTCGTGAGAAAAAGAACACACCGATACTCATGGTTTCAGCCAAGAAGGATGATATCGACAAGATAAGAGGACTCGGACTCGGTGCAGATGATTATGTCACAAAGCCGTTTTCTCCATCAGAGCTTGTTGCCAGGGTAAAGGCTCATCTGGCCAGATATGAGCGCCTGATTGGAAGCGCTACACCTGAAAATGATATCGTTGAGATTCGTGGTATCAAGATTGACAAAACAGCCCGCCGTGTGTGGGTAAACGGAGAGGAAAAGCAGTTTACCACAAAGGAATTTGATCTGCTCACATTCCTTGCTGAGAATCCAAACCATGTATTTACCAAGGAGGAGCTTTTCAAGGAAATCTGGAATATGGATTCGGTCGGAGATATTGCGACAGTCACTGTACATATCAAGAAGATTCGTGAGAAAATCGAGATGAACACTGCAAAGCCTCAGTATATTGAGACTATTTGGGGCGTGGGATACCGCTTTAAGCTGTAGTGATTTTTAAAAAATATAGTAGATATTGTAGTATTAATAGGACATATCAAATTCAAATGCGAAAGGATATGTCCTTGTTGTATATATAAAGTGGCTTATTAATTTATTCAAATGGAGAATACTATGAAGATAAAAACAAAACTTGCTATATCATTCTGCATAATTATTTTTGTGCCTGTTGTGCTCACCAGTATAGTGCTTGTGGGCTTCAATAAGATTCAGCTAAAGGCCATAAACAAGACATATGGCATGGAGGATGCGGGCATGCTCGCGCTCACTGACACGGTGCAGTTTCTGAACAAGGTGACAGGGCGCACATATGATGAGCTCGAGAAGACATCGCTCATAGAACCATCCAGGCTTCTTGATAGTGATTATCTGACTAAGATAAATAAGAAGCTGGAGAAGAAGTATTCATATCTCATAGTGAAAAGTGAAGGAGAGCTCATTTTCAATGGTGGAATTGATAATGATGATATTTTGAGAAAGCTTCCGCGAATATCCAATAAGCAGAGCAGCTCTGATGTGAGCAGCTATATGGACAGTGATGACAAGGTGCTCATAAAGCAGCTCAATTTTCGTGACAGTGATGGTGACGAGGCGAGTCTTTACATAGTGACATCAACCGCGTGCGTGATCCCTGAGGTCAGGACTGTTTTGATAGAGGGAGCATTTGCACTTGTATTGATACTTCTTACTACGGCTGCCATGCTTATAGTGTGGATATACAGGAGTATCATCACACCGATAGAGAGGCTGCGTATTGCCGCTGAAAATATCAAGGATGGCAATCTGGATTTTGAGCTTGAGACGAGCCCGAGCGACGGAGAGATTGGCGAGCTGTGTACTGCGTTTGAGCAGATGCGAGCGCGCCTCAAGAAAAATGCCGAGGAAAAGGTGACGAATGAGTCTGAAAACAGAGTGTTAATCAGCAATATCGCGCATGATTTAAAGACTCCTATAACTGCGGTAAAGGGCTACGCCGAGGGCATACTTGACGGAGTGGCAAACACCCCTGAAAAGGTAGATAAATACGTCAGAACCATTTACAATAAGGCAAACGATATGGATAAGCTCATTAATGAGCTGACACTTTACTCGAAGATTGATACGAACAGGATTCCATATAATTTTGCGAAGATAAATGTCACAGATTATTTTAACGACTGTGTTGAGGAAATAGGACTCGATCTTGAGGCAAAAAATATCAGGCTTTCATATGAGAATCATGTGGATAGCAACGTGCTTATCATTGCTGATCCGGAGCAGATTCGCCGTGTGATTAATAATATAGTCGGCAATTCGGTGAAGTATATGAACAAGACACAAAGCTATATAGATATCAGGATAAATGATGTTGGTGACTTCATACAGGTTGAAATCGAGGACAATGGACGAGGAATCAACCAGAGAGATATGCCATATATTTTTGACAGATTTTACAGAGCGGATGCGTCGAGAAATTCGGCTACCGGAGGCAGCGGCATAGGACTTTCCATCGTAAAGAAGATTATAGAGGATCACGGCGGCAAGATATGGGCTACCAGCAAAGAGGGTGATGGAACTACCATGTTTTTCGTAATCAGAAAGTATCAGGAAACACAGGATATGAACCGGCAGTAAACAAATAAACAGGATATTGACATAAAAAGTAAAACTATAATTAAAAATAACAATTAGATAATAAAATTTAAAATTAAGAGCTCCCGATTGACAACGCAAATAGTGTTGTCAGCCGGGAGCTTTAATGTATTTTTATTTAAAATAAGTTAAGGAAAAACACATAAAATATTTGAAAAATAAAGTCTGACGTAGTAGAATAGTAGCATTGCACGAAAGAACCATGGAGAAATCGAAAGGGGGACAAACATGCATAAATTCAGACAAAAATATATAGGAGACAAGGCATTTTATAAGCGCTATCTCATGTTGGCCATACCAATGATAATCCAGAATGCAATCACAAATCTCGTAAGCTTTCTGGACAACATTATGGTAGGACAGCTTGGTACAGAGCAGATGTCAGGAGTAGCAATCGTAAACCAGCTCATATTTGTGTACAATCTGGCTGTGTTTGGGGCAGTGTCAGCGGCAAGTATATTCGGAGCACAGTATTTTGGCAAGGGAAATCATAAGGGGCATATGTATTCCTTCAGATTTAAGCTGTATGCAGCGCTGCTTGTTACAGCGATAGCGATGACACTGTTTATCACAAACGGAACAGCGCTCATATCACTTTATCTGACAGATACGGCAGAAAACGGTGCCACAGAGGTAGCACTGGCATATGGAAAGGAATATCTAAAAATAGTTATGATAGGTCTCATACCGTTTGCGGTGACACAGGCCTATGCAACAAACATAAAGGAAACAGGACAGACCTTTGTACCGATGGTTGCAAGCTTTGCAGCAGTTGGAAGCAATGCGGTGCTTGATTTTCTGCTCATCTTCGGAATAGGACCGATACCAAAGCTGGGTGTGGCGGGAGCAGCTATTGCCACGGTGATGTCGCGATATATTGAGACAATAATAGTTGTGCTGTGGGCACATAAAAACAGGGATAAGAACAGATATCTCGAGGGCGCTTACAGAGGAATAGGAATGCCGTTTGGTGAGTTTAAGACTATATTCATCAAGGGACTGCCACTCATGCTCAATGAGCTGTTCTGGGCAGCAGGCATGACAACGGTTACACAGTGCTATTCAGTACGTGGGCTCTCGGTAATCGCGGGTTTAAACATTGCGACAACGATAACAAACCTTTTCAATATCGTGTTTATACAGCTTGGCGCATGCATCAGCATAGTTGTGGGGCAGTATCTTGGAGCCGGTGAGCTTGAAAAGGCAAAGGATGCGGATAACAAGATGATAGTGTTCAGTGTGTTCTGCTGTTCTATAATGGCGGCGGTCATGCTTCTGGTAGGAGGGTTTTTCCCTCAGATATATAACACAACAGATGAAATCAAGTCACTCGCAACAAGCTTCATAGCGGTATCAGCGATAATTATGCCATTTTGTGCATTTACACATTCGTCGTATTTCACACTCCGCTCAGGCGGCAAGACACTGGTCACATTTCTGTTTGACTCCGTATTTACGTGGGTGATAGTGGTGCCGGTGGCATTTGTGCTCGCCAAATACACTGCACTTGGCATAGTAGCGGTGTACTTCCTCGTGCAGGCCACAGAGCTGATAAAGGTAGTCATCGGATACTTCATGGTGAAAAGCGACGTGTGGCTCGTGCAGATGGTATAGGAATGTAAGTCATTATCTTGCGGAAAAGTAAAATAAAAGTTATACTGTAGCAAAAGTCAGCATAACAGTTCTAACCCAGAATGAAACGGAGCATAAAATGAGCGAAGAAAAACAGCACAAGCGCCGCGTGCACTATAGCGGAAAATATCCCAAAAAATTTGAGGAAAAATACAAGGAATTAAACCCGGAGAAATACAAGGATACAATTGAGCATGTCATCAGCAAGGGAAATACCCCTGCGGGCATGCACATATCCATAATGGTAAAAGAAATCATAGATTTTCTGGACATAAAGCCGGGACAGACAGGCTTTGATGCCACACTCGGATACGGTGGCCACACAAGGGCAATGCTTGAAAAGCTTGAAGGACAGGGACATATGTTTGCTACAGATGTTGACCCAATCGATCTGAAAAGACAAAAAGCGTCTCGCTGAAGCAGGCTTTGGAGAGGATATTCTCACCATAAAGCTTCAGAACTTCTGCACAATAGATGAGATTGCAAAGGAAGTAGGAGCTTTGATTTCATACTTGCCGATCTGGGAGTTTCATCAATGCAGATAGATAATCCTGAGCGTGGTTTTTCGTTTAAGGTGGATGGACCGCTGGATCTGCGTCTTAATCCAAATGCCGGTATCAGTGCGGCAGAGCGGCTTGATAATATATCCCGTGAGGAACTTTCAGGTATGCTCTATGAGAACTCAGATGAGCCGTATTGCGAGGAGCTTGCAAAGGCTATCACAGACGAGATCAGGAAGGGGAACCGCATAGATACGACCACAAAGCTTCGTCACATTATAGAGCAGACACTCGATTTTCTGCCTGAAAAGGATAAGAAGGACATAATCAAAAAGACCTGTCAGCGCACATTCCAGGCGCTCCGCATAGATGTAAACCATGAGTTTGAGGTGCTATATGAGTTTATGGAAAAGCTTCCGGGAGCATTAAAGCCCGGTGGAAGAACTGCCATCCTTACCTTCCATTCAGGAGAGGACAAGCTGGTCAAAAAGGCACTCAAGGCAGGATATAAAGCAGGAATATACAGCGACTATTCCAAGGATGTGATTCGTCCATCAGCACAGGAATGTGCTCAGAACGGACGTGCCAGGTCCACGAAGATGCGCTGGGCGGTCCGTGCGGAATAGAAAAGAATAAAAATAGTTCTAAAAACCTATTGCTTTATTGAGAAAAATAGTCTACTATGAACGTGTTATATGACTGACGGATAAGTGGAATAACCACATGAAATATAACAAATAAGAGCCGACCGTCTGGGCGATAAACCCGGACAGCCGGCTCTTTTTGATTATAAAATCAGCCATAGTCGTGTAAATAACTAGGGAATGTATCTCAAAAGAAACAACATGGATATTGACAAAAATACTGTAGTAAGTATATACTAACCACAGTTAAACAAAACTAATCAAACGAAGTAACATTCACACATTTTAAGGAGGATATTACAATGATAGAAATGAAAGAGTGGGATGGATTTGAAGGACGTCTTTGGAAAGAGGAAATCAACGTCCGTCAGTTTATTCAGGACAACTACACTCCATACGACGGAGACGAGAGCTTTTTAGCTGATCCGACAGATGCTACAAACAAGCTGTGGGATGCGCTCCAGAAATTACAGAAAGAGGAGCGTGCCAAGGGCGGAGTTCTTGACATGGAGACAGAGGTTGTAACAGGAATCACAGCTTACGGCCCTGGATATATAGATGAGTCATTAAAGGACCTCGAGCAGATTGTAGGTCTTCAGACAGATAAGCCGTTAAAGAGAGCATTCATGCCTTACGGTGGAATCAAGATGGCGGTGCAGGCTGCTGAGACATATGGTTACAATGTAAGCGACAAGCTCAAGGAGATTTTCACAAAATATCATAAGACACACAACACAGCAGTATTCGATGCATACACACCTGAGATGATGAAGGTTCGTCATGCAAAGATCCTTACAGGTCTTCCTGACACATACGGCCGTGGACGTATCGTGGGCGATTACCGTCGAGTAGCATTATACGGACTTGATTATCTCATCGAGGAGAAAAAGAAGGATAAGGCAAACTGTGGCTGTGGACAGATGACAGATGATGTTATCCGTTTAAGAGAGGAAATCGCAGAGCAGATTAAATGTCTTGAGGATATGAAGAAGCTTGCAGAGATTTACGGATATGATATCTCAAGACCTGCAACAAACGCAAAAGAGGCAGTTCAGTGGTTATACTTCGGATACCTTGCAGCAATCAAGACACAGAATGGCGCAGCAATGTCAGTAGGACGTGTATCTACATTCCTTGATATTTACATCAAGAGAGATATGGACAAGGGCATCCTCACAGAGCAGGAAGCACAGGAGCTCATCGACCATTTTACAATGAAGCTTCGTATGGTTAAATTTGCACGTATCCCTTCATACAACCAGTTATTCTCAGGTGATCCTGTATGGGCAACACTTGACGTGGCAGGAACAGGTGTGGACGGACGTTCAATGGTTACAAAGACAGACTTCCGTTTCCTCCATACATTAGAGAACATGGGACCTGCACCGGAGCCAAACCTCACAGTATTCTACTCATCAAAGCTTCCTCAGACCTTTAAGGATTATGCAGCCCGCATCTCAATTGAGACAAGCTCAATCCAGTATGAGAACGATGACGCAATGAAGCCGGTATGGGGCGATGATTATGCAATCTGCTGCTGTGTATCTGCAACACAGACAGGTAAAGAGATGCAGTTCTTCGGAGCACGTGCAAACCTTGCAAAATGTCTCCTTTACGCTATCAACGGTGGTGTTGATGAGAAATCAGGTGAGCAGGTAGGACCAAACTACGCACCTATCACAGCAGAGTACCTTGACTATGACGAGGTAATGGCGAAATACGACAAGATGATGGACTGGTTAGTAGACATCTATGTAAATACATTAAACCTTATCCAGTACATGCATGACAAATACTACTATGAGGCAGCAGAGCTTGCACTCATGGACACAGACTTAAAGAGAACATTTGCAACAGGAATCGCAGGATTCTCACACGTAATCGATTCTCTTTCAGCAATCAAATATGCAAAGGTCAAGGTAGTACGTGACGAGAGCGGACTGGCAAAGGACTTCGAAATCGAGGGAGAGTTCCCTAAATATGGAAACGATGATGACCGCGCGGACGAAATCGGTGTATGGCTTCTTAAGACATTCATGGACAAGTTAAAGAAGCATCACACATACCGTGATTCAGAGCCTACAACATCAATCCTTACAATTACATCAAACGTAGTATACGGAAAAGCTACAGGAGCAATGCCTGACGGACGTAAAGCAGGAGAGCCGCTTTCACCGGGAGCAAACCCATCATACGGCGCAGAGCAGAACGGACTTCTCGCATCCTTAAACTCACTCACAAAGCTTCCATATGAGTGGGCGCTTGATGGAATCTCAAATACACAGACCATCAATCCGGGAGCACTCGGAAACAACGAGGGAGAGAGAATCGACAACCTTGTAAACGTAATGGACGGATACTTCGATCAGGGTGCACATCACCTTAATGTAAACGTATTCGGTAAAGAGAAGCTCATCGATGCAATGGAGCATCCTGAGAAGGAGGAGTACGCAAACTTCACAATCAGAGTATCAGGATACGCAGTTAAGTTCATCGACCTCACAAGAGAGCAGCAGCTCGATGTAATCTCACGTACATGCCACGAGAGAATGTAATATAAAAAAATATCAAACATTCCAGAATGTGCAGGCCAAGTGCCTGCATATTCTGATTTTCTAAATAACACCACAGCGTAAGGAATTTTCGGAAGGTGTGTAAAAGCCGGTCGCGTCAAGCATAGAAAACCTAAATCATAATTCATACAGCCTCTTAGCCCGAAGAACCTGAGCATTGCAAAGTCCCGGTCGGCGGGTTGCCGAAAATTCCGTACCATAAAATAAAAGTAGCAGCAACAACCTGAAGGAGGTAAAACATGGGAGAAACACTAGGAAGAGTACACTCGGTAGAAAGCTTTGGCTCAGCAGACGGCCCGGGAGTGAGATATATAGTCTTTTTGAAGGGCTGCAATATGCGCTGTAAATACTGCCACAACCCGGATACATGGGCCAAATGCGGCGAAAATGACGGTGCAAAGCTGATGACACCGCAGGAGGTGCTAAAGACCGCCATGCGCTATAAAGCGTACTGGAAGCAAACAGGCGGCATTACAGTAAGCGGAGGTGAAGCACTTTTGCAGATAGACTTTGTCACAGAGCTATTTAAGCTTGCAAAGGAAAAAGGTGTAAACACATGCCTTGACACATCAGGAAATCCGTTTACCGTGGAAGAACCGTTTTTCGGCAAATTTAATGAGCTGATGAAATATACAGATCTCTTCATGCTGGACATCAAGCATATAGATGACGAGGAGCACAAAAAGCTTACGGGACAGACAAATAAGAATATCCTTGATATGGCACAATATCTCTCAAAAAACGGTAAAAAAATGTGGATACGTCATGTGCTTGTGCCTGGAATTACCACGGATGAGAGATATTTAAAGCAGCTTAGAGAATTTATCGACACACTTAAAACAGTGGACAGGGTTGAGGTGCTGCCGTACCACACACTTGGGGTGTTCAAGTGGAAGGAGCTTGGTATACCGTATCGGCTTGATGGGGTGGAGCCTCCTACAGAGGAACAGATAGAATGTGCAAAAAGAATATTAAATTGTCAGAATTAGTTTTTAAATATCATTGCTAATAACTCACTAAGTTGATAAAATATGATAAGTAACTATTATTTTACACCGATGCTGCCTTCGTTTGTATGTGAGGTGACACTTGGCTATATGCTTGCGTATCGCAACTGTAAATGTGCTGAACAGTTAAAATTTAAAATAACAATTTGCGGGAGTTACAACATGGGAAAACCAGATATCATTTACGAAGACAACGACATAATCATCTGCTACAAACCGGCGGGAATTGCTACACAGACCAGGCGTATAGGGCAGCAGGATATGGAGAGCTTCATAAGAAATTACAGGGCGGCTAAAAATGAGCCGCCTTATGTCGCATAGTACACAGGCTCGACCAGCCGGTAGAGGGAGTGATGGTATTTGCCAAGAATCAGAAAGCAGCGGCTTCTTTAAGCAGACAAATAAAGGAGCATACAACCGAGAAATATTATCGTGCGGCAAGCAGAGGACAGGGAGTGTCAGGAACAGATAAGAAAGAAGATAATCATGCCCCGGCATGGCATACTCTTACAGATTATATTTCATTCGACAAGCGTACCAATACATCAAAAATCACAAGCGAAAAAGACAGGCTGGCAAAAAAAGCAGTGCTTCAGTACAGGGTGATATCAGTGACGCCGGATAGGGACGGCTCCCAAAATGAATGCATTAGAACAGAATTTGACATAAAGCTTCTCACTGGAAGGCATCATCAGATACGTTTGCAGCTTGCACATATCGGCTATCCACTGATTGGAGATACCAAGTATAGGAAGCCTGCCTCAAATAACTCAGGAATGGGAAGCAAATCAGGACGCACCGGTGGCGGTGTGAGGGAGCAGCTTGCACTTTGCTCCTACAAGCTTGTTTTTGACCATCCTGCGACAGGGGAGAGGATGACATTTGAATTACCATAGTGCTGTTGGGAATAAGATGAATTAAAGTGTATGGTCTTTTTATATGAAGAAAAATACAGTTGACAGTATTATTTATATTATCTATTATAAGTTCATAGGTTAGTTACTTGAGTGGTTAACCATGCAACCATACCGCAAATATGAGCGAAATTAGCTGTGTAGCAGCGATGCTAAACAGAGTGCAGATAAAGTACAAATATCGTGCGGTTTTGCGAATGTGTGTGGTGGTTCTGGATAGTTACGATAATAAAAAGTACAACAAGTAGGTAATTGCGGAACAAGTGCGCACTCCTGATTAAAAAGCGGTAAGAATTCTGCAACGGAATAATTAATGAAGATGATAACATACGTTCCGGTCATTCCATGGCTGTTCAGGGATATGCCACTATACAAAGCAAAAGCTCTGGAAATCAACTCCATACTTTAATGGTATTTGATGGTTGGAATGAATATGTACGATATTTAAATTTAGATTTTGGAAACTGGACTGATTTGCGAGGTACAACTTTTAATGGATAAAAAAAAGCGACTACTTATTCTAATATTTGTATTAATATTAAGCGGAATTGTTGTGATATTCATACATAAAAATGGTTCCATGAAAGGAGATTCTATTATGGAAGAAAATGCTATTTCCGGAGATGATAATACTCATTGGTTCCATTCAAACGGTATCATCACATCCATAGATAACTCTCAAAAAAAAATCTGTGTTGATATCAGTCAAAAAAATAATTTTTTTGATGGTACCAATATTACATTAAATTGCAACAAATCATCTCTCGACATTACATATTTAGAGGCTGGTCAAGAAATTACTTTCTATTTCTTTGAGAATAATGTACTTGACACTGAAGTTGCAATAGAGAAACTAAATATCGTTACACCATAACCTTTAGGGATTAGATAGTGTTCATCTAATCCCTTTTATTATGCTATGACATAATATTGGCACATCTCTGTGATTGAAGTGTAAATTTACACATGCTACAATAAGTATTGCTTATAGTTTTCTTTATTTTCAGCACCTATAAATGGTGCTTTTTTGTACCCGTAATTCATTCAATCACTGACAACTGGTTCTAAGTATTTTATACGTACAGCATACTTAACCATATACCAAACGTAAACTGTACATACAGCCATACGTATAACGTTTTCTATTTGTATAGAAAAGAGGCGGAGCATGTGAATGAAATTCTGAATCAGGAGAAATCAATCTATATTTAGATAAGCGAAATGATAGAAAACGACATACTGCGGGATGTGCTTTTGGAGGATGAGCGCGTGCCGAGCACAAACGAGCTTGCAAAGCTGTATGCGATAAATCTGTCTACAGCGGCAAAGGGCATAAATATACTTGTGGATGCAGGAATTTTGTATAAGAAAAGAGGGATTGGAATGTTTGTGAGTGACGGAGCAAAGGAAGTAATAAGGACAAAGCGGAAAGCCCGTTTTTGTTAAAGTTGAACAATATAACGTAGCGAAAAAACAAAAACTAGAAAATTTTCGTCTACATGACGAAAAACAGTAAAATTTTTAATGTTTATCGAAAAATATTCTATAGTGATTCCCGAAATATTTTTGTATACTAGCCTTACCAACAAAACAAAGGGGGACAAAAATATATGAAGAAAAAATTTGTTGCAATCATGATGGTAGCTGCTATGGCAGCGTCAATGGCCGCTTGTGGATCAGATGGGGGTTCTTCTGGTACACAGAAAGGGGGAAGCAGCACATCGACATCTGATGTTGCAAACAAGGACAAGCCACTTGTGTGGTTCAACCGTCAGCCATCAAACAGCTCAACAGGAGAGCTTGACACAACAGCACTCAACTACAACAAGGATACCTATTATGTAGGTTTCGATGCTAATCAGGGAGCTGAACTTCAGGGAGAAATGGTAAAAGAGTATATCGAGAAGAACATTGATACGATCGACAGAAATGGGGATGGCGTTATCGGATATGTACTTGCAATCGGTGATATCGGGCACAACGATTCAATTGCAAGAACAAGAGGTGTTCGTAAAGCTCTTGGAACAGGCGTAGACAAGAGCGGCGAGATTGACAGTGCTCCGGCAGGAACAAACTCAGACGGAAAAGCAGCTGAGGTTCAGGACGGCAAGATTACTGTAAACGGCAAAGACTATGTAGTAAGAGAGCTTGCTTCACAGGAGATGAAGAACTCAGCAGGAGCTACATGGGATGCAGCTACAGCAGGAAATGCAATCGGAACATGGTCATCATCATTTGGCGAGTCAATCGACGTAGTTGTTTCTAACAACGATGGAATGGGAATGTCAATGTTCAATGCATGGTCAAAGGACAACAAGGTTCCAACATTCGGATACGATGCCAACAGTGATGCAGTAGCAGCTATCGCAGAGGGCTATGGCGGAACAATCAGCCAGCATGCTGACGTTCAGGCTTACCTCACACTTCGTGTACTTAGAAACGCACTCGATGGTGTAGATATTGATACAGGTATCGGCACAGAGGATGATGCAGGAAACGTATTAAGCGATGATGTATATGTTTACAAGGATGATGAGAGATCTTACTACGCATTAAACGTAGCAGTTACAGCAGATAACTACAAGGATTTCACAGATTCAACAGTTGTATGGGCACCTGTTTCAACACAGCTTGATTCAGCAAAGCACCCTACAAAGAAGGTATGGCTGAATATCTACAATGCTTCAGATAACTTCTTAAGCTCTACATATCAGCCACTCTTACAGAAGTATGATGATCTCTTAAATCTTGATGTTGAGTACATCGGTGGTGATGGACAGACAGAGTCTAATATCACAAACAGACTTGGAAATCCAAGCCAGTACGATGCATTCGCAATCAACATGGTTAAGACAGATAATGCAGCTTCTTATACAGCTCTTTTGAACCAGTAAAAGTATTTAAAGCACTTAGTTGGGGAGGGAAAAATCTCTCCCCAAAATAAAGTGTATACAGACGACAGCAAATATAGAGTTAGGAGCAGGAAGTATGGGCGATAAGAATAATGAAAACATCTTATCGATTCGTGGCATGAGCAAGTCATTTGGACGAAACAGGGTTCTTGACCACATCAATTTAGATGTGAAAAAAGGTACTGTAATGGGTCTCATGGGGGAGAACGGAGCCGGTAAGTCGACAATGATGAAATGTCTTTTTGGTACATACCAGAAGGACGAGGGAACTATATATCTGGACGGAAAAGAGGTAAGCTTTTCGGGTCCTAAGGATGCACTGGAAAATGGAATAGCGATGGTGCATCAGGAGTTGAACCAGTGTCTTGAGAGAAATGTCGTAGACAATCTGTTTCTCGGAAGATATCCGGTCAATTCATTTGGTATGATTGATGAGGGACGCATGAAAAAAGAAGCGTCTGAATTATTCAGAAAGCTGGGAATGACAGTTAATCTCGAGCAGCCGATGAAAAATATGTCAGTATCACAGCGACAGATGTGTGAGATTGCAAAGGCAATATCATACAACTCAAAGGTTATAGTATTGGATGAGCCTACATCATCACTTACGGTACAGGAGGTTGAAAAGCTGTTCCAGATGATGAGGATGCTTCGTGACCAGGGTATTTCACTTATCTATATTTCTCACAAGATGGATGAGATTTTTGAGATATGTGATGAGATTTCAGTTCTTAGAGATGGAAATCTGGTCATGACAAAGAGCACAAAAGAAACAAATATGAATGAACTGATTGCAGCGATGGTTGGACGAGTACTGGAGAACAGATTCCCTCCGGTAGACAACAAACCAAAGGATGTAATCTTGTCAATACAGCATCTTTCGACAAAGTACGAGCACATCTGCAGGACATCACATTTGATGTGCATGAGGGGGAGATATTTGGACTATACGGACTTGTCGGAGCAGGTCGTACAGAGCTTCTTGAGACGATTTTCGGAATCAGGACAAGAGCTGCGGGACGAGTATATTTTAAGAACCAGCTTATGAATTTCACCTGTGCAAAGGAGGCTATGGACTATGGCTTCGCACTTATCACAGAGGAAAGAAAAGCAAATGGACTTTTCCTTAAGGGAAACCTCACCTTTAACACAACAATCGCAAATCTCGGTGCTTATAAGAATGGACCGGCACTTTCAGACAGCAAGATGACAAAGGCCACCTCTGATGAGATAAAGATTATGCACACAAAGTGTATGGGACCGGAGGATATGATTTCGGCTCTGTCAGGAGGAAACCAGCAGAAGGTTATCTTTGGTAAATGGCTTGAAAGAGGACCGCAGATATTCATGATGGATGAGCCTACAAGAGGTATCGATGTAGGTGCCAAATATGAGATTTACGAGCTGATAATCAATATGGCAAAGCAGGGTAAGACAGTCATTGTAGTTTCATCTGAGATGCCTGAGATCCTTGGTATAACAAATCGTATCGGAGTCATGTCAAACGGACGACTCTCAGGAATTGTCAATACAAAGGAAACCAATCAGGAAGAACTGCTGAGACTCAGTGCAAAGTACCTATAATAAAGGGAGAAGACGGATATGGCTAATAGTAAGATTTTAACGCTGAGCAGGAGCGTGCTCTGCGCCAGCCTATCGACGAATATGTTGGTGGAATACAAAAAGAAATTGATGCACTCAGAAAAGACGGAACTACAAAGGTTGTAGAGTGTCAGTCAGCGATAGCAGGCATCAAGAGAGATAAAACTCTTTCAAAGGGCGAGAAAGAGTCAGAAATAGCAGCCTGCGAGAAAGAGCTTGCAAAGGCAAAGGCTGTTGAGGCAAAGAACAAGGATGAGATTTCAAAGCTCATTGCCAAGGCTGAAAGCTATTTAAAGGAAAATTTTGATTCAAAGTATTACAATGCCGTTAAGGCAAGCTGTGAGGCGGAAAAGGCAGAGGCGCTTGCTGCTCATAATGAGAGAATGGCAGAGCTTGATAAAAAGCATAAGGCTGCTCTTGCAAAGACATCAGACAGTACTGAGATAAAGGAAGAAAACTACGTACACAAGAATCGTATTTCCAATGAGAAGCTTGAGCTCGAGAAAGAGTATCAGACGATCAAGGACAAAAAGCATGAGGCATACAGCTACAAGTATCACCTGATTGATATGCTTCGTCTTTCAAAGTTCACATTTATGGAGAAAAGAGCTCAGAAATGGGAGAATTACAAGTATACGTTCAATAGGAGAAACTTCCTGTTACAGAATGGTCTTTATATTGCAATTATACTTATATTCATAGCGCTTTGTGTCATAACACCGATAAAGAAGGGCACACCTCTTCTGACATACAACAACATACTGAATATTCTTCAGCAGGCTTCACCGAGAATGTTCTTAGCACTTGGTGTTGCAGGACTTATCCTCTTAACAGGAACGGACCTTTCTGTTGGACGAATGGTTGGTATGGGTATGACAACAGCCACAATCATCATGCATCAGGGTATTAATACAGGTTCTGTATTCGGTCATATATTTGACTTTACAGGAGTACCAACAGGTGCAAGAGTGGTTATCGCATTACTTGCATGTATCGTGCTTTGTACATTCTTCACAAGTATTGCAGGATTTTTTACAGCGAAGTTTAAGATGCATCCGTTTATTTCAACCATGGCCAACATGCTTGTTATCTTCGGTATCGTAACATATGCTACAAAGGGAGTTTCATTCGGTGCTATTGAGCCGGTTATTCCTAACATGATTATTCCAAAGTTAAATGGTTTCCCAACCATCATCCTCTGGGCAGTAGCAGCAATCGCAATTGTATGGTTTATCTGGAACAAGACAACATTTGGTAAAAACCTCTACGCAGTAGGAGGAAACCCGGAGGCAGCAGCAGTTTCAGGTATCTCAGTATTTGCAGTAACTCTCGGCGCATTCGTGATGGCCGGTATCCTTTATGGATTTGGCTCATGGCTTGAGTGTGCAAGAATGGTTGGTTCAGGCTCAGCAGCTTATGGACAGGGCTGGGATATGGACGCAATCGCAGCCTGTGTAGTTGGTGGTGTATCATTCACAGGTGGTATCGGTAAGATATCAGGTGTTGTAACCGGTGTATGTATCTTCACAGCACTCACATACTCTCTTACAATCCTTGGTATTGATACAAACCTTCAGTTCGTATTCTCAGGAATTATCATTCTTGTAGCAGTTACACTTGACTGTCTGAAATACGTTCAGAAGAAATAATATCGCAAGAAAATTTCTTTTTCATACTTCCAAAATGATCAGCAGAGATGTCAGGGTGGCATCTCTGCTTTTTGCTTTAATAGTTACACTTTTATTTATGTAAAGCTACAAAAGAATTTATCAGATGTGGTATAATATAATATAAACAGAGTAACTATTCAGAAACACTGAGAATAAGAAAAGCTGATGCGTCATGCTTGCATGTAAGCAGCAGATTTTCTTGTTCTCAAGGTGGCTCGAATAGAGCCACCCCCACACATATGAGCAAAATTAGCTGCGTAGCAGCGGCGCTAAACGTCCGGTGGACGTTTGTTCAGCGCGGACCGGAACGGAGTGTAGACAAAGCACGAGTATCGTGCGGTTTTGCGAATGTGCGTGGGTGGTTCAGAATAGTTACCAGGTATAGCAGGGAGAAGACATAAAATGTATACATTATTACTGGTTGATGACGAAGAGGATGTAATAGAGGTAATCGAGAGAAAGGTATCCTGGGAGCAGATTGGTTTTCATGTGGTAGGACATGCGGGAAATGGCTTCAAGGCGCTTGAATGATGGAGGACATGCAGCCGGATGTTGTGATGACTGACATACGTATGCCTTACATGGACGGACTTGAGCTGTGCAGTAACATCAGGCAGAGGTTTCCTGCGACGAAGCTCTTGCTTTTCACAGGCTTTGACGATTTTGAGTATGCAAAGGAGGCTGTGCATCTCGAGATAGAGGAGTATATTTTAAAGCCACTCAATCTGGCTGAAATCACGGAGGTATTCAAAAAGCTTAAGACAAAGCTGGATGATGAGCTGAACGAGAAGAAAAACACAGACATATTGAAGCAGTATTATGCAGCATCACTGCCTGTTTTGCAGTCAAACTTTTATACGACACTTATCGAGGGACGCATACCGGAAAATGAGCTGGGCAGGTACATGCGTGACTATAAGATTGTGCTTGAGGGACCATATTACTGCTGTATTATCATACATACCTCCGCAAGTCAGATGCCGCAGGGCATGGATATCAGACTGCTTGCAGTGTCAGTAGAGCGACAGGCACAGGCTGATTTAAAGGAGCGCTGGAATGGCAGGATTTTTAACTATCTCGGTGATACGGTCATGATAGCCCAGCTTGTGCAGCAGGAGGATATCTCTGAGCTGACAGATGAGTGCGACAGATTCTGCAAATATGTAAATCATGTAATGGGAGCAAAGGTAACTGTCGGAATCGGACAGGTGTGCGAAAATGTACAGGAGCTGGTGAGCTCTTATCAGAGTGCGAGGGAGGCAGTATCCTACAGGGTGCTTTATGGCAGCAACAGGGCAATAAACATGACAGAGGTTGAGCCACAGCGACGTATATCAAAGGATGGCGATGAGGGAAATGAGCTGTCATATTTATTTAAAATGATTTGTATCGGCAAGATAGAGGATGTGGGACAGGCTGTTGAGGCGTATATGCAGCACAATTTTATGTCGCAGCAGTCACTTGAGAACTACCATGTGGCAGTAATGGAGCTGATCAGTGAGTTATATCACTTCATGAGCAATAATGAGCTAAATGCGCAGGAAATATCGGGAAGTGTAGGCAGGCTTTATAATGAGCTCTCCAATTTTGAGCCGGTGGTGCTCAAGCAGTGGCTTTTGGATTTTTCAAGCAGGCTGCACGATGATATGGCTGATGCCAGATACAACTCCAAGAAGTCACTCATAGACAGTGCAAAGGATTATGTGCACAGGAATTACAGAAGTATGGACCTTGGACTTGACGATACATGTAAGGAGTTAGGAGTATCTAACTCGTATTTTTCAAGTCTGTTCAAGAAGGAAACCGGCAGCTCGTTTGTGGAGTATCTGACTGATTACAGAATGGACAAGGCTGCCAGAATGCTTGTGGAGACAGACGACAAGAGCTATGTCATAGCCCAGAATGTAGGCTATGCGGATCCGAACTATTTCAGTTATGTTTTTAAGAGAAAGTATGGGGTTTCCCCATCCAGGTACAGGACAGAGTATGAGAAGAATAAGGTATAAACCAGGCAATATACAATCCATAATAATGCTCTCATTCTCACTGCTGTCGCTTGCAATAATGCTTGTCACAGTTGTGGTGATGTATATAAAATTTGCCGATGCATCGCAGGACAGTATCATAGAGAGCAATCATAAGGTGATGGACCAGACAATAGACAGTGTGGAAAGCTATCTGGTCAATATGAGGCAGGTTTCGGATGCGGCGTATTATTATGTAATAAAGGAGAATGATATTTTAAAGCAGTCTGACACCATACACGATGGCATGAGTCTGCTCTATGAATCAAACAAGGAATATCTGCGCAGTATTGCCATGTATAATCAGTATGGAAGCCTTATAGCTGCAGAGCCTGTCGTGTCCCAGAAGGAGGACCCGGATGTGACAAAACAGGACTGGTTCATAGAAGCTATGGAGCGCGTGGAAAATATACATTTTTCAACACCTCATGTACAGAATTTGTTTGACGATGGTTCCATGAGATATCATCTGGTCATATCATCAAGCCGTGCCGTGGAGCTGACCTCCGGTTCAGAATCACAGATGGGTGTGCTGCTTGTGGACATGGATTATTTGAGTGTATCAAGGATGCTTGAGAGGATAAATACATCGGGAAAAGGACAGTATTATTATCTGTGTGATGCAAATGGCAATATTATTTACCATCCGCATCAGATACAGTTTGATGGAGATGTTCCGGAAAACAGTGAGGTTGCGGCAAAGTCGCAAAACAGTATATATGATGATTATCTGAATGGAGTGCATCGTAAGATTATGGTAGATACAATCAGCTACACAGGCTGGAAGCTTGTATGTGTGATGCCATACTCCATCTTTACCAATAAGATGGCGGATGTGAAGCAGTTTGTTTTTGTTATAATGATTATTATGGCTATGATGTTTGTGTGGATAAACAGAGTGATAGCTATACGTATTTCAAAGCCGATAATGAAGCTGGATGATTCTGTGAAAAGGTATGAAAATGGCAATGAAGCAGATATTTATGTAGGTGGTTCCTCAGAGATACGGCATCTGGGATACTCTATACGCAATTCATATAAGCAGAACAATGAGCTCATGAAAAAGATCGTATGGGAGCAGAACGAGAGACGAAAGAGCGAGCTTGATGTGCTTCAAAGCCAGATTAATCCGCACTTTTTGTATAATACTCTTGACTCCATCACATGGATGATTGAAGGAGGTAAAAACGAGGAGGCCTCGTTTATGATTACGCAGCTTGCAAAGCTTTTCCGTATCAGTCTGTCGAAGGGACATACCATAATACCTGTACGCGATGAGCTTTTGCACGCAAAAAGCTACATGAATATTCAGAAGGTGCGCTATAAGAACAAATTTGAGGTGAGCTTTGAGGTAGACGAGGAAATAATGGACTACTGTGCGGTGAAGCTGGTGCTTCAGCCGATTTTGGAAAACGCACTAAATTACGGAATCAGAGAGCTGGACGATTTCGGAGAGATAGTAGTCGGAGGCCAAAAAGTGGGAGAGGATATCATCATAACGGTATCAGACAACGGAATGGGCATTCCGGAGAATGAAATTCCGCTTTTGCTGACAAATACGGACAGGGTTCACAAGAAGGGTTCGGGAGTGGGGCTTGTCAATGTAAATAACAGGATAAAGATACTGTTTGGAGAGCGCTATGGCCTGCATATAGAAAGTGAGCTTGATGAGGGAACAGTTGTGACAATCAAAATCCCGGCAATTGTCTATTCAGAGGAAAACAGACTTCAATTTGAGGAGCATCATATAGTATGAAGCAAGTACAATTCCCTTGCTGCATGGGAGGTGTGAGTGTGACAGTGAAAAATAAATGGACAAATATGAGCAAGAATAAGAGAAACTTCATCATAACAGAGCTGCTGCTAGGAGTACTACTTGTGATAGGAATAGGTTTTATCGCATACAATAAGCTCAATGAAAAACCGGAGCGTATTGCAGTTGTGATGGCTGATGTGGATGAAAGCCACAGTGCTGCGTTTAAATATGGCATGAAAATGGCGGCCTCTGAGTATGGTGTGGATGTAGTTATGATAAGTAAGGAAAATCTGAACAACATGTCAGATGAAATTGATGTCATAAAGCAGGAGATAAACAAAAAAGCTGATGCGGTCGTTTTCAAGCCGACAGAAGAAAAAATGACAGAAGAAAAAAGCCTTAATACACTTATCCGGATAAATAAAAAGACACCGATAATGGTAGTCGGAGACCAGGCGGGAAGCGAGAGCTTTAAGTCGTTAAATACAGTGGAGTTTGACCAGTACAGCATGGGTGCCAAACTGGCACAAAAGCTTCTTGCTGACAACAACGGAACACTTTCAGGTAAAAAAATAGGAATCTATTGTGAAAACACTGAATCCGATGCCTGTAAAAAACGCATTGATGGCATAAAGGATACTCTCGCGGAGAGCGGCTGTGTTGTGATGTGGATTGTATCAGGTGTTTCGGATACCGGGGAGAAAATAAATCTGCAGTCACAGAGAAAGGTTGACATAGTTCTTGCAATAGATGATGCAAGTGTGGTTGATGCGGCAAAGGAAGCCTCTGATAATAATCTGCAGGGTGCACTGGTATATGGAATAGGAAACTCAACAGAAGCCATATATTATCTCGATTCGGGCTGGACAGAGGCTCTTATCACACCTGATGAATTTGCTGCCGGATACAAAAGTGTTGTAGGACTGGTGGATATGCTGCGTGGCAGTAGAAAATATTCAGTAGAGGAAAAGCCGGTATCTTACCAGCTTCTTACCAGAAAAAATCTGTTTGATGAAGAAAACAAGAAGCTTTTGTATGCAATCAGCCAGTAGTGGGGGAACAATAAATGAGAAGCAGAATAAGAAATACCATGATGATACTGTGTTTTGCACTGATATTGTCATTTGTCTCGTGCAGCAACACAAGAGTTGACGAGAAAAAACAGATATATATAGGTGTGACCTGTTATGACCAGAAGGATACATTTATCGGGGAGCTGATAGAAACTTTCAAAAAGGAGTGCGCAAGTCTTGATACAGACAAATACGATATCAGCATGACAATCATGGATGCTGCAGGCTCACAGCGTGCACAGGATGATCAGGTGCAGGAGATGATAGAGGACGGCTGCAATGTGCTGTGTATTAATCTGGCAGACAGAACAGATTTGTCGCATATTATAAATGCTGCAATGGAGAAGGACATCCCGATTATTTTCTTTAACAGGGAGCCGGTTGATGAGGATTTAAATCGCTGGGATAAGCTGTACTATGTCGGGGCCAAGGCAAAGCAGTCAGGTCAGATGCAGGGGGAACTCATCGCCGATTATATAAAGAATAATCCGGGTGTGGATAAAAACGGTGATGGCAGGATACAGTACGTCATCCTGGAGGGAGAGATGGGACATCAGGATGCCATCGTCAGGACAGAGAGTGTGACAGAGAGCATGAAGAATAACGGTCTTCAGATAGAAAAGCTGAGCTGTCAGATAGCAAACTGGAATCGTGCTCAGGCGCAGAACCGTATGACACAGCTTATAGGTCAGTATAAAAACAGCATAGAGCTGGTTATTGCAAACAACGATGCAATGGCACTCGGAGCGATAGATGCATACGAAAAGCTTGGTGTGACGGAGTCGAATGTACCTGCATTTTTTGGAGTGGACGGCACAGACGATGGGCTTGAAGCAGTGCAGCGGTCGAAGCTTGCGGCAACAGTCTACAATGACAAGGAGGGACAGGCAATGGCTATGGCTCAGCTTGCTTATCTGGCAGCCACCGGGAGCAGCATGAAAAACATAAAGTTTGAGGATAAAAAGTATGTTTATCTGCCGTATGAGAAGGTGACCCATGACAATGTAAATGAATTTGTGAAGGATGAACAGTGAGCTTATTTATGCTCGTTCCTCCACTCCCTCGGAGCCACTCCGTAGATATTTTTAAAGGCGCGTGAGAAATGAAGCTGATTTTCGTATCCAACGGCAGAACCAACATCTGCGATGGATAAGGAGGTCAGCTTTAAAAGCTCTGTGGCCTTTATCATACGATAATTCATGAGAAATTCCTGAGGTGAATGTCCAACTGAATTTTTGAAAATTTTGCCCAGATAGCTTCGGTTTATGCCGCAGACTCTGGCAATATCTTCGATTGATATATCATTCTGAAAATTCTGCTCGATATAATTCATCGCTTCTTTTATATAAAAATCACTCATTTTCCCACCCGGAACGAGTTTTGATGATTTGGCTGACTGCATCAGATAATCCAGAAAAAGGTACATATGCCCAATCAGGTGATACGGTGATTCTGAGGGGTGCCTTGTGATGTAGAGCATTTCCTCAACAAGCTTTTCGCGGATATCCTTTGAGTGTGTGTGATATACAGGATTATTTTTGGTAAGCTCTGTTGTGGTGAGAGCCTCCTTGACGCGCAGACCGTCAAACTCAATCCATATGTATCCCAAGGAAGTTTGTCATCTGCGATATAGGTATTTATCTGGCCGGGAAAAATCAGAAAGCCCTGCCCGCTTTTTATGTTGTAGGTTTGTGTAATGCCCTTTGCATTATCGGCCATCAGAGTGCCGGTGCCGGACAGTACATAGTGGAATAGATAGTGGTTTCTTGTGGCAGGACCAAATGAGTGTCCCGGTTCGCACTGCTCGTGGCCGAACTGGTACATACACAAATCTATGAAATTTACATTTGGAAAAATATTGAAGGAAAGCTTGTCCATGTGAGTCACTCCTTATTGATTAATACTATAAATATACCCTTATGCGACATTATATGCAATTATAGCATATTTTATAGCATATTGATATAAAAAAGCAAAAATAAGGGTATTTATTGTATGCATAATGGTATGTTATAATCAGTTAATCAGGAAAAAGAGCAAATAAAACAGAAAAGGAGTGAAAAAATATGGCAAAAAGAAAGATTTGTCAGGCTATGGCGGTTGTGCTGGCACTCGGAATGTGCACGACAGGACTGACCGGATGTGGAAATGAAAAGCGGGCGGACGGAAAAACTGAGATTGAGGTGGTTTCTTATAAGCCGGAGGCTGTTAAGGCTTTCGAGAAGATTGAGAAGCAATTTAATGAGACTCACGATGATATTCATCTGACTATCTCATCTCCGAATGAGGCTATGACTATTTTAAAGACACGCTTCATCCGTGAGGATTATCCGGATATCATTGCAATAGGTGGAGATATCAATTATTCAAATTTCCTGGATGCAGATTTGTTTGAGGATATCTCAGATCTGGATGTAGTGGACACTGTAAAAGAGGCATATCTGGATATGGACAAGGAGCTTGAGTTCATTCCAAAGGATGGCACCTATGCACTTCCTTACGCCGCAAATGCAGCAGGAGTGCTTTACAACAAGGATATGTTTGCGGAGAATGGCTGGAAGGTGCCTACAACCTGGAGTGAGTTTACAGCACTGTGCGATGAGATAAAGGAAAGCGGAACACTTCCTTTGTATCTGGGCTTTAAGGATACATGGACATGTCTGGCACCGTGGAATGCTCTTGCAGTAGGCCTTTGTGATTCAGACACCTGTAATCAGGTAAATATGGGAAATACGACATTTGAGGAGGCATATTCTCCGGTTGCCGACAAGATACGCACATTACTTGATTATGCAGAGGACAATCCATATGCTTACAGCTATAATGACGCATGTACAGCCTTTGCCAGAGGTGAAGCTGCCATGTACACGATAGGAGCTATGCTATTCCTCAGATTAAGTCGGTTAATCCTGATATGAATATCGGTTCATTTACTTTCCCGGCAAATGATAATGAGGCTGACAATGTGTTAAATTCAGGAATAGATTTACAGTTTTCAGTTATGAAGGCCTGCAAAAATAAGGAAGCAGCATACGAGGTGCTTGAATATCTGTACAGCGATGAGACAATTCAGACATATCTGGATGACCAGGGCGGAATTGCCTGCAAGGATGGAGATTTCGCAATACCTGATACACTGGAGGATATGCAGGAGTATATAAAGGACAACCGTATGTCGGATTATCAGGATCATCATTATCCAAGTGAGATGAGCGTGGATGCCATGATTCAGACATATCTGCTTGACACAGGCGACAATGCAAAGGAGAAGTTCTTAAAGAAATTTGATTCAGACTGGAAGCGTTACAACAGAGATCTGATTCGTGAAGTACAGGATTACCAGAAGGAACAGGAGGATGCAAAATGAAAAAGAAAATGTCAAATAGAGACAAGACATTCTGGGCAGTTGTGATACCTGTTGTGGTTTTATTTTTCGCATTCAACACACTGCCGATGATAAAGGGTGTGATTTACAGCTTTACAAACTACAAGGGCTATGGCTCATATGATTATGTCGGACTTAGAAACTATACAGACCTGTTTACCGACGCCAGAGTCGGAAAGAGCTATCTGTTTACCTTTAAATATGCGATTGCAGGAACTGTACTTGTAAATGTATTAAGCCTTGTAATGGCAGTTGCGTTAAACAGCAATATCCGCGGCAAGAGTGCATTAAGAGGTGTTTATTTCGTACCGAATATCCTTGGCGGACTGGTTATTGGTTACATTTTCAGCTTTATTTTTACATATATTCTGCCGGCAGTAGGAAATACCTTCAACATCGGTTTTTTACAAAACAGTATTCTGGCGAGTGAAAAATATGCATGGATTGGTGTGCTGATTGTCGGGGTATGGCAGGCGGTTGCCATGAATACCATCATTTATATATCCGGACTGCAGACAGTGCCTGAGGATGTTTACGAAGCCAGCAAGCTCGACGGAGCAGGCAAATGGAAACAGTTCTGGAAGGTTACATTTCCACTCGTTATGCCATTTGTTACAATCAATCTGGTGCTCAGCACAAAGAACTTCCTCATGGTATTTGACCAGATTATGTCATTGACAAAGGGCGGCCCGGCGCAGAGCACTGAGTCAATCTCATACCTGATTTACAGAAATGGTATGGATGGAGGACAGTTTGGCTTCCAGAGTGCAAACGCAGTAATTTTCTTTGTTGTAATTGTGGCTATTTCACTATTCCAGATGGGCGTTATGAATAAGAAGGAGGAGCAGTTATAATGAAAAAACAAAAATCAAACTGGGTACTTACCATCGTTTTAATATTGGGAACCTTAACCGTATTTTTCCCGCTGTATATGGCTGTTATCATTGCCTTCAAGAAACCGAGTGAGATGACAAATGATGTCGCAGGAGCTCTTTCATTCCCTTCAAAGTGGAGCTTTTCAAACTTCACAGAGGCTATGAAGGTGACTGATTTCTGGCATTCTCTCGGAAACAGCTTACTTATCACTATTGTGACCATTGTTCTCGCAATCCTTATCCATTCGATTGCAGGATATGTTATCGGACGAGGCATGGCAAGGAAAAAGAGCTTCCGTTTCATATATCTTTACATTGTAAGCGGTATGTTTGTGCCATTCTCAATTCTCATGATGCCTCTTGTAAAGCAGACTGCGCAGATGGGACTTGGAAACAGGGCAGGAGTTATCATTTTATATCTTGTATTTTACATGCCAATGAATGTATTATTATATAGTGGATACTTGAAAAATATCCCTATGGCACTTGAGGAGGCTGCAGACATCGATGGCGCAAGCACATGGACAACATACTGGAGAGTTGTATTTCCTATGATGAAGCCTATGCATGCGACAGTAGCCATCCTGACAGCGCTCGGTACCTGGAATGATGTCATGACACCGCTTGTCATCATGTCAGGAACAGGACAGAATACACTGCCGTTGGCACAGCTGAATTTCCAGACACAGTTTGGAACCAACTACAATCTGGCATTTGCATCATATATTCTGGCTTTGATACCGATACTTATATTCTATATAATCTGCCAGAAGCAGATATTAAACGGTGTTGCAAACGGTGCAATCAAGGGATAATTTTTAAACACTATTTTAACAATAATATGAGGTGATTTTATGGCAATTATATTTAATCCAAACAAGAAAATTTTTACTTTACAGACAGCTCACACCACATATCAGATGCAGGTGGACAGACTAGGCTATCTGCTGCATCTGTACTACGGAGCAAAAAGCACATGTGATATGGACTATGTGCTGACATATGCTGACAGAGGCTTTTCAGGCAATCCTTACGCAGCAGGCATGAACCGTACATATTCGCTTGATACGCTTCCACAGGAGTATCCGACTCTTGGCACAGGCGATTTCAGAAATATTGCGCTTGATATCAAAAACGAACAGGGCACTGAGAGTGTTGAGCTTCTTTATAAGAGTCATGAAATCAGAGACGGAAAATACGCTCTAAAGGGACTTCCGGCAGTGTGGGCATCTGATGATGAAGCGCAGACTCTTGAAATAGTTCTTGGCGATGATATCGCAGGCGTTGAGGTGCATCTGCTTTATGGCGTGCTCGAGGCTTGTGATGTCATCACAAGAAGTGTGCTCATTAAAAATACAGGTAGTAGAAATATTACAATTGAAAAGGCTCATGCTGCCTGCCTGGATATGGTTTACGGAGATTATGATGTGATCAGATTCTACGGTAAGCATGCCATGGAGCGCAATCTTGAGCGCACACACTTAGGACACGGCACACTTTCATTCGGAAGCCGCAGAGGAACCTCAAGCCACCAGTACAATCCGGCAGTTATTCTCGCACAGCGCGATACTACAGAAAATGCAGGAGACTGCTATGGTATGCTTTTTGTATATAGTGGCAACTTCTCATGTGAGGCAGAGAAGGATCAGATTAACCAGACACGCCTTTTAATGGGGCTTTCCGATGAGCTGTTTTCATATCCGCTTGCGGCAGGAGAGACCTTTACAGTGCCTGAGGTGATTATGTCATACTCGGCAGACGGTTTCTCACAGCTTTCACATCAGTACCACACCTGCATCAGTGAGCATGTGTGCAGGAGCAGATTTGCACATGAGGTAAGACCGGTGCTCATCAATAGCTGGGAGGCTGCTTACTTTGACTTTACCGGTGATACGATAGTAGACCTTGCAAAGGAGGCCGCATCACTGGGCATAGATATGGTGGTCATGGATGACGGCTGGTTTGGAAAGAGAGATGATGATAATTCATCACTCGGTGACTGGTTTGTGAATGAGAAAAAACTTGGCGGAACACTTTCAGAGCTCATCGACAGAGTGCATGCACAGGGAGTGAAATTTGGAATATGGATTGAGCCTGAGATGGTGAATGAGGATAGTAATCTGTATAGAGAGCATCCTGACTGGGCTATCCAGATTCCGGGAAAACTTCCTGTACGCTCAAGAAACCAGCTTATTTTAGACTTTTCGAGAAAAGAAGTCAGGGACAATATTTTCGATCAGATCTGCGCAGTGTTTGACCAGGGAAAAATCGATTACGTGAAGTGGGATATGAACAGAAGCATGGCTGATGTGTATGCAGGAAATCTTGCATACGACTATGTGCTTGGAGTGTATGATTTTATGGAGCGTCTGGTGACAAGATATCCGGATATACTTCTTGAGGGCTGCAGCGGTGGCGGTGGACGATTTGATGCAGGCATGCTCTACTACAGTCCACAGATATGGTGCAGTGACAATACAGATGCCATAAACCGTACAAGAATACAGTATGGCACATCGTTCTTCTATCCGGTATCAACCATGGGAGCGCATGTATCGGCAGTGCCAAATCATCAGACAGGCAGAGTGACAAGCCTTAAAACAAGGGGAATCACAGCCATGGCAGGAACCTTTGGCTATGAGCTGAATCCGGCCCTTCTGTCAGATGAGGAAAAGGAAGAAATCAGAGAGCAGATAAAGACCTTTAAGAAGTATGAGATGCTTATAAATGAGGGCACCTACTGGCGCCTTACAAGCCATTTGAGGATGAGGTGGCTGCTTGGATGTCTGTCTCAAGGGCAAAGGACAGGGCACTTGTGAGCGTGGTTCGTCTGTATGCGGAGGCAAATGCGGCTACTTACTATGTGAAGCTTAAGGGCTTGGAGTCTGATGCAGTATATATTGAGGAAAATACCGGCAGGCAGTACACAGGTGCAGCACTGATGAATGCCGGAATACCGCTTCCGTTTGCTACAAAGGAGTATGAGGCATATCAGTTTTCATTTATCAGGCTTGATGAGGCAAAGAAGCTGTATGATGAGATAAAGAAGGTGTGCGGCAATCTAAAATTAAATGAGGCTGACACTGCAGATAGTGCTTCTGATAACCGTATTGTAATAAGCATCTACGGCGGCTCAGGCTCAGGAAAGACAACGATTGCAGCAGCCCTGCAGCAGTATTTTCTTAACGATAATACAGCCTGCTATGTGCTGACCGGGGACAATTATCCACACCGTATCCCGATGAGAAACGACGAGGAACGCCTTAATGTGTATAACGAGTCCGGCGAGGATGGCTTACGTGGATATCTTGGAACACCTAAGGAGATTGACTTTGACAGGATTAACAAGGAGCTTTCAGAGTTTAAGGCAGGAAAAGATATAATTGAGATAAAGCATATGGGCCGCGAGGACGGTGATATCTCATATGACGAGACTGATTTCACAGGAATCAAAGTGCTCATCCTGGAGTGGACCCATGGAGGAAGCGAATACCTTAAGGGTGTTGATATACCTGTATTTCTGGAGAGTTCGCCTGAGGAGACAAAGGCGCGCCGCATTAAGAGAGGACGTGACGAAAACGCCGCAAGCCCTTTCATATGCCGCGTGGTAGAATTGGAGCAGGAAAAGCTTGATTTACAGGGAAAAAATGCGCGTATCGTAGTTGGAAAGGATGGCAAAGTCTATGAACAATAAACCTATGCTTAATGCATATCCTGACAGTCTGGGCGGTAAGCTTTCCGATATCGCAGCGCTGCTCAAAAAGAAGGAAATGCAGGACACATTTTCATCATTTTATATTCTGCCAAGCCTGTATCATTCGGATTTGGACCGCGGATTTTCGGTCGTGGACTACAATCTGAATGAGGAGCTTGCGACAATAGAGGATTTATCGCAATTGAAGGAGCTGGGGATTGACTTAAAGCTTGACTTTATTTTAAATCATGCTTCGGCACAGTCACCACAGTTCAAGGATCTTGTGGAAAAGGGCGATGAGTCGGAGTACCGCGACTTTTTCATAGACTGGAACAAATTCTGGGAAGGTCATGGACTCATGACGGACGAGGGCTACATACAGCCTGATGAGTCATGCTTAAAGCAGATGTTTTTCAGAAAGCCGGGGCTTCCGATTCTCATGGTTGAGTTTCCGGATGGACGAAGGGTGCCATACTGGAACACATTTTACCAGGAGGTGCATGGCAGAGAGTATCTGGGACAGATGGATTTAAATATAAAGTCCGAAAAGGTGTGGGATTTCTATCGTGAAACACTGGAAAAAATAGCATCCTACGGTGCGGCTATCGTGAGACTCGATGCATTTGCCTATGCGCCTAAGGCACCGGGAAAAAAGAATTTCCTGAATGATCCTGAGACCTGGGAATTTCTACAGCAGATTCACGAGCTTGCAGCACCGCTTGGACTGACTCTGCTGCCTGAAATACACGCGGCATATGAGGAAAAAATATACAAAACTCTTGCAGATAAGGCTATGCCACATATGATTTCTTTTTACCGGGACTGATAATTGATGCGATTGAGAACAGGAGAGCAGATTATCTGGCGAAATGGGCGCGTGAGATTGTGGAAGATAAAATCTCAACAGTCAATATGCTTGGCTGCCATGACGGCATACCTCTTCTGGACTTAAAGGGTCTGCTTCCGGAGGATGATATACGCTCGCTTATAGATTTGATTGTATCTCGTGGCGGCATGGTCAAAAATCTTCACGGACAGAAGAATATATATTATCAGGTCAATGCCACATATTACAGTGCGCTTGGTGAGTCTGACAGCAAAATGCTTCTGGCACGTGCCATTCAGATGTTTATGCCGGGCAAGCCGCAGGTATGGTATCTTGACCTCTTTGCAGGCAAAAATGACCATGAGGCCGTAAGACGCGCCGGAGAATCAGGACACAAGGAAATTAACAGAACAAACCTTAGTGCCTCCGATATCAGGGAGGCGCTAAAAAAGGATGTTGTTGCAAAACAGCTTGAGCTGCTTCGCATGAGAAATACCCATAAGGCATTTGAGAAGGGAGCTGTCATCACAGTAGCAGAAGAAGGACCAAAGCTCTCAATCCGCTATGATAACGGTGAAGCGTATGCGCTTCTTACGGTGGATTTTGAAGCCGGAGCATATGAGATAGAGCTGAGCTGATTTGTGTATTTCTTATATGAAGCAGTTAGAATATATTTATCATAAAAGATGCGATATCAAAAAGGAACCGGATTTTCCGGTTCCTTTTTTGCTGCGTAGAATTATTAACATTCCAGTATTTATCAGCTGTTAAGTATGTGTAAACGATTTCATGAATTAGCTTTGAAAACCTGTACTTCTGGTGTTTATATTGCACTCAAGCAAACGAGCTACAGCCGTTGCTGGAAGAAGCAAAAGAAGTGGATGGCTCATAGAGGATAATAAAGAAAGAGAGGTTCATGATGTTAAATGTCATGGACCTCTCTTTCTTTAGGGGAAAATTATAAATGTTTCAAATAATTTTCTACATTCTGATACTCAACGCCATTTTCCATGACGGAATCTTCACCACGATAGAGCACACATCGCTTGGTAATCTGGCCAAATCTCTGACTTGTTTGATTCAGTTTCTCTTCGTCAACTAAGAAGCGGGCTTGCATTGGAACAATTTTCGAGCTGTGTTTTATTTCGTAGCATTCACATGTATTGAGTTTAGCATCGTAAATTACCATATCGTATTCGCCGACAGCAAATTGCAATTTGAAAACACGTTGATGCCTTTTAGCCGATTTGAATGTTTCTAAAAGTACGATGTCTTCCATCATACGACCACGCACTTCTTCCAAAATACGTTCAGAAACTAACATTTTTTCGTGCTCGCTCAATGTAGAGAATAATTCATCTTTTGTCAAAGAATGAACCAATGCCTGTGCCTGGCAATAACGCATGCCTGGTTGCGTGAATAAAATATTCTCTAGTGGTTCGGCACTTGGAATTACCGTTTCTCGTGGAACGTCAACAATCAGGTCAAGTGCTTTCAAATATTCTTTGATTTCCTCTATGTGAGCATTTGTAATACCAATAGATTGTTCTTCTTTATTGTGAATCTCCAACATATCCATTAATCGTTTGGTTACTGCTTCTGTATCGATTTTATCCAAAATATCTGTACGCTGTTTGGGATTACGATCTCTTCGCAAAACATCAGCAGCTGAACCCAAATCATGAGATTTGAATTTGTCGGTCAGGATACGAATAAGGAAACGATGATTCATATCCTCAATGATTCGATTGATAGCACCTGTTAGTTCACCTGCCTCATAGAGTGATTGGAGATGACGGAAATATCCTCCGTCTTGACAACAACTCAGGGAGTGCTGGATATTTTTACAGATTGCGGTATCGATATAACGCCGTGTGGATTCGTCATCACGGAACGAAGCATCCTCTGAAATAACGTCTTTATCATCAAAATCCAGTTCTCCTGCACGAAGTGTGCCGCCATAGCAATATACTCGTCAATACTGTCGATACCGAGTAAACGACTATGTTCACGGAATGGAATAAAGGTAGTGTGAATCGTAACAGCTCGATCATAAAGTTCCTGATGAAGCGCAAACCAAAAGCCAAGAGAATCTGTTCCGGATAAAACAATTTTCATACCTTGTGCAGCGTAGATATCAGAGAATAGTGCTGCTGAATCAATAAAGTCGGGCATTAGGGTTACTTCGTCAATAAAAACATATTCATATCCCAGATCAAGGAGTTTGCCCAAATCACGATTCATCGCTGCCATGGTATCGCTCCCTTTTGCTTTGATGTATGCTGATTTTGCGGACTGTGATGGAGTCATTCCTAAAACAGCCTGACGCAGCATTGTTGTCTTTCCTGTTCGTCGCAGACCAAATACCAAGCATACACGATCTGTTTCCTCACTGTTTAAATATGCCTGTAACTGTCTGAAACAATCACGTTTTCCCCAGTTTTTTACACCTTTTGTCAGTGCCAGAAGACGTTCTCCGATAATGACAGAAGTTTCAAAATCTGTAGATTTAGATGGATCAATAGAACTGTGTTGTTTCAGTTCTTTCAATTCTTCTTGAAGCTGTTTGCGCCTTTCAACACCTGCAAAAATTTCTTCGCGTTCGTTCTTTTTAATGTACTTGCTTTTGCTTTTTCCATTCTCTGTCCATTGCAGATAAGGCTGCTCTTTGCCGTAAATTTTCTTCATGTTGATAGAACCTTGTGGTAAGGCTGCTATCTCGTTTTCTAATTCATAAATTCGTTTGTAGATATCCATAATATCACCCCATTTCTTACAATCTATTATAACCCATTTTGAGTGAAACATCAATGGGTTATAATGGGTTATAACGTCAAAAAATGTGGAAGTGAAACGACTACTTTTTTGTCGTGAACAAAAGATTGTGAAATCAAGATGGATAAAGTATAATAATCATAAGTTATTTTTCTGGGAACTATGCGTATTGTTGTAAAAAACAACGGCATTGTAGTATAGTTAAAATGTATTGATAAGCCGGAAGAGCTGCTGCAGATATAAGAGGTAACAACATGGAATACGAACACATAACCCACTCCTTTAAGCCTGTCTATGACAAAAACAGCCGAATCCTCATCCTCGGCACGCTCCCATCAGTAAAATCCAGGGAAAACAATTTCTATTACGGACACAAGCAGAACCGTTTCTGGAAGCTGCTTGCGTATCTGTTGGATGAACCGGTGCCGGAGACGATAGATGAGAAAAAATATATGCTGTTGAAAAATCACATAGCCATATGGGATGTGATACAAAGCTGTGACATCAAGGGTTCGAGCGACAGCAGTATCAGAAATGTGGAGCCGACAGATATAAGAAAAATCCTTGCCACAGCCGATATAAAGCAGGTCATTGCAAACGGAAATAAAGCAGGGGCACTTTATAAGAAATATCAGCTTCCGCTGACAGGCATGGAGGCAGTCACGCTGCCGTCCACAAGCCCTGCAAATGCGGCATGGACCTTTGAAAAACTGTGCGCAGCATGGGGAGATATCATAAAAGTGTAAAGGGGTTAACGGGCAGAATCAAAACCAGATGAAAAGGAAATGATGATTTGGATGTATGGAATAGTTCTTTTTTACAACATTATACTCTCGTTGCAGTAGAGGAAAATTTGCTCGTTGGATTTGGCGATATAGATAAAACTGGCTATCTTGATAGGCTGTATGTTCATAAAACATGCTTATTCTACTTCTAAGGGGTGTTAAAATGTTAGATTATCAGTTAGTATCATCTTAAAGGAGGGATACTATGGATCTCATAAAAACAGGAAAATATATTGCTGACAAGAGAAAATCGTTAGGATTAACCCAAAAACAAGTTGCGGAGAAACTTGGGATGAGTGACAAATCTGTTTCAAAATGGGAACGAGGTGTTTGAGTTATAATAGGACCAAGTTAGATGAAACCCAGTAAAATCAAGGGGTTATGCCTAATTTAGTCCTTATTTTTATACCATTTTAGCGGTAAAGATAGGGCAGCGCTGCAATATTAAACCGAAAATCCAAGTCAGTATCACAGATGTCCGCAATCAGTCTGAGAGTGAATCTGTGTGCTTAGATTAGGTACAATTTTATATCAAAAACATTTAGTGAGGACTAAATTAGCACTTGAGATGGAATACTCCATCAGCTGGTTTGGTCCTCTTTTTATTTGAGAGGAGTGGTCGAATGGGCAAGGTGTTAATTTGGTTCGTAATCATTATTAGTACAGTGGTTCTCTACTGTCTTATGAAAGTTAAGGCAGAGAGTGATGAACTGTATGAGGAATTAATGAGAAAGCATTTTTATGGCAGGTCAGATGATATTCCTGCATCTGACAAAACTGAGCACTTGAAAGGGTGTGGGTAATTATATGAAATTTTGCAAAACAATAATGCAGACAATACAGAAAAGGAGTGAAAGGAACATGAATAACAAATTAGAAGTAATCGGCATTGATCATGGCTGGTCAATGATGAAAACAATCTCTCAGGTATTTGTCACAGGAGTTAAGGAGATTACAACAACTCCGGCACTTTTCGGCGATGTACTTGAGTATGAAGGAAAGTTCTATAAGGTTGGGACTGTGAGGCAGGAAGTAAAGGATACAAAGGTCGAAGATGACAGCTTTTATCTTCTCACTCTTGCAGCAGTTGCTAAGGAACTTAAAAGAAGAGGTCTTGCAGAGGCAAAGGTATTCCTTGCCGTAGGACTACCACTTACAAGGTTTGGAGCAGAGAAGAATGATTTTATCAAGTACCTGACAAAGAATAAGCGTGTAAGCTTCAAATATGAGAATGAGCCGTATTATATTGAAATGGATGATGTGGCAGTATTCCCTCAGTGTTATGCAGCAGTAGTGGACAAGATTCCTACAATGGCAAAGAAAACGCTGATAGTAGATATCGGTAGCTGGACAATCGACATTATGCCGGTAATCAACAAGTCACCGGATGAATCAAAGTGTGTGACGATACCAAAAGGTCTTATTACCTGTATGCGTTCTATCAATGAACAGTGTGTAAGACAACTTAACGGAGAGGTAGACGAGTCAGAGATACAGAATATCATGCGATATGGCAGGTCAGATATTGATGATGAATACTTTGCCATTATCAAGGCAGAGATAGAGGATTTTGTTGATAAGGTATATAACTCAATCCGTGAGTTTGGGTATAACTTAAAGACTACACCGATTGTATTTGTCGGTGGCGGGGCAGTTGTGATGAAGAATTTTGGTAGTCACGATGCAAGAACATTTCCTATAACCTTGATGTAAAGGCAAATGCAAGAGGATATGAGCAGCTTGCCACAATGGGACTTAAAAGCACTAAGCGATTATCATAAGGAGGCAGATGATGGGAAGAAGACTTGAATATGAAGTAAAAACTTCTGTCCGCCTTAACATGAGCAATCCTCAGCATGTGAAAATCAATGATGTGATTCAGAACCTTGATCCGAAGATTTTCAAATCTAAGAACCAGTTCATCATAGATGCGATTCAGTTTTACATTGATAATTATGGAAAAGAAACCTTTGTTATCAAGAAGAAGGAAAAAGAGAGGGCTGAATATATCCGGTCAGAAGATATTGATGACATTAAGGAAGAAGTCATTGAAGCAGCAACCAATGAGGCTAGGAAAGAGGTCATAAGGCTGTTAGGCGGAGTGATATCCGGGATGAATGTTGGTCAGCCGGTAATAATGCAGGCAGCCAATAGTGAAGCACTAGAACCTACAGAAGATGTTATGGACGATGCAGATGTTGCAGGACTTGCAATGGGATGGATGTCGAAAGGAGACTGATTATTATGAGAAGAGTTATGGGAGCCGTAGGAACAGTAATTTTAGAGATACTCAAGTGGATATTAAGGATAATTCTTGGAGCTTTGAAGCTGGTCTTAGGACTTGCCAGAATAATTCTTCTTCTATTCGCTATGGTGGCAAGGGTATTTCTTTCATTCGTAAGAATGGGCACATTCTGAGAGGAGGTGAGCGTATGCAGGTAAAGGGTTTATTCTTAAATTACAAGAAAAACAGAAGACTTATGCAGTATTTCTTTAAAATAAGAGAGCTGGTATAATGAAAGGAGTTTAAGATGCACAGAATACGGGACAGTCCTATGTGTCCCGTGCATTACAGATAAATAGTTCACCGCAAGGGTGGATGGCACGGAACACAAAGCCCGTCCCTCTTGCGGAGAAGGGATGGGTGATTACTATGAAGAAGATAAGTATTATCTTATTATCCGCAGTACTGGTCTTTTCAATGGCTGCCTGTAATGGTGGTAAGGAAAAGGCTGATAATCAGACAGAGAAACAGATGGAAAGCGTAAAACCAACTGAAGAAGTAGCAATGGCAACGGAAGCTGTTACAGAGGTCACAACCGAAGCTGGAAGTGAAGAGACAGAGAAAGATATTGCCGAGGTTAAGGATTCAGAAGAGAAGACTGATAAGGAAGATAACCAGTCTGCTGATAATGAAACTGCTTCAAAGCAGAAAGAAAAGTCAGAGCAGGATGACGAGCCGGAACAGAAAGCTCCTGCAAGTGGTAATAAGGAAGCTGGTGGAAATCAGAGTAATGCAGGTAATGGTGGTCAGACTACAGACAGTCCGAAAGACAATGTGAGCAATCCACAGCCTGCATCCGTGGCGTACAGTCCACAGAATGTTGTGTCACTTGCAACAGCAAAGTGTCAGGCAGGAGGGATGATTACCACACAGCAGAATTTACAGAATCATTTGAATGACGGCAGTATCACGCAGGAAGAGTACAATGAGTACTATCCTTACGATGGTATGGAAGGCTCTTATTATAGTGTGTTTGTAGAGACAGACCTCAACAAAGCAAGTACCATTGATGGACAGCGGTTATCATCTGAGGATGCAATCGCAGAATATATTGCAAGTATGTTACTTTTGGAAACAGATCCGGTATTCTACATCAGTTATGATGGAGTTTACACGACAGGCGGCACAGACTATTACGAGTTTCGATGTCACAGATAAATAAAAACGAATAGAAGCAGAAGGAAGAAAGATGTAAGCCATAAACTTATGTCTTTCTTTTTTTATGCGTAAATTAAGGAGGAAAGAGCACATGAAACAGAAACTAAAGCGTTTTATGGCAGGATTTATGGCAATGCTCACACTGGTTGGAACACTCTTTACGAATGGAACAACAGCATTTGCAGCCAGTCCGCAGGCAAATATTGCGTTCTGGAATGCGTCAGTCAAAAATTCCGGAGAAGTAAGTGAGCTGAAGCCCGGATATAATCATGGCAAGATTCTGTATTCAATTCTTGACGGAAATTCTGCATATTGTATGAATTTCGGATTAAGAGCAGATGGCGGTCAGCTTATGAACAGCTACGATGATGCGAGCACATCAATGTCAGCACAGCAGAGAAAGCTTTTAAGTTACTGCCTTTATTATGGGTTTAACAGTACACAAAAGGCGGCACCAAGCAACAGTCAGTGCGATGAGTATATCGCAACTCAGGCAATGGTATGGGTTATTGTAGCAGATATCTTTGGAACCGGAAGTGGTGATTCGGCAGCGAGAAAGCTCTGCAACACAGCACCAAGTCCTGATTCTTCATACAGCTATTATGAGAGACTCAGGGACAATATCAGCAGCTCCTACAATGCAACACTTCCAAGTTTTGCATCACGCAGAACCAGTGAGGCACCAACTTATGAATTAAAGTGGAATGATGGAAGTCAGAGATTTGAAACAACATTATCTGACAGCAATGGTGTTTTATCGGATTTTGATTTTGGCATCAGCGGATATTCTGTTGATAAGAATGGCAACAGTATTACAATCTCTTCAACGAGCGTGAATACTACAGCTACAACAGGAACATTCACATCCAATGCTGGCAAGGTTGAGACAACATCAAGCTGTGTATTCTGGCTTACAGGAAAGAGCGGATATCAGGAGTTTATTTCTGAAAGACCGACAGCAGATCCTATCAAAGCATATATCAAGGTCAAGACAGAGAATATCGGATATGGTGAGCTTACAAAGACAGATGAGTCAAGCGGAGTGAAGCTTTCCGGTGCAGTCTATGGAATCTATTCTGACAGCGGATGCACAAACAGAGTACAGACCATGACAACAGATGGAAACGGATATGCAAAGTCAGCTGCACTTGTTGCAGGCACTTATTATGTAAAAGAGATTACCGCACCAAAGGGATATGTCCTTTCCGGTAAGGTTCATACACTTACTGTAAAAGCAGGACAGACAACGGGAATCTCTGCAACAGATAAAGAGCAGCTTGGAGCAATCACAATTTATAAAGAGGGTGAGGTGCTTAGTTCATGGAATGGAAGCAATTTCACTTATGAGAAAAAGAAGCTTTCCGGAGCAGCATTCAAGGTAACTGCTGGAGCAGATATCTACAAGGCAGATGGTACTAAGGTTTACAATGCTGGCGATGTAGTGGCAGAAAGCCTTACAACAGGAACTGACGGACAGGTGGTATTATCTGACCTTCATCTTGGAACTTATGTGGTTACAGAGATTAAGAGCATTGAGGGATATACAATCAATACCACACCTCAGACAGTAGCAGTTGAGTATAAGGACCAGACTGTGACAGTACAGTATGAATCAACTACGATTGAGAATACAAGACAGAAAGCGGATGTATCTGTCGTAAAGAAGGACTCTGACACAGAGAATCCTCTTGATGGCGGCAAGTACACACTTTATGCCGGAAATGACATCAAAAATTATGCCGGACAGGTTATCGTAACAAAGGGCACAGCTCTTGAGACAGTAACTACAGGTGAGGACGGAAAGGCAAGCTACAGCGTGGATCTGCCAATCTCTAACGGATATTATATCCAAGAGACACAGGCACCATATGCGTATATCAGAAACAGTAAAGATGTTTACAGCTTCAATTTCAATGTATTACCTGAAACACAGGCAAAGGCATCATTCAGTCACACATTTGTAAATGACAGAACCACAGCAAAGATTCATATCTACAAGGTAGACAAGGAATCAGGCAAGGCAGTAGCCCAGGGAGATGCAAGCCTTAAAGGTGCAGTTTATGGTCTTTATGCGAGAAACGATATCGTGCATCCGGACGGAGCAACAGGAGTTGTATTCAAAGCAGGAGACCTTGTAGCAACACTTACAACAGATAAGAATGGCGAAGCAGAGGTCAATAACCTTTACCTTGGAAACTATTATGTGAAAGAAATCACTCCATCAGAGGGGTATCTCTTAGACGAAGAGGAGCACGATGTAGTATGCGACTATGAGGGAGACCTTGTAGCAGAGGTATCAAGAAGCACAACATCAGCAGAGCAGGTCATCAAGCAGCCATTCCAGCTTATCAAGGTATCTGACAATGGCGATGATACTGAAGCAGTCTTGTTGGCAGGTGCAGAGTTCACAGCATACTTAAAATCTTCTTTATCCGTAAAGGCAGATGGAAGTTATGACTTTGATAAGGCTACTCCTGTGGTAATCGGGGAAAACGGAGCAACAATAATCACATCCGATGACAAGGGACATGCAGTTTCCATTGCAATTCCTTATGGAACTTATGTGGTAGTAGAGTCAAAGACTCCACATAACATGAAGACAATCAAGCCATTTGAGGTAAAAATCAGCGAGAACCATCCTGACAAGCCTCAGACATGGAGAGTATTCCTTGACAGGGAGTTTACTGCAAAGCTTCGTGTAATCAAGAAGGATTCCGATACAAAGCAGACAGTACTTGTACCAAATGCAGAGTTTAAGATCTTCAATATTGATAAGAATGAATATGTGAAGCAGTACACAACTTATCCGTCAAAGGTCGAGCATACTTCATTCTTTACTGACGATGATGGAGATTTAATCTTACCTGAAGCACTTAAAATCGGTAACTACCGTATTGAGGAAGTATCTGCACCATACGGATATGTTGTAAATGATAAGTATGTCAGCATCTCTGTTGATACTGATACAGCATTTGAAACAGATGGTGATACAAATGATGCAATCATTACTGTGGAATATTCCGATGCCCCGGCAGTAGGAGAACTTACTGTTGAAAAGAAGGGAGAGGTACTTGACGGATTTAAGGGCGGACTTTTTGCAAACTCTGAGGATAAGGAGTTTGTCTATAAAGAGGGCTCTCTTGCCGGAGCAGTATTCAAGGTGTATGCAGCGGAAGATATTTTCACAGCAGACAACCAGAAGGACGCAGATGGCAACCGTACAAAGTATTACAGCAAGGGCGACCTTGTGGCAACTCTTACAACAGGAAAAGATGGAAAGGCAGTAGCCAAGAATCTTCCTCTTGGTCAGTACAGAGTTGTTGAAGTAACAGCTCCTGACGGATATGTGTTAAATCCAAATGAGCAGAAAGTCACATTCACATATGTGGATGATAAGACCCCTGTTATCAAGGAAAGCCTTACTTTCTCAGATGACAGACAGAAGCTTGATATGTCAGTGACTAAGCTTGATGCAGAAGATAACACACCGATTGCAGGTGCAGTATTTGGTCTTTATGCAGATGAGGATATCAAGAATGCTGATGGCAGGGTTATTATCGAGAAAGGCACACTTCTTGAGAAGGCAACATCTGATGAGAATGGAAAGATTGCTTTTGTTAAGGATTATCCATTTGCAAAATATGTTGCAAGGGAGCTTGTAAAGCCTGCCGGATATGTGACAAATGAGGAAGCTGTAAACTTTGATACAAAATATCAGGGACAGGATGTTAAGACTGCTGTATATACCAGCGAGTATAAAAACACACCTACAACCTTTGAGTTACAAAGACATATATCACAAGCGGTGCAGAGCTTACAGGTGCAACACTTACTGTACTTGATAAGGATGGAAATGTGGTAGACACATGGACATCTGATGCTAAGGAAGCACATGTGATCAAGAGACTTGTCGTAGGAGAGACTTACACTCTTCGTGAGGAATTTGCTCCTTACGGATATCTCAAGGCAACAGATATACAGTTTACAGTAGAGGACACGGGCAAAGTGCAGCATGTAGAGATGAAGGATGAAGTTCCGACTGGTTCTATCGTGATAAACAAGGATGGCGAGTTTGTAACAGATACCACTCTTATGAAGGGACACTGGTATGATTTCATTTTCAATTACTTCAAGGACAGCCTTGCAGGAGTAACTTTTGATGTATATGCAAAAGAGGATATCGTAAGTGCTGATGGACTTGACACTGTATATCATAAGGCAGGAGACAAGGTGGCAACCATTGTGACAAATGATAAGGGTATCGCAAGATTGATGACCTTCCACTTGGCAGATATTATCTTGTTGAGACAAAGACCATTGATGGATTTGTATTAGATGATACACCGATTGAGGCAGACCTTTCCTATATCGACCAGAATACAAAGGTTGTTTTCGCAGGAATGGATGTGACAAATGAGCGTCAGAAAGTGCAGATTACTGTAACCAAGACGGATTCAGAGACTAAGGAAGCACTTGAAGGAGCAGTATTCGGTTTATTTGCGAAAGAAGATATCGTAAATAAAGATGGCAAGGTAATCGTAAAAGCTGATACACAGATTGAGAGAACAGTAACAGGTAAGGATGGAAAGGCTGCATTTACCTCTGACCTTCCGCTTGGACAGTATTATGTCAAAGAGATTGAGGCACCAAAGGGATATGTGAAGTCTGATAAGATTTTTGATGTTGATGCTTCATATCAGGGAGATAAGGTAAAGGTTATCGAGTTTGACGCAGCATTTGAAAACGCACCGATCAAGGTAGAGATTTCAAAGACTGATATCACAGGCGAGAAAGAGTTGCCTGGAGCAAAGCTTTCTGTTATTGATGCTGATGGAAAGCTTGTTGAGAGCTGGATATCTGAAGCAGGAAAGACTCATATGATTGAAAGACTTCCTGTTGGCAAGTACACACTCAGAGAGGAATCTGCACCGTATGGATATAAGGTAGCAAGTGATGTAACCTTTGAAGTAAAGGAGACAGCAGAAATCCAGAAGGTATCCATGAAGGATGAGCAGGTTGTCGGAAAGATTGTCATTGAGAAAACTGACAAAGTAACCGGAAAGCTAATCGAGGGTGTTGTATTTGAAGTAAGAGATAAGGACGGAAAGGTGCTTGATATACTCACTACTGACAAGAATGGTCATGCAGAGAGCAAGGAGCTCCCTATCTGTACTTACAACGAGGATGGAACTTTTAAGGAAGATATCCATTATACAGTAGTTGAGACAAAAGCAGCTGACGGATATATCCTTGATGAAACAGCTCATGATGTAACTCTTCGATATGATGACAATGCACCGGATGTTGTTGTAGCAACTCTTAAGCTTGTCAATGTACCGACAGAGCCTAAGCTTCCACAGACAGGCGACAATGCAAATCCGCTTCTTTATCTTGGAATTGGTGCACTTGCACTTATTACAGGTGTTGGAGTAGGACTTCGTGGAAGAAAGAAAAAGAATAAACAGTAACAATAAACCTTGCAGGGAATGTAAGCCAGTGACTTATGTTCCCCGCTTTTTTTTGATTTGGAGGACAAACAGTGGTAGGAGAAAGAATCAGGTATTACAGAAAACGACAAAAAATGACACTCAGGGAACTGGGCGAGAAAAGTGGTTTTGAAAATAGAGGTGATGTAAGAATTGCCCAATACGAAAATGGTTCAAGAGTTCCAAGGACGGGAACGTTGAACAGGATTGCAAAGGCACTAGGCATTCCGCCGGAAGAATTATTCTGTGAGGACTGTAGAAAGTGTATGTTTCTCAAGAATTATTACAGAAAGAAAAGAAAATCTCATACCACTTTTGATATGGGAATCGAAGAAGACAACAGTTACAGAGAACACAAAAATCCTGATGATGAAGGGATTTTATATGACAATTTAGATTAAGGAGGAACCGTAATATGATGAATTACGAGATTTTTAAGGAAGTAGTAAAAGAAAAGTTTATGGATTATATGCCTGAGAAATTCAAAGGAATGGAGCTTGTGGCAGAGCCAGTGGAAAAGGTAAATGTGACTCTTGATGGCATCATCTTAAGAGAAGAAGGCAGGAACATTTCACCCACGATTTATATCAATGACATGTATAAGAAGTATCAGGACTGTGGCGATCTTGAGGAAACACTTATGGCTGCATGTGACTTCATGGAAAGGGCATATGAGCAGACTCCGGTTGTTGATGTGGACAGCATTATGAGGGATGCTAACGAGAAGATTGTATTCCAGCTCATCAATACAGAGCAGAATAAAACATTTTTGGAACAGGTGCCGCACAGAGAGTTCCAGGATCTTTCTATTGTGTATAAGGTAATAATCAGTGCAGATAAGGATGCGGTGCAGAGTTCAAAAATTACAAATGAATTTGCAAAAAGACTTGGAATGAGTGAGGAACAGCTCTTTAAGTGTGCAGCGGAAAACACAAGAAGACTCTTCCCACCTGTCGTTCGTAGCATGAATGACATTATGAGAGAAATGTTCGCAAGGGATGGGATGCCACAGGAGATTGCAGATATGATGATAGCCGAGATTCCACCGGAGCAGACGATGTGGGTGATTTCCAATGAAAAGGGTATCAATGGTGCAGCATCCATGCTTTATGAGAATGAGCTTCATGAGCTGGCAGAGAGTTTAGAGAGTGACCTTTATATTCTCCCGTCGAGCGTGCATGAGGTTATTGCAGTATCTTCAGATATGGGAAGCCCTGAGATGCTTGCACAGATGGTAGTCGAGGTAAATATGCAGGAGGTGTCTTTGGACGAGAGACTTTCCAATCAGGTATATCACTATGATAAGGATTTAAGAAAACTCACACTTGCAACTGATACACCTAACAAGAGACTTGATGGTATCGTTGCAGAACCTCCCCTTGTATATGATGCGAAGGAAAAGTCCAGATAGGAGGCAGTTATGGAGCAGGAACTTACAATGGAAGAACTCATTGCTCTCATAAACAGCCAGAAAGGTGACTTTGTTATCCGTGTCGAGTTTGGAGAGGAGGCGGTGTCTGATGCCAAAGAAGAATGACTTCAAGCTTGATGTGGTTTCGGTAAGACTTGTAAAGGATGCTCCGATTTATTCGAAGCACACCTTTAATAATCCGGCGGATATAGCTGCTGTCATGGGAGACTGTATGTGCCAGTTTGACAGGGAAGTAGTGTGTGTGGTCAATCTAAGGTCAGATTTAAAACCTATCAATGTGCATTTTGCAAGTGTTGGCTCTTTAAATGAGGCAATGGCACATCCGAGAGAACTGTTTAAATCAAGTATCTTAAGCAATGCTGCAAGCATGATGTTAATCCATTGTCATCCATCCGGGAATGTATTCCCAAGCAAGGCAGACACGATGATGACAGACCGCATGAACAAGCTGTGTGAACTGATGGGAATACCGCTCATTGACCATATCATAGTCGGTGGAGACAATCGTGAATTTTTCAGTTTCAGGGAAAAAGGCATGATTGATAATCCGAAGATTACCCTGAGCACAGATTACCGGACACTTGATATCAAGTCACCGCTTGTAGCAGAGCAGGGAAAGGCAAGGTGAAAGCATGGATGGAAGATTTACGGATGAAGAGCTTGCCATAGCAAAGAGTGTTGACCTGTGTGCAGTTGCTGAAAGCCTTGGGTATACAGTAAAGAGGATTGGCAAATACCACACTTTAAAGGAGATGGATTCCATCCGTATCTATAACAGAAGCCATTGGTACAGATGGTCAAGGCAGTTTGACAAAGGAAACAATGGCGGCTCACAGATAGATTTCTTACGGGTATTTTGTGGAATGAGTGTAAAAGAGGCTGTGTTCTGGCTTCTAGACTTTGCAGGATACAGAAGAATCGAGAATCCTGTAAAGCAGCCACTTGTTCATCAGGTATCGCAGAAGCAGGCAAAGGAGAGAAAGCCGTTTGTCCTACCGGAACCGGCAGGAGATAATTCCTATCTTATTTCATATCTGAATCAGGAGAGAGGAATCAGCAGAGCAGTCATAGATCTGTTTTTGAAAGATGGATTGATTTATGAGAGCAGGCATTACCACAATGTTGTTTTCAAGGGAAATGATAAAAATGGGGTAACAAGATTTGCAAGTATGCGGGGAGTGTTTGATAAGCAGGGTAAGCCATTCAAGTGTGATGTCACAGGAAATGATAAGAACTATGGATTTAATGTGGTGAATGAAAACAGTACAGAGCTTGTAGTATTTGAGGCTGCAATCGACCTTATGAGTTATGTCGATATCTTCGCGGATTATGAATCAAATAAGTTGGCACTTGGGATGCTTGCAGATGCACCACTTGAGACTTTTCTTCGGGAACATCCGCAGATTACTTCCATCCGGTTCTGCCTTGATGGAGATGAGCCGGGGAGAAAAGCAGCAGCTGAACTTATGAGAAAGTATTATGAGCTTGGATATGAGGTAGAAGACTGTCCGCCACCTGCCGGATATAAGGATTACAACGAGTGGCTTGTAGAGGCAAAGCTTAATCTGAACAGGATGAATAAGCGAGCAGATGAACCAGTCAGGGCATGAAAACTTGGATTTTGATGGTGGGGGCAGAAAGCGCCCCCAAAACAGCAAAGTGGGGGCAGAAAGCGCCCCCAAAATGTCAAAGTGGGGGCAAAAAGTGCCCCCACAATTTGGACACGACAAAATCCGGACTGAAGTAAAAATAAAAGTGGGGGCAGAAAGCGCCCCCAAAATAACAAAATGGGGCAGAAAGCGCCCCCAAAGTAGCAAAGTGGGGGCAAAAAGCGCCCCCACTTTCATAAACAGAGGGTTTTAGGGAGATTTTCTCCCTAACTAGATGGCATTAGGACAGAGATGTCTCTAATGCGTATCTAGCAGTCGCCGGGGACTAACTGGAGACTGGAGCTTTGGTGAATATTTACTAAACACGGATAAGGAGGTGCAAGGAAGCAATGGATGCAGAAGTTACGCTATTTACAAAACCAGAAGAACTGATTGCCTGGGCAGACACATTTGATATCTTACTTAACCCTTCGATAGAAGATGCTGCAATATTGCTTAACTATATGGAAGGTCATGATTATGCTATTGGCATAGATTCTGATGGAAAGATGTACAGACAGGATGTAGCTGAGGAGAATGGTGAAATTGAACTATACCCGATAGATGATGTTATAGATACTGTTTGTGAATGGAACTATGAACTGATACTTGATGCTGATGCACACAGGAATGATCCAAAGGATTTTAAAGATTACAGTGAGTTTCAGGATAAGTATGACAGTTTGAAAGCAGATGAAAAGAGGCTGGACAGGTTGTTTGAAAAGACCTGTTATGCAAAGGAGATTGATGAAATGGCAGCTGCTTTGGTGGAATCATTCATTAGTCATCTAAGTAGCAGGGATGATTTGGAAAAAGCTGCGGTGACAGTTGCAGAAGGAATTAAGGATTATAGTACGGGTAAGAGAGGAAGGTGAGTCTATGGCAGATAAAGTTCATTGTATTAGGAAAACACTAAGACTAATGCCAGAGGAAGCCAAGATGCTTGCAAAAAAGGCATGTGATAATGGAATGAATGAGGCTGAGTATATCCGTCTTCTTATCAGTCAGAAACCAAATGATTATCCGGAAGTAAGGAAGATTCTGAAGGAACTCATTAATGAAGTCAACAGAATTGGAATAAATATCAATCAGATAGTATTTAACAATAATGCCGGGCTGTATTCCAAGGAAGATAAGACACAGCTGATAGCTTATATGCGAAAACTGAATCAGAAGATAGATGAGGCGGTGGTAAAGATTGGCAATCAGTAAAATCCTTAATATGAAGGATTGTGGTGGGCATTTTCACGGAAAACATCTGAAGAGATCTCTTGATTATGTGATGAATCCGGAGAAAACACAGGATGGAAGGCTCGTTGGTGCAATCAACTGTCAGGTCGATTCTGCTTTTGAACAGATGAAAGCTACAAAACGGAAGTTTGGAAAAGTTGATAAAAGGCAGGGATATCATATCATTCTCTCATTTAAGGAAGATGAAGTGAATCCTGATATGGCATTTGAGATAACCCGCAGATTCGTGGAAGAGTATCTTGGAAAATCATATGAGGCAGTATATGTGGTGCATGATAATACAGCACATGTTCATTCACACATTGTATTTAACAGTGTGAGTTTTGTGGATGGGAAAAAGTATCGCTATGAAAAAGGAGACTGGGCAAAGTATATCCAGCCAATCACGAATCAGTTGTGTCAGGAATATGGTCTTTCAATCATTGATGTTGATGATGGCAGTAAGGAAAAAGAGTATGAAAGCTATAAGGACTGGAGCGAATATCGTGAAGGCAGTTTTGTATGGGCAGATATGATTAAGAGAGACCTGGATTCCTGCATACTGCAGGCAGGAAATAATGAGCAGTTTCTGGAGCTGTTATCTGACAAAGGATATGAGGTCAAGCAGGGAAAGTATCTGGCAGTAAAGCCACAAGGAATGACGAGATTTCGCAGATGTAAGACATTAGGTGACATGTATTCTGATGAGGCAATCCGGGAAAGGATAGAAAAAGAGGATATTTCATTTTACCGGGAACAGCAGAAAGAGGTACAACCGGTTCTGTGTAAGTGTAAGGTGAGAAGATACCGAAGGGCAAAGATGTCGGGGCTTCAAAAGAGATACTATGCAAAGCTATACAGGATAGGAAAGCTGAAAAAGAAGCCATACAGTCAGGTATGGAAGTATAAGGAAGATATCCGTAAGATGCATAAACTGCAGGAGGAGTATTTGTTCCTTGTCAATCATGACATTCATTCAGCAGAGGAGCTTGTCAGTGTAATCAGCTCATTGACAGATAAAAGAAAAGAAGTTTCAGCAGAGAAAAGCCGCATTTATAAGGCTAGGGAGAGAAGTCGAGAACTTTTTGATATAGCAGATGATATGAAAGAGTTAGAACCTGCTGAGAAGTCTTTCCTCCAGGGAGATGAATTTTTTACGGATGAGCACCTGCAATGGGAAACTTTGAAACAGAAGCTTTTATCACAGGGATATAGCCTTGAAGAGGTGGAAGCACTGCGTAAACATTATAAAGAGGAGTATTCCAAAGCATGTGCAAAAGAAAGGGCAGTATTCAAAGAGTTGAATATTGGTAAATCTATATGGAAGAGTCTTATTCCAGACAGCGTATCAGATGGAAAAGATGCACAGTACAACAAAGAGACAATACGAGACAGGAAAGAGCAGCCAGAACGTTAGGCTGTTTTTTAGTAGTTAGGAGGCATATATGGAAGAAAACAGAGAACCGCTTAGTGCGATAGCAATCGAGAAAAAATTGCAGCTTCTCCGAAATAAGCATTTTAGTGAAGATACGATTGCTCTTGTAAAAAGTGATTATGAATATGGACTGAAAGAGGAGGAGATCAGCTTTATCTCAATAAGTCATACGACATTGAACAGATGAAGATTTTATCGGAATGTCTGCACAAGGATGTTCCAAAAGATATGATTGATATTATCAAGAATACCAAGTATTCGGTTCATCAGATGCAGGTGTCCCTTGAATTTTATGAAAAGGGTGTACCTGTTCAGACAATTAAGGAGGTTATGGACAAAGGGGAAAAACCTATTACCATGCGACGATTATATGAGGAAGTTTTGGAACAGCTGAATAAAGTCAAGAAACAGATTCCGGAAGAGTCTGAGTATGTGAAAGCACTCATTTCTCAGATGGATGAAGTGGTTGCAAAGATCAATCATCAGAATGAAAGGTATGATGCCCTGAATAAGAAGCTTTCTGAAATAGAGACTTCCAAAGATGATGAGGGAGTCAGGGAGCGTCTGGTCAAGGAGAACCAGGATAAGGATGCTCTTATCAACAGTCAGCAGAATGAACTGAATAAGGCAAGCAGTACGATTGCAAGACTCAGGGATGATATTGAGAAAAAGGATAAGGAGATGAAGCGTATGGGAGACAGAATAGAGTCATTGGAAGATAAGATCATAAGTGTTGCCACAGAGAATAAGAAAGAGGCAGAAAGTAAGGCAGAGCCGCAGGAAAGTCAGTCCGTACCACAGGCAGAAAAAAAAATGGTTGATACAGTTGCAGTTCCGCAGAATATGCAGGCTGTGGCAAACGGGATTCCGGTCTATTATCAGATTCCGGTAGTTGATGGTACCGGAAATGTGGTGCAGAGACTTCCGATTGAGAGAAGTGTGAGAAAGAGCAGCAACAGCGGAGTGGCAAGCCTTTTTGCAAGACTTTCTTTTAAGAAAAAGTCGAGAGCAGACATTGTAAAGCTTGTTGCATCGGGCGATCTTGTTCCGGCACAGCTTGTCCAGATTAAGAGTGCAATAGAAAAGGGACTTACGGAGACACAGCTTATAGAGCTTATTACCAATAATATTTCAGCAGAAAAGATGAAAGAGATTATTGAGATAGCGGTACTTGAAAACAGTATGGCAGATTAGGAGGTACTTATGAATTTAGCAGTAGTAAATGAAGCAGTAACAGAGATGAATGGTGTGGAGCATCAGTTTACAGAGGAAGAGAAAAACTTTGTTGTCCAGTTCGCATTCAGAAGCGGCAGCAAGGAAGATACGATTTCTCTTATTGAAGCATTGGCACATTCGGCGGATAAGCTGAGTCGGACGAGATTATGGTCACATACAGGGCTAAATATGATATGAAGCCTGCATGGGTGGAACAGGTGGAAAACCTGCTTGTGGCACTTGAAATGTACCGTATCGAGGAGGAAAAAGCAATTAATCATCTGGCAGATATTTTGAATGCTTATGGTATTGATGTATCAGCGAGGAGATCCGTACTACAGAGACAGAAACACTTAAAACAACAGTCAGAGAGAAAGCGGAGGTGCGATAATGGCAGAAGAGATTCAGGAAGCGGTGCAGATCATCCGTGTTGCTTATGATGGCATTGAGATTGCATGAAGGTAGGAAGTGAGGAATAGCTGCCATGCAGAAGGCAATAGATTTCTTAAAAGGGATGCTTGATTATGAGAAGTCACTTGGCAAGACATCCATGAGAAAGCTGCTCTTAAAGGGCGGTGATTTACAGGTGTTACAGTTTAATACCGAAGATATGAAAAAGGTTGAAAAGATGGCAAAGAAGTATGGAATACTCTATTCAGTACTTCCGGACTGCAACAGGAAAGACGGACTGAGTGAGGTAATCTTTCATACAGAGGCAGTTCCACGTGTGAATATGATGATACAGAAGCTCAAGTTTGGCAAGATTGCCACATTTGACGATTATCTGAAGAATGGAGATGAAAAATCACTTGGCAAGCTGATGGATTTTTTGAAGAAACAGCAGGGAAACGAGAAAAGCCACACGATAGAAGGGGATAGGGTTAATTCCGCTATTGACGGACTGATTGAAAAGGTAGGAATGTTTGCAATGGAAAAGAAAGCTATCAGTGTGGATCAGGTCAAGGAGAATTTCAGTATCAATGGTGAGCAGGCTGAAAGTGTTATCAGACAGCTTGAGACAATCGGTGTGCTTGGCAGCAAGAATGAAGATGGCACCCATACAGTAATGATGGACAAGGATGCATTTATTAATCGTGTCAGAGGTTATCAGGACCTTGCTGAGAGAATGAGGGCGGTTGCGGCATCAAAGAATGCGAACCTGTCAGATGTGACTATCAGCAAGAAGCTGATTATAGAAGAGAATGACCATGCTGTTAAGACCAGAGTTCCCGGCACATGGGAGAAGAGGCAAAATATGTATGGCTCCGTAAGGAAAACATCATGGAGATTCATGGTGGAAAGACAATGCTTACCTTCCTTGATTCAACCAAGGATTATAAGCTCTACGATGAGCAGAATCGTGTGGTGACAACCCAGAAAGGAACCGAGCTTTATACTCACTATGATAAGGTGGAATCATCTGTCAGGGAGCGTTACGAGAAAGTGCAGAAGCAGCAGAAAAAGACAGCGCAGAAGAAAACTGTTACCACAAAGAAAGCGAGGTAGCAGCCTATGCAGACAACAAAGAAAAAGCCGTCACTGATATTCATTCTTGTGGGTGCAGTGTTAGCAGGGTATCTTGGTTATCTGATAAATGGTGCGTGGACGGAAGGGATTGCCTTTAATGAATTTATGGACAGATTCAATGAAGTATGTGCTGTTCCTTTTGCCAATTATTACAATTCTAATACAGTAAAAGCAGTAGCCATTGCATTAGGTATCTATGCGATGGCTATTGTCATGTATTACACCAGTCAGAGAAACTATATGCCTGGCAAAGAATTTGGTACGGCAAGATTTGAAAATCCGAAGCAGGTCAACAAGATACTTGCAGATAAGGATGAAAATTTCAACCGGATACTCAGCCAGAATGTGAAGATGTCGCTGGATTTCAGGAGACTCAAGCTCAATGGAAATATCCTTATCTGTGGTGGTTCCGGAGCAGGAAAAACATTTTATGAAGTAAAGCCGAATCTGATGCAGATGCCGCATAACTGTTCCTTTATCTGTACCGATCCAAAGGGAGAAATCCTTAGAAGCTGCGGGCAGATGTTAAAAAATAACGGATATAACCTGAAAGTCATTAATCTGTTAGAGATGGATAAATCAGACTGTTACAATCCATTTTCCTATATCAGAGAGGAAACAGATGTGGTCAAGCTGATTACAAACCTTATCAGCAATACGACACCAAAGGGAGCGACACCAAGTGATCCGTTCTGGGAAAAAGCGGAAGGATTGTTCTTACAGGCTATCTTTTATTATGTGTGGCTGGAGGTACAGCCGGCAAAGAGAAACTTTGAGACAGTACTTAAACTTCTTGGAGAGGCAGGAGGTTACAAGAGCAGGGGAAGGCATCAAAGCTGGATGTGCGTATGAAGTTTTTAGAGGAAGTTCTCCACTTGGAGCCAATCATCCGGCAGTCAAGCAGTACAACAAATGTATGAGAGGTGCAGGAGATACAGTCCGTTCCATTATCATCAGTGCCAACTCAAGACTTGCATTTCTTGAGAATAAGCAGGTTTTACGATTACTCTCAAAAGATGAGCTTAATCTGTCAGATATCGGTATTGGAGTGAATGGAGATGGGGAGACAAAGACAGCCCTCTTTTGTGTAATCCCTGATAGTGACAAATCCTATAACTTCATTATCGGTATGTTATACACGCAGATATTTCAGGAATTGTACTATCAGGCAGACTTTAACTGCGGAGCAGACTGCCAATCCATGTGACATTTATGTTAGATGAATTTGCAAATGTCGCATTGCCAGATGACTTCTGTTCGCTGTTATCGACAATGCGAAGTCGTGAGATTTCAAGTATTATCATTATTCAGAACTTTGCCCAGCTAAAGGCACTTTTTAAAGATACCTGGGAGACAATTCCCGGCAACTGCGATACTTTCATCTATCTTGGTGGAAATGAGCAGAGTACACACAAATACGTGTCAGAGTTGCTTGGAAAAGGTACGATTGATAAGAAGTCAAGTGGAGAGACAAAGGCAGACAGGGAAGCTCTTCAAGAAACTATGATGTATTAGGAAGAGAGCTGTTTACACCGGACGAAGTCAGAAAACTGGATAACAAAAAGTGCATTATTTTTATCCGTGGTTTTGATCCTATCATGGATAATAAGTTCATACCATTCAATCATCCGATGTTTAACCAGACAGTAGATGGCAAGGGAGAGCCTTATGTTCATCAGATAAGAGGAGCAGATAATCTTATCGGTCCGCCATTTGAGATTCTTTCAGACAAGGCAGTTAAGTATTATGAAAAACTGAAGGATAAGGGCGAGAATGTGTATATTGATTCTCTTACCTATGAGCAGTTTATGATGCTTGGTGATGCGGAATTAAGCAGGAGATTCTCCATGCAGGATGAAGCAGAGCAGAAAGCAAAGATTGACAGGGAACAGGCAAATGAGCTTGAGTATGTCGATGAGTCGCAGAAGTCTGATACTACAGAAAGTGCCAACTCTTCTAATGGAAGTGCTGGTGCTAAGCCTGTAAGGAATCCAGAGAGGGAAAAGCCTAAGTGGAGGATACTATCACAAACCGAATGCTGCACTGGTCATATACACCAGAGCAGAAAGAGGAAGTGAAGAAAGCTCTTGCTGCAGGTGTTCCAAAGTCAACGATTCTGACGTATTTCTATCCGGAGGTTACTGTGGAGAAGATGAGTTCATATCGAAAGAAGCAGTAAATGTTATCGCATAGGCACAGAAACCGTGGTATAATGTGCTATGTGAGAAAAATTATTATTTAGAACTTATTTGCTTATATGATAAGCAGAATGGAGGCTTTGCGAGATGAAAGTAATCATTATAAATGGAAGTGCAAGAAAAGGAAACACTCTTACAGCGATTGAGGCTTTTGTAAAAGGAGCATCTGAAAAAAACGAAATTGAAATCATTGAACCTGACAAACTTAATATTGCACCATGCAAGGGCTGTGGTGCCTGTCAATGTTCTAAGGGATGTGTAGATAAGGATGATACAAATCCTACAATTGATAAAATTGCTGCCGCAGATATGATCCTTTTTGCAACACCGGTTTATTGGTGGGGAATGTCAGCACAATTGAAACTTATTATTGATAAGTGTTATTGCCGGGGAATGCAGTTAAAAAATAAAAAAGTTGGCACGATTGTTGTAGGCGGTTCTCCAGTTGACAGTATCCAGTATGAGTTGATTGATAAGCAGTTTGACTGTATGGCAAAATATCTTTCATGGGATTTGCTTTTCCAGAAGTCATATTATGCAACAGCAAAGGATGAGCTTTCTAAAAATCAGGATGCTATGAAAGAGCTTGAGGATATTGGAAAAGATTTATAAAGCTTGTGATGAAAATCAGGAATTGAAGGAGAATTATTTTTTGAAAATCAATAAAAATGTATTAAAAAAAGATCTCAAAGAGATTAATGCAATCGAAAAATTATTCCAGTATTTTATATCAGAACAAGTTGATGTCGAAAATGGAAAAAGTGCAAAGTTATTATATGAAGAATTAGGGTGGAACCAAAATGTAAGTTATGATGTAATTAATTCATTTTGGATAACTTTTTCATATGCAATGAGATTAAAATATCCGGGCAAATATCGTATAGCAAAAGCAGGGAATGTAAAAATTTATAAACATCATAATACTGATTGGGGATATGATTCGTTTCCAGAAAAATACTTCAAAGAAAACTCAGAGGAAAGAGGTCAAGTAAATGATTTATGTAAAGAATATCCAGATATTTTAAAATTGGCAGATATGTGTCATACTGTAGCGAATTTTATGCCTTGTCCAGAAAGGTTTAATTCTGTAAAAGGACTATTAGGTGATGTAAGAGATTACTTACCGTTGATGATTGATAAGATACAACTATGTGTTGATGCTGGAAAAGACCTAGAGTATTATCACTTAGGTAGTTTACAAAAAGTAGACAATAAAATCGTTAAAGATTGGCATAGCTTTTTTATTAAAAACCAAGAAAAATATTGTTTGAGTATGTATTACCAAGTCAAAAAAAACAGAATTAGTGGAATTACGTTTTTTAAAGGTCAATCTTTATCTTATCCATGTCCACTAGAAAAAGAAGAGGTAGAAGAATGCTTGAAAACCATGTTGGACAAAATAAACAAAAGAGCAGATCTAATACTTAATAGGTATAATGAAGAACATAAATCAAATAGTTAAATTTCTGTTTGTCTGACTCACAACAATTTAATATCAAACTAATACAAGCACTTTAGCCAATAAAGGTTAAGGTGCTTTTTTTGCGCCTTGAAAGGAGGTGGTTACAGCTAAACACATCGGGAAAAGCCCGATTTAATCATTACAACAGGCATTGCCTGATCATATAGAGTAACTTTTAACAGCCAGTTAGGGATTATCCCTGCTAGCTATTTTTTTATCAAAAAGGAGACAAACAACATGAGAAAAGAACAGATTATTACGACAAACAACAATCAGATGGAGGAGAAAGGCATGAAGAGCAGATTCATTCACTTTAAAAAGAGATTCGTTCCGGCATTATCCGGAGCACTTATGGGAGTAATGCTTATGAGCACTACTTGTTTTGCAGCAGGTACAGGTACTTCCGCAGTAACACAGCCGCTTGAGAACTTAAAGACACTTATCATTGCAGTCATTGGTGCTGTTGGTGTCATCATTCTTGCAAAGAATGTCATGGAGTTCGCACAAGCCTATCAGCAGCAGGATTCATCTACTATGAACTCTGCACTGAAAGGAATTGTAGCAGGTGTCATGATGGCTGGTATTTCAACAGTACTGACATTCTTAGGCTTCTAAGATTGGGGAAAAAGAGTTCCCCTTTTAGTAAAAGGAAAGAGGTGAATAACAAGTATGGATATTTTTAAGCTTGGAGACAAGATCCTTGCACTTCTTGAGGCGGTGTTTGGGTTTTGGAACAATCAGATATCCCTGGTCTTTGCAATGCTTGGACAGTCACCGGTCAGTTTCAAGGGCGGAGGTCCTTGGGCAGTTATTGAGGGTATTGAGCCGGTCTTTGTAGCGGTCGGCTCTTCCCTCGTTGTGCTGTTCTTTGTTATCGGTTTCTGCTCGGAAAGCATAGATGTAAAAGATGAGATGAGGTTTGAGTCTATATTTCGTATGCTTATCCGACTGGGACTTGCAGAATGGTTTGTTGCAAATAATGTCACGATTATGAAAGCGTTTTTTACTTCCATAGGAAATCTGGTGGGACTTATATCTGCCGGGACAACGACGCAGCTTGCCATTGACAGTACACAGGCAGACATCATTAAGGGACTCGGATTTGGTGAGAGTCTGGTAATGCTGATACTTACAGCTTTGCTTGCAATCATCATTATTATCTGTGGATTCTTTATCATTTACACAGTGTATTTCAGGTTCTTAAAGATACTGATTATTGTGCCGCTTGGTGCGATTGCATGCTCCACAATGGCAGGAAACAGAATGGTCAGTCATACAATGGCTACCTACTGCAAATATTTTCTTTCGTGTGTATTCGAGGCAGTAACGATGGCACTTGCAATTGTGGTATGTAATGCATTTATCAATGCAGGACTTCCGGCATTTACAGGAAGTTACGCTGACTGGGCACAGACACTTATCTATCTGTGTGAAATGACATTTACGATAGCAATGACTGTTGGAAGTGTGAAGGGAGCACAGACACTTACAAGCAAGGCATTTGGATTATAGAAGGAGGCAGAAATGGATAATGAAAAGAAACAGGTTACTTATAATTCAAGCATAACCGGAGAAACGCAGGTGACATTTGATATCCAGCAGTATATGAATAACAGGGCAATGTTTATTGGTCTTATGTGTAATGAAGATGGACATGAGGAGCATTTTGGGGATGTGACTGTGAATTTGTCGGTTGCAGCACCAAATTACTGCGGATATCTGAATGTGAATGACATGCCGGATATTGAAAAGTTTATTACAGACAATGACATTGGAGAGTTTACAGGATTCACGCAAAGGAGTGGTTTCTGCGAATATCCGCTTTATCTGTTCAATGTAGATAAGCTTAGAGAACTGTGTCCGGATGGAATGGATAAGTATGAGGCGAATATTGGAATGACAAGAAAGCCGGAGACAAAGGATTTATCAAGATAGGAGGCAGGGACAATGGTAATCGAAGTAAACAAGGATATTGACCGCTATCAGGAATCGGTTGCGATGGGACTTACTGCAAGGCAGCTTATATTTTCCATTGCAAGCGTAGTAGTCGGTGGCGGTATCGTCCTTCTTCTTTACAAGTATATCGGTCTTACGGGTTCTGCTTATGTGGCAATTCCCTGTGTGGCACCGATTGCACTTGGCGGATTCTATTCCTTTAACGGGATGAATTTCTACGAGTATATGGGAAAGAAGCTGCATTTTATGTTTGGGAACAGGACACTTACCTATGTATCAACAGAGGGAGAGCCTGCAATAAAGCAGTTAGAAGCAGAACAGAATGAACAGGTAAAGAAGAAAGGCAGAAAGGCTGAACCGGAGACTGTAACAGCTGATTCGGCTGTAAAGAAGCAGGAGGAGTTTGAAGCAATGAAGAAAAAGACGAGAAACATGCTGCTTGGACTTGTCGCAGTCATTGTGGCGGCAGCAGCAGGCATTGCAGCATATAAGGCAATGCATTAGAAACGAATAGTATCTGACCGCAAGGTCGGGAACACAGCCCGCAGGGTGAAGTTCCCGGCGGCTTTCATTATAAGAAAGCGAGGTTAGAGACATGGGTTTATTTACAGACGGATTTAAGTTATTAAAGAAGGCGAGTGAGCCTTTGTATAAGACACCTAAATCCATTCAGGAAACCATAGAGATTATGGCGGTGGCTGAAAACGGCATTTTTGAAGTGAGCAAAAATAAGTATTCCAAATGCTACCGCTTTCAGGACATCAATTACACGACAGCAACGGAGGATGAGCAGATCGGTATTTTCGAGAGGTATTGCAAGTTCCTAAATTCGCTGGACTGTAATTATAAGATTACGATCAACAATAAGAACAAAAACATGGATGAACTCCGTGACAAGGTTCTGATTGCTGAGAAAAACGATGGCTTCAATAATTATAGAAGAATCTACAATGACATCATTGAGGAGAAGATTATTGAGGGCAGACAGGGGATTGAGCAGGAGAGATACCTGACAATCACGATTGAGAGAAAGAACTTCGAGGAGGCAAAGGCACAGTTTGCTACCCTTGAGGCAACGATACACAAGGCTTTCATTGAGCTTGGGGCAGAGATTGTTCCGCTTAATGGCAATGAGAGACTGAAAGTGCTCTATGATTATTATCATCTTGGAGATGAGGGCAGCTTTGATTTTGATATCAAAAGGCAAAGAAGGTCGGAGCAGATTTTAGAAATGATCTGTGCAATGGGATGGTGAAATATTTCCCGGACCATTTTGAGGATGAGAGTAAATTCTGCAAGGCACTTTTTATCAAAAAGTATCCGAGCAGTTTGTCAGACAGATTTATCAATGAGATTACTTCCCTTCCGGTTCATTCCATCACGAGCATTGATGTGGTGCCTGTTCCTAAGGATTTGACTACAAAGGTGCTTCAGAAGAAATACCTTGGTATTGAGTCGGATATCATTAAGCAGCAGAGAGTCCGTAATAAGAATAACGACTTTTCTACGGAAATTTCATATGCCAAGAGAACGGAGAAAAAGGAGATTGAGGAAATCATGGATGATGTTCGTGAGAATGACCAGTGCCTTTTCTTCGTGGGAGTTACTATTATTCTTATGGCAGAGAGCAAAAAAGAGCTTGATAGCGTCTGTGAGACAGTGGAGACTATCGGAAAGCGTAACAGCTGTACGATTGATACACACTACTTAAAGCAGAGGGAGGCACTCAACACAGCGCTTCCGATTGGTGTAAGACAGGTGGAGACAATGCGTACCCTTCTTACCCAGTCACTTGCGGTGCTTATGCCATTCAATGTGCAGGAATTAAATGACAGCACAGGGAACTATTATGGTATCAATCAGATCAGCAAGAATGTGAATATCGGTAACAGAAAGAAGCTGATAAACGGAAATGGCTTCGTTTTCGGAGTGCCGGGTTCCGGTAAATCCTTCTTCTGTAAGATGGAAATGGGCAGCGTATTCTTGTCGGGAGATGATGAGATAATCGTCATAGATCCAATGAACGAATACTTTGATATTGCTGAGACTTATGGTGGAACAGTGTAAATATGTCCACTTACACGGATAACTATGTGAATCCGCTGGAGATGGATGTATGGAGCTTGATCCGAATGATTCCAAGGGAATGGTAAGAGAAAAAGGCGAGTTTATGCTTGGTCTTTGTGAGCAGTGTATCGGAGACAGCTTAAATTCAAGACAGAAGTCAATCATTGACCGCTGCGTGAGAAAGCTGTATATCGACATTGCAAGAAGCAAAGAGAAGTATATCCCGGTGATGAGTGATTTTTACGATATCCTTATGGCGCAGCCGGAGGAGGAAGCAAAGGACATTGCACTGTCACTAGAGCTTTTCGTAAATGGTTCGCTTAACATCTTCAATCACCAGACAAATGTGGATGTGGATAACAGATTTACAGTATATGGCATCAGGGACTTGGGTACAGAACTTAGTCCTATCACAATGCTTGTTATGATGGAATCCATTCAGAACAGGATTGTTGAGAATGGCAAGAGAGGCAAGGCAACATGGCTCTATATTGATGAGTTCCATGTTCTGCTTAATTCCGAGTATTCTGCAAAATACTTGCAGCAGCTCTGGAAGAAGGTAAGAAAGCAGGGAGGTCTTTGTACCGGTATCACGCAGAATGTTGTCGATCTGTTGCAGAATTACACAGCAACCACAATGCTTGCAAACTCTGAGTTTGTGGCACTCTTGAAGCAGGCAAATACAGATAGTTCAAAGATGGCGGAGGTTATCGGGGTATCAGAGGCACAGCTTCGGTTCGTAACTAATACCGCCTCTGGAATGGGACTTATTAAGTGTGGTTCGGTAGTAATTCCCTTTGATAATCAGATCAGCAAGGATACGGATTTGTACAGGCTGTATAATACCAACATTCATGAGAAGATTGCGGAACAGAAGAAAAAAGAAGCAATGCTGCAGTGATAACAGATGAATTTTTATAGAATCTATAGTATAATCAAGAGGTCGGATGAATGTCCGACCTTGATGATAATAAATTAGATATTCCCTATTTTTAAGAAGAAAGCATATAAGATTCGATATGAAAAATAAATAAGGAAGCAGTTCTAAAATGTATCATTTGTACCGGAGAACATGTGGCTGGATTTTAAGATATGCTTATCGTACACTTTGACGAGAATATGTTGATTGGGGATGCAGCGGACCTGGATGCATTTATGGAAATGTATGGTGTGGAAGCAATTTCCAAGGAATATTTGTAATTATTAGGGAAAAGAAAATTTGAATTTGCACTTCCATAAGGTGAAATGTATTGACACAAAAAATACAGTATGATAGTATTGCCATTAGAAGAAAGAAAGGCACATTTTGTGTAAGGTGAGGAAATGATTAATAGATAATTTGATTTAAGTAAGACACATATAGTTATTGAGCCTGTAGAGAATAGGTTTGTTTTGTGTACGCTTAAGTTGGATTATCGCAAGAGGCATTTCCTTTGTTTTCCTTTTGGAAAAGAAATAAGGGTCTATTTAGCGAGTCTATTTTTGCGTATGCAAAAAAGACTCGTTTTTGTGTGTTCAAAATAATAATTGGCTCAGACTTCGAAAAGGAGAAACTTTAATGTTGCAGATAAAAAAATTAAATTTAACACATAAAAAAGACCTGAGAATAATTCTTAATGATTTCAACCTTGTGCTAAATGATGGAGATAAGGCAGTTATTATTGGAGAAGAGGGAAATGGGAAATCGACATTAATGAAGTGGATATACAATCCGTCGCTTGTAGAAAACTATATAGAAGCAGATGGGGAAAGGATAATGGGACACGAACGTCTTGGTTATCTTCCGCAGGAGATGCTCGATGAAGATAAGGAAAAAACAATATACGAATATTTTTCTGAAGAGGAAATATTCTGGGAGAAAACGCCTAAAGAATTGTCTGTTATTGCGGGAAAATTTGGAATGAAAAATGATTTTTTCTACAGTAACCAGACAATGGGTAGTCTTTCAGGAGGCGAAAAAGTCAAGACACAACTTATGAGGCTTTTCATTCGCGATGTTTCTGTGCTGTTGTTGGACGAACCTTCCAATGACATCGACATTGCGACGCTTACATTACTGGAAAAAATCATAAATGACTGGAAGCACATTGTGCTTTTTATTTCACACGATGAAACGCTGATAGAGCGTACTGCCAACATGGTGATACATATCGAGCAGATTATACGAAAAACAAAGGCGAGATATACCGTGGCAAAGCTTCCCTATAGACGCTATGTGGAAGAACGGCTTCATAAATTTGAAATCCAAAAACAGCGGGCACTGAGTGACCGTAGGGAGAAAAAGATTCGCGATGAAAAATATCAAAGAGTTATGCAGAGTGTACAAGGTGCATTAAGAAGTTGTACCAGACAAGCACCGTCTGTTGCCAAAAACTTAAAGGACAAAATGCATACGGTTAAGGCAATGGAACGAAGATTTGAAAAAGAAGATGAAAATATGACTCAGATGCCGGAACAGGAAGAAGCAATCTTTGTCAAATTAGGGGATGAAAACTCACACATTCCCGCAGGAAAAACGGTCATAGAATATGAACTTTCAAAGCTTGTGACTCCGGATGGCAAAAGAATTTTAGCAGAAGGAATTCATTTAAAAATAAAAGGTTCAGAAAAAATCTGTATGATAGGAGCCAACGGGGCAGGAAAAACGACTCTTCTAAAAAAGATAGCGGAAGAACTCCTAAATCGGAATGACATTAAAGCAGAATATATGCCTCAAACTTATGAAGACCTGCTGGATTTGGATGTTACACCGGTTGATTACCTTGATAAAACAGGAGATAAAGAAGAGCGTACAAGAATTAGAACATACCTTGGTTCACTTAAATACACACCAGATGAAATGGAGCATCCGATTCGGGAGTTATCAGGCGGACAAAAGGCGAAAGTGCTTCTCTTGAGGATGAGCTTAAGTGGTGCAAATGTTCTTATTCTGGATGAACCGACAAGAAATTTTTCACCATTGTCCGGTCCGGTAATAAGAAAAATGCTCCGAGAATTTCCGGGGGCTGTCATTAGCATTTCTCACGATAGAAAGTATATTGAAGAGGTGTGCGATAAAATATATCAGCTAAATCCTAATGGATTACAGCTAATTGGTGATTGATAACAAAAAGGATGAAAGACTGACAAATTTCAGGCTTTTAGTGAGTTGGAAAGCATACAAAGATTTGAATTTGGAGGATAGATTATGGTACGTACAGAAGATGCATGTGAAATTATAAAATATGCTTTGCAAAACGAAATTAAAGTATATTTAGATGGCGGATGGGGTGTTGATGCACTTCTTAAAAGAGAATCAAGAATACACAATGATATTGATTTGTTTGTTGAACTGAAACATTATCATGATTATATTTATGTGATTAAGCAGCATGGATTTGAGGAAGTAAATACTGATTATACAACGGATGGTCATACTGTCTGGAAAGATGATAAACAAAGAATCATTGATTTACATTGTTTTGAATTTACAGATGACGGAATTGTTTATGAGGGAGATATATTTCCATCAAAAACTTTTTCCGGTATTGGAAAAGTTGGAGATATAACTGTTTCTTGTATTGAACCATTGAGTCAGGTAATGCTTCATTTGGGATATGAACACGATAAAAATGATGTGCATGATGTGATGCTGTTGTGTGAAACATTTCAAATAGCAATACCAGATGAATATAAGGAAAAGTAAAATTTCAGTTTCATGTTGCTTTTAATAATTGAATATTGAATGATTTTACATAGCCGTTAAGGAGTAATTTTTGCTCCCTAGCGGCTTATTTTATTTTTCAAAGTAGGAGGTGAGAAAATTGAAAATTAGAAAGGTTGATGACAAACCGATGGTCATTCACACCAAGGAGAAAGCCAAGATTCATGCCCACGAACCGAAGGGAGCCAAGATTAAGGGGAGTAACATCTATACAGTAGAGAGAGGTCCTAAGACAGCTGGTGCAAAGGTAACTAATACGGATAGAAAGAAGTCATATCGCAAGAGTACCATTCATCAGTCAGAGTCGAAGAATAAAGGATTATCAAGATTTAAGCGAAACTATAGAGAATCTAACACTTCCATCAAGACCAAGAACACGAATCTTCACATTGCAGGAAGAACAGGTGCACTTGCAGCCGGGGCAGTAACGGAGCATGTGGAAGGTGGTCAGGAGGTATCGCAGGCAGCATATCTTGCATATGAAGCAAGCCGACCTGTTACCGGAACTGCTTCCAAGGGTGCAGCACTTTTCAGGAAAAAGGCGGCAGCGAGGCAAAGAAGCGAATCAAGAAGGTAGATGCAGGAAAGAAGCTGGCAAAAAAGACAGCAAAGAAAGCTGCCAAAGATACTGCCAAAACCGTAGCTAAAGAGACGGCAAAAGAAACAGCCAAGACTACTGCCAAGGTTGCAGCGAAAACTGCTTCAAAGACAGCTGCTACAGCGGCAGGAACAGCGGTTGCACCGGGAGTTGGTACTGCAATTGGCATAGCAGCTGGATATGCAGCAGGTGTGTCCATAGAGGTCAAGGATGAAAAGATGACCAACCGGAGCAGGAAGATAAAATTCTTTCTGGATAAGATGAAAGCACAGGAGAATCAGACAGACAGCGTGGCAAAGCTGGTAAAGGATCTGATTGTGCGAAAAGCGATTACCTGGGTAAAGGCAGCGGCACCGATTGTCGGACTGGTGCTTTTATTACTTGTTCTTGTAGTTGCCATGATTGCGGTTCCGGTTATTGCGGCGATAGCAATCCTTTACAATTCTCCATTTGCTTTATTTCTGCCACCACTTGAATCAGGAGATACCGTGCAGACAGTAACGAGTGCTTATGTGCAGGAATTTAACCGGGATGTGAATACGAAAGTGAATGAGCATACCGGATATGACCTTGGAGAGCTTGTATATGTGGACTATGAAGGTATGGAAGAAAACCCAAGCAATTACTATGACATCATGGCTGTCTATATGGTCAAGCATGGTGTCGGAGATACTGCAACAGTCATGAATGATACTTCAAAAGGCTGGCTGCAGGCAGTTGTAAATGATATGTGTTCATACACCACAAGCACAGGAACAAAAGATGTGGAAGAAACAGATGCAGACGGTAATGTAACTACTGTCACGAAGTCGGTTCTGTATGTGAATGTCACACTAAAATCGTACAGGGATATGATTTCGGTCTATGGATTTAATTCTGATCAGGTGGAAATGCTTGAGCAGATCATGAGTCCTGAGTTTATGGGACAGCTTGGATATGCCGGAAGCGGAAGTGGAGGTGGAGGCGGCAGTCCGGGAGTAAGCTCCATGACTGAGGATGAAATCAATGCCATCCTAAACGAAATTACAGACAGCAGGCAGAAAACAGTCTGCTCCTATGCACTACACAGAGTTGGTTTTCCTTATAGTCAGGATTTAAGAGACAGCGGTAACTATTATGACTGCAGTTCCTTAGCCTATTATTCATGGAAAGATGCAGGCGTGGATATTAGTTATGGCGGTGCAACCACAGCGGCAGCGGAGGCACAGGGACTTGATGAAGCCGGAAAGACTGTCTCCTTTGATGAGTTACAGCCGGGAGACCTTATCTTTTACAGTTTTACAAGCAATGGAAGATATAAGAACATCAGCCATGTGGCAGTATATGTCGGAAATGGCAAGGTGGTAGAGGCACTTAATGAAAGTCTTGGTGTGGTCTACAGGGATGTGGCAAGCACAGGAAAGATTGTTGTGATAGGAAGACCATAACAGGAAATTTGCAGAGAGGGCATAGTCCCTCTCTGAGACTGGAGGTAAGAATGGATTTAAAAGATATGATACTGGTAACAGAAAACGACAGGGGAACAGAGACAAATATGCTGATGACTCTGGATGATTATAAGAGTTTTATAGCAATTGATGATATGTCAGAGCTTGCAGAAAATTTGTTGCAGCTTGGAAGGACACTTGGTGAAGCAGATAACTTCACAGAGTATTACAGGGCAGCAAATGTAACTGTATCTGCGAGATTCTGTCTGGATGATATTCAGCTCGGACATTTTCTTCAGGGATTTTATAACGATTCCAAAGAATTCCGGTTTGATAAAGAAGCCAGTTCTTCTGAATGTGTTGCAAAGCTTAAGGAGATTGGAATGACCGATAAGGCTGGGTGGATGATTTTAACCTGCATTATGAAATGGAGAACCGCTCATTTGAAAGGGGACAGACATTTCATAACTTCAATGACCATGATTACATGGTGCTTGAAGCATTATCACCAAGGAATCTTGTGGTGATGGATATGAAGTCAGGTTCCCTTACAATCGCCCTTGGTGCGACAGAGTATAAGCGTTATCCGAAGGATGAGAAGCCTACAAAGGACAATACCACAATCGGGGTATCGTGGGAGCATGGCATTTATCTAGGTTCCACACTTTCAACTACAAATTTCAAGGCATGCAAGAGGGAGTATGGCACACCGGAAAAGATAGAGGATATCTATGATTACAGGGCAAAGCTAAAGCAGAAGTTCTATTTTTATCAGGATATGTCAAAGGATGATGATGTACCGAAGAAGCTGCAGAATGACTTCCTTCACCAGATGTATGAGGATTTTGGAACGATTGAAGAGGACTGTTTTTACGACAGGCTGGAAGATGGAAAGTACGATGAAGGCTTTAAGGAAAGACAGGTAAAGGAAGAAAAGAGCCGGTGATGAGATTTTTACAGGAGGCGATATCATATGGAACAGGAATTTGATGTTGAGATAAAAGAAGTGCTTTCACGAGTACAGAAAGTAAAGGCAGAGTCGCTTGACGATGCCATCAATAAGGCAATGGATATGTATTATGCAGAGCAGATAGTCCTTGGAGCAGAGGACATGAAGGGAGTTGATTTTGCGCCTATCAGCGAAGGTCAGCTCCCTTATTCATTAAAAGAAAACGGAGGAAAAGCAAGATGAAAAGTGATTCAACAACAGTAATTAAGAACATGGAGTTTTTAGTAAAGGAACTTCATAAGGAGTGGGACAGATCGGGTGCTTCTAAGGCATCCGTTATTATTTCCCTTGAGGAAGTAGATGGTATCAATGATAAGTTAAAAGAGATTATCTATCAGACACAGAAGTCAGTCGATGAGGATGAGCTGACCTTTAAACAGAGCATTGCAAAGTCCAAGGAGTGCTATGTGATTCTTCGTGTGGTGCGTAAGATTGCAAAGAAAAAGGATAAATGCGAAAAACAGGCAATCGACAATGAATTTGCAATCGAGCTGGATAAGGATGAGTTAAAGCTATTTAAGGGATTGTTTGCAGAGATGTTTAAGTAGAGGAGGACAAAGGTATGGGCGTTGATATGAAGGTCAAAGCGATATACGATTCTGAAATTGGTAACATCACAAGATCAGAAAAGAACTGGAAGGATGTGTTAAAGGTTGCAGGTCAGTTATACCGCTATGAATTTGACAATATCGTTATGGTAACAGCTCAGAGACCTCCGGAAAAAAGCACACTCATGGCAGATTATGATACCTGGAAAAAGGTGGGAAGATATGTAAAGCGTGGTGCGAAAGGCTGTGCTATCTTCCATCAAGGGCACTGAATCCACGCATGAGATATATCTTTGATATCAGTGATACCGGAGGGAAGAATGTCAAACTGACATGGGACCTTGAGGGAGAAAATCTTAAGGATTATGTGGATTTTCTTGTGTCAGAAGGTCAGATTGAGCAGTACGATAACAGCGACAGGGAGTCTCTAAAAAATATATTAAAACAGTTTACAGGAACAGATGTTTGGCTTATAATAAAAGAAGAGTTCGGAGACCGAATGACCGAGCTTATGCAGCTATCAGGTAGTGTGATAAAGGAAGAAAGTAAGAAACGCAATGGCTTACAGCAGGAAATGGACATGGAGCAGCTTGTATATACAAGTGTCATGTATGCTGTAGGGACGAGATGCGGATTTGACTTATCTGTGCAAGAACAGGATTTTAGTCAGATCGTAAATATCAAAGACGAAGAGATCATTTACCGTCTTGGTTCCATTGTATGCGATGTCTCCTGTAGTGTTCTTAGAGAATTTAGTCGTAACTTAAAGGCAATCGAGAGCGAAAGGAGAATTGGATATGTTAGAAGAAATGGCTTACAAGGAAGTGGACGGACTGCTTTACCCGCAGATAGAGATGCCGGACGAGACGGAGGATCTCACGAAGCTGGGCAAATACGGAAGGATGGCGATGAACTATCTCAAAGAGAACGAGCCGGCAAGATACAAGACGCTGATGAGATTCGGGAAGATGTACGAGAAGATGTCAGCGGTAGAGGAGGAAGCGAATCAGCTGTACGACCAGCTGGAGATGCAGTATCTGGCGAAGCACAAGCCACAGAATCCGTCATCGACAATGGAGATGTGGAAGATAAGAGAGCAGGCGAAGATGCAGGCAGAGGAAGTGTACTCCATCAGATAGTGATGCGATTCCACTAGAATCAGATGATACAGAACTGAATAGGGAACTTGATGAAATCAATTCATTGGGTGTTAGTAAGGAAGCCGAATATACACAGGCTTCCTTTTTTTTCGACCAGAACGGGCAGGCAAGCATTGGCACCATTCATACTGAGGATGAAAACAATAATCAGTTTATGCGTCGGTTCGAGCAGGACAGAAAAGCTGCATTAGCAGGTAAATACAATTACCTGAATCCAAAGAAGTCATCCACAGTACCAAGTGAGTATATCAAACAGGTGCTTATGAGAGGTACAGGTTTTATCGGTGGCAAGGGCAGGTATGCAAGATTTTTGAAACAGAGATTGATGCAGGAACCAGGGCAAAGCGTATCAAAGCAGAATATGGTCAGGGAGGTGCAGGCTGGCCGGTTGACGGACTGGGACTGCACGGATATGACACATTTCATGGGAACGGACTGCGTTTTCAGTGGCGAGATGAGGATGGAGAGGTAGAAGGATATGTTTCGTGGAAAGATATCGAAAAAGAGCTTGGTGTCCTTATTCTTACAGGGGAATACCAGCCTGAGACACCTCGTATTGATGAGCTTGCGATGGACGGACTCCGTGAGGATGATGAGGTCATTGATGCCGAATACCGGGAAGTGCAACCGGAGGAGGCAGAATCAGAGATTGATGATTATGCAATACCGGATGAGCCGGAGAGCTATGCTTCTAACAGAGATTATGTAAGTGCAAAAGGCATGACACCACAGGAAACTGCCGATGAAGACCGCATGGTAACACAGGCAGAATATGGTGCCGAGATAGAAGCTGAAACATCTGAAAAAGATCCATCAGAGCTTCAGTATATTACACCGATTGATTATGCCAAGCGTATTGCAGAGCTTGATGAAGACCTGCGTGATGCGGCGGAGATTCTTGTAACAGATTGTAGCTGCTACACTCCGTTTAGGGCATTCCTTATGGATGTGGTGCAGTCTGATTTTGCATTTATGCCAAATAAACTTGACCTTATCAGGGATATCGCATTGGGGACAGATAATGCAGAAAGAAAGGCATATTCCAACAATAAGTATGGTCTTGTGGAGTACTCAATCAGAAGCGGGTATGTGAAGATCAGCTATAAGAACAGGAATGGTGTGCGTAAGGAAGGTGCTCTCGACTGGCGTGAGTTATATGAAATTTTATCCTATATGGTAAAACAGCCATTTTACTGTGGAGAAGACCAGAAGAAGTATTATCAGGAGACAAAACAGAAGGCTGACAGGGATAAGATGAATCCGGTCTATAAGAGATTCTTTGATATCGAGGATAGTGTAAAAGCCAATCGTCTTGAAACCAGGGAAAGAGCAATAGCGAATGGCTGGGAAACCAAGATTGATGAGAATGGACATGTGGTTTCAGATGATGCAGTACAGAAAAAACACAACTTCCACTACAACCTCTGGGAAATGGAAAAAGGCGGTGCTAAGACCAGATACCAGTGGAATATGGATGCAATCCGCACTTTAAAGCAGATTGAATCAGAGAACAGGCTTGCCACACCTGAGGAACAGAAAACTCTGTCGAAGTTTGTCGGATGGGGCGGACTGTCACAGGCATTTGATGAGAATAACGCAGGCTGGAGCAAAGAATATGCAGAGCTGAAAGACCTTTTATCTGATGAGGAATACAGTGCTGCAAGGGCAACAGTAAATAACGCCTTTTATACTTCACCGGAGATTGCCATGTGCATAAATTCGGCACTTGTCCAGTTTGGTTTCAGAGGCGGCAATGTATTAGAGCCATCTATGGGTATCGGTAACTTCTTTGGAAGTATGCCGGCACCAATGCAGAGAAGCAAGCTGTATGGGGTGGAGCTTGACAGCATTTCAGGAAGAATTGCAAAGCAGCTTTATCAGAATGCCAATATCAGTATCACAGGATTTGAGAATACTACTTATCCGGATAACTTCTTTGATGTGGTTGTCGGAAATGTGCCATTTGGTGATTATAAGGTATTTGATCCAAAGTACAACAAGTATAACTTCCGTATCCACGATTATTTTCTGGCAAAAGCACTTGATCAGGTAAGACCGGGAGGCATGGTTGCAGTAATCACCACAAAGGGAACACTTGATAAGGCAAATCCTACTATCCGAAAGTATCTGGCTGAAAGAGCAGAGCTTGTGGGAGCAGTAAGACTTCCGAATACTGCATTTAAAGATAATGCAGGAACCGAAGTGACAGCAGATATTCTGTTTTTGCAGAAGAGGGAGAGAAAGATTGATATTGAACCTGACTGGGTACACCTTGGTGTAACTGAGAATGGCATTGCAGTCAACTCTTATTTTGCAGAGCATCCGGAGATGATGCTTGGATCTATGGAATATGACACAAGGATTTACGGACAGGACAGCAGATATACAGTCTGTGTGAATAATGATGAGAACTTCAATATGTATGAGACTCTCAATAAGGCTATCGGTAATATCAAAGCCAGATGACAGATTTTGAGAGAGTGGCAGATGAGGCGGAGCAGACGGAGGAAGTTATCCCGGCTGATCCGGATGTGAGAAACTACACTTACACATTTTTTGAAGGAAAACTCTATTACAGGGAAAATTCCGAGATGGTAAAAAAAGAAGTATCACAGACTGCCGAGGAGCGAATCCGAAGCCTTGATGAAATCAGACAGATAACAAGAGAGCTGATTGATATCCAGATGGATGGCTGCAGCGAGGAGGAGCTTTCTGATAAGCAGAGACTTCTTAATGTAAAATATGATGCCTTCGTAAAGCAGTATGGAGCCATTATTTCAAAAGCAAACAGAATAGCATTCAGGGATGACAGCGATTATCCACTTCTTTGCAGTCTTGAGGAAGTAAACGAAGATGGGGAGGTGAAAAAAGCGGATATGTTTTATAAGCAGACGATTAAGGCAAAGACAGTCATAGACAGAGTGGAGACCGCTGTGGAAGCATTAAATGTATCCGTCAATGAATTTGGATATGTAAATCTTGCCTATATGCTTTCTATCTATGAGCCGGATATTACAAATGCAAAGGAAGAACTTGCAGAAAAGTCCGGACAGACAGTGGATGAGATAACGCTAAGTGATGATGCTTTGGCAGAGCTTAGAAGGGCAGTTCTTGTAGAAGAGCTGGATGGATTGATTTTCCTAAATCCTGACCGATACAACGAGAATAATCCGGATATCGGCTGGGAGACAGCAGACGAGTATCTTTCCGGAAATGTGAGAGACAAGCTTCGTGTAGCAAAAGCTATGGCAGCGGATACAGACAATCTGCAGGCAGAAAGATTTGCAGGCAATGTGGCAGCACTTGAAAAGGTGCAGCCGGAATGGATTGAAGCCTCTGATATTGATGTAAAGATTGGTACGACATGGATTGAGCCGCTTGATTATGAGCAGTTTATCTATGAACTTCTCAATACACCAAGGCGTGCAAGGGCAGTCAGAAGCCAGTTTTACAATACAGGTATTCAGGTACACTTAAATAAGATGAGCATGGAATGGTTCATCGAGAATAAAAGCATGGATAAGCATTCAGTGGCGGCTACTAAGACCTATGGTACAAGCCGCATGGATGCTTATTCTATTTTTGAGGATACGCTGAATCTAAAGACAGTAACAGTCAGGGACAGGATTGATGACGGTGATGGCAGGTATCATTACGAAGTCAATAAGAATGAGACAATGCTTGCAAGGGAAAAGCAGAACATGATCAAGGAGAAGTTCAAGGAGTGGCTGTTTGCAGAGCCGGAGCGAAGACAGAAATATGTGGAGTATTACAACGAGACATTTAATAACATCCGCCTGCGTGAGTATGACGGAAGTCACTTACAGTTTCCGGGAATGAATCCGGCGATTGAGTTAAAGCCACACCAGAAAAATGCGGTGGCAAGAATTCTTCTTGGGGGAAATACTCTGCTGGCACACTGTGTCGGTGCCGGAAAGTCATTTGAGATGATGGCTGCCTGCATGGAGCAGAAGAGACTTGGACTTGCCAATAAGACGATAATGGTTGTTCCAAAGCCGCTTATCGGTCAGACGGCATCAGAGTTTTTAAGGCTGTATCCGTCAGCAAATATCTTAGTTGCCACAGAGCGTGATTTTGAAAAGAGTCGCAGAAAGCAGTTCGTATCAAGGATTGCGACAGGTGACTTTGACTGCATTATCATGTCGCACTCGCAGTTTGAGAAAATTCCAATCTCAGCAGAGAGAAAGGAGAGAATGCTTAACGAGCAGATTGATGAAATCAGCTATGCGATTGATGAGATGAAAGAGCGTAACGGGGAGAGATGGACTGTAAAACAGATGGAAAGCCAGAAGAAAAAGCTGGAGGAGCAGCTTAAATCACTATCTGATGAAAGCAGAAAGGATGACCTTATAACCTTTGAGGAGCTTGGTGTGGACTCTATTATGGTAGACGAAGCACATAATTTTAAGAACCTTGCTATATTTTCCAAGATGAATAATGTGTCCGGTATCAGCAGCAGTGGAGCGAAAAAGTCAACGGATATGCAGCTTAAATGCCAGTACCTATCAGAGATAAATGATGGCAGAGGCATTGTGTTTGCGACAGGTACACCGATCAGCAATACGATGTGTGAGATGTATGTCATGCAGCTTTACTTACAGAAAGCGGCACTTGAAGAGATGGGGATTTATCACTTTGATTCATGGGCAGCGAACTTTGGTGAAGTGACAACAGCACTTGAGCTTACTGTAGAGGGAAGCGGTTTCCGTTTTAAGAGCAGGTTTAATAAGTTTACGAATCTGCCGGAGCTTATGAATATCTTTAGAGAGGTAGCTGATGTGCAGACCGCAGACATGCTTGACCTTGATGTGCCAGCCCTCAGAGGAGGCAAGCCTATTATTGTGGAGTCGGAGCCTGACTGGTATGTGAAGCAGGTTATGGAAGACTTTGTTGTGAGGGCAGAGCGTATCAGAGGTGGTGGAGTTGATCCAAGTGTGGATAACTTCTTAAAGATTACCCATGAGGCAAGACTTCTTGGAACAGATGCAAGACTGATTGATAAGGATGCACCAAATAATCCTGACGGAAAGCTCAATAAGGTAGCAGAAAATGTGTGGAAAGAATATGAGAAAGGAAATGCCAACGGTCATATAGGCTGCCAGCTTATTTTTTCGGATATCGGCACACCGGGACCGGATAAGGACTTCACTATTTATGATTATCTGAAGGAAACTCTTATCCAGTATGGTATTCCGGCAGAAGAGATAGCATTTATCCATGATGCCAAGACAGATGCACAGAGGGATGCACTTTTTAAGGAGATGAGGACAGGTAAAAAGAAAGTTCTTATTGGTTCAACGGACAAGTGTGGAACAGGTGTCAATGTGCAGACACACCTTGTAGCAATGCATCATGTGGATTGTCCGTGGAAGCCAAGCTCCATTGAACAGAGGGAAGGACGAGGCATCAGGCAGGGCAACGAAAATGAAGAAGTAGCAATCTACAGATATGTCACCAAAGGAACCTTTGATGCATACAACTGGTCGCTCGTTGAAAATAAGCAGCGTTTCATCAGTCAGGTCATGACAAGCAAGGCAGTAAGCCGAAGCTGCGAGGATATCGACGAGGCAACACTTTCCTATGCAGAGATTAAGGCGGTTGCCACCGGTAATCCTTTGATCAAGGAAAAGATGGAGATTGACAATGATGTCCAGAGATTAAAGCTCTTAAAGGCATCCTATGACAATCAGAGATATGGACTTCAGGACAACTTTATGATTAAGTACCCGAAGCTCATTAAGACAGCAACAGAAAAGCTTGCCAATGTAAGAGAAGATGTAAAGGCAAGGGATAAAGAACTGATTGATAATCCGGAATTTGCCATTACCATAGGCAAAGCAACCTACACAGAGCGTGTGGATGGAGGAACGATGATGCTTGAAGCAATCAGCAAATGTAAGACCGGAGAGACAACTGCAATCGGCAAGTTCCATGGATTTGAGCTGCTTGTGGAAAAGAACTTCCTTGACATCAATTATATGGTGCTTCGTGGAAAGACTGAGTACAAGGCAGAACTTTCCACAAGTCCGGTCGGCAGCATGGTAAAGCTGGAAAACCTGTTCAATGGACTCCATGAGAACATTGATTTCTTAGAAAAGAAGATTGAGCAGTACCAGAATGACCTTGAAGCATCAAAGGCAGAGTATGACAAGCCATTTGCATACAGCAAGGAACTGGAAGAAAAACTGGCAAGGCAGTGTGAACTGAATGCTCAGCTTGACCTTGAGAACGCAAAGGCTGTGGATGCAGACCTGAGCGGACCGGAGGAAGAAAGAGAAGCAGATGACAGGATGGAATCTGCAGCAATTGTAGCAGAGGATAAAGGTGCTTATCCAGCCGACAGAGAGGGCAGAACACGATAGGAGAGTGAATAATATGAGCATAAGAAAAGTGGTCGCAGGACTACTGATTACAGCAGGGATTGCCATTATGGCAGTCCCTTTTTTCTGGCGGGCAACAGGAGAAAAACAGACAGAACAGCTCATAAGTGAATTTGAGCAGACATTGGAGGATGATTACGATGAAGAAACAGGTGTGGAGGAAGAGCAAACCTCCATTAGTGAAGAGGATGAAGCCATTTTTAAAGAAGGCGGTGTTATCGGTATCATTGAGATACCGGGCATAGATATCCGGTATCCGGTAATGGAAGGAACCACAAGTAAAGTGCTTAATGCCGGGATCGGTCATATAGAAGAAACAGCAGGGATTGGGGAGAGTGGCAACTGTGTATTGTGCGGTCACAATGGCAGCAGATATGGCACATTTTTTACACCACTAAGTCAGATATCCATAGGTGATGAAGTAATGATAACCGACAAAAATGGACAGAAGCATATCTATGAGGTAACAGAGACAGATGTAGTAAATCCGTATGATAACAGCATCAAGACACAGGGTGATGAAAAAGAACTAACTCTTTTTACCTGTTCCCAGAAAGGAACCATGCGTTTTGTAGTCAGGTGCATTTATAAGGAGGCGGAGATGGATGAATAAGAGATACCGGTTAGGTGAGATAGAAGAGGCAGTATCGGAAATGGAAGAGCTAATTGACATCGAGGATGATATTGCAGAGATTGATGATGAATTTCAGATAGTCGTAAGCGGCTGGTCTGTGTATGTCGAAAGCCTGAATCTGACACTCAGACAGGGAATAGCCTGTGTATGGGATGCAGTGGAAGGATTATTTATGCCTGATTTTGATGTGACCATCGTGTATGAGGGGAACATTGAAACACAGGAGTGGCTCTACTATGAGCAGGACGGAATGGTCGTTACACTTGGCAACTGGTTAAATGGCAGATTGTCTTGTGAACAGATAGAACAGCTTTGGTGTGAGTTTATCATACCGGAGTAAAACAAAGAACAAAAAGAAAGCGAGGAATAGCATATGAAGTATTCAATTAAGGTAAACGAAGTAAGGGCAAAAGAGGGCAGCAATATCAAAGGATTTGCAACAGTGGTATTCGGTGATTCATTTAAGATCACCAATATTGCAATCCTTGAGAATAAGGATAAGGGAGAGCTTTTCGTATCAATGCCAAGATACCGCTCCAATGAGCGTGATGAAAGCAACGGTGTGATCTATAAGGATGTGTGCAATCCTATTACAGCAGAGTTTCGAGAGGAACTCTATACCAA
>ENA-OQIR01000004-OQIR01000004.1-human-gut-metagenome-genome-assembly--contig:-NODE-4-length-88227-cov-3.381090_pt1 | contig 88227 bp, 103 predicted proteins | sample MGYA00242580_ERZ504745 | MGnify/ENA primary metagenome ERZ504745 (study PRJEB26092, sample SAMD00036214) | human gut metagenome | host: Homo sapiens | study: EMG produced TPA metagenomics assembly of...
CCGCTGGATTATTCTACAATATCAGAACAGGCACAGGGAATGGCTTTTTATAACGATAAGCTGTTGTTGTCTCATTCTTTTGGTATTCTGCCATCCAGGATTGTTTTTTATGAACAGTCGGATAAACGTCTGTATGTCAATGAAAATTCTGCAAGATCATACAGAATGCCTGAGATGATCGAGCAGATTGTTGTAGAGGGGGATGAACTTTACGTACTCTTTGAATCAGGAGCTTATGCGTACAGGGGGTATGCAGGAAATGTGGTAGACCGGGTTCTGAAGCTGAATCTGATAAAAATGGAAGAGTCTTATCAGGAAGAGTACTAAAATCGGTTTGTCCACATATATTAAGTGTAAAGAGGTGAGACATATAGAAGCGCAGCAGATTGAAAACCTGTTTGCCGGAAATATCCGGAATCTTTTAATGGATGCGAAGCTGGATTATGATAAATTATATGAGATACGCCTTCGTGTAGGGCGCCCGTTGTTTTTAACTTATGACGGAGGAGAGTGTTTTCTGCGAAAACCGGGTCAGGAACAGTATCTGGTGACAACGGAAGATCTGAAAGAAACACTGGAATATGTCACAGGATATTCCCTGTATGCTTATGAGGATGAGATCAGACAGGGATTTATCAGTGTTCAGGGTGGTCACAGAGTAGGTGTGACCGGAAAGGTAGTGCTGGATCGGGGCAGGATCATGGGAATGAAATATATTTCCTGCATCAATGTCCGTCTGGCACATGAGATTCAGGGATGTGCGGATAAGGTGATGCCTTATATCCGTACAGAGAAATGGGTTGCAAATACATTGATCATTTCACCGCCAAGGTGTGGAAAGACTACGCTGCTCAGAGATATTATCAGGCAGCTCAGTAATGGATGGGCCAATACCCAGGGTCTGACAATAGGTGTGGTGGACGAGAGAAGTGAGCTGGCAGGCTGTTATCAGGGAATTCCTCAGAATGATCTGGGAATGCGTACAGATGTGCTGGACTGCTGTCCGAAATCAGAAGGTATGCAGATGCTGGTACGTTCCATGTCACCGGATGTGGTTGCAGTGGACGAGTTAGGCTGTGAAGAGGATTTCAAGGCAGTTGACTCAGTGATCCATTGTGGATGTAAGCTGATTGCGACTGCACATGGAAGCTGTCTGGAGGATGTTCTGGATCAGCCATTCTTTTATAAGCTTATGGGCGAGAAAGTATTTGAACGTTATATTATCCTGGACAAAAATGCTCAGGCAGGATGTCTGAAAGCTGTATTAGATGAAAATGGAAAAGTATGCTTAGAACAGTAGGATTGTGTGTAATTGTAATTTCCGGTGTCGGTTGCGGTTTTGCCATGAGCAATGAACTTGGCAGACGCAAAAAGATGATGGAAATGATCTTACGGATGATCATCCTCCTAAGAGGAGAAATACGTTATGGAAATAAATCTCTGTACGATGCCTTTACAGGTGCTTCCGGGAAACTGGAAGGGAAGTACAGAGAATTTTTTATACTTACGGCACAGAAAATGAAAGAAAAAACAGGGGATTCCTTTGGGACAATCTTCAGAGAATCGGCCGGAAAGTGTCTGGATCTGGATTGTCTTTCGCAGGAAGAGAGAGACAGATTTTATTCACTGGGAGATCAGCTTGGTTATCTTGGACTGGATATGCAGCTAAAACAGATGGATCTGATGGAAAAGGAAACAGAATATGCGATCAGGGAACTCAGGAAAGATTTTTGTGAAAAAAGAAAATTATACCGCAGTATGGGAATACTGGGCGGAATATTTGTGGCTGTGTTTTTTTGGTGAGCATGTATTTATAATCTGTTTCTTTACTGTGTAGATTACTGTTTTGCTATATTTGGCAGCAGAAGCCGGAAAGGAGAGACTGTGGAGGTAAGTCTTATTTTTAAAATCGCTGCAGTAGGGATTCTGGTTTCTGTTCTCTGCCAGATCCTAAAACACAGTGGAAGGGATGAACAGGCATTTCTGGTAAGCCTGGCGGGGCTTCTGATGGTGCTGTTCTGGATTGTTCCATATATTTATGAACTGTTTGAAAGTATTCAGCAGTTGTTTGTGCTGTGATTTCAAATCAACTGTTATGGCAGTTGACAGAACAGAAAGAGGTTTGAATGGCATGGATATTGTGAAAGTTTCAATCATGGGTATCTGCGGAATGATGCTTGGTTTTATTCTAAAAGAAACCAGACCGGAATTTGCTGCACTTGTGACCATGATGACGGGTTTTCTGATTCTTGGTCTTGCAGCAGGAAAAGTTTCTTATCTGTTTGAAACCATGAACAGGCTGAGAGAAAGCTTCCCCATAGACAGCAGTTATCTCACAGTTCTGGTTAAGATTATCGGGATTACATATATCGGACAGTTTTCATCTGCAATCTGCAAAGATGCCGGATATCAGATGATCGGAACACAGATCGACCTGTTCTGTAAACTGTCTGTGATGGTTCTGAGTATGCCGGTACTGCTGGCAATTCTGGATACGATTTCGGAGTTTATGATATGAGGCAGGATAAAGAGAGAAGTATCAGGGAACAGGCAGATCTGTGGAAAGGTTACTGGTGTATACTGGCATGTATACTTTTGGTGGGAAGAGTGTCATATCTTACATTCTTTCAGAATCATATAGTATCCGTATATGCCGCTGCGCAGACAGAACAGAAAGAAGATTCTTCAGTACAGATCCTGCAGGAGAATCTAATGGAAGAGATACAGATTGATGATGTGCAGAAAATGTTGGATGAGATTATGGATGACCATGTTTTTTCTGTCAGGGAAGCACTGATGAATATCATAAACGGGGAGGATCCTGTTTCAAAAGAGACTGTACGGAGCTTTTTGTATAGTCTCTTTTTTCGGATATAGAGAATGAAAAAGGATTAATACTGAAACTTTTACTTGTGATTTTTATTGCAGCGGTGCTGGCGGAGTTTGCTGATGTTTTCGGAAACGGACAGGCTGGCAGTATCAGCTTTTATATTGTCTATCTTGCGCTGTTTACAATGCTTATGGAGAATTTCTCAAGGCTTGGAAGTACGCTTACAAACTGGCTTCTTGGACTGACGGATTTCATGAAAGTTCTGTCTCCGGCTTATTTTATGACAGTGGCTGCATCAACCGGATCATCAACAGCTGCTGCATTTTATGAAGGGATTTTGCTGATGATCTGGGCGGTTCAGTGGCTTCTTGCAAATCTGTTTCTGCCTGCTGTAAACCTGAGTTTGCTTCTGAAAATGGTTAATTATTTGTCAAAAGAGGAGATGCTTACAAAAATGGCAGAACTTTTGGATGTAGCTGTAAACTGGGGGTTGAAAACTCTTCTGGGAGCTATTGTTGGTCTGCAGATTGTGCGGAATATGGTGAGCCCGGTGATGGATGCATGAAGCGTTCTGCTGTTGGCAAGGCAGCGAGTGCGATTCCCGGCATTGGAAATGCAGTGACCGCTGTAACAGAATTAGTGCTGACCAGTGCAGTGATGGTGCGAAACAGTTTTGGCGCAGTAATCGTGATCCTTCTGTTGCTGATTGGAGCAGGACCGATTATCCATTATGGAAGTCTTTCTCTGGTTTATCGTTTTCTGGCTGCGATTGCACAGCCAATTTCTGACAAAAGAGTTGTGGGAGCCCTGAGTACAATGGGGGAGGGATGTGCAATGCTTTTAAAGCTTTTGCTGACAGCAGAAGTACTTTGCATGCTGACATTCCTGATAGTTGTAGTTTCTGTATCCTGATGAACTGACAGAAAGATTGCCGGAGGAAACATATGAAAGAAGAGCTGTATTTATGGATTCGGAATCTGGCAGTATTTTATATCTTTTTCACTGCGGTTCTGAATCTGATACCTGACCAGAAGTATGAGAAATATGTACGCTTTTTTATGGGCCTGCTGCTGATTTTTATGATGAGTACCCCGATATTTTCCATTCTTGGAAAAGGTTCGGAACTGACGGAAAGTTTTCTGGATAATTTTTCTGAAGAAAACAGAGAGAAAGAACTCCGGGAATTTCAGAATATTCAGAAAGTCTATCTGGAAAAAGGTTACGAACTGGAACTGGAACAGAAAATCCGGGAAACTCTGGAAAAAAGAGGCATAGAAGTATATAAGGTGAAAGTAAATATAGAAGGGGAGGAGACGCAGGCAAACCTTGTACTGAAGACAGAAATTTCTCAGGAGGAGAGAAAGGAGCTTAAAGATGCGCTGGTGGAAGAGTGGGGACTTAAAGAAAACAGAATTTGTATCCAGATTGTCCGAAATGAATCCGGCAAAATGGGGAATCCTGTTGCTCATCGGAGTACTTCTGGCAGTAGCGGCGATGCCTGTATCCAGTAAGCAGCAAAAGAAAAATACGGCAGGAGAGCAGAGTGAAGATATGCAAAAAAGTGTTCTGGAAGAGAAACTTGAAGCATTTCTTGAAAATACGGAAGGGGTGGGAAAGGTACAGGTTATCCTGATGACAGATGAGAAGAAAGACAGGCAGAGCTTCTATAATTCAGAAACCATACAGGTGACCGGTGTTCTGATTTCTGCGGAAGGTGGAGGAAATCCTGTAGTGGTCCAAAATATTCAGGAGGCGGTCATGGCATTATTTCAGGTGGATGCTCATAGAATTAGAATAATGAAAATGAAATGAGGAGATAAATGTGAAAAAAGTCATCGGAAAAAATCAGGTCATTATTACATCGCTGGCAATTCTGATTGCAGTGGCAGGATATCTGAACTTTGCGGATGTAGATCTTGGATTCAGGGATAAGGAGGCAAGTACGGACAGCAGCAGTATCCTTGAAGATGCAGGATATGATCTTACAGATGAAACTGCTCTTCTGGATGAAAATCAGGCAGATGGAGGTCTGACTGATAACAGTCTTACAGACAGTCAGGAAACGGATACTCCCGGGGAGGCTGTGGTTTACGGGTTCTACAGGATTTGCCGCACAGGCAAAGATCAGCAGAGAACAGGTGCGCTCACAGAACAAGGCAGATCTGCAGGACATTATCAATAATGAAGAAATTGATGATGAAGAGAAGCAGGAGGCAATACATACGATGGTCTCGATGACAGACCTTTCAGAAAAAGAAGCGGCAGCAGAGCTTTTGCTGGAGGCGAAGGGCTTTAAGAATGTAGTTGTAAATCTTACCGGAGAAACTGCGGATGTTGTGATCCCTGAAGCAGAACTTTCTGATGCACAGAGAGCACAGATTGAAGATATTGTAAAAAGGAAAACAGGAATTGCGCCAGAAAATATTGTGATCACCCCACTGAAGGAGAGTGAAGATGCAGAAGATACAACACAGACAGATGAAACATCAGCAGATACTTCGTATGAGGAAGACAGCGAAACATCAGCACAGCCATATGAGGATACCGCAATCGATACAACTGATATTTATGACTGATATTTTGATATGAATATGCGAACATATATCTTGACAGAAAAGAGGTGCATATACTAGAATAGGAATGCTGTAAAAAAATAGAAAACGTAACTGATACCGGCTGTTGCCGGTGTTTTATGCAAACAATTATAAGAAAGCGCAACAGGAGCTAAACGTGTCTAAGTATACGAATGAAATAGAAAAAAGAAGAACATTTGCCATTATTTCCCATCCGGATGCAGGTAAAACTACACTGACTGAGAAATTCCTGCTGTATGGCGGAGCAATCAATCTTGCCGGAAGTGTTAAAGGTAAGGCAACAGCCCGCCATGCAGTGTCAGACTGGATGGAGATCGAAAAAGAGAGAGGTATTTCCGTTACTTCCTCTGTTCTGCAGTTTCATTATGATGGTTACTGCATTAATATTCTGGATACACCGGGACATCAGGATTTCTCGGAGGATACTTACCGTACACTGATGGCAGCAGATTCTGCAGTCATGGTAATCGACGGTTCCAAGGGTGTGGAGGCACAGACCAGAAAACTGTTCAAGGTCTGCGTAATGCGCCATATCCCGATTTTTACATTTATCAATAAGATGGACCGCGATGCAAACGACACATTTGACCTTCTTGATGAGATTGAGAAAGAACTTGGCATCGCAACCTGCCCGATCAACTGGCCAATCGGTTCCGGTAAGAAATTCCGCGGTGTTTATGACCGTGATACAGAGAAAATACTTACCTTTTCTGATACACAGAAAGGTACCAAAGAAGGTGTGATCGAGGACATCCCGTTAAGTGACAGCCGGGCAGATGAGATTATGGATCCGGAGCAGAAAGCACAGCTTCTGGATGAGATTGAGCTTCTGGACGGCGCAAGTGCAGATTTTGACCAGGAGCTGGTAAGCAAAGGTAAGCTGACACCTGTATTCTTCGGATCTGCGCTGACAAACTTCGGTGTGGAAACATTTCTGGAACATTTCCTGAAGATGACAACATCACCGCTTCCGAGAGTGTCTGATATTGGGGAAATTGACCCCATGGATGATGATTTCTCAGCGTTTGTATTTAAAATCCAGGCAAACATGAACAAGGCACACAGAGACAGAATCGCATTTATGAGAATCTGTTCCGGTAAATTTGACGCTTCCCAGGAAGTATATCATGTGCAGGGTGATAAAAAGATGCGTCTGCTTCAGCCGCAGCAGATGATGGCAGAATCCCGCCATGTGGTAGATGAGGCATATGCCGGAGATATTATCGGTGTTTTTGACCCGGGTATCTTTTCCATCGGAGATACAATCTGTGCACCCGGTAAAAAGTTTGCATTCGAAGGTATTCCTACATTTGCACCGGAACATTTTGCGAGAGTCCGTCAGATTGATACTATGAAGAGAAAACAGTTTGTTAAAGGTATCAATCAGATCGCGCAGGAAGGTGCTATTCAGATTTTTCAGGAGTTTAATACCGGTATGGAAGAAATTATTGTAGGTGTTGTAGGTGTCCTGCAGTTTGATGTTCTGAAATATCGTCTGGAAAATGAATATAATGTAGATATCCGTCTGGAAACACTTCCATATGAACATATTCGCTGGATTGCAAATAAAGAAGAAGTAAAAGTGGATAAGATCATTGGAACCTCTGATATGAAAAAAGTTACTGATCTTAAGGGAAATCCGCTGCTCCTCTTTGTAAATTCCTGGAGTGTGGGTATGACAGAGGACAGAAATCCTGGCTTAATATTAACGGAATTCAGTAAATAACCCTTTTCATTTATCTGTCGATTTGGTATAATGAACAAAGATTAAAGAATCCCTCAGGAGGTTTTCAGATGGCAGAGAAAAGAATAACATATAAAATACAGGATTTAGGAGGCATTGGTGAGGTCCAGATCGCAGATGAAGTGGTCGCTATCATTGCCGGACTTGCTGCTACGGAAGTAAACGGAGTTGCTTCCATGGCAGGCAATATCACAAACGAACTGGTAAGCAAACTTGGAATGAAGAATCTTTCCAGAGGTGTTAAGGTTACTGTACTCGAAGGAGTTGTAACAGTAGACCTGAACCTGAATATCGAATATGGTAAGAACATTCTTGAGACAAGCAAGAAAGTTCAGGAGAAAGTAAAATCATCCATAGAGAATATGACAGGTCTTGAGGTTGCAGATGTTAATATTCATATTGCCAGTGTAGATATGGAGAACGAAAAAGGAAAGTAACCCTTTCCTTTTTTGTGTACTTAAGAGATATTTAGAAAGGAAAGCTGTTTATACAGCAAAAATTATGCGAAGAAGAGAGCAGAGAGAACATATTTTTAAATTACTGTTCATGACAGAATTTAATTCAGAGGAAGAGATGAGTGAGCAGCTTTCACTTTATTTTGATACTCTGGAGGAACTTTCAGAGAAAGATCAGGAGTATATGAGCCGGAAATACCGCCATGTACTTGAAAAATTAGACGAGATCGATGCACTGTTAAATGAGACAAGCAATGGCTGGAAGACAAAGAGAATGAGCCGCGTTGACCTGACTGCCCTGCGTCTGGCAGTGTATGAACTGAAATATGACAAAGATGTACCTACAGGTGTAGCTATCAATGAGGCGGTAGAGCTTGCCAAACGTTTTGGCGGTGAGACTTCCGGTTCCTTTGTAAACGGTATCCTTGGCAAGATTGCCAACAGTGAAAGCGAAGAAAAATCAGAATGAAAAACACATATTCTGTAGGTCAGGTAAACCGTTATATCAAAAATATGTTTACCCAGGATTATTTACTGCAGAAGATTTATGTAAAAGGCGAGGTGTCCAATTGTAAATATCATACAAGCGGACACATCTATTTTCCCTGAAAGATGAGACAGGAACATTGAATTGTGTGATGTTTGCCGGACACAGACGGGACTTGCATTTGCCATGAAAAATGGCGATAAGGTGATCGTTGGCGGGAGTGTGGATGTATATGAACGCGACGGCCGCTATCAGATGTATGCAAAGGAAATTACTCTGGAAGGTGCAGGTGCTTTGTATGAGAGATATCTTGCGCTGAAACAGGAACTTGAAGATATGGGAATGTTTGCGCAGGAGTACAAGCAGCCCATTCCGAGATTTATCAGACGTCTGGGTGTGGTAACTGCACCGACAGGTGCGGCTGTTCAGGATATCCGCAATATTTCCTATCGAAGAAATCCCTATTTACAGATTATTTTATATCCGGCTCTTGTACAGGGGGCGGGTGCGGCAGAAAGTATTGTAAAAGGAATACAGATGCTTGATAAGACAGATGTGGATGTGATCATTGTGGGAAGAGGCGGCGGCTCTATTGAAGATCTCTGGGCGTTTAATGAAGAAATCGTGGCCAGAGCTATTTTTGAGTGCAGTACACCCATTATTTCCGCAGTAGGTCATGAAACGGATTTTACGATTGCTGATTTCGTTGCTGATCTGCGAGCTCCTACTCCTTCTGCTGCGGCAGAGCTTGCGGTGGATGATTACAGAAGTGTGATTGAAGCAGTAAGTATTTACAGGCAGCGGTTATATCGTGCAATGAGTGGTAAAACGGATCTGTACCGCAGCAGACTGGAGCATTTTCAGACAAAATTTGCTTATCTGAGTCCGGAGAACAGGCTGCGGGAGCAGAGACAGCGTCTGGCAGATCTGGAGAATGCTGTACAAAATGGAATGAACAGGAAACTTCAGGATGAGAGACACAGATTGTCTGTTTATCTGGAACGTTTTGCAGGACTTTCCCCTTTAAAGAAACTGAATCAGGGATATTCTTATGTGGCAGATAAATATAAAAAGACATTGACAAGTGTAGAACAGGTACAAAATGGGGATACCATTTATATATCTGTGACAGACGGTACGATAGAAGCAGATGTTACAGGTACGGTGAAGGAGGAGAGAATCTATGGCGAAGAAAGAAAACTGTGAGCAGTTACAGGAGGAGAAACCTTTGGAAGAGATGTTTGCAGAACTGGATCTGCTGGCTGAAAAACTGGAAAACAGAGACATATCGCTGGAGGACTCTTTTATACTGTACAGACAGGGCATGGAACTTTTGAAACTTTGCAGCGGGAAGCTGGATACAGTGGAGAAGAAAATGCTGCAGCTTAATGAGGATGGTACATTTAGTGAATTTTCAAGATGAATTAGCAAAGAGAACGGAAGAAACAGAGAAAGTGATCAGAAGCTTTCTGCCTGCAGAGGCGGGATTCGCCGGAACAATGGCTCAGGCTATGAATTACAGTATGCTGGCAGGAGGCAAGCGCCTTCGGCCAATGTTGATCCGGGAGACATATCGCCTGTTTGATGGTAAGGAAGAAGTTGTAAAACCGTTTATGGCAGGAATGGAGATGATCCATACTCATTCCCTGATTCATGACGATCTTCCTGCACTTGATGATGATGATTACAGGCGCGGCAGACTGACTACACATAAGGTATATGGGGAAGCCATGGGGGTGTTAAGCGGTGTTGCGCTGCTTAATTACGCATACGAAACCATGTTTCAGGCATTTGCCCTGACAAAAGAGCAGGATCGGGTAATCCATGCGTTGAGAGTGGTCTCACAGAAAACAGGCATTCATGGAATGCTTGGAGGACAAAGTGTTGATGTGGAAAATGACGGAAAGCCCCTTGAAAAAGAGATGCTTGACTATATTTACAGAAATAAGACGTCAGCATTGATCGAAGCCTCCATGATGACAGGCGCAATTCTTGCAGGAGCAAATGAGCAGGAAGTATCTGCAGTGGAGAAAGCTGCCGGAAATATAGGACTGGCTTTCCAGATTCAGGATGATATTCTGGATGTGACCAGCACTGCAGAAGAACTGGGAAAACCTGTACACAGTGATGAGAAGAATAATAAAGTTACTTATGTGACTCTTTTTGGAACAGAGAAGGCTGCTGAACAGGTGGAAGAACTCTCAGAGAAGGCAATCGATCTGCTGAAGAGTCTGAATAAAAATAACGAGTTCTGTATTTGTTAATTGAAAAATTAATAAACCGCAGAAAATAAAGGAAGGATACAAATGATTCTGGAAAAGATTAAGAAACCCAATGATATCCATAAGATACCATTGGAAGATTTCGAGCCTCTGGCAGCGGAGATCAGGGACTTTTTAATCCGGTCAGTAAGTCAGACAGGCGGACATCTTGCTTCAAATCTGGGAGTAGTGGAACTGACTCTGGCTCTTCATAATGTGCTGGATTTTCCGGAAGACAAACTAATCTGGGATGTAGGACATCAGGCATATACACATAAGATTCTTACCGGAAGAAAAGATGAATTTAAGAATCTGCGACAGGAAGGTGGATTAAGCGGTTTTCCTAAGAGAAGTGAGAGCCCTGTGATGCATATGATGCAGGACACAGTTCCAATTCAATTTCGGCAGGACTGGGATATGTGCATGCCAGAGATATTCTGGGACAGAAGCATCATGTGGTTTCTGTGATCGGAGATGGTGCTCTTACCGGAGGAATGGCGTATGAGGCATTAAATAATGCTGCAGAGTTAAAGACAAATTTTATTATTATCATAAATGACAATAATATGTCCATTTCCAGAAATGTAGGAGGCATGTCCACTTATCTGAGTGCACTGAGAACTGCAGAAGCTTATACAGGAATGAAGATGGGTGTGACAAAGGCACTGAAGAAGGTTCCGAAGGTAGGGACTGCTCTGGTAGATACTATGAGAAAAACCAAAAGCAGTGTCAAGCAGCTTTTTATTCCGGGAATGCTGTTTGAAAATATGGGGCTGACATATCTGGGACCTGTTGACGGTCATAATATGCGTCAGATGATGAAACTCTTTAATGAAGCAAAACGGGTAGAGGGACCGGTAGTTGTTCATGTCCTGACAAAGAAAGGCAGAGGATACGAACCTGCAAGTGCCCATCCGGACAGGTTTCATGGAACAGGTCCTTTTGATATTAAAACAGGCCGGGTACTTCAGAAGAAAACAGTGCCGGGTTATACAGATGTTTTTTCCAAAGCACTGGTCTCTCTTGGTGAGAAAAATAAAAAACTGACAGCTATTACCGCAGCCATGCCGGATGGAACCGGACTTGTGGAATTTTCCAGGAGATTTCCGGACAGATTTTTTGATGTGGGAATCGCAGAGGAACATGCGGTGAGTTTTGCGGCGGGTCTGGCTCTTGGCGGCCTGGTTCCTGTTGTTGCCATCTATTCATCTTTTCTGCAGCGTGCTGTAGATCAGATCCTGCATGATGTATGTATGCAGAAGCTTCATGTGATTTTTGCTGTTGACAGGGCAGGGCTTGTAGGCGCAGACGGGGAGACGCATCAGGGCTGCTTTGATCTGTCTTATTTGTCCATGATGCCGAATATGACTGTTCTGGCACCGAAGAATGACAGAGAACTGGAAGAGATGCTTGCATTTGCGGTAAGCTTTGACGGACCGATTGCAATCCGCTATCCGAGAGGCAGTGCGCATCAGGGGCTTCAGGAATATCAGGCACCTGTGGAATATGGCAGAAGTGAGATTATCCGCAAAGGAAAAAAAATCGCTGTGCTGGGAGTGGGGAGTATGATCCCGTCCTGCATGGAAATCTGTAAAGGACTGAAAGATGACGGCTATGATCCTACTTTTGTAAATGCCAGATTTGTGAAACCACTGGATGTGGATCTTCTTGATGAACTGGCAAAGGATCACAGTCTGTTTGTGACAGTAGAAGAGAATGTGAAAAGCGGCGGATACGGAGAGCATGTGTCTGCTTATATGGAAGCCTGTCATCCGGAAATAAGAGTGTTGTCGGCAGCTGTCTGGGATCGTTTCGTACCCCAGGGAAATGTAGAAAGCCTGCGCAGCCGGATTGGACTTGGAGTGGAAGACATCAGACAGGCAATAGAAGATAGTGAGGAATTAAGAGAGCAATGAAGAAACGTTTGGATATGCTTATGATGGAACGTGCCCTTGCACCATCCCGCGAGAAAGCAAAGGCATTCATCATGGCAGGCGATGTATATGTTGATGGTCAGAAAGAAGATAAGGCGGGAACCATGTTCCCGGAGACTGTAAAGATTGAGGTCAGAGGAAACACTCTTCCGTATGTAAGCCGCGGTGGGCTGAAACTTGAAAAAGCTATGAAAAACTTTGATGTCACATTGGATAGTAAGGTCTGTATGGATGTAGGTGCGTCCACTGGAGGGTTTACAGATTGTATGTTACAGAACGGGGCAGTAAAAGTTTATTCCATTGATGTAGGATATGGACAGCTTGACTGGAAGCTTCGTAACGATCCGCGTGTAGTCTGTATGGAGAAAACCAATATCCGCTATGTGGTACCGGAGGATTTGGGAGAACCGGCAGATTTTTCATCAATTGATGTGTCCTTTATTTCTCTTACAAAAGTACTGCTTCCTGTAAGAAATCTCCTTACAGATGAGGGTGAGATCGTATGTCTGATCAAGCCGCAGTTTGAGGCGGGGAGAGAGAAAGTCGGAAAGAAGGGGGTTGTAAGAGATCCTGCTGTTCATCAGGAAGTGATCGAAAAAGTGCGCGATTATGCCATGAGTATTTTTATGGAGCCATGTCATCTTTCTTTTTCGCCAATTAAAGGACCGGAAGGAAATATCGAATATCTTCTTCATCTGAAAAAACATCCGGAAGGTACCGGGGTTACCGACAGCCTGAAGGTATCTGTAGAAGCTGTTGTGGCAGAGGCTCATGGACAGTTGGATTAAAAAGGCTGAGTCAGGAAGAAACTATGGACAGGTTTTATATTATTACAAACAGTGACAAGGATAAAAAACTTGAAATCACAGAAAAAATCGCAGATTATCTGAAAACACATCACAAAAACTGTGAAGTACAGCAGGCAGAAAGGAAACATGAGGGTTCCTTTCATTATACAGATCCTGATAAGGTTCCGGACGATACACAGTGTATTATTGTTCTGGGAGGAGATGGCACACTTCTTCAGGCAGCAAGGGATGTGGTGCATAAGGAAATTCCTCTTCTTGGAATCAATCTGGGAAATCTGGGTTTTCTTGCAGAAGTGAATCAGACCTCTCTGTACAGTGCTCTGGATCAGCTGATGGCGGATGATTACGAGGTAGAAGAACGCATGATGCTGGAAGGAAGGGTGTACCGTGGCAGAAAACTGATCGGACAGGATATTGCATTGAATGACATTGTGATCGGCAGAGACGGTCATCTCCGCGTGGTCCGGTTTAAGAATTATGTAAATGATGTTTATCTTAACTCTTATAATGCTGATGGAATTATTATTTCAACACCTACCGGATCTACTGGATACAGTCTGTCAGCGGGAGGACCTATTGTATCGCCCAATGCCGCCATGACGATCATGACTCCCATAGCACCACACACGCTGAATACAAGAAGCATTATTTTTCCTGCGCAGGATGTGATCACTGTAGAGATAGGAAAAGGAAGACACTGTGACTGTGAAAAGGGAATCGCATCTTTTGACGGAGATACATTTATCCCCATGGTCACCGGTGACTGCATTCAGATCCGGCAGGCAGATGTAAAGACAAAGATTCTGAAGCTGAACCATTTAAGTTTTGTTGAGGTATTGCGCCGGAAGATGAGAGACAGCTGATCAGCAGGAGGAAATAAGGTGAAAGTTGCGAGACATGAGAAAATTATTGAACTGATTCATCAGTATGATATTGATACACAGGAAGAGCTGGCCTCCAGACTTAATGAGGCAGGATTTAAGGTGACACAGGCGACTGTATCCAGAGATATTCGTGCTCTCAAGCTGACAAAAGTGGCAGGAAAGGACGGAAAGTCTCGTTATGCAATTATTAATAATGAATCAGGAAGTCTTGGAGAAAAATATACAAGAGTACTGGAAGATACCCTGCTTTCTATTGATGTGGGACAGAATATCATTGTGATCAAAACCGTTTCCGGAATGGCCATGGGCGTGGCAGCAGCCCTGGATGCGTTGAAATGGCCGGAAATACTGGGATGTATTGCAGGTGATGACACTATTATGTGTGCTGCAAAGACTGCAGACATGGCACTGGGAGCAGCGGAGAAACTGAGAAGTTTTGTCAGATTGAATAAGTGATCCCACGAGTAACTGCTCAATACCTTTGCAGTTACGATCCTGAACTTTTAACATTACAAATGACTTGATTATGGAGGCAATAAATGTTAGCTCATCTGCATGTGAAAAATCTTGCACTGATAGAAGAAATAGAAGTGGAATTTGGTCCCGGACTGAATATCCTGACCGGTGAGACCGGAGCAGGTAAATCTATCCTTCTGGGGTCTATGCAGCTGATCCTGGGTGCAAAAACTTCTAAAAATATGATAAGGGAAAATGCATCCTATGCACTTGTGGAGCTGCTTTTTCAGGTAGAAAACGAGAAAGCGCTGGAGACACTGAAAGCACTGGATATCTGTCCGGAAGATGGACAGGTACTTCTGTCCAGAAAAATCATGGATGGAAGAAGCATCAACAAGATTAATGGAGAGACAAGTACTGTAGGTCAGATGAAGGCCGCTGCTGCATGCCTTTTGGATATCCATGGACAGCACGAGCATCAGTCACTTCTGTATCAGGATAAGCAGCTTGCAATCCTGGATGCATATGGAAAAGAAAAAATCCTTCCTGCAAAGGAGAAGTATCTCTGGCATATAAAGAATACAGCAAATGCAAAACAGAACTTGGTTCCATGAATATGAATGAGGAGCAGAGGAATCGTGAGCTGGCTTTTCTGGAGTTTGAGATCAAAGAAATCGAGAAAGCAAATCTGCAGCTGGGAGAGGATGAGGAACTGGAAGCCCGGTACAGAAAAATGAGCAATGCAAAACTCATCGTTGACTCCCTGCAGCTTGTACATAATCTCACAGGCTATGAAAGCAAGGAAGGCGCCGGAGAGACTGTCGGAGAGGCATTAAAGGAATTCTCTCATGTAACACAGTATGATCCGGAGCTTACACCTCTTGCAGAGACACTTACTTCTGTAGACGGTCTTCTGAATGATTTTAACAGAGAATTATCCGCTTATCTGGACGAGCTGACCTTTGATGAAGGAGAGTTTTATGAGACAGAGAGAAGACTGGATCTGATCAATGGACTGAAGGCAAAATATGGACGTACCATTGAGGAAATTTTCACATATCGCAAACTTCAGGAAGAAAAACTGGAAAAATTACATAAATATGAAGAAAATTTACAGGAATTAAAGGAGCATCTCAGAGAACTGGAAAATATTCTTGAGAAAAAGTCGGATGAATTAGCAGAAATCCGTAAAGAATACAGTAAACAGCTTGAGCAGAAGATTATTCAGGGATTGAAGGATTTAAACTTCCTGGATGTGAATTTTGCCATTGATTTCCGGAAAAAGAAAAACTACACAGATAATGGAACCGATGATATCCAGTATCTCATTTCTACAAATCCCGGAGAAACTCTGAAGCCACTGGGACAGATCGTATCCGGCGGTGAGTTGTCTCGAATTATGCTTGCATTAAAGGCAATCCTTGCAGACAGAGATGAGATTGAGACATTGATCTTCGATGAGATCGATACTGGTATCAGTGGAAGAACTGCACAGAAAGTCTCTGAAAAGATGGCAGTGATCGGACAGCATCATCAGGTACTCTGCATCACGCATCTGCCGCAGATTGCAGCTATGGCAGACAGTCATTTTGAAATTGAAAAACATCTGCAGGGAACTGAGACTATTACCCAGATCCATGTGCTTAAAGAACATGATTCCATCCGCGAACTGGCAAGACTGTTAGGTGGTGCAGAAATTACACCTGCAGTTCTTGAGAATGCGAAAGAGATGAAAGAATTGGCACAGAAACAAAAAAATACAAGATTTAAATAAAATAATTGACCACATACTAAGAGAGGATAATCTTTGTGACGGATTGTTCTCTCTTATTTTTGTACCTTTCGGATTTGATGTGATGGGAAGTGTTTTATGGCAATTTCACAGTTACAGAATTTCATAAATACAGAATGAAAGGATGTGCATAACAATGAACAAAAGAAAATACAGACTTTTTGTCATCTGTTGTCTTGTGCTGGATCTGTTGGTGATGCTGATATCAGGTTACAGATATCTGGACAGAAAGATACCTGACGAAATTCAGATTTCCAGAGGCAAAAAAACAGAAGATGTCACAGAAGTTTTGTCAACACCATTTGTTACATTTGAAGAAGCAGTTACTGTTTCGCAGGATGGAGCTATATTCTGCCTGTAAACTTTTGGGTTATATTCCATTTAAAGAAATAAAAGTGACACCTGCAGATGATCAGGAAATTTATGTCAGCGGAAGCACCATAGGAATTTATATGCAAACAGAAGGTGTTCTGGTGATTGACACCGGTGAAATTCAGAATCGGAATGGTGAGACAGAGGAGCCTGCGAGAAATATTATCAGACAGGGAGATTACATTATCTCATTTAACGGAGAAAAAATCTCTACAAAAAGAGAACTGATAGATGACATCTCAGAACTTGATGGCAGCGAAGTTACACTGGGGATAAGCCGCAAAGGAGAGAGTATTCCTGTATCTGTAACTCCTGTAAAAGACAAAAAAGGAGACTATAAACTTGGAATCTGGGTAAGAGATGACACGCAGGGGATAGGAACGCTTACCTACGTAGATCAGAATGGTAATTATGGTGCCCTTGGCCATGGAATCAGTGATATAGACACTGCCCAGCTTCTGAATATCCGAAACGGAGCTTTGTATAAAGCCCGGATTCTTGCGATTAACAAAGGAAGTAAAGGCAATCCCGGCGAACTTGCAGGATACATCTGCTATGATGACAGAAATATTCTTGGAACTATCGAAGCAAACAGCAGAAACGGAATTTATGGTCAGTTCACAGGGATTGCAGATGATGCGATCACTTTAAAGAAAATGCCGGCTGCGTATAAGCAGGAAGTGAAGATTGGAACAGCCACAATTCTCTGCAGTACAGATGGCGAGGTAAAAGAATATGATGCAGAGATCAGAAAAATAGATTTGAATCATGAAGATACCAACAAAAGTTTTGTGATAAAGGTGACAGATAAAGAACTTCTGGAAGCTACAGGAGGGATTGTACAGGGGCTCAGCGGAAGCCCGGTTATCCAGAATGGAAAAATCATTGGTGCGGTAACTCATGTATTTGTTCAGGATGCTTCCAGCGGATATGGAATCTTTATTGAAAATATGCTGAAAAATACAGAAAGACTCTTTTAATGGATGATCAGGATTATGAAACAAAAATCTGATTATTGTCGAAATATATCAGATGCCTGTGAAAAATGAAAATAAAGAAAAAAGAATCACCAAAGCTGTCGACATAAAATAGGACAAATTTCCCTCTGTGTCTTGATTTTTCCGTAAGCATTCCTCTATAATATGTGATGAACCGAAAAAGAAAAGAGATTTATTGAAAAATGGGGGAGGAGTGAAATTTATGGAAAAATTAAATGTGGCAATTGCAGATGATAATGAGAAAATGGTGGAAGTACTTGGTCAGATAATAGAAGAAGACAAAGATCTGGAACTTGTGGGAAAAGCGCATAACGGAGAAGAAATCTGTAATATTATACGTGAAAAGGAACCGGACGTTGTGGTTCTGGATATTATTATGCCGAAAATGGACGGACTGGCAGTAATGGAGAAATTTGCCAATGACAAAAGTCTCAAAAAGATCCCATCATTATCGTAGTTTCGGCAGTCGGTCAGGAACGTATTACAGAAAATGCATTTAACTTAGGGGCAGATTATTATATCCTGAAGCCTTTCGATAATCAGATGCTGCTTAATCGTATCAAACATGTGCGCAGAGCCGGCGAGAGAAGAATACGTCAGATCGGGCGGCAGCCTGAAAGGACAGAAGACAATCCGGTACCTGTGAGAAATCTGGAAACAGACGTGACAAATATCATTCATGAGATTGGAGTGCCTGCACATATTAAAGGATATCAGTATCTGCGTGACGCCATCATCCTGTCAGTTAATGACATGGAGATGCTCAATTCCATTACCAAGATACTGTATCCTACGATTGCAAAGAAGCATCAGACAACAGCCAGCAGAGTGGAACGGGCTATCAGACACGCCATTGAAGTTGCCTGGAGCAGAGGAAAAATGGACACAATAGATGAATTATTCGGTTACACAGTCAGTACAGGAAAAGGGAAACCCACAAATTCAGAATTTATTGCTCTGATTGCAGATAAGATCAGACTGGAATATAAAAATCGCTCTTTCCAATAGTCATAGTTTGGAGTATAATTATTCAATAAAGGCTACCAAGGAGGGTTTTTCGCATGAAAAATATTTTATTTGCAACATCTGAAGCTGTACCATTATCAAAACAGGAGGTCTGGCAGATGTAGCTGCTCATTGCCGAAATATTTTGATAAACGATATTTTGATATTCGTGTGATCTTACCGAAATATGCCTGTATGAAACAGGAATGGAAAGATAAAATGAACTATATCACACATTTCTACATGGATCTTGGATATAAGAACTGCTATGTAGGAATCATGCACATGGAGTACGAAGGAATTCAGTTTTATTTTATTGACAATGAATACTACTTCAGCGGACCCAAACCGTATGATGGAGGAACATGGGATCTGGAGAAATTTGCATTCTTCTCCAAAGCTGTACTGTCAGTTCTTCCGGTTATCGGATTCAGACCGGATATTATACACTGTCATGACTGGCAGACCGGACTTGTTCCCGTATATCTGCACGACAGCTTCCAGCAGAATGAATTTTTCTGGAATATCAAGACGATCATGACAATACATAACCTTAAATTCCAGGGTGTATGGGATGTACAGACAATCAAGAATATCACAGGACTGTCCGATTATTATTTTACAGCAGACAAACTGGAAGCATATAAAGATGCCAACTATCTGAAGGGCGGTATTGTGTTTGCAGATGCAGTCACTACTGTAAGCAATACTTATGCAGAGGAAATCAAGACACCGTTCTATGGAGAAAAACTGGACGGTCTGATGTGTGCGCGTGCAAATAGCCTGCGTGGAATTGTAAATGGTATTGATTACAATGAATTCAATCCTGAAACAGATCCATATATCACAAAGACTTATAATGCAACAACTTTCAGAAAAGAGAAAGTTAAGAACAAACTTCAGCTTCAGAGAGATCTTGGATTGCAGGAAGATCCGAAGACGATGATGATAGGTATTGTATCACGACTGACAGATCAGAAAGGGTTTGATCTGATCGCATATGTGATGGATGAGCTTTGCCAGGATGCTATCCAGCTTGTAATTCTTGGAACCGGTGATGAACGTTATGAGAATATGTTCCGTCACTTTGACTGGAAATATCATGGAAAGGTATCTGCTCAGATCTATTATGATGAGAAAATGTCTCACCGTATCTATGCATCAGCAGATGCGTTCCTGATGCCGTCCTTATTTGAGCCATGTGGTTTGAGTCAGCTGATGAGTCTCCGTTACGGAACACTTCCGATCGTCAGAGAAACAGGTGGACTGAAGGATACGGTCGTACCTTATAATGAATATGAGGGAACTGGAAACGGATTTTCTTTCAGAAACTACAATGCGCATGAGATGCTTGCAACAGTGCGCAATGCGGAAAGAATCTATTATGATAAGAAACGTGAATGGAATAAAATGGTTGATCGTGCTATGGCAGCTGATTTTTCATGGGGTAATTCCGCACGTCAGTATGAAGAAATGTACAACTGGCTGATTGGTGATAAATAGAAACAGAGAGAAATATTAAAAACTACGAAAGAGCAGGGAATGTAAAAAAGCACATTCCCTGCTTTTACTGTTATGTTGTTACTGTTTACACACCATTATCTCGCGAGGTGTTTTGGCATGAATATGCCAAAATCCCGAGACATACAAGCCGAAATTCCATTGCCGCAGGCAATCTGGAATGAATTTTGGCTACGTTACTGTGAACGGAGTGAACAGTAACCAGTAACATGAAAAGGTTATTCAGGCAGAATAAAAAGCTTGACATTTGACAGGAAGTATAATACTATAATGAATAGAAAAACGAACATAAGTTCTTGAAGGGCTGAAGGAGATTAAAATAAATGATAAATGAAGAAAAGCAGAAAGCACTGGAAGCAGCGCTTGGACAGATTGAGAAACATTACGGGAAAGGATCAGTCATGAAACTCGGGGAATCCGGAGCAAATATGCAGGTGGAGACAGTCCCTACCGGATCTTTAAGTCTTGATATTGCACTTGGAGTAGGTGGTGTTCCCAAGGGACGTATCATCGAGATTTACGGACCGGAATCCAGCGGTAAGACAACCGTTGCACTTCACATGGTTGCAGAAGTGCAGAAACGAGGCGGGATTGCCGGATTTATTGATGCAGAACATGCTCTGGATCCTGTCTATGCAAAGAATATCGGTGTAGATATCGATAACCTGTACATATCACAACCGGACAATGGAGAACAGGCACTTGAGATCACAGAGACGATGGTACGTTCCGGAGCTGTGGATATTGTGATCGTTGACTCGGTTGCCGCACTTGTACCGAAGGCGGAGATTGATGGAGATATGGGTGACAGCCATGTAGGTCTTCAGGCCAGACTGATGTCACAGGCTCTCCGTAAACTTACAGCAGTGATCAGTAAATCTAATTGTGTAGTTATCTTTATCAATCAGCTGCGTGAGAAAGTTGGAGTTATGTTTGGAAACCCTGAGACAACGACAGGTGGGCGTGCTCTGAAATTTTATTCATCTATCCGCATGGATGTCCGCAGAGTAGAGACATTGAAACAGGGCGGTGAGATGGTGGGAAACCACACCAGAATCAAAGTTGTGAAGAATAAGGTGGCTCCGCCGTTTAAACAGGCAGAATTTGATATTATGTTCGGAACCGGCATTTCCAAAGAGGGAGATATTCTTGATCTGGCAGCGGAATGCGGAATTGTAAATAAGAGCGGTGCATGGTACGCATATAACGGAGATAAGATCGGACAGGGACGTGAAAATGCAAAGATTTTCCTGAAAGAGCATACAGATATCTGTGATGAGATTGAGAAGCAAGTCAGAATCCATTATCATCTTCTTCCGGATGAAGAAGGACAGGCCAAAGAGCCGGTGCCGGCAACAGGTGATGCACCGGATGCTTCTGAGGAGTGATCATGGGGAATTCATCCGGAGATCTGAGAGAATTTCTCAGGAATGCAGAGGCTTTAAAGAGACAGACTGTACAGAAACAACAGAAAAATTTAACGGAAGAACCTGAAGAATACAGAGACGCAAGGCGTAAAGCCATGCGTCTCTTAGAACATATGGATCGGACGGAGAAGGGATTGAGAGAGAAATTGCGCCAGGCGGGATTTACCAGTCAGGCGGTTGATCATGCTCTGACATATGTTGAAGCCTATGGATATATAGATGATGAACGATATGCCAGAACTTATATTGCATACAGAATGGATACAAAGAGCCGGCAGAAGATCATCCGGGAACTTATGGGAAAGGGAATAGACAGGAAAACAGCGATAAATGCATGGGAGGAAGAGGCTGCCTTAAATATGCCTGATGAAAAAGAAATCCTCTATCGAACCATAGAAAAGAAATATCCGCCGGATACTGAGCTGGATGAGAAAAAAATGCGTCGGCTCTATGGTTATCTTGTGAGAAGAGGATTTGGATATTCAGACATTGCAGATATTCTTGAGAATATGAATATCAGACTTGTACATACATATTCGGATGAATCATAGTATACTCCATTGTATGCATATTGCAAAATATATTACTGAGAACAGAACGAACAGTAATTAAATATAGGAAAAATATTCAAACAATTATCCTGAAAAACTTGACATAAGTATGAAAAAAGATAAACTTGTATTGTTGTATTTGTACAATGAAAACTAAATAAGGAGGTGCTCCTGTGACAACAACAATTATTGTTGCAATTGTCGCTGTGGTAGTCGCGCTACTTATTGCAGTTCCTGTTACTTGCAAAGTCGCTGTGAACAATAAAATCCAGAAGGATGCCGAGATTGTTGGGACAGCAGAAGACAAAGCAAGAAGCATCATAGATGAAGCTCTGAAAACAGCTGAGACTAAAAAAAGAGAAGCTTTATTGGAAGTGAAGGAAGAATCTCTCCGTACAAAAAATGAACTGGAGAAAGAAACCAAGGAACGAAGAAACGAACTGCAGAAATATGAAAATCGTGTATTAGCAAAAGAATCCGCGGTTGACAAGAAAGCAGATGCAGTTGAGAAGCGTGAAGCGGAATGCACAGCGAGAGCAGCTGAGGTGCAGAAAAAAGAAAAACGGTAGAAGAACTTGAGCAAAAAGGAGTACAGGAACTGGAACGAGTTTCAGGTCTGACCTCCGAACAGGCAAAAGAAGAATTACTCAGATCCGTTGAAGATGATGTAAAGTGGATGTAGCCAGACTTTACAGGGAATTGGAAAGCAGGGCAAAGGAAGAAGCTGGTAAGAAGGCTAAGGAATATGTTGTCAATGCCATCCAGAAATGTGCAGTTGACCATGTAGCTGAAACTACCATTTCGGTTGTTCAGCTTCCGAGCGATGAGATGAAGGGAAGGATTATTGGTCGTGAAGGCCGTAATATCCGTACTCTTGAGACACTTACAGGTGTGGATCTTATTATTGATGATACACCGGAAGCAGTTGTATTATCTGCTTTTGATCCGATCCGTCGTGAAGTTGCACGTGTAGCTCTTGAGAAACTGATCGTAGATGGACGTATCCATCCGGCCAGAATCGAAGAGATGGTTGAGAAAGCCAGAGGGAAGTAGAAGCGCAGATTCGCGAAGATGGTGAGAATGCAGCTATGGACGTTGGAGTTCATGGTATTCATCCTGAATTACTGAAACTTCTTGGACGTATGAAGTTCCGTTCAAGTTATGGACAGAATGCTTTAAGACATTCTATTGAGGTAGCTCAGTTATCCGGAATGCTGGCCGGTGAGGTTGGCGTAGATGTCCGTATGGCTAAGAGAGCAGGTCTTCTTCATGATATTGGTAAATCAATTGACCATGAAGTAGAAGGATCTCATATTCAGATTGGTGTGGATCTCTGTAAGAAGTATAAGGAATCCCAGATTGTTATCAATACGGTCGCATCTCATCATGGTGACTGTGAGCCGGAATCTCTGATTGCATGTATTGTACAGGCTGCAGATGCTATTTCAGCGGCGAGACCTGGTGCAAGAAGAGAAACGCTGGAAACTTATACCAATCGTCTGAAACAACTGGAGGATATTACGAACCAGTTTAAAGGTGTTGATAAATCTTTTGCTATTCAGGCGGGAAGAGAAATACGTGTAATGGTAGTGCCGGAGCATGTTAATGATGCAGATATGGTTCTCCTTGCGCGCGATATTGCGAAACAGATTGAAGCAGAACTTGAATATCCCGGTCAGATTAAAGTCAACGTGATACGTGAAAGCAGAGCGATTGACTATGCGAAATAATATGATTGTTCATTTTATGGACTATCGTGGACAGTTCTTTGCAGATATAAACTGTGCAGATTGTATTTATACAGTCTGTGCAGTTTTTATGTTATAGGAAATTACTCCGTAATGTTCCTATAACATAAAAAAGCCCTCCGGACACGATTCTTTCTTGTAAAGACAGGAATACTTCCTGGAATTTCTCAGTAAACTGGTACAGGGTGATAGAATGAAGAAAAACAGAACGGGAACCAAAAAATTTCCTGCGCTTATTTTATTTCTTCTTGGATTTCTGGCCGGAAATCTGATACCGAATATAATCTGGAAGGCAAAATGGCAGCAGAAAACATGGGCATCGGTATATTTTCTGAGTACATTTGCAGGAAAAAATACAGGCAATATTGAATATCTGAAAGAAATATTAAAATACAGAGGTGTTTTTTATCTGTTGAATATAATCTGTGGATTTTCGATTTTTGGTGCGCCGCTTGCTGTTATAACGCTTCTGGGATCAGGATTGTATGCAGGTATGATAATGACTGTTTCTATACTGGAATTTGGATTTGCAGGCGGGGTGATCGGAATGGGACTTTTGCTGCCGCAATATTTATTTTACATTCCGGTCTGGCTTTATTCTATGGAACAGGAATGGAAGATATCATCAGAAATATGGAGAAACAGAGGTCTGATTTCCGGAGAAGTCAGTATTTATCTTAAAAAAATGTGCATTGCAGCAGTAGGATATTTTCTGGGAATACTTATCGAATGCTATGTGAACCCTCTGATCATTGACATTATTCTGAAATATATAAAAATTTTTTAATGACATATTTACTATATTTAGTATTGGTTGTCATAAAATCTCCGACATATGGTATTTGATGCTGAAAAAGCTTGAAATACAAGGATTTTTCTCGAAAAAAAGGTTTGATTTTATGTAAAATAAACAGTATAATACATATACATTTTATCGGAGAGAGTACGATTTTCTGCTGATAAACTGCGAAGAGGATTAATTTTCGTCTGATCGCAGGAGCTACAGGCAGCGGATATTTTGATTAAAAGGAAACGGGAATATGGACATAGAAATAAGGGAATTTATTACATATCTGCATAATACAAAAAAAACATCGGCAAATACAGAGATCTCATACCAGAGAGATCTGAAAAAAATGGCGGAATTTCTGAAGGAACGGGGAATCAGAAATTATAAAGATGTAAAAGAACTTGAGCTTGAAGGGTATATCAGTTACATGGAACGTGAGAAGTTTGCGTCATCTTCCATTTCCAGAAGCGTTGCTTCTATGAGAGCATTTTTTCAGTATCTGTGGAAGGAAGGCGTGATCGCAGAAGATCCGGCAGATAACCTGAAACCTCCGAAGGTTGAGAAAAGGCACCTGAGATACTTACCATAGAAGAAGTGGATAAATTACTTCAGCAGACGAATTGACTACCCTAAGATAAGAGATTCAGCAATGCTGGAATTGCTGTATGCAACAGGTATGAGAGTCAGTGAGATGCTTCATCTTCAGATTTTTGATGTCAATCTCCAGTTTGGATATGTGGTCTGTAATGAGAATGGAAAAGAGAGGATTATCCCTATTGGTATTCCATGCAAGAAGGCAATGGAACGGTATCTGCAAACAGCCAGAACCGTTTTTGTGAAAGATGAGAAAGAAACAGCATTATTTACAAATTGTTCAGGGAAAGCGATGAGCCGTCAGGGATTCTGGAAAGTATTAAAGGGATATGCGGATGATGCCGGTATCAAAAGGGATATTGCCCCGCATACATTGAGACATTCTTTTGCTGTGCATATGCTGCAGAATGGTGCGGATATACGAAGCGTTCAGGAAATGCTGGGACATTCCGATATTTCCACTACGCAGGTTTATCTGGGCATGAATATGAATAAAATGCGTGATGTGTATATGAAAACACATCCACGTCATTAAAAACTTATTATTTATGAGGATTGCTATAATGTCAAATGAAAAAGCTTCTATAGTCTGTTTTGAACAGTTTATAGAAGCTTTTTTAACTGAATCAAGTAAGTCCCCTGCGGAGGTTGCGAAGAGCAATAAGCAGTGGGTGGCTGAATAATTTTTTCCTGTAATGTCATAACATGCGCTATTTACAGATAATGTAATTACAGCGATCCATCTGATCAGAGAGTATGGAATGTTGTTTATAAACAATAACAACGGATCAACACATCTCGGCAATTGTATACAGAAGACGTTCGGATTCTTCCCATCCAAGACATGGATCGGTAATAGATTTTCCGTAAATATGATCACATCCGATCTTCTGATTTCCCGGTTCAATATAACTCTCGATCATAAGCCCTTTTACCAGAGTATGAAGTTCCGGGTCTACCTGGCGGCTGTGGAGAACCTCTTTTGCAATACGAACCTGCTGGTCATATTGTTTATTAGAATTAGAGTGGTTGGTATCAACGATAACAGCCGGATTTTTAAGGTTTTTCTCCTGATATTTCTCCCAGAGAAGACGAAGATCCTCGTAATGATAGTTCGGGATTGCCTCCCCATGTTTATTTACGGCACCGCGGAGAATTGTATGAGCCAGTTCATTACCTGTTGTTTCTACTTCCCAGCTTCTGTAGATAAAACGATGTCCACCCTGAGCTGCTACAACGGAATTGAGCATGACTGCAAGATCGCCGCTGGTTGGATTTTTCATACCTGCAGGAACTTCCATGCCGCTGACGGTAAGACGATGCTGCTGGTCTTCCACAGAACGTGCACCTACTGCCACATAAGAAAGCAGGTCAGAAAGGTAACGGTAATTTTCCGGATAAAGCATCTCATCTGCACAGGTCATACCACTGGTCCGGATTGCATGGATATGCATTTTACGGATTGCTACAAGCCCTGCAAGAAGATTTGGCTGTTTCTCGGGATCCGGCTGGTGAACCATACCTTTATAGCCTTCTCCTGTTGTTCTTGGTTTGTTTGTATAAACACGTGGAACAATCAGAACCTTGTCAGCTATTTTCTCCTGAACATTGCGTAATCTGGTAAGATAGTCCAGAACAGCATCTTCATTATCTGCTGAACAAGGACCGATGATTGCAAGGAATTTATCGGACTTTCCGGTAAAAACATCACGCAGTTCTTTATCTCTTGCATCTTTAACAGCCTGAATTTCAGCATCAATGGGATACTGATTACGGATTTCTTCAGGGTTGGTAATTTTTTGATAAAATCGAATCCCATAGTAATATCTCCTTTGTGTCTATTTGTCTTTGCTTTTTTCGGAATTTATTATAAACCATTCCTATCTGAATGTCGATAGCCAAAATATTTTCGGATGACTTTCTGCGATCATATCAAGCGTTACTGTTCACTTCGTTCTCAGTAACGTAGCCAAAATTCATTCCAGATTACCTGCGGCAATGGAATTTTGGCATATCCATGCCAAAACACCTCGCGGGATAGTGGAGTGTGAATAGTAACTATCAAGTCTCTTGATCAATATGCATTATTTACGGGGATTGCTATAGTTGTTTTGCAGTATTTGTAAACTGTGCAGGATGCTGAGCGCCAGTTCGCTGCAGAGAATCCCGTACAGATATCCCCGGATTCCCAGAACAGGGATTGCAAACAGCACGAAACTGATCCGGATGCAGACGCTGATCACACTGTGCAGCAGGCAGATGCCGGATTTTCCAAGGCCGTTGAGTACGCTGGTGAGAGTGGTGTTCAGGTACAGAAAAGGACAGATATAGGACATGGTATGGATATAGATTCCGGCTGTCTGACTGTGAAACAGAAAATTTCCAAGAAATTCTCCAAGAAACAGAAAAAAAACCAAGCAGGATCCGCCTAGCAGCAGACAGTATCGGAAAATCCTGCCGATCACATATTGGATTCGCTTTTGATACCCCAGAGTCTGCAGCTGGGTAATGGAGGGAATCAGCATGGTCGCAGCCGAGTTTGTAAGCGTAGCGGGGAAAAGAATAAGCGGAAGTGCCATCTGTAAAGATTCCGTAAACACTCAGGGAATCTTTGGGAGTAAATCCTGACATTTGCAGCCTTGCAGGTATAAGAATCACTTCAATACTTCCCAGAAGGGTGAGTAGTATTTTATTCATGGTAAGAGGAACGGAAATATGGAGCAATTTTCTGAGAACAGAAAGCGGTCTTCTGATATTCCGGATATTATAATGTGTTACCTTAAAATGCATACTGACTGCGAAAAGAGAAATAAAAGATGAGGCTATTTCCCCGATAAGATTTCCGCCGACTGCAATTGCCGGAGTGATGTTTCGCCCTTGCGATGCACAGATCAGATAAAGAATATAGCATCCGCCTGTGCGGAAAAGCTGTTCCAGAAGTTGGACTCCTGCGGGAAATCCGGCCTGTTTTCTTCCCAAATAATAGCTGCTGATACAGGTATGAAGTGTACTCAACGGAATACTCAGAGAAAGAATCCGTATCAGACTGGAGGTCTGTGACTCTTTCAGAATCTGTACTGCCCAGAAATCCGCATAGCTGTAAAGAAACCAGGAGAATACCAGGGAGAAAACAACAGAAAATACAGTTCCCACGACAAAATAATCTGAGATATGACGACTGGGATTTTTGGAAACTTTTTCTGCGGCAGTGAGGCGGGAGATTGCAGTCTGGATACCGGAAGCGCAGATGGACATGATCAGAATCTGCAGTGGAAGTATAAGCTGAAAGATACCAAGCCCATGTGCACCAATAGTGTGTGACAGGAATATTCTGTAAAAGAACCCCATAAGTCTGCTTAACAAACCGGCAAATGTAAGAAGTAAAGTTCCTTTGATAAAAAGTTTTTTTGACATAATGAAAAATCCAGACCTTTTCATGCGCAGCAGGTGCGAATATCCGCTTGACTAAAAAACAGTAACCTGCCGAAACGCCTTTACAGCAATATATGAACAAAACAGCCTTGACAGAACGGTTTGTTTCTGGTAAAGTAATCATGAAATCCGAGGGAAACACTGGGAATTAAAAAACGAGGTGAGAAAATGAAACTCTCAACAAGAGCCCGTTATGGCTTGAAAGCATTGATAGATCTTGGTTTGCACAGTGCGAATGAAGCGATATCTTTACAGAGTATTGCGGAGAGACAGGATATTTCCACAAGCTACCTCGAACAGCTTATGGCCATGCTTAAGAAGGCCGGTCTTGTAAAGAGCAGCAGAGGGGCTTACGGCGGATACCAGCTTGGCAAGCCGGCAGATGAGATCTCGGTCGGTGAAGTCCTGCGTGTGCTGGAAGGCAGCCTGGAAGCAGCAGCCTGTCCCGGGATTGAGAATGACGGAACCTGCCATGGCAGTGATGTATGTGTGGCAAAACTCGTCTGGAAGAGAATCAATGACAGTATTACAAGCGCTGTCGATACCCTGATGCTTGGTCAGCTGATCGAGGAAAGCAGAAGAGTACATGAAGAAAAAATGGAAAGTCAGGGCATGGAAGAAAATGTACCGGACATACTTAAATAAAACAGGAGGACAAGAAAATGGGAAAAATGATTTATCTGGACAATGCAGCAACAACTAAAACAGCACCGGAGGTTGTCCAGGCAATGCTGCCATATTTTTCAGAATATTATGGCAACCCGTCCAGTATTTATGATTTTGCAGGCAAGAGCAAAGAGGCGATCACCAAAGGAAGAGAGCAGATCGCAGAAGTTCTTGGAGCAAAGAAAGAAGAAATTTATTTCACAGCAGGTGGTTCCGAGTCTGATAACTGGGCTCTGAAGGCTACCTTTGAGGCATATAAAGCAAAAGGAAACCACATCATCACAACAAAGATCGAGCATCATGCAATTCTCCATACCTGTGAATATCTGGAGAAACGCGGCGCAAAGATCACATATGTAGATGTAGACGAGAACGGTATTGTAAAACTGGATGAACTTGAGAAAGCAATCACACCGGAAACAATCCTGATTTCTGTAATGTTTGCAAACAACGAGATTGGTTCTATCCAGCCGATCAAGGAAATCGGACGTATCGCAAAAGAGCATGGAGTGCTTTTCCACACAGATGCTGTTCAGGCATTCTGTCAGGTTCCGATCAATGTGGATGAATGCAATATTGATATGTTAAGCTCCAGCGGACATAAGATCAATGGACCAAAAGGAATCGGTTTCCTCTACATTCGTAAGGGCGTAAAAATCCGTTCCTTTGTACATGGCGGTGCACAGGAACGTAAACGTCGTGCAGGTACAGAGAATGTGCCGGGAATCGTTGGATACGGTGCAGCAGCAGCACGTGCAAATGCATCCATGAAAGAACGTACTGACAAAGAAATCGCTATCAGAGATCATCTGATCCACAGAATTGAGACAGAGATTCCTTATGTAAAAGTAAACGGTGACCGTATAAAACGTCTTCCGAATAACGTAAATGTCAGCTTCCAGTTTGTTGAGGGCGAATCTCTCCTGCTGATGCTGGATAATTATGGAATCTGTGCATCCAGCGGATCTGCCTGTACATCAGGTTCTCTTGATCCGTCCCATGTACTTCTTGCAATCGGACTTCCGCACGAGATTGCACATGGTTCTCTGCGTATGACACTCAGCGAAGAGACAACAATGGAAGATGTAGATTTCGTAGTGGACAGATTGAAAGAAATTGTAGCGCACTTAAGAAGCATGTCTCCATTATATGAAGATTTCATGAAAAAACAGAATAAATAACAAAACAGAAGATAATTGTTTGTATTTTTGTAGCTACAACAGAAATAATATTAAAAGAAAGTCAGGATAACAGGAGGAAACACAAATGGCTTACAGTGAAAAAGTAATGGATCATTTTCAGCATCCGCGTAATGTAGGAGAAATAGAGAACGCAAGTGGCGTAGGTACAGTGGGAAATGCAAAATGCGGTGATATCATGAGGATTTTTCTTGATATCGATGATGAAACACATATCATCAAAGACTGCAAATTCAAAACATTCGGATGTGGTGCGGCAGTTGCAACCAGCAGCATGGCAACAGAGATGGTAATGGGAAAAACCATCGAAGAAGCTATGGAAGTTACAAATAAGGCAGTTATGGAAGCCTGGACGGACTTCCGCCTGTAAAGGTACACTGCTCCCTGCTTGCAGAGGAAGCAATCCATGCGGCTCTGTGGGATTATGCACAGAAGCATCATATTGAGATTAAAGGTCTTAAGAAACCAAAGTCTGATATTCACGAAGGCGAAGAAGCAGAGGAAGAAGAATATTGATTATAGCAAAAAATCTGAATCTGTTTGTAATCTGAAATCGTTATTTATAAAGAAGGGGCGGGTGATACTCATCATCTGCCTGTGCTTTATATTATGGCATTATATGATACCAGGGACAAAAGATATTTTGTGAAGCAGTTCCCGCAATTTTTATTATATGATGCTGCTATAAATATTTTCTGCAGGAGGTAGCAATGACAGGACTTACAAATGAACAGGTGCAGGAGAGGATTGCAGAAGGAAAAGTTAATGTCAACGAGAACCCGAATACCAGAACCTACAAGCAGATCATTTTGGAAAACACGCTTACATTTTTTAACTTTTTAAATATTGCATTGCTTGTTCTGGTGCTTTTTGTGAGATCTTATAAGAACTCCATGTTTATGGGAATCATTCTGATCAATACAGTGATAGGTATTATTCAGGAGATCAGAGCAAAGAAGACGATTGACAAACTTGCAATCCTTACAGAGAGTAAAACAGTAGTTTTGCGTGAGGGGAAGAAATGGAGTATTTCCACAGAGAAACTGGTTCTGGATGATTTGATCTTTCTGAAAACAGGAGATCAGGTTCCGGCTGACGTAAAGGTACTGGAGGGAACTGTAGAAGTAAACGAGTCTCTACTCACCGGTGAGTCGGACAATCTGTCCAAAAGCCAGGGAGACGAACTTTTTTCAGGAAGCTTTGTGACATCAGGGGAAGCTTGCTGTCAGGTAATCCATGTTGGAAAAGATAATTATGCATCGCAGATCACAAGTGAAGCAAAGGAATTTAAACGTCATAATTCGGAACTTCGCAATTCTCTGAATGCGATTCTGAAGGTGATCAGTATCATTATCGTGCCTCTTGGTGCCATGTTGTTTTACAAGCAATATATGATCGTAGGAGATACACTGAAGGATTCTGTGGTAAATATGGTTGCCGCAGTACTTGGAATGATCCCGGAAGGCCTGGTACTTCTGACAAGTGTGGCACTGACATTGGGTTCTATGGTTCTTGCTACAAAGAAGACACTTGTGCAGGAGCTTTACTGTATTGAAACGCTGGCGAGAGTTGACACGCTCTGTCTGGATAAGACCGGTACGATCACAGAAGGTACCATGAAGGTTGAAGATGTGCAGTTGTATGATACAGCACAGACAACTGTTGTACAACATACAGCAAAATTTGATCCGGAAACAGGGGAGCCTGTTCAGAATGTGTCAGCATTAAAACCGGAGGTTACGGTATCAGCAGAGAAGGAAAACGGACAGATACAGGAAACAGTAAATTTAGAAACGGTATCTCAGGAAGAAAGACAGAAGCTTCAGGAAATTGACCACATTATGGGAAATATGATGTCAGTTCTTCATGATCAGAATGCAACAGCAGATGCGCTGAGAAAGCGCTTTCCTTCAAGAAATGACCTGAAACTGATCCATGCCATTCCTTTCTCCTCAGACAGGAAATACAGTGGTGCTGTTTTTGAAGGAAGAGGAACTTATCTGATGGGAGCTGCACAGTTCCTTTTTCCGGAAGGAAATGAAGAACTTCTGGAACATTGCAGCAGTTACGCACAGGAGGGATACCGTATCCTTGTTCTGGCTCACAGTGAACAGGAGACAAAAGGAACGGAACGCCCGACAGGACTTGAACCGTTGGGACTGTTTCTCATCACTGACGTGATACGTGAGGAAGCACCGGATACTCTGGCTTTTTTTGACAGTCAGGGAGTTGACCTTAAAGTTATCTCAGGAGATGATCCTGTGACTGTCTCTGCGATTGCAAAGAAAGCAGGACTGAAAAATGCCAATCATTATATCGATGCAACAACAATCAAAACTCCGGAAGAAATGCAGCGTGCAGTTGCAGAGTGCAGTGTATTCGGGCGTGTAACACCACAGCAGAAGAAACAGATGGTACAGGCTCTTCAGTCACAGAAGCATACAGTTGCGATGACCGGTGATGGTGTAAATGACGTACTTGCACTCAAGGAAGCAGACTGCAGTATTGCCATGGCAGCAGGAAGCGATGCAGCTAAAAATATTGCAAATGTCGTTCTTCTTGATTCTAATTTCGGGGCAATGCCTCATATTGTAAATCAGGGCCGTCGTGTTGTAAACAATATCAGAAGTGCGGCATCCATGTTTCTGATCAAAACAATTTTTTCGGTTTTACTGTCATTGATCACAATTTTCTTTGGAGATGCATATCCCTTTGAACCAATCCAGATGTCACTGATCAGTGCCTGCGCAGTGGGAATTCCTACATTTCTTCTGACACAGGAAAATAATTACAATAAGATTGACCATACATTCCTGAGGCACGTATTTATGAATGCATTTCCTGCGGCAGTAACCATTACAGGATGTGTATTTACAATCATGCTGGTCTGTCAGGATGTATACCATTCCAACGTCATGCTTAATACAGCCTGTGTTCTGGTTACGGGGTGGAACTATATGTCTGCACTGCGTACAGTTTATTCGCCGCTGAACACATACAGAAAAGTGATCATTTATGGAATGCAGTTTGCATTTTTTATAAGTGCGGTTGTATTGCAGGATTTGCTGACACTGGGTTCTCTGGAATTTGGAATGATCATTCTGGTATTTGTACTGATGACATTCTCTCCAATCCTGATCGAAACTATTACAGAATGGATTAGGAGGATTTATGAGAAGTCACTGGACAGAGAAGATGAAAATAAAGGATTTTTTGCAAGATTTTTGGAAAGAGTCCAGAAGTAAAAAACGAGGACAATCTGTAAAATATGCAGATTGTCCTCGTTTGCATTATGCGGTCTGCGTTATGCAGATTAATGGTTTATTTCTTTTTGCACAGCCAGAAGCATCCAAATGCAGGGATCATAACACCTTTAGCTTCCATCTCATGTCCTGAGATAAGATCAGTGTATATGCCGTCATCTTCGTTGATCCATGCAACCTTATCCTGATCGCTGAAGTTATAGATTCCGATGAATTTCTCCTCTGCATTTTCGCGTACGATTGCAAGGATAGAAGAATCCCAGGTATCGATTGTACGAAGATCAGCTGTTGTGTCAAAAACGCTGTGTGAACTTCTGATATGTTCCAGATGATCCAGTGCGTGGAAAAGTTTTCCCTGTACTGTATCTGCGATATTTCTGTTTGGAGCAAGTGACCAGTTGAATTCTCCTCTGTGAAGATAGCGGGAATCAACTGCCTTATCAGGATCATCTTTATAAGAATAGTCGTTTACCTGACCAATCTCATCTCCGCTGTAGATTACAGGGATACCTGACTGGGAAAGCATAAATGCATGAAGTGTGATGTCATAGCGCACACTTCTGTCAACACCAACTACATTTCCTTCAAAACCATATTTCTCAATGCCGCACAGAGATGCGGTAGTACCGCAAAGTCTTGCATCACCCAGACGCGGGTCATCATTGTAAAGTTCACCGCGGCCAAATGTATCCGGATATTTGCCTGTAAAGAAATCATTCAGGAATTTCTTATGAGAAACCTCATCGATTGAGAAATTCTTCAGGAAATCATAATCCAGTCCCCAGCCAATATCATCGTGGCAACGCAGATAATTCTGGAAGATGTATTCTTTTGGAAGAGATCCCAGAATATCCAGCTGTCTGCGAAGCAGAGATACATCTTTGGTTGCAACTGTGTGCCAGGTGCTTGCCATAGTAGTAACGTTATACAGGATATGGCATTCCGGCTTTTCAAGTGTACCGAAATATGGAACAACTTTTTCAGGAGCCATGACAACCTCTCCGAGAAGAAGGACTCCCGGGCACACGATCTCGCAGATCATACGCATCATACGTACGATTGTGTGAACCTGTGGCAGGTTGCGGCAGTTTGTTCCAAGCTGCTTCCAGATATAAGGAACTGCATCGAGACGTACGATGTCAACACCCTGGTTTGCCAGATATAACATATTGTAGACCATTTCGTTAAACACAACAGGATTTCTGTAGTTTAAATCCCACTGGTATGGATAGAAAGTAGTCATGACATGTTTGTGAAGGTCATCCAGCCATGTAAAGTTGCCCGGTGCGGTAGTTGGGAATACCTGTGGACAGGTCTTCTCATAGAGAGCAGGAACATCGTAGGTATCAAAGAAGAAATAACGGTCCTGGTATTCTTTTTCACCTGCGCGAGCCCGTTTTGCCCACTCATGCTCTTCGGAAGTATGGTTCATAACGAAATCAAGGCAGATGTTGATGCCGCGTTCATGGCATTTGGAGGTAAGCTCTGAAAAGTCTCCATAGTACCAAGCTCAGGCTGCACTGTGCGGAAGTCAGCTACTGCGTAACCACCGTCACTTTTTCCTTTCGGAGATGCGAGCAGAGGCATCAGATGAAGATAATTGACATTACATTCTTCCACATAATCCAGATGTTCCTCCAGACCTTTTAAAGTATGTGCAAAATTGTTTACATACATCATCATGCCTACAAGGTCATTGCGTTTATACCAGTCCGGATCAGCCTCGCGCTTTTTATCAGATGCCTTTAATGCTGAATTTCTGCTGTTATAGAAAGCTTCCATATTAGAAGTAAGATCATGCAGATATGTCATGACATCATCACGATCCTGATATAATTCGCAATATAACCATTTCAGCTCATCATAATGTTTCTGAAAACGTTCATTATATAAAGTAAGATCAACAGGAACGTCCAGTTTAACAGGTTCCACTTTGGAAGTCTCGACCTTAACAGGTTCTACTTTAGAAGTTTCAACTCTGACAGGCTCAGTTTTGGAAGTAGTCACTTGTAAAATTTCTGATTCCTGCTTTCTGATTGTTGATGAAGAACGTTTCTTCTGGAGTCTTTTTTTAGCCATAATATTCCTCCCTGGTTTATGAAAAATACAGTAACCGGGCAGTGTCGGGACATATAAAACATAAATATGGAGACACCGGACAGTTACGAATATATACAGAAAGCTGCAATTTCCATATCTGCTGTCAGTTTTTTATCATGATCAGCTATGATGCAGACCAGAGAAACAGTATTTGGAGCAGTTTGGAAATTGGGCTTCTGAAATCATATGTAATATTATATTATAGGAACTGCCATATAGGCAAGTACTGACACGTTTTACAGAGAAATAAATTCCGGTTTACGGTCTTTGAAGATTGTATAGTAACGAAAACCACAGGCTTCCAGTACACTGGCAGCTTTATCAAATGCACAGGCGATTTTATCCGGAGTATGCGCATCTGCTCCATGGTGATGATCTCTCCGCCAAGTTCTCTATAGCGCCTTATTACGGCAGTACATGGATTGGGTTCTCCAAGACCATAATGATATCCGCCTGTATTAAGTTCGATGCCTTTTCCCATGAAAATCAGTTTTTTCAGAATCTCATCCAGAATATCTTTATACCGTCCGTAAGAATATTCCCGGTTCTTGTTAGGACCATAACGGACAACATAATCAATATGTCCGTAAACATCAAATCCGTCATATGCGGAAATGTTTTCAAGAATGGATTCAAAATATTCCATATAACATAAAAATTCCTTACGTCCTTCAAAAAATTCCGGGTAATAAGGATCATACCCATGGACAAGATGGATGAACCGATAACGAAATCAAAAGGTGTCTGAGAGAGAAGTGAGTCAAAATATTCTCCCAGATGCATCTGCAGTCCCAGTTCAATTCCGAAACGTACCTGAATTTTATCCTTATACATATCTGAAACTTCAGCCAGCTTTTCTTTGTAAGCCGGAATATCCAGAGAAAAATCCAGATTGTCCGGAGTAACAGGGTAATCCGGATCCAGATGTTCCGTAAAAGTAATTCCCTGTAGTCCCGTTTCAACAGCGCTATGGATCATAACTTCCATAGGCGTATCCGAGTCAGCAGAAAAAGAAGAGTGCATATGACAATCCCACAATATTTGTCTGTCCATAATTTCAGTCCTTTCTTCTGTAAAAAACAGTACTGTTATATTTGCGTGTGATATATTACAAATGAATACGGTGTCCTCTTAAATGGATATATCTGCACCTGAAATATCACAATTACAGGCCCGGATCAGTGTATTCATAAAGCACTGTATACACAGTATAACATATAATTTACATTTTTTACTTAATTTTTATCTGTTTTTTGGAAAATGGTCTTGAATTTTTGTTTAGAATTATGTACAATACATTACAGGTTGATGATTCTTTAACAAACAAAGGATTACCATAATTAACCACTTAATTCATAGGAGGAATTTTATCATGGCAGTAAAAGTTGCAATTAATGGTTTTGGACGTATTGGACGTCTTGCATTCCGTCAGATGTTTGGAGCAGAAGGATTTGAAATCGTAGCAATCAACGATTTAACATCTCCTAAAATGCTTGCTCACTTATTAAAATATGATTCAACACAGGGAAAATATGCTCTTGCAGATACAGTAACAGCAGGAGAAGATTCCATCACAGTTGACGGAAAAGAAATCAAAATTTACGCAAAAGCTAACGCTGCTGAACTTCCATGGGGAGAAATCGGTGTAGACGTAGTTCTTGAGTGTACAGGATTCTATACATCCAAAGACAAAGCTCAGGCTCATATCGATGCAGGTGCTAAACACGTTATCATTTCCGCTCCGGCTGGAAACGATCTTAAGACAATCGTTTACAATGTAAACCATGAAACTCTTACAAAAGAAGATCACATCATCTCCGCAGCTTCCTGTACAACAAACTGCTTAGCTCCAATGGCTAAAGCATTAAATGATCTTGCTGCAATCAAATCCGGTATCATGTGCACAATCCACGCTTACACAGGCGATCAGATGACACTTGACGGACCACAGAGAAAAGGTGATTTAAGAAGATCTCGTGCAGCTGCAGTTAACATCGTTCCTAACAGCACAGGTGCTGCTAAAGCTATCGGTCTTGTTATTCCGGAACTGAACGGTAAACTTATCGGATCTGCTCAGCGTGTTCCTACCCCAACAGGTTCTACAACAATCTTAACAGCAGTTGTTGAAGGAAACGTAACAAAAGAACAGATCAACGCAGCTATGAAAGCAGCTTCTAATGAATCCTTCGGATACAACGAAGATGAAATCGTATCCAGCGATATCGTTGGTATGAGATTTGGTTCTCTGTTCGATGCTACTCAGACAATGGTTCTTCCACTTGAGAATGGCACAACAGAAGTACAGGTAGTTTCCTGGTATGACAACGAGAACTCCTACACAAGCCAGATGGTTCGTACAATCAAACACTTTGGTAAATTACTGAACGCTTAATTTTCAGTAAGTGTAAAGGAATAGACTCCAACGAAGGGTCCGGTCTGATTTGGACCGGACCCTTTTCGCATGGTCTGGAATGACAGCAGGAAATCAATAAGTTACTGTTTACAGATATGCAGTAACTGTTAAAGAATATTATTAAGGAGGCACCACAAATGCTGAATAAAAAATCTGTTGATGATATCAATGTAAAAGGCAAAAAAGTTCTTGTAAGATGTGACTTCAATGTTCCTCTTCAGGATGGAAAGATCACAGATGAGAACCGTCTGGTTGCAGCTCTTCCTACAATCAAGAAGCTGATCGCTGACGGCGGAAAGATTATTCTCTGCTCCCACCTTGGAAAACCGAAGGGAGAGCCGAAACCGGAATTATCTCTTGCACCGGTTGCAAAACGTCTTTCCGAATTATTAGGACAGGAAGTTAAGTTTGCAGCAGATCCTGAAGTAGTAGGACCTAACGCAAAAGCAGCAGTAGCTGAGATGAAAGACGGAGATGTTATCTTACTTGAGAACACACGTTATCGCGCAGAAGAAACAAAGAACGGAGACGAATTCAGCAAAGAACTTGCTTCTCTTTGTGATGTATTTGTTAATGATGCATTTGGTACAGCTCACAGAGCACACTGCTCTAATGTTGGTGTGACCAAATATGTTGATACAGCAGTTGTTGGTTACTTAATGCAGAAGAAATCGATTTCCTTGGAAATGCAGTGAACAATCCTGAGAGACCGTTTGTTGCTATCCTTGGCGGAGCTAAGGTTTCCAGCAAGATTTCTGTAATCAATAACCTTCTTGATAAAGTAGATACTCTTATCATTGGTGGTGGTATGTCTTACACATTCTCAAAAGCTATGGGTGGACATATCGGAACATCTCTTTGTGAGGATGATTATCTTCAGTATGCATTGGACATGATGAAGAAAGCAGAAGACAAAGGTGTGAAACTTCTTCTTCCGGTAGATAACAGAATCGGTGATAACTTCTCTAATGACTGTAATATCCAGGTTGTTAAACGTGGCGAGATTCCGGACGGATGGGAAGGAATGGATATCGGACCGGAAACAGAGAAGCTTTTTGCTGATGCTGTAAAAGATGCTAAGACAGTTGTTTGGAACGGACCGATGGGCTGCTTCGAAATGCCAAACTTCGCTCATGGTACAGAAGCTGTTGCAAAAGCACTTGCTGAAACAGATGCCACAACTATTATCGGTGGTGGTGATTCTGCAGCTGCAGTTAACATCCTTGGTTATGGCGACAAGATGACACACATCTCCACAGGTGGCGGTGCATCTCTTGAATTCCTGGAAGGAAAAGAACTTCCGGGTGTTGCAGCAGCAAACGATAAATAAGAATATAATAACATCCCACAGGATACTAAGGAGATAAATCATCATGGCAAGAAAGAAAATTATCGCTGGTAACTGGAAAATGAACATGACACCAAGCGAAGCCGTTAAATTAGTAGAAACATTAAAACCATTAGTAGTTAACGATGAAGTAGACGTAGTATTCTGCGTACCTGCAATCGATATCATCCCGGTTGTAGAAGCTGCTAAGGGAACAAACATCCAGGTTGGTGCTGAGAACATGTACTTTGAAGAGAAAGGTGCATACACAGGAGAAATCTCCCCTGCAATGCTCGTAGATGCCGGAGTTAAATATGTTGTTCTCGGACATTCCGAAAGAAGAGAATACTTCGGAGAAACAAACGAAGATGTTAACAAGAAAGTTCTCAAAGCTTTCGAACATGGAATTACACCTATCATGTGCTGTGGCGAAACTCTTACTCAGAGAGAACAGGGCGTGACAATGGATTTCATCCGTCAGCAGGTTAAAGTTGGATTCCAGGGTGTTACAGCAGATCAGGCTAAGACAGCAGTTATCGCTTACGAGCCAATCTGGGCAATCGGAACAGGTAAAACAGCTACAACTGAGCAGGCTCAGGAAGTATGCGCAGGTATTCGTGCATGCATCGCTGAAATCTATGATGAAGCAACAGCAGAAGCAATCCGTATCCAGTATGGCGGATCTGTAAATCCTGCAACAGCACCTGACTTATTCGTTCAGAACGATATCGATGGCGGCCTTGTAGGTGGTGCTTCTCTGAAAGCTGATTTCGGAAAGATCGTAAACTACAAATAAGAATAAAAAACTGATTATAAGCAGATAATCTTTGTGTCCAAACGAGAAATAATATAATGCCCCTGAATACAGGAAAATTGGTAATTTTACTGATTGGATTGTATTCAGGGGATTGTTATAGTTGAAGCAGGTAAGTTACCTGCTTTAATTGCTGTTGCGAATATTTGTTTGGCTATGTCAGACACATAGTATCTTATGAAATTAATATGTATAAAGAAAAAGACAGCTTCATTACTGAAACTGTCTTTTTTATCTGGTGTAAAAATCTGCTGTAAGCTGTTTCTTTTGTACTTTGGGTCAATCTCTTTTGCACGAAAGGAATGCCTCGATACTTTTGTATTTTGACTATTTATCAGGTGTATTTAGTTCATGTATTTTATCTTTTGTATTTTGGAGTATTTCTGAGTTTTTATCTTTGGTGATATAAATTTTTTTCTCTTTGGCAATTCGATGATTTTCTCTTTTGTATGTACAAACTATATCATATTTTTCTACATTCGTCTACAAGTTTCAACAGAAATCAGTCAAAAACATTTCGACAGATCCCTGCTTTTTCGACATTTGGAGAGGAAATTGACAGATAAATAAAGATTGTCTGATTGCGGGAATCCATTTTCGCTGATATAATGTAAAAAATGTGTAATTATAGAAAGCAGGTTAATATTTTATGGAAGAAAAAGTAACAAAATGTAGTGCATCAAAGAAATGCGGAAGCTGCCAGTATCAGGGTGTTCCTTATAAAGAACAGCTTGCCGCCAAGCAGAAAAGGATGAAGAAGCTTCTTGGAAAGTTTGCAAATGTAAAACCAATCATTGGAATGGATGATCCCTTTTATTATAGAAATAAAGTTCATGCAGTATTTGACAGGGATAAAAAAGGTAATATTATCTGTGGAACCTACGAAGCGAAAACACATAAGGTTGTTCCGATAGAAGAGTGCATGATCGAGGATAAAATCAGTCAGGAAATCATCCGTACAATTCGGGATATGCTGAAATCTTTTAGAATCAAAACATATGATGAGGACACAGGATATGGACTTTTGCGCCATGTGCTGGTGAGAAGAGGGTTTTCCACAGATGAGATCATGGTGGTTCTTGTGATTGGTTCCCCGATCTTTCCTTCAAAAAATAATTTTGTGAAAGCTCTGAGAAAGAAATACCCACAGATTACAACAGTTGTGCTTAACGTCAATGATAAGAAGACCAGTATGGTACTGGGTGAGCGTGATATCGTCATTTATGGAAAAGGATATATCCGGGATACGCTCTGCGGATGTACATTCCGCATTTCTCCGCAGTCTTTTTATCAGGTAAATCCTGTACAGACAGAAATTCTGTATAAGACAGCAATTGAATATGCGGGGCTTGGACGAAAAGAAACAGTGATAGATGCATACTGTGGAATAGGAACAATCGGACTTGTAGCCGCAAAGCGGGCAAAGAATGTCATTGGTGTGGAATTAAATCCGGATGCAGTCCGCGATGCCAGAATCAATGCAAAGGAAAATAAGATTACAAATGCACGTTTCTATCAGGGAGATGCAGGAGAATTTATGGAAAATATGGCAGAAAACGGAGAACATGCAGATGTTGTGTTTATGGATCCACCACGTACCGGCAGTGATAAAAAGTTTATGTCCTCCGTTATCAAACTGAATCCATCAAGAATCGTATATATCTCCTGTGGACCGGAAACACTGGCAAGAGATCTGGAGTATTTGACAAAACATGGCTATGATGTGAGAAAAATACAGCCGGTAGATATGTTCAGTTTTACAGACCATTGTGAAAATATTTGTCTTTTGACGAAAAAATTTGAGAAACAGACGAAAAATCAAAACGAATACAAATACTAAAAGAATATAAATACCAAAAGAAAAGGAAGGTTTCATGGAAATAAGAAAAGCATCAGTGCAGGATCTTGGGCAGATCATGCAAGTTTATGATAAAGCCCGCAAATTTATGAGAGAAAATGGCAATGCAGAACAGTGGGGTGAAGATTACCCCTCAGCAGAACTGATAGAGCATGATATTGATAAAATGTATCTGTGCATGTCAGAAGGGCAGATTGCCTGTGTTTTCTATTATGCGGCGGAAGAAGATGAAGATTATAAAGAAATTAATGGAAAATGGCTGAATGAAGAACCCTATGGAGTAGTTCACAGGGTAGCGTCCACAGGAATAGTAAGAGGAGCCGCATCATTCTGTCTGGACTGGGCCTATGCTCAGACACTGAATCTCCGTATGGATACATACAGCGATAACATCCCCATGCAGAAACTTCTGGAAAAATGCGGATTTCAGTACTGCGGTTCATTTGAACGTCTGGGAATGGATAAATGGATGGCATACCAGAAAATATAATAAACAAGTCCCTATCTGTTTCAACTGTAAGAGACAGATGGGGACTTTAAGGTTATTGATTGCTGTAGTTAGAGGTATCCATCAGAAGAAATCCGGTCTTTTACAGATTCTCAACAATCTGGCGTGCTACATATACACCGCTTGCAGAAGCATGGGACAGGGAATGGGTTACACCGCTTCCGTCTCCAATGATATACAGGCCTTTGTATCTGCTTTCCAGATTTTCATCAATATCAACTTCCATATTATAGAACTTAACCTCCACACCATAGAGGAGGGTGTCGTCATTAGCTGTCCCGGGAGCGATTTTATCCAGAGCATAAATCATTTCAATGATTCCGTCAAGGATACGTTTCGGGAGAACAAGACTCAGATCACCGGGAGTAGCTGCGAGAGTAGGTCGTACCATACCTTCTTCGATACGTGCAACCGTACTCCTTCTTCCGCGCACCAGATCGCCGAAACGCTGTACGATCACACCGCCGCCCAGCATATTGGAAAGACGAGCAATGCTTTCGCCATATCCATTACTGTCTTTAAATGGCTCGGAGAAATGTTTGGCTACCAGCAGTGCGAAGTTTGTATTCTCTGTCTGTTTGGACGGATCTTCATAGCTGTGGCCATTTGCTGTGACAATGCCGTTTGTATTTTCGTTTACAACGATGCCATAAGGATTCATACAGAAAGTCCTCACATTATCTTCGAATTTTTCTGTTCTGTAGACAATCTTACTCTCATACAGTTCGTCTGTCAGGTGTGAGAAGATAACAGCAGGAAGTTCTACACGTACACCCAGGTCTACCCGGTTTGATTTGGTTGGGATATCAAGTTCTCTACAGATCTGTTCCATCCATTTGCTTCCGCTTCTGCCTACGGATACGATACATTTACTGCAGTCAGTGGTATCATTCTTTGTAACAATGCGGTATCCATCATCCAGCACTTCCAGACGTTCTACAGGAGTATTGAAATAAAAATCAACATGTTCTTTTAATTTTGAATATAAGTTCTCAAGAACTACATAGTTAATGTCTGTTCCCAGATGACGGACGGAAGCATCCAGAAGTTTTAGCTTATTCTGCATACAAAGCTTTTTGAATTTGGTTCCTGCAGTAGAATACATTTTTGTATCCTGACCGCCATAGGAGACATTGATATCATCTACATAGCGCATCAGGTCAAGAGCTTCTTTTTTTCCGATATGTTCATAAAGCGTTCCGCCGAAATCATTCGTAATATTATATTTGCCATCAGAGAAAGCACCGGCACCGCCAAATCCGCTCATGATAGCACAGGTTTTACATTTGATACAGGTTTTTATTTTATCGCCGTCAATTGGGCAATGTCTTTTGCTGAGAGGATTTCCAGCCTCAAAAACAGCAATCTTTAAATCGTTATTTTGCTTCATCAGTTCATAGGCAGAGAAAATACCGCCAGGTCCTGCGCCGATGATCACTACATCATATTTCATATATACTACGATCCTTTCAGGTAAAAATATTTTGTAAATCTGCAGCAAGTCTCCTGAACGCACTATTTAACTGATAAATTGCGAAGCGGATGATATTATGCGCCTGAAGAGAATGCCATAGATAAGTCTGCGTTACTGAGAACGAAGGAGACAGTAATAAGTATATCATAAATAAATGAAAAAATCTTATGTTTTTGTGAATGGACTTATAGGATAACATTATAAATAATGTTTTAACCGAATCAGGTAAGTCCCTGTGGAGATTGCGGGAATGATTTTTCAGACACGCTCTAGCATCATGAGAAAGATAAAAAGAACAAATAGTTCTATAAAAGGACACAACTACATCATATTGATATTGAACCCGAAAAAATTATTTTTCCTCAGGTTCAGCATTATCCGGAATGTGTTCTACAATATCACCGAAATCGCAGTCAAGGATTGAACATAAGATATCAAGACTGCGGATTTCCACATTTTCATTATGACGGAGTTTATCCAGAAAAGAAGTGCTTATGCCATAGTGAGTGTACAGGGCATACTGGCTGATTTTCCGCTCCTTCATAGTCTTCCATAATTTTCTATAGCTTATCATATGTAATAACCGTCCGATTTGTTCTTGATTCATATTTATTATCGGGTTAAAATAGGTCTTGTAACAGTGTCTTTATAAAGACACTATTGAGAAGGAAAGTGATATAATGAAGACGATCAGAAAGATAATGGAAGGCGTGGCCGCAGCTGCATATCAGTGGCAATGTATTACTGCTTCCTGAGTGGAGCCCCTGCCGGGGGAACAGAGAGAACTGTTTATATGATCCTGGATGGAATATTCTGTATTTCTGCCTGGGTGGCAGGAGTGGGGATATTATGGTATGTGAGATGGCTTCGCAGACGGAACAAAGAACTGGAAAATATGATAAAGATTTTGCTTAAAAATGCAGACAAACTTGACAAATAGGAAATTCTGCCATACTATAAAAACCAACGAAAACGAAAGGGGAATCCTGCAAAATGAATAAAAATGTCATCAAAGCCGCACTGTTAGGATTTGGAACAGTAGGAACAGGTGTATATAAGGTACTGAAGAATCAGGAAAAGGAAATGTCGGCCAAGATTGGCTGTAAAGTTGAGATAAAGAAAATCCTTGTGAGAAATATAGAGAAGGCAGCAGCGAAGATAGAAGACGCCTCATTGCTCACCAGCCAGTGGGATGAGATTATAAATGATCCGGAGATTGAGATTGTGATTGAACTGATGGGTGGGATTAATCCTGCAAAAGAGTATATCCTTTCTGCATTAAAAGCCGGTAAGCATGTAGTCTCTGCAAACAAGGATCTGATCGCAGTACATGGTCATGAGCTTCTGGATGCGGCACATGAGAGTAAAGTGGATTTTCTGTTTGAAGCAGCAGTAGCAGGTGGTATTCCGATCATCAGACCATTGAAACAGTGTCTGGCAGGAAATCACATGACAGAAGTTATGGGTATTGTAAACGGAACCACAAACTTTATTCTGACAAAGATGACTCAGGAAGGTATGGAGTTTAAGGATGCCCTGGCACTTGCAACAGAACTTGGATATGCGGAGGCTGATCCGACTGCTGATATCGAAGGTCTGGATGCAGGACGTAAGGTAGCGATCCTTGCATCTGTGGCATTTAACTCACGTGTGGTATTTAACGATGTATATACAGAGGGAATTGCCAAGATCACATCAAAAGATATTCATTATGCGAAAGAAATGGGACGTGATATCAAGCTTCTGGGTGTTGCAAGAAACGAAGCAGACGGAATTGAAGCATATGTGTGCCCGATGCTGATCCCCAGTTCCCATCCGCTTGCAACTGTAAATGATTCCTATAATGCAGTATTTGTCCATGGAGATGCAGTGGAGGATGCCATGTTCTTCGGAAGAGGAGCAGGAGAACTTCCTACAGCCAGTGCAGTTGTGGTGATGTATTTGATATTGTGAGAAATATTCTTGCAGGATGCTGCGGCAGAATCGGATGTACCTGTTACAAGAATATCCCTGTTAAGAAAATGGAAGATACACATAACCGTTATTTCCTCCGTCTCAAAGTAGAGGATCGCTGCGGTGTTCTTGCCGAGATGACTGCTATTTTTGCCAAATATCAGGTCAGTGTTGCACAGATTATCCAGAAAGATACCAAGGTGGAAGGGTGTGCGGAAGTAGTTGTGATCACTGAGAAGGTAAGAGAAGGTGATTTTAGAACTGCCATCGAAGAACTGAGAAACAGGGATTCCGTAAGAAAGATTTCCACGATCATTCGTGTATATGGAAAATAAGTTACTGTTCTTTTCATATATTATAGTAATGAAAATGAAACAGATACAAAAAAAGAATTGAAAAATCCTGAGATTTTGATACTATATAAGAGATGTCAGATATAAAAGATTTATTGTGCAGAGATGATCAGTTTTCTGCTCCTGATATCAGCAAAACAGTTATCAATTATGAATAAACATAAAAGGAGAACATTATGAGCAAAAAACCAACCGTATTAATGATTCTTGATGGATATGTCTGAATGACAAAAAGGAAGGAAACGCTGTATATCTGGCTAAAACACCGGTTATGGACAAGCTGATGGCAGAATATCCATTTGTAAAAGGAAACGCAAGCGGACTGGCAGTAGGTCTTCCGGACGGACAGATGGGTAATTCTGAAGTAGGACATATGAATATGGCGCAGGCCGTATCGTATATCAGGAACTTACCAGAATCACAAAAGAAATCCAGGACGGTGATTTCTTTAAGAATGAAGCTCTTCTTGCAGCAATGAAGAACGCAAAAGAGAATAACTCCGCAGTGCATTTCATGGGACTTCTTTCTGATGGTGGTGTGCACAGTCATAATACACATCTTTATGGATTACTTGAGATGGCTAAGAGAGAGGGCGTTGAGAAGGTTTACGTACATTGTTTCCTTGACGGTCGTGACACACCTCCTGCATCAGGTAAAGAGTTTGTAGAGGCTCTTGAAGCAGAGATGAAGAAGATCGGTGTAGGTGAGATTGCTACTGTTTCCGGACGTTACTATGCAATGGATCGTGATAACCGCTGGGATCGTGTAGAACTTGCATACAATGCTCTTACAACAGGAGAAGGCGTAAAGGGAACAGATGCACCAGCAGCAGTTCAGGCTTCTTATGATAATGATAAGACAGATGAGTTTGTTCTTCCTACAGTTATCGAGAAAGACGGACAGCCGACAGGTGTTATATCTGATAAAGATTCTGTTGTATTCTTTAATTTCCGTCCTGACCGCGCTCGTGAGATCACAAGAGCATTCTGCGATGATGATTTCCAGGGATTTGAAAGAAAAGCAAGACCACAGGTTACTTTCGTATGCTTCACAGATTACGATGATACCATTCAGAATAAACAGGTTGCATTCCACAAGGTTCAGCTTCACAATACATTTGGTGAGTATCTTGCAGCACACAATATGACTCAGGCGCGTATTGCTGAAACAGAGAAATATGCACATGTTACATTCTTCTTCAACGGCGGTGTGGAAGAGCCGAACAAAGGAGAAGACAGAATTCTGGTTAAATCTCCGAAGGTTGCAACCTACGATCTTCAGCCGGAAATGAGTGCACCCCAGGTTTGCGAGAAACTGGTAGATGCGATCAAATCTGACAAATATGATGTGATCGTGATCAACTTTGCAAACCCGGATATGGTTGGACATACAGGCGTACAGGAAGCTGCCATCAAAGCAGTGGAAACTGTTGATGAATGTGTTGGCAAAGCAGTAGAGGCTCTTAAGGAAGTGGACGGACAGATGTTTATCTGTGCTGACCATGGAAATGCAGAACAGCTGATCGACTATGAGACAGGTGCTCCGTGGACTGCACATACAACAAATCCTGTACCATTTATTCTTGTAAATGCAGATCCGAAATATACACTGCGCGAGAACGGATGTCTTGCAGATATCGTTCCTACACTGATCCAGCTTATGGGAATGGAACAGCCTGCGGAAATGACAGGAAAATCACTTCTTGTAGAGAAATAATATAATACAAAAACTGTGAGAACTGCTTTGCAGACATCAGCAGTTCGTGATATTGACGAAACCCTCTGACACAAATCAGAGGGTTTTTTGTTTGCTTTTGGTGATTATGTAGAAAATCATGGAATTAAAAAACACATCTTGAAATGGAAAATTTTTTCAACTATAATCGCTCTGATATCTGATAAAACAGATATCGAAAACAGCAAATAAAGAGGATTAAAAAAGGATTGGGAGGGTTTATTGGAATGCAGACAGACATGACAGTTGGGAAACCAATGAAGATGATACTTGACTTTACGATACCTGTATTTATAGGTAATGTATTCCAGCAGTTTTACAACATGGCAGATGCCATAATCGTAGGAAAATTTGTAGGAACAAAAGGGCTGGCAGCGGTTGGTTCAACAGGAACGATCATGTTTCTGATCATAGGTTTTCTTACGGGACTGACAGCCGGTTTTACAGTTCTGACCTCACAGAAATTCGGTGCAGGAAAGATGGATGAGATGCGTCAGTCAGTGGGAAATGCGGCGTTACTTTCAATTATCATTTCGGTTATAATGACGGCTGTCAGTATGGTGGGGATGCACTCGCTTCTGACATTAATGCATACACCAGAGGATATTTTTCAGGATGCATATACCTACATTATGATCATATGCGGAGGTATTTTTGCACAGGTATTATATAATATCCTGGCCAGTATTCTGAGAGCACTGGGAAACAGTAAGACACCCTTGTATTTCCTGATTCTGGCGGCACTTTTGAATATAGTACTTGACCTGACGTTTATTATTGTTTCCATATGGGAGTCGCCGGGGCTGCCTGGGCAACGATCACAGCACAGGGAGTATCCGGAGTGCTTTGCCTGATTTATATCATAAAATACGTACCGGAATTGAGACTGAAGGCAGATGACTGGAGATTTCGTTCAGAGATTGCCAAAAAAGAAATTCTTGTGGGCATTCCCATGGGACTGCAGTATTCCATCACTGCGATCGGAACCATGATGGTACAGTCTGCACTGAATATTCTTGGTTCCTATGCAGTAGCGGCATTTACGGCAGGAAATAAGATTGAGAATATTTTTACCCAGGCATATGTTGCAATCGGAACAACAATGGCAACATATAATGCACAGAATATAGGAGCGCGTAAACTGGACAGAGTCAGACAGGGATTTAACAGTGCGCATATTATAGGAATTACCTATGCCATTGTTACAGGTGTGATTATTTTCTTCTTTGGCAAATATCTGTCTTATCTGTTTATTTCAGATAATGCCGCAGAAGTCATTCCTATGGTTGATACTTATGTGAAATGCGTGGCAGTATTTTTCATACCACTTCACTTTGTCAATGCACTCAGGAATGGTATCCAGGGCATGGGATACGGACTGCTTCCCATGCTTGCCGGTGTTGCAGAACTGGCAGGACGTGGAATCACTGCTATGGTCGCGGCAGCTCATAAGAGTTATTTTGGAGCATGTATGGCCAGTCCGATGGCATGGGTGCTTGCCGGAGGACTTTTGATCGTCATGTATTTCTATGTGATGAAGGATATGAAACGCAGACTTGGCCTGTAAAAATAAGAAAAATCACAAGGGATTTGCCAAAGAAAACATTTTTCGGGGATATTACCTGCAAACAGTAATAAAAAATGAGAAAAAGGTGAATAGTAGGTGCAAATTGGAAGAATTATGTTATAATGAAACATGCAGCGCAGGTTTATGTGATCAGTACATAAATTCTGTGTATTGTGAAGCGTATTATTAAGAATTATAGCAAGCCTCTTAATTAACCGAATCAACAGTAATATGATTCAGAAGTAATAGGCTTCAGGAAAAATGAACGGTAACATTTATGTTGAGGAGAAAATAGATGGGCAACAAAGAGGAAAAAAACAATACAGTCCCAAATGGCAGTATGGAAATAACTGGCAGACGCCATAAATCCGCAAGACCGGGGAGAATTTCGTATGTACCGATCAGTGATGAAGATCTTGCACCTTATGAACCGCCTGTTCGCAAGAAGCATAAAGGATTAAAAATTACAGGAATCGCAGTGGCAATGGTTATTGTAAGTGCCGGAGCCGCATATGCAGGTATGTCGTATTATTATTCGGATAAATTCTTTGAAGGAACATCGATCAATGGCATTGACTGTTCAGGTAAAACTGCTTATGAGGCAGAACAGAAGCTTGCGAAGACAGTAGAGAATATTCCATAGAGGTTGATTCCAGAAATCTGGATCCGCAGACGATCAGCGGAGATCAGATCGGCTATAGTTATGTTTCTGATGGAAGTGTTCTGAAACTTCTGAAAGATCAGAAACCTTATGAATGGATCAGAGGTTTTTTTGAAAAGAAGAGCTATACAGCCGCTGAGAACACGACTTACGATAAAGAAAAGCTGAAAAAACAGGTGAAGGCACTTAACTGTGCACAGAAAGAGAATCAGGTAGCTCCTGAGAATGCATATGTCGCATATGGAGATTCGCAGTTTGAGATTGTTCCGGAGACAGAGGGAAGTAAGCTGGATTTGAAAAATGCTTATAACGTGCTTTCGGAAGCTGTTTCGGGAAATAAAACTTCGGTTGATTTCGACAGTGAGCCGGACGTGTATGTAAAAGCAGATATCACCAGCGACAATCCGGATCTGCAGGCGTCTCTTAATGCATGTAACAATTTTACAAAAGCAAGCATTACGTATACTTTTGGAGATGAAACGGAAACCCTGGATGGAAATACGATCAAGGACTGGCTGAATTTTGATGAAAAAGGACAGCTGATCATGGATGATACATCTTTCAGACAGCACATCGCAGATTATGTGGCGCAGCTTGCAGCGGCCCATGATACGGTGGGAACTGAAAGAGAGTTCCAGACAACAAGTGGGAGAACTGTCAGTGTATACGGTTCTGCATATGGATGGCAGATAGACCAGGCTTCAGAGGTTGCACAGCTGACACAGGAAATACAGTCAGGGACACAGACAACCAGAGAGCCGGTTTATTCTATGACAGCCAATGCACATGGTTACAATGATATAGGAAATACTTATATTGAAGTGGATCTGTCCGAACAGCATATGTATTTCTACCAGAACGGAGAAGATATCTTTGAGTCAGATATTGTTTCCGGTGATATGAGATATTCTGACCGTCAGACTCCGGCCGGTATTTATACGATTTATTATAAGAAGAGCCCGGATGTGCTCAGAGGTAAACAGCTGGCAAACGGTAAATACGAATATGAACAGCCGGTAACGTACTGGATGCCGTTTAATGGCGGTATTGGTTTCCACGATGCAAACTGGCAGCCATACTTTGGTGGAGATCGTTTCATGGAAGGCGGTTCGCATGGATGTATCAATATGCCGCCGGAGAAAGCAGCAGAACTTTATAATATTATTGACTGCAATATTCCAATCGTATGTTTCTATTAATATTGATCAGGAATTACTTTTCTGTAATCTTTTAATTGGAGGCATTGAACGGTTTTCTGAAAAATAAAAACAGGTATGGATATTCCGGGATCATTGTATACGAAACAATAGTCCCGGATTTCTATAAAAAGAAAAAAGGTTCTGTATGGTAAAATGCAGAAAGAAAGGGGAAGGTTATGAATTTTGATTCTTTAAACATCATACTGACAATTGCCGCTTTCATAGTAGGAATAATGCTTCTGACAGGACATGGGGATATTTTCCTGAAAGGTGGAAACTCGGACATCAGTAAGAAGCTTTATGATGAAGAGAAGATGGCAAAAGCAAGTGGAGTTGCGCTTATTTTGATTGGCGTTGTTTCTGCTATAGATCTTTTTACTACAGCACTGGCCTTTAAAATAGCTTACATAGCAGCACTTCTGATCATTATTGTCGGGCTTGTGTGTTATTTGAGATTAAAATGTAAAAAATAATGAATAAGGCAAGAAGGATCGAGATACGGTAAAATGTGTACGGTCCTTTTTATTTTTATGTATTAGCGTTTTTTTCTGTTTTGTGATAAAATGACATACAGGCCAAAATCCAATTGCCACAGGTAATCTGAAATGAATTTTGGCGGCGTTACTGAGAATGGAGTGAACAGTAAATAAACGAGGAAAAGATAAATTATGGTACTTGAAGAGATTGTGCAGCCTCTGGTAAAATGGTACAGGGATAATAAGAGGATTCTTCCATGGAGAGATAAGGACAATGCTTATTATACATGGGTGTCGGAGATTATGCTGCAGCAAACCAGAGTGGAGGCAGTGAAACCCTATTTTCAGAGATTTATCACAGACTCCCGGATATTCAGTCACTGGCGGAATGTCCTGAAGAGAAACTTCTGAAGTTATGGGAGGGACTGGGATATTATAACCGCGTTCGGAACATGCAGGAAGCGGCGAAAACTGTAAAAGATGAATATAATGGCAGACTGCCTGAAGATTATCAGGCACTTTTGTCGTTAAAGGGAATAGGAAGTTATACAGCCGGTGCCATTGCATCGATCGCATATGGGGAAAAGGTTCCGGCTGTAGACGGGAATGTACTGCGTGTGATTTCCAGAATTACAGAGAGTACGGAAGACATCAGCCGGCAGTCTGTCCGCAGAAAAATAGAACAGCAGGTTTCGCAGATCATGCCCTCAGATTGTCCGGGAGACTTTAATCAGGCACTGATGGAACTGGGAGCTGTGATATGTGTTCCCAACGGTCAGGCGAAATGTGCAGAATGTCCGATTGCATTTACCTGTCTGGCTCACAGACATGATAAAGAGGAAATGATTCCTGTAAAAGCACCTAAGAAAGCCAGAACACAGGACAACAGGACTGTGTTTATCATTCAGGACGGAGAATGCACAGCTATCAGGAAAAGACCTGAGAAAGGACTTTTGGCAGGCTTATATGAACTGCCAAATATTCAGGGACATTTAAAAAGCGAAGATGCGCTTTTGTACGTAAAAGAGTTGGGACTTGATCCATTATATATAGAAGAACTTCCGCCTGCGAAACATATTTTCTCCCATATTGAATGGAGAATGCAGGCATACAGAATAAAGGTATCATCCCTAAAGACAACACAGGATAAAGAACTCATTTTTGTAAGTAAAGAACAGTCAGGTAAACAATACGCAATTCCATCTGCTTTTGGAGCGTATGCAAAGTATATCAAGGAGGAAACAACAAGATGAAACTGTTAAGTATTGCGATTCCATGTTATAATTCCCAGGATTATATGGAGAATTGTATAGAGTCATTACTGGTGGGAGGAGAAGAAGTAGAGATTCTTATAGTAGATGACGGATCTTCTGACAGAACTGCTGAGATTGCAGATGACTATGCCAGGAAATATCCTACAATTGTAAAGGCAATCCATCAGGAAAATGGTGGTCATGGAGAAGCTGTCAATGCAGGGATCAGAAATGCTACAGGATTGTATTTCAAGGTAGTGGACAGTGATGACTGGGTAAATAAAGAAGCGTATGTACAGATTTTGAAAACTTTATATGAACTGCTCAGAGGTCCACAGACAGTTGACCTTCTGATCAGTAATTTTGTATATGAGAAACAGGGCGCAACCCGTAAGAAAATCATGCAGTACCGCAAATGCCTGCCGCAGGACAGAATATTTGGATGGGAAGAAGTGAAACACATGCCGAAAGGTAAATATCTTCTGATGCACTCCATGATCTATCGTACAAACTGCTTCATGAATGCAATCTGGAACTGCCGAAGCATACATTTTATGTAGACAATCTATTTGCTTTTGAACCTCTTCCGTATGTAAAGAATCTGTATTATCTGGATGTGAATTTCTACCGTTATTTTATCGGGAGAGATGACCAGTCTGTAAATGAGAAAGTGATGATCAAACGTATTGACCAGCAGATCCGGGTAAACAAACTCATGGTAGATGCATATATCAACTGTAAAAATACAAATAAGCAGTTGAAAGCGTATATGTTCAGCTATCTGGATATTATTACAACTATTTCTTCCATTATGCTGATACGTGCCAATACAGAAGAGTCCCTTCAGAAGAAGAAAGAACTTCTGGAATATATCAGGACAGAGAATAAACAGGTATACAGAAAACTGCGTCACAGTCTTTTCGGAAGAGTCATGAACCTTCCGGGAAGAGGTGGAAGAAAAATGTCAGTGGCAGCCTACAAAATCAGCCAGAAATTCTATGGATTTAACTGATGCGTAAAAGCTTCACATCCGGATATCGGTTTTGGGAAAATATTTTATGAAATTGTTATAACTGTAAAAAAGCAGAATCTCTGAAAGACAAAAATGTACTTCAAAGATTCTGCTTTTTTTAAATCTTTCTAATTCTCGCTCTTTTTTCTCTTTACTTCTCTAAAGCAGACAGATTCAGAAGAAACGGAAACTCTTCTCGGATAAAAAACCAGAAAGCCAAACAATGCAAGTGTTGCACCCATGCATACATCAATCACAGAATGCTGTTTCAGGAACATGGTGGACATGATGATCAGCGCGGTCAGGGTAAAGGATGCTGCTTTTATAAATTTTTTATTTCGCAGTGTTTCGCAGTTTGTAAGCGACATATGGATTGCAAGAGAGTTGAACACATGAATGCTGGGCAGGATATTCGTAGGAGTATCTGTACTGTACAGCCATTTTACTATATCTGTGAAGATATTGTCTCTTGGAAATTCGGTCGGACGTATGTGCTGAGCATTTGGATAAACATAGGAAACAATCAGGAAAACAGTCATTCCCATCATAAGATTAAATGCCAGCTGATAGTATTCATGTTTGTTTTTGTTAAAAAATATAAAATAAATCACAGCCAGAATCATGTATGGAAACCACAGCATATAAGGAACGATAAAGAACTCACAAAATGGAATCCAGTCATCAAATACTGTATGTACGATATGATAGCTGTGAACCGGTCTGTGCTCCAGGTAACTGAAGAGCAGGATATAAATGATGCTGTAAACAGCAATCACAAGTCCATGCCGGTATTTGGAAATAAAACGTTTCAAAATTTCACCTTCTTTGGAGAATTATTTCATACCATACCATATCATAACATCTTCATACTGCTTTTACAAATAAATTTTCTCATAAAGTATATAAAAATTTTATAAAAAAATTCTCAATAAAGTGTAGCGTTTTACAAAGTTTTAACATAAAGCAGAACAAAGATTTTACGGCTTTTTATTATACTGATATCAACTGAGCCGGAGAAATTATAGTGATTTTCGAAAATGTCATGTTGTTTCCGGAGATTGTATACTGGTTTCGGCTTATGGCATTCAGCAAATAATTGTAAATGGAGAACAAAAAAATGATATATTTGGTAGAAGATGATGAGAGTATACGTGAACTGGTGATTTATACATTGAAAAGTCAGGGATTTGAAGCAAAAGGATTTGAAAGACCTTCTCACTTCTGGAAAGCCCTGGAAAAGGAAAAACCTGCACTTCTGCTCCTTGATGTGATGCTGCCGGAAGAGGATGGGATTTCCATATTGAAGAAATTGCGTATGCGTCCGGATACACGTAAACTTCCTATTATCATGCTGACAGCAAAAAGCAGTGAATATGATACAGTGGTAGGTCTTGACAGCGGGGCAGATGACTATATTCCAAAACCATTCCGCATGATGGAACTGATCTCAAGGATCCGCGCATTATTAAGAAGAACAGAAGATGACGGCGCAGAAGAATATCAGACAGGAAACCTTTATGTCTGCCCTTCCAGACATATTGCAACTGTAGATAAAAAGAATGTAAATCTTACATTAAAAGAATATGAAGTATTATGTCTGCTTCTGAAAAACAGCGGAACTGTACTTTCCAGAACTCAGCTTCTGAATCAGGTATGGGGGTATGAATTCGACGGAGAGAGCAGAACCGTTGATGTACACATCCGAACACTGAGACAAAAACTGGGAAGTGCCGGTGAGCTGGTGGAGACAGTTCGTGGAGTCGGATATAAAATTAATATGAAATAAAGTTAAAGAATAACTGGAAACAGGAATTTATCTATGCTATACTTTTAAATATGAGAATTGCAGGAGTTGCAAAGAGCAAAGCAAAATAGCTTTTGATCCTGACATCTTAAATATAAGCAGATGCCAAAAATAAATGGACAGCTGCCCGAAATCAACGGTCAGGGATATCAGAAACCCTGACTGTAGATTTTATAAGGAGTTATTTATTTTATGAAATCATTAGTAATAGCAGAGAAACCTTCTGTTGCCAGAGATATTGCCAGAGTACTTCACTGTACACAGAAAGGAAATGGTACTCTTGAGGGAAAAGATTACGTAGTCACCTGGGCACTTGGACACCTTGTTACGCTGGCAGATCCTGAGGAATACGATAAGAAGTATATGAAATGGGAAATATCCACACTTCCCATGATGCCGGATCGAATGAAGCTGGTAGTTATTCGACAGACCGGTAAACAGTATAATGCAGTAAAAACGCAGCTGTACAGAAAAGACATAAACGATATTATAATAGCCACAGATGCCGGAAGAGAAGGTGAACTGGTAGCCCGCTGGATTCTTGACAAAGCGGACTGTCATAAACCAATCCGCAGACTGTGGATTTCTTCAGTTACAGACAAAGCTATCAAAGAAGGATTCGGAAATCTGAAAAACGGACATGAGTATGATAATCTGTACAGAGCAGCTGTGGCAAGAGCGGAAGCTGACTGGCTGGTGGGAATGAACGGTACAAGGGCACTTACCTGTAAATATAATGCCCAGCTTTCCTGCGGGCGTGTACAGACTCCTACACTGGCGATGATTGCGAAACGGGAAGAAGAGATACGGGCATTTAAGCCGAAGGAATATTACGGAATCACCCTGAAAGCAGGTGATATCACCTGGACATGGAAGGAACCAAAGAGTAAGAGCTTCAGAACTTTTAATAAAGAACGGGCAGAGGAGATTTCCGATGTTCTCAGAAATCAGTCTCTGGAAGTAACTTCTGTAATCAGCAAAGAGAAAAAATCCTTTGCACCGGGTTTGTATGACCTGACCACACTGCAGAGAGAGGCAAATCGGAAATATGGATATTCTGCAAAGCAGACTCTGAATATCATGCAGCGTCTGTATGAGAATCACAAAGTACTCACTTATCCGAGGACAGATTCCAGATATATTGGAAAGGATATTGTTCCTACAATTAAAGAACGACTGAGAGCCTGCGCAACAGGACCGTACAGAAAACCGGCAGGCGCACTGATGAATCAGCCTGTTCGTGCAAATGGAAGTTTTGTGGATGATAAAAAGGTCAGCGACCATCATGCAATTATCCCTACGGAGCAGTTTGTGCAGCTTGACCATATGACAAATGAAGAACGTAAGATTTACGATATGGTAGTTCGCAGATTTCTCAGTGTGCTGTATCCGCCTTTTGTTTATGAACAGGTGAGCATGGAGGGAATTGTTGCTGGAGAACTTTTTGCTGCCAGCGGGAAAGTTGTAAAAAGTGCCGGATGGAAAGATGTGTATGAAAATACGGACGACACTGAAGAGGATGAGGATACTGCTGACGATGCGCAGAAACTGAAAGATCAGAAGCTTCCACAGATGAAGAAAGGTGAGAGACTGCATATAGAGAATGTATCCATGAATACAGGCAGGACAAAGCCACCTGCAAGATTCACAGAAGCAACGCTTCTTGCAGCAATGGAGAATCCGGTGCGCTATATGGAGAGTCATGATACAAAGGCAGCGAAAACTCTCGGTGAGACAGGTGGTCTGGGGACAGTTGCTACAAGGGCCGATATTATTGAGAAATTGTTTAACAGCTTTCTGATGGAGAAAAAAGGCAATGAAATCCATCTGACCTCCAAAGCAAAGCAGCTTCTGGAACTGGTACCCGAGGAACTGCGCAAGCCGGAACTGACCGCAGACTGGGAGATGAAGCTTGGAAATATTGCAAAAGGTAAAATGAAACAGGAAACCTTCCTGAAAGAAATAAGGAACTATACCTGTGACATTGTAGATGAGATCAAAACCGGACAGGGAACCTTCAGGCATGATAATCTTACAAACAAAATCTGCCCGAACTGCGGAAAGAAGCTTCTGGCAGTGAATGGAAAGAATGCAAAAATGCTTGTATGTCAGGACAGAGAGTGCGGTTATAAAGAAACCCTGTCCAGAACTACCAATGCCCGTTGTCCCAAGTGTCATAAACGTATGGAAATGTATGTGAAAGGTAAGGAAGAGACATTTATCTGTGCCTGCGGCTATAAAGAAAAGCTCTCTGCTTTTCAGGCGAGAAGAGCCAAAGAGGGAGCAGGAGTCAATAAGCGTGATGTTCAAAAATATATGAGACAGCAGCAGAAAGAAGCCAAGGAGCCGGTGAATAATGCATTTGCACAGGCACTGGCAGGATTAAAACTGGAATAACTATATCACTCTCTTGTCTGCGAATCCGCATTCTATGCATGGGTATAGTTATTTACGAAACGATGTACCAGGTAAAATAAAAAAGAAGGGAAGATAATATTATGGCAGTACAGGATGATCATATGATAAGAAATATTCAGGACGTAGGAAGACTGATCGCGAAGCTTCTGCTTCATGAGCAGCAGCCCAATTACAAACTTCCGGAGAAGGAAGCAGATTACACAGAGGCAGACCGGCTTTTTGCTACAATTATGAAACTGGCAGAAGAAGGCAAGATCAATGAAGCAGAAAACGAATTATATATGGGTATGGTAGAAGATGATGTAGACTATCTGGAACTGGCACTGACCTTTTATCTGTATCTGAATGATATGGATGGAGATTTCCTGGATGATAACGGATATTCCAGGGAGGAAGTGCTTGAAGGAATGAAAGATCTCGCTTCTGACTGGGGTGTTACAGGACTGGAGGCTTTCTGATGCGACGAGAACAGACACTGGAAGAGATTTCCGACGGAAAGTTATATGATTCCAATGACATGGTAAAAGCAGACTGTCATGACTGTGAGGGATGCTGTGACTGCTGTCAGGGAATGGGAGATTCTGTGATCCTGGATCCATATGATGTACACAGATTATCTGTGGGACTTAAGAAGCCTGTGGAACAGCTTCTGCAGGAATGTCTGGAACTGGGAGTATCAGACGGAAATATCCTGCCTCATCTCCGGATGACAGGTGAGAAAGAACAATGCGTATTCTTGAATAAAGAGGGCCGCTGCAGTATTCATGCTGTCAGACCAGGCTTCTGCAGGCTGTTTCCTCTGGGAAGACTTTATGAAGACGGGGGATTTAAATATATTCTTCAGATCCATGAATGTCCCAAAACAAACAGAAGTAAAATCAAGGTAAAAAAATGGATCGACACACCGGATCTGAAAAATTATGAGAAATTTGTCAATGACTGGCATTATTTTTTGCTGGATGTGCAGGAAGTACTGTACAATGCTGAGGATCCAGATCTGATCAGAAATCTGAACCTTTTTGTGGTGAACAGATTCTATCTCAAACCATATGACCAGGATCAGGATTTCTACATACAGTTTTATGAGAGGCTGAAAGAAGGAAAAGATTTGCTGGCACTGGCCTGAGCGTGTTTGAAAAATGCTCTAGCGATAAAAAACCTTGCTGTACAGAACAATATCCGTATAAAGATATTTTCTGTACCGTAAGGTTTTTTTACAAAGCATAAATGTTCATCTGACTACCTGAGGTGTCAGATGATACAGATAAGACAGGGAAAGTATACATCAGCAGATTTTCAGCAGATTTTCAAAGGAGAAAATCTCTTTTTCAGACATTAATTCTTCAAATCTGTTCAGGTTAAGATCTGAGTGTTCCAGTTCTCTTGAGAACTGATAACAGATACGGATCTGGTCATCCAGCTTAAACTGCCGGTTGTTTTTCAGATAGGTTCCCACATTTAATTCATGGATGAACAGGGTGCACACAACTGCCATTTTCACCTTGGCGAAGATCTCATCATCATAAACTGCACCGCAGAAATAGGTATAGATCCAGTAAACAAGAAGCTGTTCCTCCTGAATCTGCCAGTCCGGATAAGAGAAATCAAATTCACTTTTCTGCCAGGAATAAAGATTTCCGGAGTCAGACTGCGGATCTGTATTTCCATTATACAGTGGAGTCAGACAATTCTTTAAGTATTCCTGCCATCCCGGGCGCAGAACCTCCATTTCCGGGACAACAGTTTTCCACATTTTTTTAAATAATTGTTCTGGTGTATTTGCGCAGGCAGATGCAGCAGAACTGTTTTCTATGTTATCTGCATTTATACGAGAGTAAATTTTGTTGCAAAATCTATCTCCGTATCCGGAATCTTCATGTCGTTTTCGCATTTCTTCCCATTTAAAGAGTTCATTTTTATTTACACATAACTGGAAATCATGTGCAGCAGCCAGAAGTTTCCACAGACGTTTCTGCATGGGTACAGCTCTGTCCTGGATGATATCTATAAGCATATCACGGGTGTCCATAAGTGCAGTGAACAGGAAATAATCAAAGTCATCATAGACTTCTTCTTTTGTCTTTTTTTCTTTTGTGATAAAGTGTACCTTTTCTTTTTGGGAAAGTAAAATCCTTGCTGCCTCCGGACAGGAGAGCGACAGGGAAATCTCACGCAGACCTTCAAATTCTTCAATATGTCTAGGATAATTTCTGCAGGTTCTGCAGAACATTTCCGGTCCTGCTTCTGTGTAGATATCACACAGGTTCTCTTCGTTGAGAAAAGCACAGCGTCTGTTATACTGGCGGAAAACATGTTCTTTCCAGTCAATATCATTGTGCAGGCGATTGCGGAACGGACCTTTAAAGTGCTGGTACTTCTTCAGTGTCTGATCGTCAATCACGATCTGCCATCCTGCGCAGCAGGTATCCGGACAGGCTCCTGCAATGCAGGAAAATTCTTTATAGTAGTTTGGAAATGTGTATTGCATGATATTAAATAGGATCCTTTCTTTTTTTCTTAAGTTTACGGTAAGTTCCTGCAGTCATGCCACAGGATTTGCGAAAGCTCTGGGAGAGATAACTCTGAGAGGAGAATCCTGTGAGATGCGCAATATCTGAAATCCCGTAATCAGTATTTTCCAGAAGCTCTTTACATACTCAATCCGCTTTCGGTTTAGATAGTTCATAGGAGAAATCCCATAATATTTGGTAAATTCATTGGCTGAGATAATACTTGTTCAGGTGGCTGATGGCAGACAGATGATCAAGAGAGATGTTTTTTCCGTAATTAGAATCAAGATATCGCTTGATATGTGCACATTCCTTGCTTGGATGTTGTGCAGTGATCAGTTCAAAAGGAGAATCTGTGATCCGCTGAAGCTGAAGGATCAGAATATTAAGCATATGTCTGCAGATTTTTTCGTACCCTTCCGATTGATTATCCAGTTCTTGAAACAGAGCATTAAAGTAAAAAAGCAGATCTGTTTTCTTTTTTCTGCAGTTAAAGATGCGATATTCTTTCTGATCATTAAAAGAGAAAGATAATCCGTCTACGCCCACTGTGAAATAGCTGAGAGGTGGATTTCCTCTGGAAATTTCAGTGTGATTAATGTGAGGGTTAACAATGATCAGGTCATCTTTTGAAATAGGGTAGATTTCATCTTCAAGCAGAAATTCCCCCTGTCCGTCCCGCACATAAAATAATTCAGTGAATGCATGGGAGTGGGGAATGCTTGGCCAGTCACCTTCATAGAGGGAAGAAGATGCATTCAGAAGTGTGACCTCCTGTGGTGCAGTATCTTCAGGGCTGAAGCGAAGAGAATGTGTACTCATAAAAAAGTTCCTCCTCCATAATTTAGTGATTTTGTCTAATACAAAAGAGTGAACAAAAATAATAGAGGGAATCTGTTCTGCATTTAGTTGTTATGATTGGACTAAATGCATAAAAAAACTTTGAAAGATAAAAAAATATAGGGTATTATAATCAAAAACAGAATTCCTTTCAAAATTTTCGATAACATTTTTTATATAATATCACAATTTGATTTGTACAGCAAGATTTCTAAAAAACAAAGCAAAAAGAGAATTGAAAATGTTTTGGAAAGAACGTATTCTATAGACAGATAAGGCGCAAGAAAGAGCAGAATCAGGTCAGATAAGTAAAAAGTAAGACAGGTTTATACAGAGAGAGGAGACAAACAACAATGAAAAAAGGTCGTGTAACAATACCAACCAATCTGGATGTAGTGCCACAGACACTGGAGATACTGGATGAATGGGGTGCAGATGCGATTCGTGACTGTGACGGAACAGAATTTCCGAAGGAATTAAAAGACACTGGATCCAAGATATATGCAACTTATTATACAACCCGTAAGGATAATGAATGGGCAAAGGCACATCCTGAGGAAATCCAGCAGATGTATATCATGACATCCTTCCATACAGCAACAGAGGATAAGCTGGAAATTCATCTGATGGATCATTTATATCCGGATATGCTGGCAGTGAATACAAGAGATGATATCTACAGATGGTGGGAAGTTATAGACCGTACTACCGGGAACTGGTATCAACAGAGCTGTGGAGCTATGATGAAGAAACCGGTAATGTAGTGATCAGATCTGCAAAGCTGTTTCATGAATACACTGTAAGCTTCCTTGCATATATCATGTGGGATCCGGTACACATGTATAATGCAGTAGTAAATGACTGGAAAATGTGGAACCGCAGATTACATTTGATGTGCGCCAGCCAAAAACAAAAGTTCATTCCCTGGAACGTCTGCGCAGATTCCTGGATACTCATGAGTATGTGGATGTTGTGCGCTTCACTACATTTTTCCATCAGTTTACTCTTATATTTGATGAACTTGCAAGAGAGAGATATGTAGACTGGTTTGGTTATTCCGCTTCAGTCAGCCCATATATTCTGGAGCAGTTTGAGAAAGAAGTGGGCTATCCTTTCAGAGCGGAATATATCATTGATCAGGGATATATGAACAATACATACAGAATCCCGTCTAAAGAATTTAAAGATTTCCAGGCATTCCAGAGAAGAGAAGTAGCGAAGCTTGCCAAAGAATGGTAGATATTGTTCATGAATATGGCAAAGAGGCTATGATGTTCATGGGAGATCACTGGATTGGTATGGAACCTTTTATGGATGAATTTGCATCCATCGGACTGGACGCTGTAGTGGGAAGTGTTGGAAACGGAGCAACCTTACGCTTGTTCAGTGACATTAAAAATGTGAAATATACAGAAGGAAGATTCCTTCCATATTTCTTCCCGGATACCTTCCATGAAGGAGGAGATCCTGTAAAAGAGGCAAAAGTGAACTGGGTAACAGCAAGAAGAGCAATCTTAAGAAGCCCGATCCAGAGAATAGGCTACGGCGGATATCTGAAACTTGCCCTTGAATTCCCGGACTTTGTACAGTATATCAAAGAAGTATGTGAGGAATTCCGTACTCTGTATGATAATATTCAGGGAACAACTCCCTATTGCGTGAAACGTGTGGCAGTTCTGAACTGTTGGGGAAAAATGCGTTCCTGGGGTAACCACATGTACATCATGCTATTTATTATAAGCAGAATTATTCTTATTTTGGAATTATAGAAGCATTAAGCGGTGCACCGTTTGATGTATCATTTATCAGCTTTGATGATATCAAAGCTGACAAAGATCTTCTGAAGAAATTTGACGTAGTGATCAATGTGGGAGATGCGGACACTGCACAGTCAGGCGGCGAAAACTGGATCGACGAAACAATCATCACAGCAGTCAGAGAATTTGTATATAATGGCGGTGGATTTATCGGTGTAGGAGAACCGGCAGCACATCAGTGGCAGGGCAGATTCATTCAGTTAGATGATGTACTTGGAGTAGAAGAAGAACATGGATTTAACCTGAATACAGATAAATATAACTGGGAAGAACACAGAGATCATTTCATCCTTAAAGATGCAGAAGGCGAGGTTGATTTCGGTGAAGGTAAGAAGAACATTTATGCCTTACCGGAAACAGAAATCTTAATCCAGAAAGACCAGGAAGTGCAGATGGCTGTAAAGACTTTCGGTAAAGGAAGAGGCGTTTATATCAGTGGACTTCCATACAGTTTCAAGAACAGCCGTGTGCTTTATCGTGCAGTCCTTTGGTCAGCATCCGCAGAGGAAGAACTTCACTGCTGGTATTCAACCAACTACAATGTAGAAGTACATGCTTACGTAAAAAATGGAAAATACTGCGTAGTCAACAACACTTACGAACCACAGGATACAGTAGTTTACAGAGGTGATGGAAGCAGCTTCCAGTTACATATGGAGGCAAATGAGATCAAATGGTATCAGATATGAAAGATATCGGATAGATTTTATCTGTAAAATAGATTGAAAAGAAAGTCAGTGAAGAAATAACAGAACAGGTTCAGACGTGAGCAGAATGCTTTTGCCTGAACCTGTTTTGATGTGTCAATAAGTTGTTTTTTGAACAATCTTGCGTTTGAATTTCTTATTTACGCATTGTTGTCGGTCGCTGTAGCCACCGGCATATAATTATTTGATTAAGCTGTTATCATCAAAGTAGTTGATCTGCATTGCTGAACGAACATCATGAAGTGTCTGTGCAGCTTTTGCTTCAGCAACCCTGCTTCCCTCTTTGAGGATATCATATACATCATCAAGATGCTGCTCCCAGTATTTACGTCTCTCGCGGATTGGAGAAAGCTCTGCCTGGAGTACTTTATTCAGGAATTTCTTAACCTTGACATCACCCAGACCGCCGCGTGTATAATGGGCTTTCAGTTCATCCAGATTCTGATATTCAGGCAGGAACTCTGCAAAATATTCCGGTTTGCAGAATGCGTCCAGATAAATAAATACAGGGTTTCCTTCCACACGTCCCGGATCTTCCACACGAAGATGATTCGGGTCTGTGAACATGGACATAACCTTCTTCTTAACATCAGCTTCTTCATCTGAAAGGTAGATGCAGTTTCCGAGAGATTTGCTCATTTTTGCTTTTCCGTCAATACCTGGCAGACGTAAGCATGCTTTATTGGATGGCAGAATAATCTCAGGCTCTGTCAGAGTTTCGCCATAAACAGTATTAAATTTGTGGACGATCTCCTTGCACTGCTCGAGCATTGGAAGCTGATCTTCGCCAACCGGAACAGTAGTAGCGCGGAATGCAGTGATGTCTGCAGCCTGGCTGATCGGATAGCAGAAGAAACCGACAGGGATGCTTGCCTCGAAATTACGCATCTGGATCTCGGATTTAACTGTAGGGTTACGCTGTACACGTGCTACAGTAACAAGGTTCATATAATAAAAAGTAAGCTCTGTAAACGCTCCGGAACCATGGACTGGATAAAGATAGTGGATTTCTCAGGATCAATGCCACATGCAAGATAATCCAGGGCAACCTGAAGGATGTTCTGGCGAATTTTCTCAGGGTGTTCAGCGTTATCTGTTAATGCCTGTGCATCTGCGATCATAATATAAATTTCATCATATAAGCCGGAGTTCTGTAAACGAACACGCTCGGATAATGAACCAACATAATGTCCAACATGAAGGCGGCCTGTTGGGCGGTCACCGGTTAAAATAATTTTGCTCATTTTGCTCTCCTAAAAGTAAATTCCGATTTTCCAGAGAGTTTCTGGAAATTCTCAGTTACTACTATTATAAGCCTGCGAATGTTACCGTCAATGATTTTGGGGGAATAAATGAGGATATAATTTATTGAATATTTATGCAATAAATACATTTACAGAATTGATTAAAAGAAAAGATTCTGCTAGAATAATAAATAGCTTCCGGCAGGATTGCAGAGATGCGTAACAGAAATATGTCATGCGTTGTATGATAAGATAAAAGGAGTATTTACCATGCCAGTATTTGATTTCAGCGGTGCTTCAGACAAGAAACCAGGTGTACAGTCTGAATGTACCTACACTACTTTCCAGTCTAATGAAAAGGAGACTTCCCCTGAGAAACCGATCATGATTCTGGATAACAGCAGCCGTCAGTGGAAACATCATCCTGCGGTATTTTTACTAATCCAATCAAACGTACATCCTTTGAATTTAAAGAGGATGACGGCGTTTTCAGTGCAGATATCATCAGTATTGATTCAAGATTTGTAAGTCTTCTGAAATGGCTTGGGGAGAATCATATCAATGTGCGCCTTTCAGGAGAGAATAAAGAGAATGGTTATGCAGTTTATAAGATTCGTGAAACTGCTTTTGGCGGCGGCACGAAACTTTCCGCAGAGGACGGATTTCTTCAGTTTATGATCGAGAGACTTCTTGCAAGCAGTGCACCTGCAGAGATTGTTGAGGATGAAGATGAGGAAGAAACAGGGGACGAGATGAAGCTGACAAGCATTCAGAGCATCACTGATTTTATGACCTGCGCAGGCAGAACCTGCCGGACAATATCCGTCTCTGGGCGAGAAGAAATCTTGCAGTTGCCCGTTCTCATGAGGTATCACCGGAGGAGAGACGCCATGCTCAGAGAGCACTTTCCATTATGATGAATGTACAGTGGAAGAGTAACTACTTTGAGGCAATCGATCCTCAGGAAGCCCGCAGGATTCTTGATGAGGAACTCTACGGAATGGAATCTGTAAAGCAGCGTATCATTGAAACCATCATCCAGATTAACCGTACCCATACACTTCCTGCATACGGACTTCTCCTTGTAGGCCCTGCAGGTACAGGTAAATCCCAGATTGCCTATGCAGTTGCCCGTATTCTGAAACTGCCTTGGACAACTCTGGACATGAGTTCCATCAATGATCCGGAACAGCTTACAGGAAGTTCCAGAATCTATGCAAACGCAAAGCCCGGAATCATCATGGAAGCTTTCTCAGCAGCAGGAGAATCCAACCTTGTATTTATTATCAACGAGCTTGATAAAGCAGCGTCAGGTAAGGGCAACGGAAACCCTGCAGACGTACTTCTTACTCTGCTTGACAACCTTGGATTTACAGATAACTATATGGAATGTATGGTGCCCACAGTGGGCGTTTATCCCATTGCTACGGCAAACGATAAATCCCAGATCAGCGCACCTCTTATGTCCCGTTTTGCAGTGATCGATATCCCGGATTATACATCAGAAGAGAAGAAGATCATCTTCTCCAAATATGTTCTTCCGAAAGTTCTGAAACGCATGAGCCTCAAGGCAGAAGAATGCGTAGTAACAGAAGAGGGTCTGAATGCCATCGTTGAATTGCATAAAAATACAAGCGGTATTCGTGATCTGGAACAGGCAGCAGAGCATATCGCAGCCAATGCCCTGTACCAGATTGAAGTAGATCACCTGACAGGTGTGACATTTAATGCAGATATGGTAAGAAGATTACTTTCCTGAAAAAAATCTTGACAGAGATAAAAGTTGAGAGTATACTGTCAGACATCAGCAAGATAAATCGCAAAAATTGCTGATAAAAATAAAATAAGATCTTCAGGCAGGGTGCAATTCCCTACCGGTGGTAAAGCCCACGAGCCGTAAGGTATGATTCGGTGCAATTCCGAAGCCGACAGTACAGTCTGGATGAAAGAAGATAACAGTAGAGATACAGAAGAATTAACTGATCTGTGAAAGCTGACTGCTCTGGAATAATTAATTTATTCCAGAGCTTTTTTATATCAATTAAAGTGATTTCAGTGATGAAATAAAGAGTCAGATTCATCGGAAGATAATTCATATCACCAAGCCCTGGATGTTGAAAAAACACCGGGGCTTTATTTTATGGAATTTTTATGGAATTGTTATAAAAGAGCAGGAGATGATGGATTGAAAAATATAACGGATATGGAACAGGACAGGCAGTACATGAAAATGGCTTTGGAACTGGCGCAAAAAGGAATGGGTTTACAGCACCTAATCCGATGGTAGGTGCTGTGATCGTTAAAAACGGAAGGATCATTGGTCAGGGATATCACAGAAAATACGGTGAACTCCATGCGGAGAGAGAAGCTCTGGCAGCATGTACGGAAGAACCCGAAGGAGCATCTATATATGTTACTTTAGAACCCTGCTGCCATTATGGAAAACAGCCTCCATGCGTGAATGCAATCCTGGAGGCCGGAATCAGACGCGTGATCATCGGATCATCAGATCCTAATCCACTGGTTGCAGGAAAAGGAATCCGGATTTTGAAGGATCATGGAATTGAAGTAACAGAAAATATTTTAAAAGAAGAGTGTGATAAATTGAATGAAGCATTCTTTTATTACATCCAAAATAAAAAACCGTATGTGGTCATGAAATATGCAATGACTATGGATGGGAAAATTGCCGCTTATACAGGTGAATCTAAATGGGTGACAGGAGAAGCTGCCAGAATTCATGTACAGAAACAGCGACTGAAATATACAGGAATTATGGTTGGAGTGGGAACCGTGCTGGCAGATGATCCGATGCTCACCTGTAGACTGGAAAACGGCAGAAATCCTGTGCGTATTATCTGTGATTCCCATCTGAGAACACCACTGACATCTAAGATTGTAAGAACAGCAGCGACAATTCCAACAATCTTTGCAACCAGCAGTAAAGACCAGCAGAAGATAAAGAATTATGAAGATATGGGATGTAAAGTTCTGGATGTCCCGGAAAAAAACGGACACATAGATTTAAACAGACTAATGGAACTTCTGGGAGCTGCAAAGATAGACAGTATCTTACTGGAAGGAGGAGGCACTTTAAACTGGTCAGCACTCGAAAGCGGTATTGTTCAGAAAGTCCAGACCTATATAGCACCCAAACTTTTTGGGGGAGAAGTGCAAAGACACCGATAGAAGGAAAAGGATTTCCTGATCCTGCCAGCGCAATATTATTAAAAAACAGCGAAATAATCAGAATAGGAGATGATTTTCTTATAGAGAGTGAGGTGAAGAGTAATGTTCACGGGAATTGTTGAAGAACTGGGAACTGTGAAAAAAATAAAAAAAGGAGCAAATTCAGCAGTATTTACGATACGGGCAGAGAAAATTCTGGATGATCTGAAAACAGGGGACAGTGTAGCTGTAAATGGAATCTGCCTCACTGTAACTGCATGTCTGGAAGATGGTTTTACAGCAGATGTGATGCATGAGACATTGAATCGTTCTGCGCTGATTCAGCTTTCTTTGGGACAGCATGTAAATCTGGAAAGGGCAATGCCTGCAAATGGAAGATTTGGAGGACACATTGTTGCCGGGCATGTGGATGGAACAGGAAAAATCACGGAAATTCGCAGAGATGATAATGCTGTCTGGTACACCATTCAGGCTTCACCACAAATTATGAAATATATTGTGACAAAAGGTTCTGTAACAGTTGATGGAATCAGTCTTACAGTGGCAAAAGTCTCAGAAACAGACTTTTCCATTTCTGCAATTCCTCATACAGTAAAGATTACAGTCCTCGGAGAACGCAAAGAAGGAGATATCGTTAATCTGGAGACAGACATAATTGGAAAATACGTGGAAAAATTAATAACGCCTGTGAAAGAACAGCCGATAAAAAGTAATATTACACGGGATTTTCTGAATAAGTATGGCTTTTGACAGAATTAACCACAAAGCGGTTATTCGATTGATGCAGAACTGTACAGTGGATGTTTTATCTGCCTGACACGAACCAGATAAGCAGCCAATACGAATGATTTTGCCCTCTTAACAACAGAAAAATATATTGTATCAGAAAATACATTGCATAAGGAGAGAAAAAATGAACGGATTTGATTCAGTAGAAGAAGCTCTGGAAGAACTTCGGAATGGAAAAATTATTCTGGTAACGGATGATCCGGACAGAGAGAATGAAGGAGATTTTATCTGTGCAGCAGAGTTTGCCACAACAGAAAATATTAACTTTATGGCAACTCACGGAAAAGGACTTATCTGTATGCCAATGTCTGAGGAATATGTAAGAAAACTGCAGTTCCCGCAGATGGTAGCAGAAAATTCAGATAATCACGAAACTGCTTTTACTGTTTCCGTAGACCATATCAGCACCACTACAGGAATCTCTGCGGCAGAACGTTCTGTTACTGCCATGAAATGTGTGGATGAGAATGCAAAACCCGAAGATTTCAGACGCCCCGGACATATGTTTCCACTTCTGGCGAAGAAGAACGGTGTTCTGGAAAGAAACGGACATACAGAGGCAACTGTAGACCTGTGCAGACTTGCAGGGTTAAAACAGTGCGGGCTGTGCTGTGAAATTATGAGAGAAGACGGCACTATGATGCGGACTTCTGAGTTACGGGAACTTGCCGGAAAGTGGAATCTTAAATTCATAACAATTAAAGATATTCAGAATTACCGTAAATGCCATGATATTCTGGTGGATCGCGTGACGACCACAAAAATGCCGACCAGATACGGAGAGTTTATGGCGTATGGATTTGTAAACCGCCTGAATGGGGAACATCATGTAGCACTGGTAAAAGGTGAAATCGGAGATGGAGAAAACGTTCTGTGCCGTGTGCATTCAGAGTGCCTGACAGGAGACGTTTTTGGATCACAGCGTTGTGACTGCGGACAGCAGTTTGCAGCGGCGATGGCCCAGATTGAGGAAGAAGGCAGAGGGATACTCCTTTATATGAGACAGGAAGGAAGAGGAATCGGACTGATCAATAAACTTCGTGCCTATGAACTTCAGGAACAGGGAATGGATACACTCGAAGCGAATCTGGCACTTGGATTTGCCGGAGACGAAAGAGAATACTACATTGGTGCGCAGATTCTGAGAAATCTTGGGGTAAAAGAGCTGCGGCTGCTGACAAATAACCCGGATAAAGTTTATCAGTTGGAAGAATTTGGCATCAGGATCAAACAGAGAGTTCCGATACAGATGAATGCCACAGCGTATGATCTGCGTTATCTTAAGACAAAACAATTACGAATGGGACATATTCTGAAGTATTAAATACAGCGGGGATTTTTATATATAACGATAACGTTCCCGAAAATAAAATTTACCGTATATAAAAACCTGTACAGGTTAAAAAATATAAATTTACAGATGAAAGGACCAGAAAAAATGAAAACATTAGAAGGAAAATTAGTATCAGATGGAATGAAAGTAGGAATTGTAGCAGCCCGCTTCAATGAATTTATAACTTCCAAGCTGGTAAGTGGTGCCATGGATGGACTGACACGTCACAATGTAAAAGAAGAGGACATCCAGGTAGCGTGGGTACCAGGTGCTTTTGAAATCCCACTGATCGCGTCTAAAATGGCAAAAAGTGGAAAGTATGATGCGGTTATCTGCGTAGGTGCTGTGATTCGTGGAAATACCAGTCATTATGATTATGTATGCAATGAGGTTTCCAAAGGGATTGCATCAGTATCACTGGAAACAGGAGTTCCGGTATTATTCGGAGTACTTACCACAGAAAACATCGAGCAGGCAATTGAACGCGCAGGTACAAAAGCAGGAAATAAAGGCTATGACTGTGCACTCAGTGCCATTGAAATGGTAAATCTGATCAAAGAACTTGAAGCTTAAATAGACAACAGGTCAGACCCTGAAAGTGAAACCAGTTCACGAAAATCGAAAGGTAATGGTGCTTCCAGAAGGAGCATTTCATCTCTGAAAGGATGCTGAAAAGAAACTTTCCATGCATGAAGGGCTGCCCTGGAAAAGGAAGCACAGGAAGATATTTTATCGTCTGAATGATAAAGAGTATCTCCAAGCAAAGGATGTCCTGTGGATGCCATATGGACACGGATCTGGTGGGTACGTCCGGTATCCAGCTTAAGTGTGATAAGCGACCAGTCCTGACTGGAAAAAAGAGTATGATAATGAGTAACTGCTGTTTTGATTTTTCCCGATAATGCAGATGAATGTAAGGAAAGATCAGCAGCAGTTTTCATTTTCAGATGATTCTCCGGGTCCTGCATCAGCGGTAAATCTAAGGTATGCCAGACACCAGGCATATCTACAGGCAAAGTATCGGATACAGCGGCAAGATATTGCTTGTGAATTTTGCATGGAGATTTTACAGATTGAAGCCTTGAAGCTGCTACCTGATTTTTGGCAAAAACCACAATCCCGGAAGTCTCCTGATCCAGCCGCCCCACCGGGCGGACACAGACCTGTTCATTTTTCTCTCGAAAGTAACCGGCAACAAGATTGGAGAGGCTGTCTGTATAATGCATTCCCGTTGGATGCGTAACCATTCCTGCCGGTTTATCAACCGCCAGAATATCCGTATCTTCATATAAAATATTCAGAGAAAAAGAAGTTTCGGAAACTGGAGCTGAAGCTCTGTTGGAATGGAAATCCGACAAATCCTTACTTCTGATTCCGTCATTATAATTTTCAAGATGCGCAGAAGCAGTCCCGGCTTCCTCCAGACAAACGCGGATCACATCGCCTGGATATATTGTCTCAGTTACACGACAGCGAACTCCGTTTCTGGTAATCCCGTCCGGTCGAAACTTCGCCTGGCTGATCTGCCGTTTTGTAAGTCCTGCATTCTTTTTCAGAAATGCTTCCATTTTAAGTTCTGTAGTTTGTTCATCTATTCTAAATTCCAGATATCGTTCCATCTTAATACTTTTCCTGCGTAATATATTCTGATATTGATACCATTGATATTACAGGGCAAAAAATAAACTGTCAATGCAAAATTATGTCAGCGTAATGCATAAAATATACTGAAGAAAAATTGCAATTGTGCTATGATATAAGAATCAAAACAATGAAAGCGGGGCAGAAAATAAATATGAAATACTTAATCATTGGAGCCGGAGGAACCGGTGGTGTTACCGGATATTATATGAAAAAAGCAGGCAAGGACGTAACCCTGATCGCGAGAGGCGAACACCTGAAAAAGATCCAGAAACAGGGTCTTACATTGGAGAAAATGTGGGATAAAACAGAGGAAAACATAAGCATTCCTGCTACAGATATGGAGCATTATGCAGAGCATCCGGACGTAATTTTTGTCTGCGTAAAAGGCTATTCCTTACAGGAAACGATTCCGTTTATCAAACGCATTGCCAGGAAAAATACTATCGTAATTCCAGTGTTGAATATATATGGAACAGGTGGAAAAATGCAGAAAGAACTGCCGGATCTTCTGGTAACGGACGGCTGCATCTATGTTTCTGCCAACATTAAAGAACCGGGAAAACTTCTCCAGCATGGACAGATTCTGCACATTGTATTCGGCGTGAGAGACAAAGCAGAATTCCGACCGGAACTGAAAGAGATTCAGAAAGACCTCTGTGACAGTCATATCGACGGGACTCTTTCGGAAAACATCCGCCGTGAAGCACTGGAGAAATTTTCCTATGTATCCCCGATCGGGGCAGCAGGACTCTATTACCACGCAACTGCCGCAGATTTCCAGAAAGAAGGCGAAGCCAGAGAACTTTTTAAGACCATGGTAAAAGAAATCGCAGCACTTGCAGAAGCCATGGGAGTTCCTTTCCAGAAAGATATGGCAGAAGTAAATTTAAAAATCCTTTCCAACCTCGCGCCGGAAGCAACCACTTCCATGCAGCGGGATATCATGGCAGGAAAACAGTCCGAAATTGACGGATTAGTTTATGAAGTAGTAAGAATGGGAGAAGAATATCACGTTCCGGTACCCGCATATGAGAAAGTGGCAGAAAAACTCAGAGCCCTGTAGCGAAGCGGATTGCGAATATCCGCTTGATTACCGAAACAACATGAAAAAGGGATGCGAATTACTCGCATCCCTTTCGTACTCATTTGGACAATAAAATTATAATTTAATTATAATTAACTTTAATTCAGCAATTATAATTATAACTGAGGACCAGCTGCAACAAGTGCTTTACCAGCAGCGTTTCCTTCGTATTTAGCAAAGTTCTTGATGAATCTTCCAGCAAGATCTTTAGCTTTTACTTCCCATTCAGAAGCGTCAGCATATGTGTCACGAGGATCAAGGATACCTGTGTCTACGCCGTTAAGCTCTGTTGGAACTTCGAAATCGAAGAATGGGATCTTCTTAGTAGGAGCGTTAAGGATATCTCCGTTAAGGATTGCATCGATGATACCACGAGTATCTTTGATGGAGATACGTTTTCCTGTTCCGTTCCATCCTGTGTTAACCAGGTAAGCTTTTGCTCCGCTCTTTTCCATTTTCTTAACAAGTTCTGCTGCGTATTTTGTCGGATGCAGTTCAAGGAATGCCTGTCCGAAGCAAGCAGAGAATGTAGGTGTAGGCTCTGTGATTCCACGCTCTGTACCAGCAAGTTTAGCTGTGAATCCAGACAGGAAATAGTACTGAGTCTGAGCTTCTGTCAGGATAGATACTGGAGGAAGTACTCCGAAAGCATCTGCGGACAGGAAGATTACGTTCTTAGCTGCCGGTGCAGAAGAAATCGGGCGAACGATGTTTTCAATGTGGTTGATCGGATAAGATACACGAGTATTCTCTGTTACGCTCTTATCTGCGAAATCAATCTTGCCTTCAGCATCAAGTGTTACGTTCTCAAGAAGAGCGTTACGTTTGATTGCATTGTAGATGTCCGGCTCAGATTCTTTGTCAAGGTTGATAACCTTAGCGTAGCATCCACCTTCGAAGTTGAATACGCCGTTGTCATCCCAGCCATGCTCGTCATCACCGATCAGGAGACGTTTCGGGTCTGTGGAAAGAGTTGTTTTACCTGTTCCGGAAAGACCGAAGAAGATAGCTGTGTTTTCGCCGTTCATATCTGTGTTTGCAGAGCAGTGCATGGAAGCCATGCCTTTAAGTGGAAGGAAGTAGTTCATCATAGAGAACATACCTTTCTTCATTTCTCCGCCGTACCATGTGTTTACGATAACCTGCTCTTTAGTTGTGATGTTGAACATTACAGCTGTTTCAGAGTTAAGGCCTAATTCTTTATAGTTTTCAACTTTAGCTTTGGAAGCGTTGTATACAACGAAATCTGGCTCGAAGTTTTCAAGTTCTTCAGCTGTTGGCTGGATGAACATATTTGTTACGAAATGTGCCTGCCAAGCAACTTCAACGATGAAACGGATAGCCATACGAGTATCTTTGTTAGCACCGCAGAATGCATCTACTACGAAAAGTCTCTTGTTGGAGAGCTCTTTTTTAGCGATTTCTTTTACTGCATTCCATGCTTCCTGAGTTGCAGGATGGTTATCGTTTTTGTATTCGTCTGTTGTCCACCATACTGTATCTTTGGAGTTCTCATCCATAACGATATATTTATCTTTAGGAGAACGTCCTGTGTAGATACCTGTCATAACGTTAACTGCACCAAGTTCGCTGACCTGACCTTTTTCAAAGCCTTCCAGTTCCGGTTTGGTTTCTTCTTCAAATAATACTTCATAAGAAGGGTTGTAGACAATTTCTGTAGTTCCGGTAATGCCATACTTGCTTAAATCGATTTTTGCCATCTTACGTTTAACCTCTTTTCTTCGTTAATGAAAGCGCCTGTTTAAACAGGCTTAAGATACCTTACCATAAAAGCGAATGGGTATCGCTTCTCTTTTACTATTATACATATTTAACGCTTAAAATCAACAGGATTTTTGCCTTTTTTTGAATTTTGTTAAAGATTTATCAACTGGAATTTGATGAAAAATCCGTCATTTTTCACAAAAGGTATGTAAATTTATTATAGTGGCAATATGGGAATACTATTCGTGGATATGATAATATTCTGTCTGACTGGAACAGGCAGGAAAGACAACCAGGAAATACTAACCAGGAAAGCTGCCACTATGTGGTTGTGCTGATAAAAGATGCATGTTAAAATAGGAAAGAATTATCCGGCTGAAAAATGACAGAGTATTATACAGCAGAGAAAAATAAAGGTTACTGTGAACGGAGTGAACATTAACAAATAAAGAGAGGATGAAGATTATCAAAACTTATTATTTAATTGATTATGAAAATGTAGGAAGTGAAGGCTTCAAAGGATGCGAAAAATTACGGGAAACAGATATTATCCATCTTTTTTATACAGACAACAGCAGAAAAATAGACCTTGATATTATCAATGATCACGGAGAGTCAAAACTGGTCACACATAAAGTACCGACAGGAAATCAGTCTGCAGATATGCATCTGGGATCTTATCTGGGATATCTGATAGGAAAAGAATGCACAGGTCAGGATGAAGAATGCAAAATTGTTGTAATCAGCAAAGATACAGGCTTTGACCATATTATAGAGTTCTGGAAAACAGAAAAAGATGTGAAAGTCTCCAGAAACGAAAAGATTTCCGGAAAACAGGTGCATACAAGGAAACAGGTAAAAAAACAGACCGGTAAAGAAAAAGACGGACAGATGACCGAACAATCCGGTCAGAAAACAGAAAAACAGTTGGATGAACAACCTGAAAAACAGTCTGTCAAACAATCAGAGAATCAGAATACAAAAAAGCCAAAACAAAAGATAATTGATATGAATGCCGGAACAAAGAAATTACAGCAGGAACTGGTATTGGTTCTCGACAAGGCAGGCATGCCAAAGGAAGTGGTAAACTATGTTTCCACAACTGTGGAGAAAAATGCAGAAGACAAAAACAGAAAACAGCAGATTTACAGATCTATCATTTCCAAATACGGACAGACAAAAGGACTGAATATCTATAACCATATTAAAAAGAAAATCTAATGGAATAAAAAATAACGGAATAAAAGAAGGAGACCGGGAACCTCATCGATTCCCGGCAAAAGTATGAAAAAGAAAAAGTTTTATTTGCAATTACTCTTTGCTCTGTACAGGTAATAATATAACCGGAAAATGTGAGAAATATGTGGTGAGAATTTGAAAAAAATGTGAAATGGATGGAAATTTAAAATGAACAGGCAGGAAAAGAGAAAATATAGCAGGAACAATAATTCTTAAAAAAATGGGAGAAAGCATTAGACTATGAATATACAAATATTCGGAACAAAGAAAAACTTTGACAGCAAGAAAGCAGAACGCTATTTCAAAGAACGGGGAATTAAATATCAGTTTATAGATATGAAAGAAAAAGGCTTAAGTAAAGGAGAATTCCAGTCTGTCTGCCAGGCAGTTGGTGGTTATAACAAGCTGATAGATACTGACTGCAAGGATAAAGACCTGCTGGCATTGATCACTTATATCGCAGAGGAAGACAAAGCAGAGAAAATCCTCGAAAACCAGAGTATCATCAAAGTCCCTGTGGTAAGAAACGGAAAACAGGCGACAGTAGGATATCAGCCGGAGATATGGAAGAACTGGAAGTGATAATTATAGCCTTTTACAAGCTTTCAGATTTTACAATATTATATTGAATAAAATAGCTGTTTGACATATTTATATGTGTTATAATATAAAATTATTATAGAAGTTACTTTATATTGTCGTGCGACAGATATAATGAACTGATTTATAAAAATGGAAATATTGAGGTGATGGAAATGCCATTAACAAAGATTGCAGCAGAGAATTTTACGGTATTTGAAGATATAAAGATTCCTTTTTGTGAAGGATTAAATGTATTAGTTGGTGAAAATGGTGTGGGAAAGACTCATATTATGAAATTAGCCTATGCAGCATGTCAGGCTTCCAAACATGATGTGTCTTTTTCACAGAAAACAACTATGTTATTTCGTCCTGATCAGTCTGGAATTGGACGTCTGGTAAACAGAGGAAAGAGTGGAAGCAATAAAGCCATGGTTTCTGTGGAATCTGATACTGCCAAAATAGGAATGACATTTTCAACCAAAACACGAAAATGGGATGCAGAGATTAATTCAGAAGAGAAATGGGAAAAGCAGATGTCTGATCTCACAAGCGTATTTATTCCGGCAAAAGAGATTTTGTCAAATGCCTGGAATCTGGATGCTGCAGTAAAAATGGGAAATGTGGAATTGATGATACGTATCTGGATATTATTGCGGCTGCCAAAATTGACATTTCCAGAGGAGTGAATTCAACTGTAAGGAAAAAATATCTGGATATTTTACAGAAAATCAGTAATGGGAAAGTAACATTGAATGAGGATCGTTTTTATTTAAAACCTGGTACACAGGCAAAGTTAGAATTTAATTTGGTAGCAGAAGGATTACGTAAAATTGCTCTTTTATGGCAGTTGATAAAAAACGGGACACTGGAGAAGGGATCCGTTTTGTTTTGGGACGAGCCAGAAGCAAATATCAATCCGAAATATATTCCGGTGTTGGCAGAATTGTTGATCATGCTGGAGACAGAAGGTGTACAGATTTTTGTTTCTACACATGACTATTTTTTGTCCAAATATATTGAAGTAAAGCGGAGACAGGACAGCAAAGTGCAGTACATTTCCTTATATAAAAATGAAAACAGCAAAGTATTATGTGAGATAGCTCCGGAATTTGAATTGTTGGAACATAATACAATTATGGATACATTCCGTCAGTTGTATCGAGAAGAAATCGGGGTGGCATTAAAGTGAGCGTTATACCAGAATCAGGAATGAATTTTGGAAAATATGATGAAAAAGATTTATTTCATATTGAAACATCTGAAATTTATAAAAAACTTGGAGATGGAATCCCAACGGTTGAGTTTATCCTGAAATATAATGAAAATAATATAGTGTTTCTGGAAGCAAAGAAAAGTTGTCCAAATGTGGCGAATCGATATGAATCGAAAGAAAAAGAACAGAAATTCGAAGAATATTATGGTTCAATAACTGAGAAGTTATATCATCTTTGCAGATATATCTGGCGGCAATTATGAACAGATATCAGGATACGTCAGAGATAGGAGACAATCTTCGATCAGTAAGCAATATGAAAGATGTAAAATTAAAATTTATTCTGGTTGTAAAAAACGCAGAAGATATTACGTGGCTAGCTGGGCCATTGGCAGAATTAAGAGCCAGATTGCTTAAGGTCAGAAAAATATGGGGTGTTGAGGTGGTTGTTTTAAATGAAGAACTTGCTGGAGAATATAATCTAACGTGTTAGAGCGTGAAATCAGTACTTTTCTAATTACATGAAGTAAGAACTATATACAGGAGATGATAAAATGGCAAAGATCAGAATCATAAAGAAAAATAATGACTGTAGCATGGAGTATGAAGTAGGTGATATTTGCGAGGTCACAGGTACCTGGTATGGCGGTGTCCACATCAACGGCCGTTCCGGAATCCCGGTTTCCCTTGATAAAGAAGAATATATGGAACTCAACACAGAACCGGAAGAACCTGACAGTGCAGAAAATGAAAATACATCAGAATCACCGGAACACGATATCCATACAGGCGACATTGTACAGCATTTCAAAAGAGAATGGGTATCCCCGGATACTTCCGAATATCTCTATAAAGTCCTTGCAGTAGCCCATCACACAGAAAATGGTGAAAACTGATGATTTACCAGGCACTCTACGCACCCTTCAAAATCTGTGCCAGACCCTATGATATGTTTATGAGTGAAGTAGACAGAGACAAATATCCGGATATTAAACAGAAGTACAGATTTGAAAAATATACTGAAAATAGATGATTGATATTTTATGGAATTGCTATAGTAAAACAGGCATTTTTGCCTGTACAAAAACACTTTGTCGTTGTATAGTAATAACAAATAATAACAGCATACGTTTCCAGAGATTTTATAGCATTATCTGAAAAAATGTGCAGAAAGAACGAAAGGGAAGGAAATATGCAGAAGGTATTAGTAGTTGTAGACATGCAGAATGACTTCATCGACGGAGCTCTTGGAACAAAAGAGGCAGTTGCCATTGTACCTGGTGTAAAAGAGAAAATCGAAAATTTTGATGGAGTTGTTCTTTTTACCAGAGACACCCATGAGACTTACTATCTTGACACCCAGGAAGGACAGAAGCTTCCTGTACCGCACTGTATCCGTGACACTGAAGGCTGGCAGATCAGAAGCGAATTAGATGCACTCAGAAAAACAGAACCCATTGATAAAGAAACCTTTGGTTCCACAGATCTTGCAGGAGAACTGGTGGCAATGAATGAGGATAATGAAATCAAAGTATCACATTTGTAGGTTTATGCACAGACATCTGTGTTATTTCCAATGCACTTCTGGCAAAAGCATCTCTCCCGGAAGTTCCGATCATCGTAGACGCTAAATGTTGCGCAGGCGTAACACCGGAAAGCATGAGAATGCACTGAAAGCAATGGAAGCATGTCAGATCCAGATTGACAGATAAACTGCGGAGCAGTTATTCAGTTATGAGCAAGTAGCAAAGCAGATATTTTATCCGCCTGACAATTCAGATATGAGGAGTGACAAAATAATGAAAACAATTACACGAGATGAGGCATTCGCATTATTAAAGAAATACAACAAGGATCCCTTCCATATTCAGCATGCCCTGACTGTAGAAGCAGTAATGAAATGGTATGCCAGTGAACTTGGCTATGGCGAAGATGCAGAATACTGGGGAATTGTAGGGCTCCTCCACGACATCGACTTTGAACTATATCCGGAAGAACACTGTCTGAAAGCTCCGGAAATGCTCCGCGAAGCAGGCGTAGGCGAAGACGTGATCCATTCAGTTGTATCCCACGGCTACGGCATCACAGTAGGATGTGGCGCAACCATTGATGTAGCACCGGAACATGAAATGGAGAAGTACTCTTTGCAGCAGACGAACTTACAGGACTTATCTGGGCAGCAGCACTTATGAGACCATCCAAAAGCACAAAAGACATGGAACTCAAATCCCTCAAGAAGAAATACAAGAGCAAAGGCTTCGCAGCAGGATGCTCCAGAGAAGTTATTGAACGCGGCGCTGACCAGCTCGGCTGGGAACTGCAGAGGCTTCTCACTATGACACTGCAGGCAATGGCAGACTGTGAGGATGAGATTAAGGCAGAGATGGATGCGGAAGAGTAATGGAATGTCTGATTTATTGACTTATTACCAGAAATGAATGATGGAATCAGAGAACCAGACTGTATGTAGGGGAAGAAACCTATGTGCAGTCTGGCTTTCTTTTTTATATGGAAGTTGATGAAAGAGAAAAGATATCAAAAAAGAAATATGCAACAGTTTTTGCGTATTATAGATAAGTGAATATAACAAAAAATGTCTGACGAAAATTGTTGCTGTTTATGTCAAAAAATTGTATAATATGTCACAAAGAAGTTAGATTTATCAGAAAAATTAAGGCATAAGAAACAAAACAGGTATTTGCAGATAAAATAGGAGTGAAATCAGTGCTGGATGGCATTTGGTGAGTGAATATATGGCAGATATAGATAAAACATTAAAATATTACAACGAAAATGCGCAGTCTTTTGCCTCTGGGACTGTTTCGGTAAAGTTTACAGAAGTGCAAGATAAATTTCTGGAGAAACTTAACCCAGATGCGTATATTCTTGACTTTGGCTGCGGTGCAGGTAGAGATACAAAGTACTTTCTGAGTCGTGGATATCAGGTAGATGCAGTTGATGGTTCAGAACAATTGTGTCGGATTGCAAGTGAATATACGGAAATCAAAGTCAGGCAGATGTTGTTCAGGAATTGGATGAAAAAGAAAAATATGATGGCATATGGGCTTGTGCATCTATTCTCCATTTGCCGAAAAAACACCTGCGAGAAGTTTGGGAAAATATGTATGCAGCATTGAAATCGAAAGGATGGATTTATACCTCTTTCAAATACGGAGAATTTGAAGGTGAACGAAACGGAAGATATTTTACCGATTTTACGACAGATACATTTAAAAATTTCATACATGACATGCATGGCTTAAAATAGAAGAACAATGGATTACAGGAGATGTCCGACCGGGAAGAGGTGAGGAAAAATGGCTGAATTTACTTCTGCAGAAAAAGTAAACATCGGGTATGAAAACGAATATTCCACAGATGCAATGACCGGCGGACCGGATAAAAGAAGACAGCTATATTATCAGCTGATCCGGAGTATGAAAAAAGCGGAAAGCGTTGATATCATTGTTTCTTTTCTTATGGAATCCGGAGTGAGAATGCTGCTGAAAGAACTGGAACATACTTTGAAACGTGGAGCCAAAATCCGAATCCTGACAGGAAACTACCTTGGAATTACACAGCCATCAGCACTATATCTGATCAAAAGAAAGCTTGGTGACAGAGTTGATCTTAGATTTTATTGTGAAAAAGGACGTTCCTTTCATCCAAAGTCTTACATTTTCCATTATACAGATCACAGTGAACTTTACATCGGTTCTTCCAATATTTCCAGAAGTGCGCTGACCTCAGGAATAGAATGGAATTATCGGTTCAGCAGTCAGAAAGACCCGGAAAACTACAGAGAGTTCTTTCGTACATTTGAAGATTTATTTGTGCATCATTCCATTATCATTGATGACAAAGAATTAAAACGTTACTCCCAGAACTGGCATCGTCCGGCAGTGGCAAAAGACCTTGACAGATATGACTTTACAGAGTCGGAAACAAATGATACAAAAATAAAACCTTTATATGAACCAAGAGGAGCACAGATCGAGGCATTGTGCGCATTGGAAGATACAAGAGCAGAAGGAGCACAGAAAGCACTCATTCAGGCTGCAACGGGCATCGGGAAAACATTTTTGGCTGCTTTTGATTCAAAAAAATATGAGAAAGTGTTGTTTGTTGCACATAGGGAAGAGATTCTGAAACAGGCAGCAGTTTCTTTTCAGAATGTAAGGAATTCCAAAGACTATGGATTTTTTATGGGAGCTGAGAAGTGCACAGATAAATCGCTTATATTTGCCTCGGTAGCAAGCCTTGGGAAACCGGAATATTTAAATGAAAAATATTTTGCACCGGATTATTTTAACTACGTAATAATTGATGAATTTCATCATGCAGTCAATGACCAATATCGAAGAATTGTAGAATATTTCAGACCGCAGTTTCTCCTTGGACTGACGCAACGCCTGAGAGAATGGACGGCAAAAATATATATGAAATCTGCGATTATAATGTGCCGTATGAGATTTCACTGAAAGACGGAATCAATAAGGGAATGCTGGTTCCGTTTCATTACTATGGAATTTATGATGAGACTGACTACACAAAGCTACATATAGTTAAGGGAAAATATGCAGAAGAAGAACTGAACAGAACTTATATCGGGAATGCTTACAGGCATGAGTTGATTTACAAATATTACTGCAAATATGGCTCCAGTCAGGCATTAGGATTCTGCTGTTCCAGAAAACATGCAGAAGAAATGGCAAAAGAATTCGGTAAAAGAGGAATTCCGTCGGCAGCAGTTTATAGTAATGCAGATGGAGAGTTTTCCATGGACAGAGCAGAAGCGATTGAGAAACTGAAAAATGGAGAAATCAAAGTTATCTTTTCAGTGGATATGTTCAACGAAGGCGTAGATATTCCATCAGTCGATATGGTAATGTTCCTGCGTCCGACAGAATCCCCGGTTGTCTTTCTACAGCAGCTTGGAAGGGGATTGCGCAGAAGTAAGGGAAAAGAATATCTCAATGTTCTGGACTTTATCGGCAATTATGAAAAAGCGGGAAGAGTCAGGTATTTGCTGACAGGGAAAAACAAAACAGGAAAAGAAACATATTATCCGGCAGATAAGGCAGATTATCCAGATGAATGCTTCGTTGATTTTGATATGAGATTGATTGATCTGTTTGTGGAAATGGACAAGAAACAACTGACAATCAAAGAACAAATCAGAAACGAGTATTTCCGAATCAAAGAATTGCTTGGTAAACAACCAACCAGAATGGATTTGTTTACTTATATGGATGATGATGTGTATCAGATGGCAGTTACACATTCGAATGAAAATCCGTTTAAAAAGTATCTGAATTACCTGGAAGAATTGGATGAACTTACAGATGAGCAGAAAAGATTCTGCCAGGGAATCGGAAAAGACTTTATAAATCTGCTGGAAAACACCAACATGAGCAAGGTGTATAAAATGCCGGTACTGATGGCTTTTTATAACCATGGGAAGGTGAGAATGAAAGTGTCAGAGGCAGAACTTCTGGAAAGCTGGAAAGAATTTTTCTCTACAGGAACAAACTGGAAGGATCTGGAGAAAGAGATTACATATGAAGAATATCGCAAGATTTCGGACAAGAACCATATCCAAAAGATAATGAAAATGCCGGTACACTTTTTGTTAAAATCTGGGGAAGAATTCTTTGTGAAAAAGGATGGCGCGTCGTTGGCGTTGAGGGATGAAATGGACGAGATCGTGAAGGAACCAGTGCTGGCAGAGCAGATGAAGGATGTTATTGAGTATAGGGCGATGGACTATTATCGTAGACGGTATAAAGAAAAGATAAAAGCACTTTTATAGTGAAGGAGAAGATGTGTATGGAATCAGAAAATTATGTGTACAAAAAAGAAATAGACTGGTCTACATTGATGGAAGGTTTTACATTGCCGTTGGATAATCAGGTAATTTTTCTCCGAAATATGGAGAATTTTTTACAGCGTGGACGATCTAAAATCATTCATTTTTTTATGAATGGAAAAACGTATGATGCCAAAATCGTTAATATGAATAACTCAGTAGAAAAGAGAAAGAAGGATGCCTATCAGATCAGATATCCAAGAAATGGTGAGCTATCACAGGCACTTCAGCAATATTTTTTCAAAAGCATGAGTTACATAAAGATGATTCGTGAAAACAGAGATCCAAAAGACAGAAGTTATATAAAAATGCCAGATGGACTAAAGGAATATCTTGCTATTTATACCACAGAATATGAAGATACTTTTCTTCTGGAGCCAATAGCACAGGATGATTTTCAGGTTATGAAAAGGCAATTCAAGGAATGCGGGAACGGACTGTGGAGAACGAAATAGAATATGAGATGGAAGATAAAAGCAGTGGAATAGAAAAGAGACTACAGATTGTTAAGATTCGTAAACTGAACAGAAAAATTGGAGAAAATTTGAAGCTGTTGTACGGATACCGATGCCAGATATGCGGACAGGTGATCGGAGAAAAATATGGTTCACATATCGCAGAGGCACACCATATTGATTATTTTGTTAATAGTTTGAATAATGACGCGAATAACCAGATGATTGTATGCCCAAATCATCATAGCGTTATACATGATGCGAATCCGGTGTTTGATCGGAGGAGGATGGTGTATAGGTTGATAATGGGGTGGAAGAAAGGATTAGCTTAAATAAGCATTTATTTATATATGTGAAATAGTACATACAAATATAGAAAAATTGTTGCGGTCTAATATGGAGATTGTTATAATGGAAGACAGAGCGTAGAAAAACGTGGATGGATATTCACATATAGAACATGAAGAGGTAACATTAATCCGTATGGGAAAAAGAGGTGATATACAAAGTTGATAAAGGTGGAAAATGTATTTACAGTGACGATATTGATATGTTGTGAGAACTTGATATAAACACGACTAATGATTCTGAATTATAAATATTTGTATTATCAGAATCTGGATTACTTGGAATGGAAAAGAATTAGAGTGAAATAGATAATTCCAACAAAGGTTTTATAAACAAAAGATAAAATGAAGGAGAGTTATGATGGAAATAATTGCACAGGCAGTCAGAGTGATTGATTATGAAAACAACAGTGTTCAAAGAAGAAATGTGAATAGGATGCCAAAGTTTAAAGATTATATTGAACAATTGATTGTTCATGTGAGCAACAATGTTTCCATCAGGGAATATCATACACAGTCAACAAGAACCGAAGTTATTGCGGAAATTCTTGAGATTGCAGGAAATCTGGAAACTCCAGATGCGATTGAAGAAAAGATAGATTCAATTGCAGAAAGACTTGTCAGAAATGAACGGGAAGCTCAGGCTCGGATTGGGCATATGAACATCAGTGTACAGAAGGGAAGTTTGATTTTTGCATTGTTTGAGGATAATGGAAACAGAAAGTGTATTCTTGCTAAAATTGAGCATACAGGTTTCTTTGATGAAAGGGACTACAGTGAAAGATTTGGATTCTCAAAAGATACAAAGAAAATCTGGAAAACATGCATGTTTGATTTGAATAATCTGAATGCAGATCAGTTTCAGGCAAAAATATATTCGAATACGGTTGCAAAATATTGGTGGTTCGATTTCCTAGAGTTGGTGGAATGTCAGAATGACAGGGTAAATACGTACAAAACATATGATTCTGTTGAAAAGTGTTTAAACAGAAAATTGAGGAAAACAGCGCCTTATGATAATAGAGTTATCCAAAATGCCATGTACGCATATATGAACAATGCAAATCGGGAGATGTTCGATTATGATAATATGATTGAAAAAATATTTAACGGGTTATATGCCTAATGATATGACAGGCGAGCAAAAACGAGGATTACATGAAAGACTAAATAGACTTCCAGAAGAAAAAGGATTTGACAGACAATTTCAGGCAATACCAGACGCCATAAAGAAAAAAGCAATAAGAACTTATAAAATAAATACAGGAATTACGTTAAAAATCTCAGATATAGGAAATGAAAATGATATCAGTGCATATGAAGATGCGTATGGAAAAAAATATCTTAAAATAAGGTTAAGCGATGACCGCACTTTTCAGACATTTGCACGCAATAATGAAGACAATAGAGAGGAGTAGTTTCTTATGTTGGAAAGAATCCGAAATCAAATTACAGAGCTGAGAAAGGAAGAAGAACGGAGATATACATATGAGGCAGAGTTCAGTTTCAGCAAAGAACTTCCGGTACAATATTCAGAATGGATGAATACGATTTGGGATATTTCTAATAGAGACAAAATAAAAATTTATCTAGTTTCAGAGGGGGGAGAATCCTTTGATTTAAAAGAAAATGTAGAGGAAGAGTATGCAGAATTTCTTAAAGGTCTTGAAAGTGATGAAACAGTTGAGGTTAGTCTTACAATAGACAAAAAATAGTAAATGGATATTTATCTGTATACAGCTTTGAAAAATTTGCTGAAGATATTAGTTCATTACCAATAGACAAAATTTTAACAGTATTTTCGAATTTTATGAAAAAAGCTGGTCGGAGTATAACCTTTGAATTATTTGACAGTAGAGATATGTTTTATACAAAAACAATGTTCTTTCTGACGGCAGGAAGCAGACCACTGGATTTGGACTTTGATAGAACAAACAGATTACTGGAATGCAGAGAAAATGCATATTTTTATAATCAGGACAATTATGAATTACTTCCAGATGATTTTAAAATAGAAATTGGATACGAAGGAAACCCGCTCAAAGACTTATTCCTGAAAATGGAAACAATTTTGTCTGCTTGTTTACTGGCTTCAAACTCATTCATACAGGATGGTAAACTGAAACTTCAGATAATGGGGCAGCGTTCAATGGAATATCATGATACTCTTGAAAATATACAGGGAAATAATAATCTTTATAAAATCTACAATTGGATTTATTCAGGCGGCAGTATTGTTGATAAAGTGATTATAGCTAGGAATATTATATGTCTCCATTGTAAATATGAATCTTTGTTAAATATCAGTGATGGAGTAATGGCATCCATTCAAACGAATTACAATCTTTATTTGAGAGATAATGTAACTCAATATTTGGAATTAAAAAATAAAGTTGCAGAATTTATTACGGATATTGTATCGAGAACTGGAGAATATGCAACGGAGATGTTAGATAAGTTCAAGACAAATCTTTTGGCTATTTTGGGATTCCTGTTTTCTGTAATACTTGCGAACATCGTATCTGATCAGCCTTTGGACAATATTTTTACAAAAGACATCACAATTCTTTCAGAAATTGTTTTGATAGCCTCTTTTGGTTATCTTTTTATTAGCTATCAACAGTCAAAATATGAACTACAAAAAGTATATAGTAGTTATGACAAGCTAAAAGATTCTTACCGAGAAATACTAACAGAAGATGATATAAGAGAGTGTTTTCAGAATGATGAAATAAAAACAGAAATGAAACGAACGATTGATAGATCTGTGCGAATATATCTCATAATTTGGGGTGGTATTTGCTTTCGCTTCTGATATTGGTAGAATATATGAGTAGTGAACCTTTTATATGGCCTATTTTAAAATCTTTATTCCAATAACAAAAAATAGTGTGATCATACCGG
>ENA-OQIR01000005-OQIR01000005.1-human-gut-metagenome-genome-assembly--contig:-NODE-5-length-87234-cov-6.215999_pt1 | contig 87234 bp, 105 predicted proteins | sample MGYA00242580_ERZ504745 | MGnify/ENA primary metagenome ERZ504745 (study PRJEB26092, sample SAMD00036214) | human gut metagenome | host: Homo sapiens | study: EMG produced TPA metagenomics assembly of...
AGGAGTACAAAGAGATGAAAAAATGTATTTTAGTATGGCAGGTGCCGGTAATAGAAGGAGAGCCGTATAATCCGGTGGAATATGCTGTCCATGTGAGAAAAGCAAAAAAGTTTGCGGAAGCATTGAACCGGTATTTTGCGGAAAAAAATATGGACTACAATTGCGTGCTGGACAAATCAGCTGTAGCCTTGATGAGATATTTTCTCCACAATATCAGGCAGTGCTGTTTGCACCAGAGGCTAAAACAAGACAGTGGCTCTATAAAAAAGAAGTGCAGAATAAGATCGTGAAAAAGTATTATCTGGAATACATGGAGTACAATAGTGCGCAGATAGAAAAGGTGGCTGAATTTCTGAGCGAATAAACCGGAAATAACGCATTTAAGAAATGAAACAACAAACATTTTGTGCTTTCGTTAAAAACTTGATATAAACATTTCTGTTTTTCGTTAAAAAGCAGGTATAAACATTTCTGCTTTTCGTTAAAAAATAGGCGAAAAAATTTTGCATTTTCGTGAAAAGTGGTAGAATTGAGGTGGAAATATGCTATAATACTACCAAGTAAAATGAAATGAGGAATGCTGAATGATTTTTAAAAGAAAAGTTTATGCCAAATTGATTGAGTGGAAAGCATTGGCAGCAGGAACATCGGCAGTATTGCTTGAAGGGGCTAGACGTATCGGGAAAAGTACCATTGTAGAGGAGTTTGCAAAAAAGGAATATGATGACTATATGATTCTTGATTTTGCAAGAGAAAACCAGGATGTAAAAAATAATTTTGTCGAGAACATGAATGATCTGGATACTTTTTTCAGAAACTTATTTCTTCTGAAAGGAAAAAGTTTAAAAGGGAAGAACTGCGTGATTATTTTCGATGAGGTACAGTTGTTTCCGCAGGCACGGCAGGCGATAAAATATCTTGTCGCTGATGGTCGATATGAATATATTGAGACAGGCTCGCTAATCTCAATCCGGAAAAATGTAAAGGATATACTGATTCCTTCGGAAGAGTACCGGATTAAGATGTATCCGATGGATTTTGAAGAATATTTATGGGCAATCAATGATGAGGTTACAATTCCTACGATCAGAGAAGCTTTTGAAAAAAGAAAGCCACTTGGAGATGCGATTCACCGGAGAATTATGAAAAGCTTTCGTACCTATATGGTTGTAGGTGGGATGCCGCAGGCAGTAGATGCTTATGTTTCAGGGAAAAGTTATGAACAAATTGATTTTGTTAAACGGAATATTCTGAGCCTTTACGAAGAGGATCTGGCAAAATACGATACAGAAAACAGGGAAAAAGCGTCAGTTATTTATCGAACAATACCAGAGCAGCTAGAGAATAAAAATTCACATTTCAAACTTTCTATGGTAGATAAAAATGCGCGTTATCAGAATTATATGGATGCGGTCAGCTTTATTTCTGAAGCAATGATAGGAAATGAGTGTATCAATGTGACAAAACCGGAGGTTGCACTGGAGCTGTTTGCGGACAGAAGCAATTTCAAATTATATATGGGTGATACCGGACTATTGGTTACACAGATTATGAAGAACCGGGACAGTACAGATGAAGATTTATATAAGGCTCTGATTATAGACAATCTGGGAATTAATCAGGGAATGATTGTTGAAAATATTGTAGCACAGATGCTCAGAGCAGCTGGACATGAGTTGTATTTTCATGAATATTTGTACGTGCCGGAGGGAACGACCAGAGAAAAGAAATATGAAATTGATTTTATGATTGTGAAGAAAAAGAAGATATGTCCGATTGAAGTAAAATCTTCAAACTATATGTCGCACAAATCATTTGACTATCTGCTTCAGAAATATCAGTTAAAGTGTGAGCACAGATTCATTATTTATACGAAGGATTTAAAATATCAGGACGGAATTATGTATATACCAATTTATATGACTATGTTACTGTAAGATGATTAGTCGGAATGAACTCATGTTTTTTCATTTTGTCAAGTACAAGCTTGATACCATTAAATTGAAAACAAAATTGTTTGCAGGCAGCAAAAGGGGGACTCTTTTTGCTGCCTTTTTGCGGGCTGTTTCGTATATAGCGATTCAGGATGAAATTCCAATGATTAATAGTTTCAATCTATTTAGAAGAGAAGCAGATATTTCTTTTGGGTGGAATCTGCCATAGAAATGCAGGAAAAGGATTGTGTCTGGAGGAATATATCGAGTCACTGAGGTGAAAATTATAAAAAATTAAATGAATATTAATTTTCCACTAACTTTTTATCACCTTAAGTTGTCTTATTATTATAGAGGACAAGAGAGGTGATATGAGATGATTGCTGATTTTTTATTAGTTCAGAAAATCAGAAACGGTGACAATCAAGCAGGTAATCAGTTGGTTGAAAAGTATTATTCTTCTATCTATCAATATTGTTATTTACATACTCATAATCAGGAATATGCGGAAGATATGGTACAGGAAACTTTTGAGAGATTCTTCGGAGCACTAATAAGCGGGGCAGAGATCAAGAAGACAAAGAGCTATTTGTATAGCATAGCAGGGAATATTATAAAGAATAATTACAAGAAAAAGAAGGAAATAATGACAGACCAGTTGCCGGATATAGAAGATGAGAATCCGAAAAACATAGAAATCCGGATTGATATAGAGAGGGCTCTGGAGCAGCTCCCGGAAGAAATAAAAGAGATTGTAATCCTGTTTTTCTTTCAGGAATTAAAACAAAAGGAAATTGCTGATTTATTAAATATAAAATTGTCGCTTGTAAAATATCGTGTTTCAAAGGCAAAAGAATTGCTGGCAAAACAGTTGGAGGTGGAAAAATTATGAAGCAATATCAGAGAAAAATCGAGGAGTATAAATCCTTGATACAGAAGGAATATATACGGGAAACGGCTGTTCACACAGTAAAAGAGCGGTGTTCAGACATTATGAACAGACAGGATAACAGACGAGCATCATATTTTGAATTTTTATTTGAGCAGTTCAAATTTATCAAAAAGAGATGGTGGGTTCTGCAAGGAGGAATCTTAATTCTGCTTTGGATACTGCTTGTGGACTCGGATGTGGGAGCAAATACAGAGAGAACACTGGGGCTATGTCAGTGATGTTTTCGGTAATGATCATACCGGAAATTTGGAAGAATCGGAGCTTTTCAGCAGTGGAAATTGAAAAAACAGCATTCTATTCACTGCGCCGGATCTGTGCTGCAAGGATATTGCTGTTTTCAGTGGTGGATTTACTTATGACTACCTTTTTTTCGGTGTTTCAGTTTATACATTACAGATTTCGGCATACCGACTCATCATAGATTTCTTAGTGCCGTTTAATGTTTCCTGTTGTATCTGCTTCCGGTTATTGTACAGCAGATGGAATGATATGGAGTATATTGCTGTTTTCCTAAGTATAGCATGTATACTTATCTGGACACTGATTGTATCGACAGATTCTATTTATCAGAGGATTTCGATGCCAATCTGGGGGAGCTTGTTGATCATATCGTTTGGTTATCTTATTTTTTGTGTTCACAAATCGCAATGTAACTGTGAAATAAACTGGGAGGTGAAGTCGAGTGGAACTGCAATTTAAAAATGTAACAAAAGATTATGGGAATGTACACGCAGTAGAACATGTAACACATTCTATGGGGAAAGGTGTATATGGATTATTGGGAGTAAATGGAGCGGGAAAAACCACTTTAATGCGGATGATATGTACAGCGATAACCCCAACAAGCGGAGAAATCTTGTGGAATGGAAAGAATATCTTTAGTCTGGGGGCATCTTATAGGGAAATACTCGGTTATTTGCCGCAGAGTTATGGGTTTTATCCTGATCTTTCGGTGTATGACTACATGCTGTATATTGCATCTATCAAAGGAATCAGCCCATCATGGCAAAGAAAAGGGCATTAAAACTGTTGGAGCAGGTCGGAATGGCTGAAAAGAGGAAAAGAAAGATGCGGACTTTATCAGGGGGCATGATCCGGAGGGTCGGAATTGCCCAGGCGATGTTGAATGATCCGCGGATACTTGTGTTGGATGAACCGACAGCAGGTCTTGACCCGAATGAGAGAATCAGGTTCCGTAATCTGATCAGTGAATTGTCGGAAGATCGTCTTGTACTGTTGTCTACGCATATTGTGTCAGATGTTGAATATGTGGCAAATGAGATTATATTAATGAAAGAAGGAAAATTTTTCTATACAGGGACTTCAGATGAGATCATTTTGTCTATGGATATGTTCGTGTGGAATTGCATTATTCCTAAAAGTGAGTTGAACAATTATATGAAAAAATATCTGATTGGAAATGTAAGGACAGTTTCTGATGGAGTAGAGTTGAGAGTCCTTTCAAAGATGCCACCGACCGGAAATGCAGTACAGGTGGAGGCAACATTAGAGGATGCATTTCTTCTGTATTTTGGAGAAAAGGCAGGTGATAAAGATGATGTTCAAATATGAACTGAAAAAGATTTTTTCAAAGAGGATGAATAAGGTTCTGCTTGCGGCAGTACTTGTGATGACGGTTATTTATTCAGGTATGGCAATTGGGAGTATGAGCTATACGGATGCAGACGGACAGAGCCACACAGGTATTGACGCGGGACGGCTTCTGGCTGAAGATGTCAATCAATGGAAAGGGAAACTTACAACGGAGAAAATTTCCGAAGTGATAAATGATTACAAGACATTATCGGCTAAGTATCAAGATGAGATACCTAATACAGAATATGGTAAAACAGTACAGTCATATTACGATATTTATAGTTTTGTAATTGGCGTATTGACTCCGGATTCAGAATGGAATGAAGGTGCAGTGTATCAGCTCTCAGATGAACAATTACAGGACATCTATACAATCTATCAAGATAATATGAAGAAAATGGCAGAAGAGTACGGAACCACACCTGAAAAGAGAAGTTATCTGGAAAACGTTTATAAAAAGATAGAAATACCTTTTACGTTCGAAGCAAAAGGTTCCTGGGCTACGATGACAATGTACGCACAAACTTATGTACTATTAATGGCAGTGATCATAGGTTTTTTGGTAGCCGGTATATTTTCCGGAGAGTTCCGCCCCGGAACAGAGGATGTTTTTTTTGCTACAAAGTATGGTAGATCGAAGGCAATCAAAAACAAGATTATTGCAGGAATCTTCGTGTCAACGGTTATCTATTGGATCGGAGTAGGGATATTGTCTCTTATCTCATTTGCAGTAATGGGAACGAGTGGATTTTTCACACCGTATCAGATTGATGATCCATATAGTATTTATGTTATGACATATGGAGAATATTATTTGCTGATACTTGTGGGCGGATATATCGCAACGATGTTTTGTGCTGCACTGACAATGCTGGTGACAGTTAAGATGCATACACCGAATCTGGCGGTTTGTATCCCGTTTTTCCTGCTTTGTATGATACCGTTTATCGCAAGAGTATTACCGGCATTTGATGCTTTTTTCAATTTGTTGCCGACTGTATTGACTAATATTCTTAATGTAGTGAGGTCGCCAATTCTTTTTCAGATTGGTCCGTTTGTATTTCGTCAGATTTCGTTCTTGATGTTCTTATACATCTTACTATTTATTGTACTGTTGCCTTTAATATATAGAGGTTATAGTCGATATGGGTTAAGGAAGAAATAGTATGACAAATGTCTGATATTCTTTCTTGTCAGAGATAGAATTGGAAAATGAAGAAAGATCCGTGCTGTTTGGAATTTAGATTCGTTGATTGATTTCATCTGACATGAAAGGCGCAAAAGAGATGAAAAAATGTATTTTATTGCCTGTTATACAATCAGTTTTTGAAGAAACGAGTTATTCGGATGCGTATCTGATAGCAAACTATTTATGGAATCTTATGTCTGCAATCAATACAATATGTATTAGCCAGAATTGCGTTTTGTCTGGTTTATATAAAAAGAGGAAATGCTGTTTTTGGGATAGCAGTTCATATGAGCATCAATTTGATGCATAATTTGATGTATTTGGTTAATCAATGAATGCCATATCTTAATAGCATGTTTGGCTTTTTTTATGGTTATATTCTAGCACCAACCCAAAACCCAGCCCAAAAGCCGGAAAAATCTGTGAAAAAGTAGCTGAAACTGCAGAAATCCCTAAAACAGCACCCAAAACCCAGCAAAACATCCGGAAAAGACCCGGGAAAAAGTAGCTGAAATCACTATAATCCCCAAAACAGCTCCCAACCCCAGCCTGTTTTTTATATTTACATCGTGCTATCCTTTTAACTCAGTGCGAAACGCTTGCGGCTCACAACTGTGAAGGTACTGAACAGTTACATAAAATTATAATAAATAGCATATTATTATTGACATACTAATGATGATTACTTATGATGAAAATTGCTAAAAAATGTTAAGGAAACATATAAACGTGAAAAAACAAAATCCAATAGCCCTGTTACCAATAGCAGTATTTCTCGTACTGTATCTGGGATTGGGAATACTTTTTGAATATGTAATGAAAATTCCGATGGGGTTTTATAATGTGCCCATCATAATAGCATTCCTCGTGGCAATACTGGTGGCATGTCTGCAGAATCGTAGTGTGAAATTCGACCAAAAGCTAGAGATAATGGCACAGGGACTGGCTGACAAAAATATCATAACAATGCTGCTCATTTTCCTTACCGCGGGAGCATTCGTGGGTGTAGTGGGTCGAAGCAGTGCGGAGAGCGTGGCATATTTCATGCTGTCACTGATACCGGCAAGGTTCGCAGTGATGGTGCTTTTGTTGTGGCATGCTTTGTGTCTATTGCGATGGGTACATCGGTTGGAACCATAACACTGATTGTGCCGATAGCGGCAGCAGTATCGGATGCATCGGGCTTTGGTCTGCCGCTTTGTATAGGCTCCGTAATGGGTGGCGCGATGTTCGGAGACAACCTTTCCTTTATATCAGATACGACCATTGCCGCATGTAACGGACAGGGCTGTCAGATGAAGGACAAATTCAGGGAGAATTTTTTTATTGCACTTCCGGCGGCAGTAATGACGCTGGTTGTTATAGCGATTCTGTCATTCAGGACAGATATCGCGGGCGCTGTATCGCAGGAATATCATCTGTTGCAGATAGTACCGTATATTCTCGTGCTGATCGGTGGAATTGCCGGAATAAATGTATTTGTAGTGCTTATAATAGGAATCATATCGGGAACGGTCATAATGCTCGCAACAGGAAATACAGCACCATACGATCTGCTTACCAATATGGGAAGTGGAGCGTCAGGCATGTTTGAAACCTGTATGGTTGCAGTGCTTGTGGCAGCCATGTGTGCGCTGATTCGTGAATATGGTGGCTTTGATGCCCTGCTTTCGGGTATTTACAGGACATTCAAGGGCAAAAGAGGTGGACTGCTCGGTATGGGACTTCTGGTAGGACTTATCGATATTGCCACTGCCAACAACACAGTTGCTATAGTTATGGCAAATCCGATAGCAAAGGAAATGGCTCAGAAATATGACATAACCCCACGTAAAACAGCGTCTATACTGGATACATTTTCGTGCATTTTTCAGGGGATGATACCATATGGAGCGCAGATGCTAGTGGCTATATCGCAGTACACGAGCTGGGGCATGATGTGTCAGCCTTTAATATACTGCCGTATCTGTTGTATCCGATGTTTCTGCTGGTAAGCTCGCTGGTGGCGGTTTTTGTTGTTGAAATGGGAGGAAAATTTAATTGAAGATGAAGTTTAAAGCAAAAGAATAATGAGGTTATAAATGAAAATGCCGGATAGAAATATGATATTTCATCCGGCATTTATTATGTGAAATTTAGGCTGCATTTTGAAAGTCAATTACAGTTATTTCTGGTAGCATGGATTTTAGTTTTGATATAATGGACTCGATTTTTTGCATTGTGGAGCCATTAATAAACTCTTCACCACACTGTGAACATTTTTGGCATGGAACATTTTTTATAATAATATAACAGTTTTTATATGCAGTCATATAAGTTGTGGTACTTTTGACAGTATCACCTTTGCACAGGAAGCATTTCATAATATCAATTCTCCTTTCTTGTTTTTAAATCGGACTCCCATTTGTCTGAAGACGGGTAGTATGCGGTGATAATCCAGAGCTGTTCGTGATTGGAACCGACTACAACATGTAATGGACATTTTGTATTCAGATTTCCAAGTGTTAAGCAACTGGGATATGGATAGTCATTAGGGTATTCCTCAATTATTTCACCGGTCATGATACATGATATGACATCGTCAATGAGGATACCACGTTGCTCAAGTCTTTTTGACGCATGCAGTGTTAAATAAATATTGTCGGGAGTACACAAACCTCTAAGTTCATCAATTGTAAGACACATCTGTTATTCTCCTCATATGAATTAATTATAATTATAGTAGTATTTGGAGAGATTAGCAATGCTATTCTAAAAATTCACTAATTTACCTTAATTAACTCCTTGCTTAATTGTAATCCAAGATTCCATACCAGCTATCTTGGATAAGTGTAAAAGTTAATAGTTATCAGTGTAAAAGAAAGGTATGGATTTTCTTTTACAAATGAATTGAGACTGACTGGATAGTTGGTCTCTTTTCTGTTATGCTTTGATTTCTGGCGGCTGGAAAGGAGTCACCATGTCAAAGTTTTTATCTTATGAAGATCGAATGATTATTGCTCAACGCCTTCAGGAGAATGCATCCTTTGGGGCAATTGGCAAAGAGTTAGGAAAGGACCGTACAACTATTGCAAGGAGATTAAAAAGTATTCCTATGACAAGAAAAGCGGTCGTCCTGGATATCCGTATAATCCTTGTAAATTCCGTGCTACATGCAAAGCAAAAAGGATTTGCGGAACAAGCTGTACACACCAATCTGCTTACAAATGCAGCCTGTGCTCTGAATGCACCTTACATTGTTCTGATTTTGTAGAAGATGTCTGTTCTGTCAAAAATAAGCCACCTTATGTTTGTAATGGTTGCAGTCAGCTGCCGAAATGCACGTTATTAAAACGTATTTATGATCCGGCAGATGCACATGAGCGTGCACATCATGCTGTTTCGGAAGCCAGAACCGGTATCATGTCCAACGAAGATGATATTGCAAGAATTAACGGGATCATCAGTCCTTTAGTTAAAAACGGGCAGTCGCTTCATCAAATCTATCTTGCTCATGTAGATGAACTGATGTGCAGTGAAAAGACATTGTATAACTACGTGGATGCCCAGCTCTTTGATATCAGGAACATTGATCTGCCCCGTAAAGTGAAATACCGTCCCCGTTATAAGAAGCCTGAATTTAAAGTTGACCGGGGATGCCGTATTGAACGAAGCTACGCTGACTTTCAAAAATATCTGGGAGCAAAATGTCTTCTTACCATACACTTTGTAGAAAGCAGTCTCATGCTGGCTTTTTTGCGGGACGCAAATACATCAGCCTCTGTAATAGAGATCATAAACTTATTGGATGAAGTCCTTGGGTCAAAAACATTTAATAGCTTGTTTCCGGTTATTCTGACAGATAACGGAAGTGAGTTTTCAAATCCAAAGGAAATCGAAAAACGTAGCACCATTCCATGCAATAGAACAAAGATATTTTATTGCGATCCAAGTGCTCCTTATCAAAAAGGAGCCTGTGAAGTCAACCATGAATTGATACGTCGTATCCTGCCAAAAGGAAGCAGTTTCGATGAGCTGACACAACAGGATATTACTCTGATGATGAACCATATCAATTCTTATAAAAGAAAAAAGCTGAACAACCGTAGCCCATACGAAACATTCAGCTTTTACTATGGAGAAGATGTGCTTAAGAGACTGGGATGCTCACCGGTTGCCGCCGAGAACATCATCTTAAAGCCTAAACTTCTCAAAAAGTAACAAATAAATTTGCTGAGTGCCGCCAGAGCCAGAATAGAACAACTCTATCCAATCAAAAACAGGGATGGATTCTCCGAATACAAAAATTTCGAGAGAGAATTGATCTCTGGTTGTTGTACGCAAATTTATTGCTGAACGTATTATATCATATCGAAATAGAAATGAAAATTCGGGAATCTTGCTTACAAACCGGGAATTTCATTTACAAACCGGGAATCTCGCTTACAAAACAGGATTTTCATTTACAAAGAGGGAGTCTTGGGTTACAAAGGGGATTCTCGGGTTACTATTTACCTTAATTAACTCCTTGACAATCATTTATGACAAGAATATAATACATTATGACAAACAAAGTTGTCAAACAGACAAAAATAATTGTCACACGGAGGCGCTATATGACACTGAAGAATCGTTTAAAGGAACGCAGGGCCGCGTTGAATGTCAATCAACAGGAGATGGGCAGGCTGTGTGGTGTGTCGAGACAGACAATCAGCCTTATAGAAAGAGGCGACTATTCACCATCAGTTACCCTGGCACTGACGATAGCAAAGGTGTGCGGTGTTACAGTTGAAGATGTATTTTATTTGCAGGAGGAAGATGAAGATGAAGATGGAGAGAAATGAGATTAAAGAAGCAAACCGCAAGCTATGCCGGGATTTCTGCTTCTTGCACTCGTGGGAGCAATTGTGGGTGGTATTGTCGGATTTTATTCCGCAGAATATGATGTTGAACAGTTGGCAGGCAGTATGAAAAGCGCGGGAGCATTTTTCAGTAAATATGTTTCGAGTTGGATATTGCTTGCTATAGCCGTCATCACACCGATAGTGGTCATACCTGTTTATCAAAAGACAAAAAGGCTGCTTTTGGCATGGGATGGAGAGGATGAATCTATATGCGACATCGCAGAGAAGAAGCTTAATACGGTACTCATGATAATCAGCATTGCAATGATATGTGCATTTTTCCTTATCAGCGCAACATATTCAGGTGGATTTGCAATGATTGAAAAACATTTGAATATGTATGTGCTTGCAATTGTGACATTTCTGATAATACTGGCTGAGGGGATAATCATCCAGCAAAAGGCAGTTGATATTACCAAAATAATGTATCCGGAGAAAACTGCTTCGGTATATGATCTGAAATTTCAAAAGAAATGGGTAGACAGCTGCGATGAAGCAGAAAAAATAATGATAGGCAGATGTGCCTTTGAGGCATTCAAGGTGACCAATTCAGTATGTGGCGCACTATCCATTATTCTGGCAATAAGTGCTTTGATGTTTGATATAGGATTTTTACCATCATTTGTCGTCTGTCTGATATGGCTTGTCAACCAGTGTGTATATTGCAGGGCTGCGGCAAAGTGCTCTAAAGTACTTTAAGGTGACCTGATGCAGTAGGGAGGTAAGCTATGGATAACACATGGTTCATTTATTATTTGCTTTTGATGCTTATAATATTGTATTTTCCGTGGAAAAGACGGAAACGATATGCAGCAAAAAGAATTATGAAAAAAGGCAAAATTAACAATAGTCAAAGGAGTGCAGGAAAAATCATGAGAGAATTAGCAGAGCGTTTTATAGGAAAAGATGTCTATATCAATTTGTTGGATGGAAGAGCTGATGGAGTAATAAAAGAAGTTACAGATAATGGAATTGTGTTGGAAAATAAAAATGGAGTGCAGGTTGTGAATCTCGATTATGTTATAAAGCTGCGTGAATATCCATATAATAAAAAGGGAAAACGTAGCACGATTATAGATATGTAGGAGCAAGCGCCCATCAGCGAAGCTGATTCTAATGAGATTGCGGCTTACAACTGTGAAGGTACTGAACAGTTACGACAAAACATGAAAAGGTGGCTGAATTTCCGGAAAAACAGTCCAAGGCAAATAGTCACAATATAAATACGATTAAACAGGTGGGAATAGGGGTGTTTTTGAAAAAAAGCATAAAAAATGCTGCATACGTGTTATACTACCATATAGAGATATCGTATGAAATATGAACGATAAACACATAAATAAACACAGGATAGGAGAAGTAATCGCAATCACAAATATATTTTGTGAAATACAACAATTGCTTTCTCATAGGAAAAGGAGATAGAAATGCCGGAAAACAGTAGCTGTAGCAGCGCGGGAAGCTGCACAAAATCAAGCTGCGAGGGCTGTCCATCACATAATGGCGGACCACAGAGCTTCCTCGTAGAGCAGAATAAATTTTCAAACATCAAGCATGTAATAGGAGTTGTCAGCGGAAAGGGCGGAGTAGGAAAATCATTCGTCACATCCTCACTGGCAGTAAACATGGCAAAGAAGGGCTACAAGGTAGGTATCCTTGATGCCGATATCACAGGACCGTCAATACCAAAGATGTTTGGCGCACATGACCAGATACTCGGAGACGAAAATGGTCTGATGCATCCGTATGAGACAAAAGAGGGCATCAAGCTCATCTCAGTAAACCTGCTCATGGACAACGAGGAGGATCCGGTTATCTGGAGAGGTCCAGTCATTGCCGGAGTAGTAAAACAGTTCTGGAACGAGACAGCATGGGGCGATATAGACTATCTATTCGTTGATATGCCACCGGGAACAGGAGATGTACCTCTCACCGTATTCCAGTCCCTCCCGGTAGATGGAATCGTAATCGTCACATCACCACAGGAGCTTGTCAATATGATTGTCAAAAAGGCCTACAACATGGCAGAGGCAATGCATATCACAGTGCTTGGTGTGGTAGAAAACTTCAGCTATCTCAAATGCCCTGACTGCGGCAAGGAGATAAAGCTTTTCGGAGAGAGCCATATAGACGAGATTGCCAAAGAGCTTCAGTACCGGTACTTGGCAAGCTGCCACTCGATACATCATATGCAGCTATCGCCGATAAGGGTGATTTCTATAGCATAGAAAACGACCACCTCGCAAAAGCAACCGAAGTACTTGAGCACATTTAAATATTTTGTAACTGTTCAGTATCTATATAGTTACAATATTTCTTTATGAAGCAGGCATATATATCCGCCGGGTGCGGTATATATGCCTGTATTTTATATGTAATTATATCCATAACGTAAAAGGCGAATGCCACGGATTCAGGTGCCGCAGACAACACACCCGGAATCGCATAGCGTAGCTCACAGCTGTGTGGTCTGCGGCACCTGAATCCGTGGCATTCGCCCCGCACTATTAAATATTAAACTTTCTTTAAATATGCGATTTCCCTATTTACATTTCGTTTCATTGGCTTCATAATCATATTACCCACGGATTAAACAATAGTTTTCATACTCAAAATTTACGGAAACAACCAAAAAAGGTAAAAAGAGTTAATTTTATTATCAATATTTACCCAAAAATAATAATTTTAACGTCAATTTTTATAAAAAAATGCCCTTGTTTTTGTGCATATTTTTGTCTATATTATCATGTAGTAAAGAGAAGGTAAAAGAAAGGCAAATAGGAGGAAAATATGAAGAAAATATTTGATGTATTGAATGTCATTAAACAAAAGCTCTTTGTAAAGAAAGACAAGATTCATTCAGAAAAATATTATCGCAGAATTGATTTTTTAAATAAATATTCGCTTTTATTCCATGCAATCATAGCTATGGCTATCGTATTTATAGTGGAGATTATTTCGCGCAGGAGCTTTATCTCTGCATGTAAGTTCGTAGATGCACATACACTTGCGTTCATGTACAACTCATTTTTAGTGTTTGTATCATTTTCACTTGTGTATCTGTTCAGGCGCAGAGCTTTTGCAAGGGTAATAATTACAGGCTTTTGGACTATCCTCGGAATCATCAACGGCTGTGTGCTTTCAAACCGTGTCACACCGTTTGGTTATACTGATTTAAAGTGTATTCCGGAGCTTTTAGCCATGAACAATACCAGCTATTTCACAGCACAGCAGGCTACAATAGTTGTATTTGGACTTGGTACATTTGCACTGTTTCTTGTGGCACTTTTTATCAAGGGACCTAAATATACAGGAAAAATCCGTTATGCAGGCGTTTCAGTGGCATTTTTAGCACTGCTTTTCGTGGCAATCCCTGTCACAACCAATGTGGCACAGAATACCAATGTGGTTGCCAGCTACTATTCAAACATCGCCCAGGGCTATGATGATTATGGCTTTGTATACTCATTCTCATCTACTGTAGTGGACCGAGGAATGAAAAAGCCGGAGGACTACAATAAGCAGAATGTGGAAGATGTAGAGCAGAAGGTCAATTCTCAGAAGCAGATCACCACAGTGGACGGAAAGAGTGGTCCAAACATCATCTGTGTGCTTTTAGAGTCATTCTGTGACCCGGACGAGATTAATTTCCTTCAGGTGAATGAGGATCCTATTCCTACATTCCATGAGCTTGAGAAAAACTATTCAAGCGGATATCTGAATGTACCTGTAGTCGGAGCAGGAACTGCTAACACAGAGTTTGAGATGCTTACAGGGCTTAGCATGCAGTATTTCGGTACAGGAGAGTATCCATACAAGACTATCTTAAAGCAGACAGATTGCGAGAGCATTGCCTCTGATTTATCTAAGATTGGATATGCAACACATGTAGTGCACAACAACGGTGGTAATTTCTACAGCCGTACCAATGCATTTTCTAAGATGGGCTTTGATACCTTTACAAGTAAGGAGCTCATGAATATCACAGAGTACACTCCAAACGGAAGCTGGCCTACAGATGATATTCTCGTCAGCGAGGCTATGAAGACCTTTGATGCTACACCGGATCAGTCTGATTTTACTTATATCATCACAGTTGGCACTCACGGTGACTATCCAAAGGAGCCTGTTATTGAAAATCCTACATACACCGTATCAGGTGTTGAGGACGAGGGCATGAAAAATGCTTGGACATATTATGTAAACCAGCTCAACGAGGCTGACCGCTTCATCAAGGAGCTCACAGATGAGCTTTCTAAGAGAGATGAGGACACCATCGTTGTTATGTTTGGCGATCACCTCCCTACAATGGGACTTCAGGATTCTGATATGAAGTCAGGTGATATCTACAAGACAAAGTACATCACATGGAACAACATGGGACTGCCAAAGGAGGATGCTGACCTTTATGCTTACCAGCTTCTTGCCCAGACTACAGACACTGTAGGTATCCATGAGGGAACTATCATGAACTATCATCAGACTCAGATGAACAGTACAGATGAGGCATCATATCAGGATGGACTTGACCTGTTACAGTACGATATCCTTTATGGAAAGCGCTACTGCTACAACGGCACAGATTTATATCCGGCTTCAGATCTTGTCATGGGAATTGACAAGGTGGACATCACAAATGTGTCTGATTCATCGACCGGTGATACAGTATATATTTACGGTCACAACTTTACCAACTGGAGTAAGGTTATATCAACGACTCCAAGGTGGCTTCGACTTATCTCTCAGCAGGTGTGCTTGCTATCAGGAAGGAAGACATCAGTGATGGTGATGAGATAACTGTGTGCCAGGTTGGATCTAGTGATACCATTTTCAGAAAGTCTGAGAATGCGTATACATATGTGGATCCTGCAGTGGAGCACGACAGTGAGTCGGAGACAGATGAACCGACAGAGAACCAGTAGATTTTAATGAATTTTTTCTTGGGTGGACGGGGCGCAGGTCCCGGGTCCCAGTGTGGAGTGGCGACATGTACTCTCGCGTTCGCTACGCTTCGCAGCCAAGATTCTATACGAAATTATGCTTTTAGGGTTTCTATGCTTGACGAAACCGGATTATATGCGCCGTCCATGGCGCATATAATCCTTGCCCCGCCATCCTTGGCGGGGCATTTCTGCGTTTCATGGGCATAATTTCTACAGTATCTAGGCAGCTTCGCTATGCGCTCACGCGAGAGCACACGCCGCCACTCCACACCGAGACCCGGGACCTGCGCCCCTTACGTTGTGGCAAAATGGTCGCGTGTGTGCACCGGTTTTCGTCCGGTGCTTACGCTTCGTGCTTGTAAAATGTAGGTATGGTGTGTCTTAAGATATAATTAATGGGTTGAAAATTGTGTATATTGATGTTACAATTTCTACGGTTAAGAGTTTGGTAGGATTTACGGACGTGACAGATATCTGCAGGCCGGTGATGTATACCGAATTTAATACTTTAATTGTAGAAATTAAGAATCTAAGTATGGAGGTGAATTTCATGGACAGTAGTGATGGTCTTGGGCGAAGTAAGAACGACATCGGTGCTGATATACAAGTGAGTATTGTATTGGCAGGCATAGTGGATTCTGTTCGTGGAAGGATTCATCACCGGACAGTTTTTAGAGGTACAGTGTAGGCATATTAAGGAATATAGGCTTACGCCGTGCTGTGTTTTGCTGTGCACAAATGCATACTTGTTTATATATCAGGGCACCGTTAGGTGCTTTTTTCGTGCGCAAATTTATGGAGTGCACGGGTTTCGTCCTTTCTATCATGGAATGATTTTTATGTTCCAAAATCCCAGGATTTTGGAGAACCACATATGTTTATTTTATGTGGAAAATGCTATCGGAAATGAGAAAGGAGAGAAATGGAGATGAATACAAAGAAATACGAAGAGCTTCTTGTTCTATTGAGAAGCCACAAAACGGATAAGGAAATTCTGGAGGTTTTGTCAGATTATCATGAGAATGATATTGCTGATATGCTTGCAGGAATGAACGAGAAGGAGCGTAAACGTCTTTACAGGCTCCTTGGAACACAGCGGACGGCGGAGATTTTTGCATATCTTGATGAGCCGCAGGCCTATTTTGATGAGCTGTCTGTGGAGCAGGCGGCAAGGTAGTATCGCTGATGGATTCGGATGATGCTGTCGATTTGCTTGAAAATCTGGAGGATGAGGACAAGAAGGAGATTGTAGAGCATCTGGATGAGGAAGCGGAAAAGGATGTCATGATGCTTCTGTCATATGACGATGATGAAATAGGCAGCTATATGACAACCAACTACATCTGTATTCCGGGTGGTCTGACAGTGAAGCAGGCTATGAGCCAGCTCGTGAGGCAGGCGGGCGAAAACGACAATATCATGACTATATATGTGGTTGATTCAGATGAATGCTTTGCGGGAGCTATCGATTTAAAGGATTTAATCACAGCCAGGGAGGGCATGAATCTGGAAAGCATTATAGCCCATTCATATCCATATGTGCTTGACCATGAGAAAATCGATGATTGTATCGACACAATCAAGGACTACGCTGAGGATTCAATTCCGGTGCTCTCAAAGGATAAGCATATCCTCGGTGTCATCACATCTGATGATATTGTAGAGATGGTAGACAATGAGATGGGTGAGGACTATGCAAAGCTCGCCGGACTGACCGCAGAGGAGGATCTGAAGGAAACCACGCTGCAGAGCATGAAAAAGAGAATGCCGTGGCTTATCATCCTGCTTTTTTTGGGAATGATAGTGTCTTCCGTAGTCGGAATATTTGAGAATGTGGTAGCGGCTTTGCCGATAGTCATCTGCTTCCAGTCGCTGGTACTTGACATGGCAGGAAACGTAGGAACACAGTCACTGGCTGTCACAATCAGAGTGCTCATGGATGAGAATCTAAGCGGTAAGCAGAAGCTTTTTCTCGTAGTAAAAGAGGTAAGAATAGGCCTTGTAAATGGTGGCTTGCTTGGAATAATGGCACTTGTATTTCTGGGAATATATGTGCATCTGTTCAAGGGCTACACATGGCTTGGAGCATTTGCGGTATCAGGCTGTGTAGGAGTTTCACTGCTTGTGGCAATGGCAATTTCAAGCCTTGTGGGCACAGTGATTCCGATGTTTTTTCACAAGATAAAGATTGACCCGGCGGTTGCGTCAGGCCCGCTTATCACTACAGTGAATGATCTGATGGCAGTTGTGACCTATTATGGACTGGCATTTCTTTTCCTGATTGAGTTGTAATATTGGTCGTAGTACATAAACATTTAGAATACAGAAAATAAAAGGATAATTTGTAATTTGTGTTTTAGATGTAAATCCGCTATACTATTGATGTAATATTGCGGATTTGTTTCTATAGAAAGAGGGTAAAATATGCCTGAGATATCATTATTTTATGGGATTAGAGTCACTATGTATTATAATGACCATATGCCACCACATTTTCATGCTGAATATAATGGACATAAAGCATTAGTAGATATTAATAATATACAAGTAATAAGAGGCTATTTGCCGAATAAACAATTACGATTGATATTGGCCTGGTGTACGATTCATCAGGATGAATTAATGCAGAATTGGGAATTGGCCAAGGACATGAAACCATTGAACAAAATTAATCCACTTATATAATGAGAGGTGAAATATATGAATGAATATTTTCCTACAGTTGTACAGGTAATACCTTTAGATAATTATCATGTACAGGTTTTCTTTGATGATGGTAAAATAGTTGATTATGATACAACACAGGATCTTAAATCTTCAATTTTTGAGCCTTTGAGAGATATTGAAAATTTTAAAAATGCATGTACGGTAATGAATGGAACGCTTGCATGGGATATTTCCGGAAAAATGGATGAAAGTGATTGTATAGATATTGATCCATTTACATTGTATGAATTGAAGGCTATTAATAGCCTGATTGCGTAAGATTAGAACCATTTTCACGTATCACAGCCTTACAATCCTTTTTAAAGCATGCAATGAGTTTTTATTGGCTTTATTTGGTAACTAGTGTATACTATTTGCATATAACAGCTTCGTTAAGCAGATATAAATACACATAAAAGAAAGGTATAATCATGGACATCGTATTAGGAAATTACAAAGGATTAAAGGCAAACATCCCTTATATTGCATATACAGAGGAGGATGTTAATTCACAGATAGCGACACTTCTTTCAGGAAATCCTGTCAGAGAGCAGAAAACAGGCCCGTTAGCGATGGGTGACACGGCAGTAATAGACTACGAGGGCTTTAAGGACGGAGTTGCGTTTGAGGGCGGAAAGGCTGAGAAATATCCTCTGGGAATCGGTTCAGGCTCTTTTATTCCGGGCTTTGAGGAGCAGCTTGTAGGCATGGAAATCGGTGAGGACAGAGACATCAATCTCTCATTCCCTGAGCAGTATCATGCGCCGGAGCTTGCAGGCAAAGCGGTTGTTTTCAAGGTTAAGCTGCACGAGATTTACAATGAGAAGGAAGCAGAGCTGAACGATGAGTTTGCAGCATCTCTCAATTTCCCTGAGGTACAGTCAGTGGAGGATTTAAAGAAATATATCAACGAGTATCTTGAGTACCAGGTAGAGGCAAGAAAGGCTGATGCGGCAAGAGAAAAGCTCTATGACCAGATTCTTGAGAGCAGCTCATGCCTTGTTTCGCCACAGGCAGTAGAGACAGCGGTAAATATGCAGCTTCAGCAGATGGCAGCATCATTTGCACAGCAGGGTGTGGCTATGGAGCAGTATCTTCAGATGACAGGCAAGACTATGGATAGCTTAAAGGACGAGCTCAAGCCGGTTGCACAGAAGCAGGTAAAGCTTGAGGCTGTTCTCGATGAAATCATCAGAGTGGAAAATATCACTGTATCTGACGAGGAGATGGATGAGCAGTATGAGCTTATTTCACAGAAGTATGGTCAGCCTGTTGACGTTGTAAAGCAGGTGCTTCCAAAGGCACAGCTCAAGCCGGATTTACTTCGTATGAAGGCATCACAGCTCATCATCGATGCGGCTGAGATTATCATGGAAGAAAGCGGAAAATAATGTATAGAATATTTTTGGTTGAGGATGACGAGACCATAGCAAAGCTTGTCAGAAGACATTTGGAAAAATGGGATTATGATGTGCATGTGGTGCAGAAATTTGATGCTGTAATGTCAGAATTTGCATCATTTGATCCGCATCTTGTGCTTATGGATATCGGTCTGCCGTTTTACAATGGGTATCACTGGTGTACGGAAATCAGAAGGGTATCAAAGGTTCCTGTGGTTTTCCTGTCATCCGCAGCTGATAATATGAATATAGTGATGGCAGTCAGTATGGGGGCAGACGACTTTATAGCGAAGCCGTTTGACCTCGATGTGCTGACCGTAAAGATACAGGCTATCATCAGGCGCTGCTATGATTTTGGCGCAAACAACAGTGTTTTGGAGCATAATGGCGCCATGCTCAATATATCTGATGCCACCATAACCTATGACGACAAAAGGCTCGAGCTTACGAAGAATGAGCTCAAAATATTGCAGACACTTTTTGACAACAAAGAAAGGATTGTATCACGCAGCCTTCTAATGGAAAAGCTGTGGGAGAGTGATGCGTATGTGGACGAGAATACACTTTCGGTGAATGTCAACAGGCTGCGTAAAAAGCTGGATTCTATAGGGCTTGAGAGCTTTATTGTCACAAAAAAGGGACTTGGGTACAGGCTGGGGTGAGAGGTCATGGCAAAAATACAAAACAAACCGCATCTGACAAATTTTATAAAACAAAACTATATATGGATTCTGATGATAGTCACAATGTCATGTATCCATTTGCTTTACATGTACCTGATTGGTGCGCGCAAACAGGATCTGGTGTATGCGGCAGTGCTTGATGCAATACTTCTTCTGATAACAGTTTTGGTTGGATTTTTCAGATATAGCAGCAAGGTAAAAGCTCTAAGCAATGCTTTAAATCGTCCGGTTGAGGAACAGGCACAGCTTCCGGAAGCAACAGATGATGTGGAGATACTTTATCATCGGCTGCTGGAAAATCAAAGTATTGCAAGAAGTGAGTCAGAAAGCAGTGCTGCAATCAGACAATCACAGATGAGAGATTATTACTCTATGTGGGTGCACCAGATAAAGACCCCGATATCGGCTATGAAACTACTGCTTGAGGCAGAGCGGGAGGAGCTTGGGCAGCTTATATGTGATGATGAACAGAGTCAGTGCCATATAGGCAATATGACCGGTGGGAATATCGGTGCTGCCGGATTAAATGCTGCTTTGAAACAGCAGGCTGTACTCACAGAGCTGTCAGATAACATGGACTCGTTTGAGGACGAATTGTTCCGCATAGAGGAATATGTCAGTATGGCTTTGCAGTATCAGCGTGTGAGCAGCACCGAAAATGATTTTGTGCTTGAAAAAGTCAGTGTGGATGGTGTCATACGTGATACGATTAAAAAATATGCAAAAATTATGATACGAAGGCATATTGGGATAAATTATTCAGGAACCGGGCAGGAGGTATATACTGACGGAAAATGGCTTGCATTTATGCTGGAACAGATACTTTCAAATGCCATAAAATATACACCGCATGGGGTTGTTACAATAGAAACTGCAGAGGAAAAAGACCGGTTTTTTATTACAATAAAGGATACCGGAATAGGAATCAAAGCCGAGGATCTGCACGTGTTTTTGAAAAGGGCTACACAGGCTACAATGGTCATGCCGATAAGAAGGCTACGGGAATTGGGCTTTATCTGTGCAGGCAGATGGCAGACAAGCTGGGGCATACAATCCGCATGGAGTCAGAGATTGGAAAAGGAACTAAGGTGTGGATAGGGTTTGATCTGGATTATGCGGATGTGAGAGATTAGGATAAATCGGTGTAATAAGTTTGACTGGAAATTGTATCCAAAATCAGATATAATAATATATTATGAGAAATAAAAGAGTATGTGATTATATAGCGGAAGCTATTCAGAATGAAATTTTATCAGGACGTATGTCATCAGGAGTGCCATTGCGACAGGAAGAGCTTGCGGATAGTCTCGGTTATTCGAGAATACCAATCAGGGAGGCATTGCAGATACTTGAGTCGCAGGGATTGGCAAAGAGACTGGCAACAAGGCATGTGGTGGTGGCTGATTTTTCGGACGAGGTGATAACGGAAATCTATGAGCTGCTTTCAGATGTGGAGATAAAACTGTTAAAGGGCATGCTGCAGCCTGGTATATGTTTGTGGGATAAAGCGGTCAGTGATAACAGTGAGCAGCCCAATTGCGTACATGAGCCATCTGCTATAAATGAAAAATTGTCTGCAGAGCTGCAGTTTCATGAGACAATTATATCCAATAGTCATAACGAGTATTTTACACATATTCTTGAAAATGGTCTTTGGTGCTATATCAGGTTTGCGGTTGAAGAGACGGCAGCAGGCAGGGAAAATGCGCGAAGACTTGAGCTGTTATCGAAAATAGCAGAGGCATATTCGGATAAGGATATAAATATTGTCAGAGAACTTTTGGGAGAATATTTTGGAAGTCTTTGTGAGGCTGTTATAGCAGAGAGGGAAGAAAGCAGCAGGTAATTGGTGACTTATTTTATACTGAATAATGACAGATGATTCGGAAGCATATAAAATTAAAAGATAACAAGAGGAAAAAGTAATTATGATAGGACTTAAACCGATAAAGATTCCGTCAGCGAAGGAGCGTGTAGCATCGGAGCTGCGCAAGGCAATTTTGTCAAAACAGCTAAAAGAGGGAGAAAATCTTACACTGGAAAGTGTAGCGCAGCAGCTTAATGTATCTATAACTCCCGTGCGTGAGGCTTTTCAGATATTAGCGCATGACGGACTTATCAAGCTAAGACCGAATAAGGGAGCAATAGTACTTGGAATTACAGAGACGTACATAAGGGAGCACTATCAGATTAGAGGCATACTCGAGGGCGCATGTGCAGGTTTTGCTGCTTCACCTGATATCGATATCAGCAAGATAGAGCAGTCATACCTGGATGCAAGGGAGATGACCGCTTCCGGAGATTATAGCAGATATGCGGATTTAAACCGTGAGTTTCATAGTGAAATCTGGGCAGCATCCGGCAACAAAAAGATGCAAAATATGATCGCAGAACTGTGGAACGGACTTTCAATGGGCAGCATGGTCACAGAGGAGGAATATGCGGGCATTTCTATAAAGGAGCATGAGGCTATATACGAAGCAATCAAGGCTCATGATGTGCAGCTTGCACAGCGGAGGATGTATGAGCATATCATGCGTAGTCGTGATGATATGCTGACATATTATGTGTAGATGTAAGTTATTAATTTAACACATTACTTGTAATAGATGCACAAATTGAATAGGTGGAATATATATAAATTGCCGAAATTGTCAAAAAGGTATTGACGATTTCGGTTTTTTGTTATATCTTAAACTCAGAAATTGGATACAATATCAAATATCAAATATTAAACGGAGGAGGAAAATGATATGAGTCCAGCAACAATAACACTTTTATTCTTATTGTTTGCCGTTGTGATGTTCGTGTGGGAAAAGATTCCGCTTGGGGTTACATCCATGATAGTATGTGTCGGTCTTGTTATCACAGGAGTACTGGATTGGAAAACAGCTTTTTCAGGATTTACTGACAGCAATGTAATTCTTTTCGTAGCGATGTTTATCGTCGGAGGAGCATTGTTTGAAACCGGTATGGCAAACAAAATTGGAGGAGTGGTCACACACTTCGCCAAAACAGAGAGGCAGCTTATCATAGCAATCATGGTGATTGTGGGACTGATGAGCGGAGTACTTTCAAACACAGGAACTGCAGCAGTTCTCATTCCGGTAGTTATCGGAATTGCAGCAAAATCAGGATACTCGAGATCGAGACTTCTTATGCCACTTGTTTTTGCAGCAGCCATGGGTGGAAATTTATCTCTCATGGTGCACCGGGAAATCTCATAGCACAATCAGCTATGGGAGAGATTGGACTTAGCTTTGGATTTTTCGAGTATGCAAAGGTAGGACTTCCGATACTTATAGCAGGTATTCTGTACTTTGCATTTATAGGATACAAATTCCTGCCTGAAAAGCAGGGCAGTACGGAAAGCTCATATGATGAGCAGAAGGATTTTTCAAATGTGCCTAAATGGAAACAGATGATGTCATTGATTATCTTAATCCTTACACTTTTGGGAATGATTTTCGAGGACAAGATTGGCATCAAGCTTTGTGTCATCGGCTGTGTCGGAGCACTTGCCCTTATCATTACAGGCGTTATTAGTGAGAAAAACGCACTTAAATCAATAGATTTGAAAACCATTTTCTTATTTGGTGGAACTCTTTCACTTGCAGCGGCGCTTCAGGAGACCGGGGCAGGCGAAGAAATCGCAACAGCGGTTATCGGTATACTTGGCAAAATCCATCACCATATGTTCTCACATTCGTAGTGTTCATGCTTTGCTGTGTACTTACGAACTTTATGTCAAATACCGCCACAACAGCACTTTTGGTTCCAATCTGCGTATCAATTGCCACAGAGATTGGAGCTGACCCGAGTGCAGTACTTATGGCATGTGTTATCGGTGGTTCATGTGCATACGCCACACCTATCGGTATGCCTGCCAACACAATGGTCATTACAGCCGGAGGATACACCTTCAAGGATTATGCAAAGGCTGGTATTCCGCTTATAGTAGTGGCGACCATTGTAAGTATGGTCTTACTGCCGATTTTCTATCCGTTCTTCCCATAAGAACGGATGGGAGTGGGTAAACAATAAATTAATATTTAATTATTTATAAGATTTATATTAGGAGGAAAAACTATGTCAAACGAGAAACAGGTAGAACAGCTTACCACCTATATGGCAAATTTTATCGCTCATATAGCAAAAAAATTACCGGATGATGTCATTGCAAAACTGACAGAACTCCGTGACAAAGAGGACAGTCCTCTTTCAAAAACAATCTATGATACAATGTTTAGAAATCAGGAGCTTGCGGTAAAACTTAACCGCCCAAGCTGCCAGGATACAGGAGTACTTCAGTTCTGGGTTAAATGTGGAACAAAATTCCCACTTATTGATGAGCTTGAGGGACTTTTAAAAGAGGCAGTTGTAAAAGCTACATTTGAGGCTCCTCTTCGTCACAACAGTGTTGAGACTTTCGATGAGTACAACACAGGCAAGAACGTTGGAAAAGGAACACCTACAGTATTCTGGGATATCGTGCCAAACAGTGACAAATGTGAGATCTACACATACATGGCAGGAGGTGGATGTACACTTCCGGGAAAAGCTATGGTACTTATGCCTGGAGAGGGCTATGAAGGAGTTACAAAATTCGTAATGGATGTTATGACTACTTATGGTTTAAATGCATGCCCACCTCTCCTGGTAGGTGTAGGTGTAGCAACATCTGTTGAGACAGCAGCACTTTTATCAAAGAAAGCACTCATGCGTCCAATCGGATCTCACAATGAGAACGAGAGAGCCGCAAAGATGGAAAAACTTCTCGAGGATGGTATCAATGCTATCGGCCTTGGACCTCAGGGAATGGGCGGAAAATACTCAGTAATGGGTGTAAATATCGAGAACACAGCCCGTCATCCATCTACAATCGGTGTAGCCGTAAACGTAGGCTGCTGGAGCCACAGACGCGGACACATTGTTTTTGATAAGGACCTTAACTATACAATCACAACACATTCGGGGGTGGAATTATAATGGTAGAGAGAATTAATGGAAAAACAATTTTAACAACACCAATCTCAGCAGAGGATCTTAAAGGAATAAAAATCGGAGATATTGTATACTTAAATGGAAGCATGACAACATGCCGTGACGTAGCACACCGACGTCTCGTTGAGGAGGGAAGAGAGCTTCCGGTAGACGTAAGAAACAATGCTATTTTCCATGCAGGACCGATCATCCGTCCACTCGAGAATGACAAATTTGAGATGGTATCTGTTGGACCGACAACAAGTATGCGTATGGAGAAATTCGAGTACGAGTTCGTAAAAGAGACCGGCGTACGTGTTATCATCGGAAAAGGTGGTATGAAAGAGAATACAGAGCGTGCATGTAAAGAGTTCGGTGCCATTCACTGCGTATTCCCGGCAGGAAATGCAGTAGTAGCCGCAACAGAGGTTGAGGAAATCGTCCGCGCAGAGTGGAGAGATCTCGGAATGCCTGAGACACTCTGGAACTGCCGTGTGAAAGAGTTTGGCCCACTTATCGTATCTATAGATACAGAGGGTAACAACTGGTTCGAGCAGCAGAAAGTTGAGTTCAACAAGAAAAAAGATGCAGCAACAGAGGAAATCTGCAAGCAGGTAGGATTCATCAAATAGTTGCCGGAGCCTGGTATCAAATTTATTTAGAACCCAATTGCCATGAAAGTATTCTGGCAAAATATATACCCGCAGAATGCGGGAGAAAACATAAAAAAATATAATTTTCGCGCAAAGGCTCTCACATAATTTGACTATTATGTGGGAGCTTTTAGATATATGAAATTAGAATAGTATGATAATCATTTCCATAGGATATTAAAATAAATTACTGCAATAAAAAAGATTATTGCCGGTAACTAAAAAAGAGAGGAATAAATGATAATGAAGCAATTCCTGAGAAAAACAATGAAAAATGTAGCAGCCTACGTGGAACTTTTTCTGTCGGCAGTACTGGTGTTTGTGATAGTGGTGCTTATTATAAAGCTTATAGGGCAGTGTTTTTTGATATATGGCATGATAAAATTAAACTGGAGTATTACATGGAATATATCATGTCGCTTGCAATCGGCGTGGAGTTTGTGAAAATGCTCTGTACTCATAAGCCGGGTACAATCATAGAGGTGCTTTTGTTTGCAACAGCCAGGCAGATGATCGTGGAGCATCTCAATGTATATGAGACACTTGTCGGAATAGGTGCGATAGCGGCGCTTTTTGCCATCAGAAAATTCCTTTTCTGCAGCTTTGATGAGGCAGACCACATGATATGCCGTGGCAGCCAGACGGTAGCGAGGGCGAATTTTATTTCCGGAACAAATATACCGGAGGAAAAGACAAAGCTGCTTAGAGATGTGATAAGCGAAAAATTGCAGGATGAGGGTAAAAATGTGTCAATCGGAGCCTGTGTGTATTACCAGGATTGTGCGCTCAGAGTTGATAATGTGAAGCAGGGCGTTGTCACAAGAGTCGAGGTAATAAAGAATCTGTAGATAAAAGGAGGATCAGCACATCTGTGCCAATCCTCTTTTTGCTACTCCAGATTAAGTTTCTTTGTCATTTCTTACAAAAATGTAAGATACGAGGTCGAAATGTAAGCTGATTCGATAGCATACATTCCGGCATTTTGTTATTATAATTACATGAAGCATCAACAATGTAAGTTGTGAAGCCGATTATGACGTCATATTTAAAATAAATGTAACAAAAATAGAAGTTTAAATAACATTTTGAAATCATCGTAAAGGAGCATTGAAATGGCAATCTTAGAAGTAAGTAACCTCAAAAAATATATACCACCAGATTTGGTGGCAACCAGGTACAGGCATTAAAAAACATCAATTTCTCTGTAGAGGAAGGTGAGTATGTGGCAATCATGGGAGAGTCCGGCTCAGGAAAGACGACACTTTTAAATATTCTCGCGGCACTTGATAAGCCGACAGCGGGAGAGGTACTCTTAAATGGAAAGAACCTTGTCTCATTGAAGGAAAAGGAGATATCTGCCTTCAGACGTGAGCATCTGGGCTTCGTATTTCAGGATTTTAATCTGCTTGACAATTTTTCACTGAAGGACAATATCTTTTTACCGCTTGTGCTGTCAGGTGTGGACTATAGGGATATGGAAAAAAGGCTTGCACCTATAGCTTCGCTGCTTGAAATTGAAAAGCTGCTTAATAAATATCCATACGAGGTGTCAGGAGGACAGAAGCAAAGGGCAGCAGTGGCACGTGCGATAATAACAAATCCCGAATTAATTTTGGCTGATGAGCCAACGGGAGCACTGGATTCAAAGGCAACAGATAGTTTGCTTAGGCTGTTCAACAGGATAAACGAGGAAGGACAGACCATTCTCATGGTGACACACAGCACAAAGGCTGCAAGTCATGCCAACAGGGTGCTTTTCATAAAGGACGGTCAGGTGTTTCATCAGATTTACCGTGGCAATCTTACAAATGACGAGCTCTATGTGAAGATTCAGGATGCACTTATGCTGATTACGACAGGTGGTGAGAAGCATGAATAAAATATATAGCAGGCTGGCATTTACAAATATAAAAAATAATAAGACACTCTATATGCCTTACATTATATCGGGAATGGTCATGATAGCCATGTTTTATGTGATGATGTTTTTAAACAACTCAAAGGGACTTGGCAAGGTGCCGGGTGCGGAGATATTGGTGGATATAATGGGGCTTGGATGCGGAATAATAGCGATTTTTTCATATATATTTCTGTTTTATACAAACAGCTTTATAATCAAAAGGCGCAAGAAAGAGGTAGGAATATACAATATTCTTGGCATGGAAAAACGTCATATCGCGAGAGTTTTGATAATTGAGACACTTACCGTAGCACTCGCAGCAATAGTATCCGGAATCATAGCCGGGATTTTATTTTCTAAGCTGATGATTATGTTTCTTTATAGAATTATAAATATTAAAGCACAAATTAATTTCGCTGTATCTACTAGCGCTGTCGTAAATACAATACTTATTTTTGGAGTGCTGTATTTTCTTACTCTCATCTATAACCTGATGCAGGTGAAGCTTGCTAATCCGATAGAGCTGCTTCGCGGGGGCAATGTCGGTGAGAAAGAGCCGAAGAGCAAATGGCTTATCGCTATAATCGGACTAGGTTGTCTTGCCGGGGGATATTATATTGCGATTACCACAAAGAGCCCTCTTCAGGTGCTTTCACTGTTCTTTGTCGCAGTGTTGCTTGTCATCGTCGGAACGTATCTTTTATTTATTTCAGGAAGCATTGTGATACTTAAGGCACTCAGGAAAAACAAGAAGTTTTACTATAATAAAAAGCATTTTGCGGCGGTTTCAGGAATGATTTACAGAATGAAGCAGAATGCGGGCGGACTAGCGAGTATATGCGTGCTTTCCACAATGGTGCTGGTTGTTGTTTCCACAACCGTGAGTATGTATGCGGGCATGGAGGGAGAACTTAAGCAGAGATATCCTTCGGATATCAGTGTATATAGCTGGTATAAGGAAGTGCCGGATGATGTGAATCTGGATGATGCACTTAAAGAAGCTGCTGCAGATTCGGATAAAATAATAGCTGACTCTGCTTGTAATGTTAAAGACAGCAAAAGCTACACTTATTTTAGCTGGACAGTGTTTAGAGAGGGGACAGAGTTTAAGCCGGTGTTAAGTTACGATAACGATATTTCCCTGTTGTATTTTGTCACAGGAGATGAAATTGATGAGATGGAGACCGGCTTTAAAGAGAGTCTGAATAAAAAAATCCCACAGCTTGATACCGGTTCGGTGGCTGTTTATGGAACAGAAAAGTTTAATGGCGATATAATTAATCTGTTGGGCAAAGAATTTAAAGTGGCTGCGGCAGAAAAAATTGCTGTAAGTAAAGACAGCTATATGTCCTCTATGTATAGTGGTGTGTACTATGTAGTGGTAGACAGCAAGGCAACACTTGCAGAGATATTTAACCTGAACAGCTCGCTGGGAGGGGATAGTGTGCCGACTATGCTCAACAATGAAATTGATTATAATCTGTATGGCAGCAGAGAGGATAAGCTTGCTGTGGCAAAGGCTCTGGATAAGCATTTTGAGGAAAATAGTGTAAAATCAGATGTGTCAGGCTTCTATGAGGAAAGCGTGATGCAAACAGAGAACAGATTTATGTATTGTATGGTGGACTGTTCTTTATCGGAATATTCCTTGGAACGATGTTTCTTATGGTTACTGTGATGATTATTTTCTATAAGCAGATTTCAGAGGGCTATGATGACAAAGCACGCTATGAGATTATGGAGAAGGTAGGCATGAGCAATGACGAGGTGAAGAAATCCATTACTTCGCAGGTGCGTATGGTGTTTTTCCTGCCGATTATCCTTGCAGCGTGTCATCTTGCAGCAGCATTTCCTCTGCTTCGCAGACTGCTTGTCATGTTTAATCTGACGGATGTTAAGCTTATTGTGATCTGTATGGTTGCTACGCTTTTTGTGTTTATGGTCATATACTATATTGTTTTCAAGATTACTTCGAGAGCATACTACAGGATTGTGGGAAACCAGATTTAGGGGTTTCATATGAATTATGAATGCGCTATAATAGGACATAGCAATGATGCGTAAGAATATAGAGCGAGAGGAACAAGCAGTATGAGTATGACAGAAACAATTAAACTTTACGACAGGGATGCATATGCCATAGAGTTTGAGGCAGATATTATATCTTGCGAGCCGAACAAGGCAGATGATAAGCAGTTTGATATAATATTAAATCAGACTTTATTTTTCCCGGAGGAGGGCGGACAGAGCCGGACATGGGAATACTTGGTGGCTACAGTGTCGTTGATGTGCAGATTAAGAATGGAGTCATTACTCATACGGTGGATATTTCCGCAGGTGATTGCTGCATAATGGGCAAAGAAGAGGCTCAGACAGAAAAGAAGACTGATGGACAGATTACAGGTATGGAGTGCGCTTCTGAGAAAGTAGAGCTTGCAGCAGGCGTCCACGTACATGGCAAAATAGACTGGCAGCATCGTTTTTACAATATGCAGCAGCACAGTGGAGAGCATATTTTTTCGGGAATTGTCCACCGCAGGTTTGGTTTTGAGAATGTGGGCTTTCATCTGAGTGATTCTGTAGTGACAATGGATTTCAGCGGAGTGATTTCACCGGAGGATATAGCAGAGGTGGAGCATGAGGTAAATGTAGCCATTTCAAAAAATATTCCGATAGAGGTGACATATCCGTCAAGGGATGAGCTTGCGCAGCTGGAGTACAGAAGCAAAATCGAGATTGAAGACAGGTCAGAATAGTGACAGTGCCGGGGTATGATGTGTGTGCATGCTGTGCGCCGCATGTGAAGCGCACCGGCGAGATTGGCATGCTTAAGGTTATGAATTATCAGAATTATAAAGGAGGCGTCAGAATCAGCATCCTTTGTGGTTTCAGGGCACTGGAGGCTTTCAGACAAAAGTGCGACATTATCTCAGAGCTAATGGGGATATTTACCACAAATCAGGAGGCTATTGTGGATAACGTCACAAAGCTTAAGGCAGTAAACCAGTCACTTAAGTCAGAGCTTGGCACTGCAAAGTCAGCGCTTTTGGATTATAAGGTTGCAGAGCTTCCTGCTGATACGGACAATGCAGTATTGTTTGAGGACGGCATTGATACGAATACAGCAAGAAATTGCGTCAATGGCCTTGTGGAGAAATATAGTGGCTTTAGTGCATTTTTTACAGGAAATGATGAGGTGGGCTATAGCTTTATTATCGGAAGCAAGAATGCAGACTGCAATACAGTTGCCGCAGCACTGAGAAATAAGCTGGGTGCAAGAGGCGGCGGTAAGCCGGTTATGGTGCAGGCTCTGTCAAGGCAGCAAAGAGCGAGATTGAGGAAGTGTTAAAAGAGGTGCTTTGACTTTTTGAAAATATAGTTTGTGGGACGGATTAAGAACACAAAAGCGGTTTCAAGACATTTCGTCTTGAAACGCTTTTATTGTAAAAATTATATCCAAAGATAATTATTTGTTAGATCTTCTCCAAATGTGCATCTTCTCGGCCTCTTTGATGAGCTCATCACGGAAATCAGGATGAGCAACTGAGATGATTGCCTCTGCCTTCTGCCATGTAGAAAGACCCTTTACATTTACCATACCATACTCTGTAACGATATAGTGAGTGTTGGCTCTTGTGTCAGTAACGACAGAACCTCTACAAGAGTAGGACGGATACGTGAGTGAACTACGCCCTGCTTGTCGGTGAAAGTTGAAGAGCAGCAGATAAAGCTCTTTCCACCGTTTGACATATATGCACCGAGAACGAAATCAAGCTGTCCGCCGGCACCACTGATGTGCTTTGTGCCTGAGCTCTCTGAGCTGATCTGTCCGAAGAGGTCAAGGTCTACACAGTTATTGATTGAGATGAAATTGTCAAGTGCGGCAATATTCTTGATATCATTTGTGTAGCTTACCGGGGCACTCATGAGCTCAGGATTCTCATCGAGGTAATCGTACATCTTCTTGGTTCCGGCACCGAAGCCGTAAGCCTGACGATAACGGTCGATGTTTTTCTTTGCTCCTGTGATTTTTCCGGCTTTTGCGATGTCAACGAATGCGTCAACGTACATCTCTGTGTGGACACCGAGATCCTTGAGGTCTGACTCAGCGATGAGTGAGCCTACTGCGTTTGGCATTCCGCCGATACCGAGCTGGAGACAGGCACCGTTTGGAATCTGGTCAACGATAAGCTCTGCAACCTTCTTGTCTACATCTGTTGCAGGACCACCGGCACCAAGCTCTCCGATTGCAGGGTTGTCACCCTCAACAATGTAAGAAACCTGTGAAATATGTACATTGGCCTCTGAACCGCCGTGACAGCGAGGCATGTTTTCATTGACCTCAACGATGATTTTCTTTGAAGTCTCGCATACAGCACCGAGGTGAGATGCGTTAGGACCAAAGTTGAAGTAACCGTGTGAATCCATCGGTGCAACCTGGAACATAGCGACATCGTCAGGTGTTGTTGAATCTCTATAATAACGAGGAAGCTCTGAGTAACGGATTGGTGAGTAGAAAGAACAGCCTCTCTTGATAAGCTTTCTCTCATAACCGCCCATGTGCCATGAGTTCCATGTGAAATGCTCGCCGGCATCCTCACGCTCGAAAATGGCAAGTGGCTTAAGCAAAATACCACCACGTACATTGACATCCTTAAGTTCATCAGTTCTTCTGGCAAGTGCCTTGTCGAGGGCATCAGGTGTGCCTGTGCACCAGCCGTAGTCAACCCAGTCGCCTGATTTGACAATTTTTACTGCCTCATCTGCTGAGACAAGTTTCTGCTTGTACTCTTCTAAAAAGCTCATAAAATCCTCCTTAGATACCTAAAATGATAGTAGCAAAATGCTACGTTAAAAAAATAACAAACCCTATAATCTCTATATTATCACTTTAGAGAGGATTTTACAAGTTGGTAAATGCTGGTAGAGACTTTTATATGACAGCCTCTGCTAGTCACCCTCCGGAAGCATCCATTCCTCAGCCTGCTTTTGATAATCGGCCGCCTGGCTGCGCAGTGAATCAATCAGCTCCTTATCGCCTTTGAATACATTCCTTGATTTAGGAGGAAGCGAATCAAGCTTTTTCTGCTTCTCATCAGCATCTTGAGTAGCACTCAGACAGGGCATGAAGCGCCTTGCCACCGCCGCACTCCACATCGAGTACCGGCTTTGTCTCGAAGGCAGCGTTGTAATACCACAGGCTTGCCTCCTCATAGTCTGCCTTGTCGAAATAGTACGCACCGAGCTCACAGCACACCTCACTGCAGCCATCAACTGCTACATTTTTTAGGGCAACAGAAAAAAATTTGTCATAGTCGCCATTCATGCGATAGTAGCGTGATAGCACGCAGGTGGATTCGATGTCGGGGCTGTTGCGGTATTCACCCTGAAAATATGGCAGGGCATTGGTAAAATCCTCGGGGCTTCCGCATTTTAAAAGCTCCTTGGCATACATAGTCGCTATACTTTTTGGCAGGGTGCCGTTTCTTTCAAAGGAACGCTTGAATATGGTAAAATCACGTTTGCCGTGAGTGCCTGCGGCAGATGTTGTATACAGATATCGCTGTCATAGACTACAGGCTCTAAGCGAACCGTTTCGTGCACCGGATTAATCCATGTAAACGTGCGAAGCCTCTTGAACAGCTTCGGGCGATACTCTGAGGATGAATTTTGCACTGTGTTGAATTTGCTTGGAGTGATGTATTTCATCTGGACAATCTCAATTTCCGGCAGCAGCGCAGCTTAAGCATCATGAAACGCCTGCGGTTGGTATCGTCGAGCACCTCGTCGGCATCAGGTGCATATATGTATTCCTGCGTAGCCTTGGAAAACGAAAAATTTCTGGCCGCAGCAAAATCATCGCACCATGAGAAATCATAGATTTTGTCCGTATACCGTGCAGCTATCTCCTTTGTGCTGTCTGTCGAGCCGGTGTCCACTATGATGATTTCATCCATCAGCCCTTTGAGACTGTTCAGGCATCGTTCGAGCACCTCTTCTTCATTTTTTACTATCATGCATAAGCTAATTGTAATCATATTTATCTCCATTTACCGGTCGGATGTTATAATAGTTACGATTATATTATAATATATATATCGGCATGTTTTACAGAAATATTTGTGTATTGTAAATATTGCCGGGATTTCATATAATTGAAATGTAATGTCGACAGATGAACTTATTTCTAAAGGCTATAGAATTTCAGATAAACTATATAATCAGATTTTAGCAAGGAATAATGAAGTAATTTAGAAGAGGAACAAATATGGAAAATCATACAATTGTAACACTGAAAAAAGGCGAAGGACGCACTATAAAGGCAGGTGGCGCATGGATTTTTGACAATGAAATAGACACAATCACAGGCACCTTTACAAACGGAGATATTGTTGTGGTGCACGATTTTGACGGATATCCGATGGGGCGCGGCTTCATAAACCAGAATTCAAAAATCCGTATCAGAATGATGACAAGAAAAGCAGACCAGCTGATTGATGACAATTTCCTCAGGATGAGAGTGCAAAATGCCTGGATTATCGCAAGCAGGTGATGGCAGGAGGCAATGATAATGTGTCTGATTTAAACTGCTGTCGTGTGATATTTGGCGAGGCTGATTTCCTGCCGGGTATTACAGTGGACAAATACGCAGATGTGCTAGTGGTGGAGTGCCTTGCACTTGGAATGGAGCAGTTTAAGGTGAAAATTGTTGAACTGTTAAAGGAAGTGCTGGCGGCGGACGGAATAAATATTCGTGGAGTATACGAGCGCAGTGATGCAAATGAGCGCAAAAAAGAAGGTCTTCCTAAGGTAAAAGGCTTTATAGGAGCCGAGTTTGACACAAATGTGGAGATAGTAGAAAACGCAGTTCACTATATGGTCGATGTGGAAAATGGACAGAAAACAGGCTTCTTCTTAGACCAGAAGTATAACAGGCTTGCTATGCAGCGTATCTGCAAGGGGAAAAGAGTGCTTGACTGCTTCACGCACATGGCACATTTGCTCTCAATGCAGGAATTGCGGGGGCAAGTGAGGTCACAGGACTTGATATATCAGAGTATGCGGTTAAGCAGGCTACAGAAAATGCGAAGAGAAATAATCTCTCAGAAACAGTGAAGTTTCGCGTTGCAAATGTGCTGGATGAGCTGCCACGGCTCGCTGCAGATGGTGAAAAATATGATGTGGTCATTCTGGATCCTCCGGCATTTACAAAGTCGCGTGAGGCTACCAAAAATGCGATAAAGGGCTACCGCGAGATTAACATGAAAGGACTTAAGCTTGTTAAGGATGGTGGATTTCTGGCTACCTGCTCATGCTCTCATTTCATGACGCAGGAGCTGCTTGCAAAAACGGTCAAGGAAGCGGCAAAGGCCACTCACAAGAGGCTGCGCCAGGTGGAGTTCCGCACACAGGGACCGGATCATCCAATACTGTGGGCCAACTCAGCTAATGTACCGGAGTCGTATTATCTTAAGTTTTTCATTTTCCAGGTCGTTGATGAGAAGTAGATGACAGAAAGTGACGGAAATGCTTGATTTACAAGGGCTGGAAGGTCTTTAGTGATTAGCTTGCAAACCTTGTAAAGTATCGCAAAATATCGTATCACAGTGGTATAAAGTGGTAAGAAAAGTGAATACGGAAATTTGTAGTATACTATAGAAGAACAAATACCTTTCTGTGAAAGAGAAAGGGGAAAGGATACGCGTATGACAGTTGATAGAAGAGTAAGCAGTATTGAATCCAGCTTCAAAATGGAAAGCATGCCATTTGATGCAGAATGTCGTCAAAGAGTAAGAAATGTCTTAACCAAGAAAGTTTCTGCTACAGATGCAATTTCAGAATTAAATAAGAAATACAGAGTATCCAAGAAGAAGGTTGAAGGATCAAGAGTATGATTATTGGTTTATATGTGGGCTACAAGGGTGCAACCATTGCCCGGTTAGTGGCGGCTTGCCACTAAGTACTGGGTATTACCTGGCGAAATAGCCGCAGGTTTGAAATAGCGGCTTTGCTGAAAAAAGAGAATACAAAGACCTGTCCGGAAGAAACCTCGTAAAGTATCGCAAAATATCGTATCACATTGGTATAAAGTGGTAAGAAAATAAGAGACGGCAAATCGTCAACAAGTTGTTGGCAATTTGCCGCCTTTAGTTGTATGTTGGAGTTATTCCACAGTAAACAACCGAACTTTAGCAGTTATTTGTGATTCAGAGAGTTCATATTTAAGTGAACCATTGTAATAATGAACCGTTTCTTTAACAATTGCTAATCCAAGTCCGTGATTTATATTATCAGCTTTTGTGGTTGAAGAAAATTTACTGATATCTATAGGTGCGGATATATTATTAACAACGTCTATGAGCAAAACAGAAGCTTCCAGATATATGTTTAACCAGACGGTACTAAAATTATTCTTGGCACTGTATTCAAGAGCATTATCCAGAAGATTGTTCAATATACTGCATAAATCATAGTCGTTAACGGTGAGATTGTTTCTTATAGCCCCCTTAGATATGATTTTTATGTCAGGATATTCTGCCTGCTTTTGCATAATAATAGCATTTACAAGAACATTTCCAGTATCAATTATGGAAGGCGTTTTATTTAAAGTGTGCTTTTTAAGAGAATCGATATAGTTTAATGCTTCTTTATAGTTTTCGGATTCCAGTAACTGGGATAAAACATTAACTTGATTTTTGATATCGTGTTTTAGTTTGCGAATTTCTAAGTTTTTCTCTTTGGTTTCGTTATAATAATGCTTTAAAATATTTACATACTGAGTTTGTTTCTGTAGATTTTCATAATTTATATTTCTTTCGGATAAAGAGATAATGTAAGCTAGTATAATTCCTGATGATACAATGCACAGTAAGGCAAATGAATACAAAAAGTAACTATTAATCAGATTCTGGTATAGCTGTGAAATTGATAATATAATACATATAGTACCTGTATATCCGCATATAAAAATTTTATTTTTTAAAGATAAGGAAAAGTGGTATTTTTTCCTGATTTTTATAAAAAGAGCAATTGCCAGCATCAGGATTACTATGGTTTTTATTATATTTTTTTCTTTAACCGTATTCATGCCAACAAATATTGGAAAACCTAAGATTAAATCGCAAATAAGAGCAAGAGCCTGATAGAGTAATGAATCCAAAATATATACAAGGACAAATGAAACGATTTTATTGTACCATTTGTCTGTTAATAAGATAAATACTAACAGCATTTCAAGAAAAAAATCAATAAGTGGAGAAGCTATATTTGGTAGAACGTATAGTAATACAACAGAGAAAAAGAAAATAACAGCACATGTATAAAATTTATATAATGAGGTTTTTATTGTATCTGAGTACAATAAAAAAATAAGTAAAAATTCTATTACGATATCGAAAATTACGGTGTTCAATTGTTCCATATGCTCTCTGCCTTTTCATAAATATTTTGTGCGATCTTAGTCTGAACCTGTTTCTTACGTCTTCGCGCAAGTGGAACAGTAGTATCAGTAGTAAGAATAAGTTCATCAGAATTTAACTTTTTTATGTAATATGAGTTTACGATATATGATTTATGTACTCTTATAAGGGTATCGTTTGTAATGATTTTTTCCAGATCATTCAGTCCTTTTCTGATAAGATGACTGGTTGAGTCACTCATATAAATTGTGGTATAGCTGCCATTTGCCTTCATATAGGTAATATCACGATATGAAAGAGTGATATTATCATTAATTGAGTCTGGAAGAGTCAGATATTTTGCAGCTATTGTTTTATTTATAGTTTTCTTTAGAGTCTTGTTGAAATTCGTTTGATTGATAGGTTTTGTGATAAATCCGTATACATTTTTACCAAAAGAATCGTAGACTATTTCGTTATGACTGGTAATAAAAATAATAATGGTATTTTTGTTTGAAGCTTCAAACTGTTCTTTAATTGACTGTCCGGAAGTGCCTGGCAATTCTTCGTCTAGTAACAAAATATCAATATTGCTCTGGTATTTAAGTACATCTTCGCCAGATGAAAATATATGGTATTCAAAATTAAAATTTATATCGTTCTCCAAAAGTTTACAACAATTAAGAATTTGATTCTGCCAGTATTTTTCATCATCACAAATGGCAATAGCATATTTTGTAGGGCTCATAGTGTTCCTCTTTTATAATTATGACCGTTAATAACAATTTCAAACCGATAATAACAATTTCAAACCGATAATAACATATATGTTGCTTGTAGACAATCCCTTGGTGAATAATAAGATTGTCACAAAGGAGGCGAAACATAATGGTTACGTATGGATTGGAAAATCTGGCACAGTGGATATGGACATTTTTTAATAAGAGATAAGAAATGGGGAATTATAATATTTAAATGGGAAAGAATATTTAGTTTAGTAGGTAGTGATTTGTATGTAACAGCTTTTACATAGAGTCAGAAGTGGTTGCAAACACTTCTGACAACAATACTATAAAAAATCAGAAAGGAAGTGAATTATGAATAGCATAAATATTTATGAAAACAAAACACTGAAACTCCAAAACGTCATAGTCCGTAGGCTTGATCTTGAATCAGATGATCAAAATCTTTTTGATTCTGAAATTAACAAAATAAGTACATACATACAGACGCATGGAGCAAACCAGATCGGACCGTTAATTCAATATTCAAAGGTTGAGCTGGATGAAAATAATGAGCCTGATATCAACATGCAGTTTATGCTCCAGGCGAACAACTTTATCCACAACGTAGAGCAGCCATATAGGATGGAGTCTCTGCTGCGTGTAAAAAACTGTCTGTATGCCAGATATAACGGACCGGATGATAAGCTGAAGTTCGCTTATGATAAGCTTGGGGTGTATGCATTTGAGAATGATATTGAGTTGGATGGCTGCAATTATACGATCTACGTGGACAGAAACGAAGAAGAAGAGACAATGGTTGCAGATGTATTCATGCCTGTAAAGGAATAAAAGTGTTATGAGCAGAAGAGGATGTAATCATGATTTACATAAAGTTATGTCTGATTGCAAACAGACATGGCAGAAAAATATTGTTTAGAAGAAAGAAACAGGAGGACACAAAATGGAATTATGTTACGATGGAGCACTGGTGCTCCCAAGCAGTTATGCTGTAATGGATGAAGAGGAAATGACATATTTAGAAGGTGGTAAGGAAATTGCAAATCTTAGCAAAAAGCAATGCATAAATGGACTTTGTGCAATTGGATTATCTCCACAAGTGGCAATTGCAGGAGCTTTGACGTATACGTTAGCTAAATGTCTGATTAATAAGGTAAGTAAATTTGGCGGGTTAGCAACTGCTGTTGTTGCAGGTATACTTACATGGGCAGCAGGACAGGTTATAGCGTTTGGAAAGGGCTTGGCTAGAGGAGCACTAAATAATGGGGTGAGAGTGTCATGGAACTGGAATCCTTTTAAGGAGGCTGTTGGAATAGGAATTACGGTAAAATACTAATTGTCGTGAGAGCACTTGTACTGTGTTTTATAAATGAAATTGGAGATGGATAGAAGTGTTGGGAATGATATTAATAATATCAGACGTAGTCTATTATGCAGGAATATTTATATTATATAAACTTATTTGTGAAGATGATTTTAACTATTTAGTGCTTATATCGTTTATTTTTCTACTGGTAGGACTTTTAGGAGCATCAGTATCAAATTTCCTTAAAGACAAAGAATATATTTCATTACACAGTAAGTGCGTAGAGGTAAATGTAATAATTAAACAGCTCTTGATAGGAATATCATTTATTGGTGCACAAATTGATAGTGTTGTGTTTAAGTATGCTCTTATTGGTTTTAGTATGATTGGGATAATAGTAACAATTCTGATTTGTAAAGAGTTATATGGAAAGCATATAAAGTTGATAGATTTCATTGATACGTACGAAAAAGCAGATGATTGCCGTATAAAGGAAATGAATAAATGGCTATTGGCAAATGGAATTATTACGTGTATGTTTATGAACACAACTAATACAAAAACAGAATACGCGTTAATGTGTATAATCATTTTGATATATATGATTTTGTTTATAAGGTACAATAATGATAGAATAGGAGGCGTTAATTGTGCAATTGCTGTAATATTTGAATTTATTATAGTATTATCAGTGTTGTATGAATGGAATCTAATAACATGTGCTATTTTTGGATATTATTATCTTTGGATGATAAAAATAAGGAAAAATATGTGATATGGTGATTTTTATATCATGTATTTTAGTATATGTTCGGTGTGCAGATACTAATATCTACACATCGAATATAGGAGAGGAGAGCTGGATGGCTGCAATTATACGATCTACGTAGACAGAAACGAAGAAGAAGAGACAATGGTTGCAGATGTATTCATGCCTGTAAAGGAATAAAAGCGTTATGAGCAGAAGCGTTAAGAGTTTAGATGAAATAAGGGAATCAAGAATACTGTTTGATAAGAATCCACCGGCATTCGGCTATATACTTATAACAGTTGTAGCCGTTTTTCTTATTGTGGCAGTAGTATGGAGTATAAAAACACCAAAGGTGTATACCATACAGGCACAGGGTACTGTGACGAATGATGAGTCAAATTATGTCATGTGCAGCTATACGGGAGAGATTCTTGACAGCAACATGGAAGAGGGCGCACTTGTGGAAGCCGGGGATGTGCTTTTTACAATTAAAAGCACTGATTATGATCTGCAGCAGACACAGCTTGAAGACAACAGAAAATCATATGAAGAACAGATATCACAGTATAGTCTTCTTATAAAATCAATAAAAGACGATACCAATTATTTTGACGAGACAAAAGCGGATGACGGTCTGTACTGGAGCCTTTTTGAAACCTACAAATCACAGGTGGAACAGAATAAGGTTGATGTGTCAACGTATCAGGCATATGGATATACTGATGAGCAGATACAGGCACAGCTTGAAACTAATCAGGGTAAGATTGATGAAGTATATTATTCTGCCAAACAATCTGCCGAGACAAAGATTGAAGAGGCGAATCTGCAAATTGCATCAATAGATGCACAGCTTGCAGCGGTGACAAGTGGGCAGGATGCTTATGAGGTAAAAGCTACCACATCAGGAGTTCTGCATATGCTGGGCAATTATAAGAGCGGAATGGTTGTACAGACAACAACCACTGTGGCAACGATAACACCGGAAAATTCGCAGAGATATCTCGAAGCATATGTTTCCACATCTGATATGGCTAGAATGCATGAGGGTGATAGAGTGCAGGTGGTTATGGACGGTCTGTCACAGAATGTCTATGGGACGATAAGCGGAAGCGTATCACGGATAGACAGCAATGTCACTACACAGGAAGGGCAGGATGGAGCGACAAGCCGGGCGTTTAAAGTGATGATAGTGCTAGACCAGGATTATGTGCTGAGCCGTGAGGGAGACAAGGTAGGCGTGACTAACGGTATGACGGCGGCTGCAAGGATACAGTATGATAAAGTCACATATTTTAACTATGTGCTTGAGAAACTCGGAATAAAAACCGGAAAATGACATGGGATAAGGTTATGAAGTTAAGAAACAGAATCAGAATATTTGCAGTTATATTTATACTGGCTTTGGGAATGGAGTACTTACCGATGGCGGTATATGCTGCAGAAGTGACAGCGGAAGAAAGCGATATGGCAAATGATGCAGAACCGGATATGGATGAAACACCGGAACCGGACAATGCATCAGAAACGGCCAATGCATCGGAAACGGACAAGGAAGACAAAACAGACGTACATGATATGGAACAGAATATACCGGTAACAGATATCGAGATATCAGATCATGAGGAGGAAGTGGAAGTAGGAAAGACAATAAACCTTACAGCCACAGCACTTCCGGCGAATGCCACGGAAAGCACGATAACCTTCCGTTCATCTGATATAAATATAGCAACTGTGACTTCTGGAGGTGAAGTAAAGGGTATCTCAAAAGGATATGTTACCATATATGTATCTGCCGGAAGTGTAATAAAAGAGGTAAGTCTGACAGTAAAAGTAAAAACCACTGGAATAAATATAAATAAAGAATATCTCGTAATGAAGCCGGGAACGGCATTTAAACTGAGCGTATCTGTGTTTCCGGCAGAGGCAGAGCAGACGGTTTCATACAAATCAACCAACACATCAGTTGCAGCAGTATCGGGCAGTGGTGTGGTAACGGCAAAACAGACAGGTTCATCTACGATAATAGTTTCAAATGGGGATTTGTCGGGCGCTGTTTCGGTAATCGTAAACAGAGATACGGAAAGTTCTGTGGCTGAACCTATGGCAGCGGATAGTACAGACGCAGAAAATACAAGTGAACAGACATTTGATGAAAATACTGATGTATCCGAAACACCTGTAATAAGTGAGCAGATGCTATATAAACTGTACACAGCAGGCAGATCGATGAAAGTGACTGGAGACGGCTACAGCATCATAATAGACGGAAAAAAGATAGTAAATTATAAAAATGAACTTAATACGGATATAGAACTCGAAAGGCAGGAGACTGCATAAAATTCGATCTCAACGATGGAGAGTATCTGTGCGGAGAAGTGACACTGCACATAGATGATGTAAAAGGAAAATATCTGTATCTATATAATAACGTAAAGCATAAATACGAACTTGTGAGTACAGAGGACATGAGCGGGCTTAATTTAAGCACACCAGGAAAGTATATGATCACGGCAAAGCCATCAGAGAGGGCAGCGCAGCGGTCAGATATATACTGATTGCAGGTGGAATCGGCATAATTGCAGGAATAGCTGTGTATGTGGCGGTAAAGAGAAGATACTGGTTCTGGTAAAGGTGTATGTAATCATGATTTACATAAAGTCATGCCCAGTTGCAAACAGACATGGCAGAAAAATAATGTTTAGAAGAGAAAATTAATATATAGCGAACAGGAAGGGACACAATGCGATACACATTTATAAAGCAGCATGATGCAACAGACTGTGCAGCGGCATGCATGGGTATGGTCTGTCTGCATTACAGAAAAGAAACCACTATAACAAAATTAAGGGATCTTATGGGAACTGATCTGAAAGGAACAAATCTCATAGGTCTGTCAAAATGTGCAGAGCAGCTTGGCTTTAACTGTCAGGCGGTTAAGGTTGACAGGGAAGGATTCCTTAGTAGATATACACTTCCGGCGATTGCAAATGTTATTACTAAAGAGGGAATGTCGCATTTTGTTGTTGTTTTCAGGATAACGAAAAAGTATGTGATAGTGGGAGATCCGGCGAAGGATATAGAGAGAATTTCAATAGATGATTTCTATAAGAAATTTACAGGTGCGATGCTGCTGTTAAAACCAAACAGCGAATTTGAACGTGAGAAGATTAAGGGAACAAAGCTGTTTGACAGGTACATAAAGCTGCTTCTTCCACAGAAAAAGCTTTTTATATATGCACTTGTGGCATCACTTCTTGTAACTCTTCTTGGGATTTTATCATCACTTTTCAACAACATAATATATGATGAGATACTGCCTTACCGGCAGAAGGATGTTTTAAAGATCATGCTTGCAGTATTCCTAGGAATTTCACTGACCTCGACATTTGTCAGCTTTGTAAGACAGTGGATACTTATGCACCTGTCAATAAAGATAGATATTCCGCTTATGCTGGGATATTTTGAACACATATACAAGCTGCCGATGAAATTCTTTGCAAGCCGTAAAACAGGTGACATTACGACACGTTTCTCAGATGCATTTACCATAAAGGATATTTTTACAAATATAGCATTATCGCTTATCATGGATATATCAATGGCTCTTATCACAGGTGTGATACTGTTTCAGATGAACCCAAAGCTTTTTGCGATAATTGTAATGATGACAATCATAAGTATAGTGCTGGTATTTATATTTAAACAGCCTTATAAGAAGATAAATGAGGAGCAGATGCAGCAGTCATCAATACTCAATTCAGAGATAATAGAAGGATTGCGCGCGGTTGAGACAATAAAAGGAAATGCGAACGAGGACATCGAACTGGAAAGTATAGAACGCGAATACATAAAGTCACTTAGGATAAGTTATAAAGAGGGAATGCTTTCAAATGTGCAGGGAACCATATCAAGTGTCATATCAGGAGCAGGGAATCTCGTAATGCTGTATGTCGGCATTATGCAGGTGATAAACAACAGCCTGACACTTGGAAGTTATATGGCGTTTATGACTCTGGCTGGATATTTCATGGATCCAATCGGCAATCTTGTAAGTCTGCAGCTATCAATACAGGAGGCAAACATTTCCATGAAGAGACTGTCTGAGATCATGGATTATGAAAGAGAGCAGCAGAGTGAAAGACAGTATCAGGAAATAACACAGATTGATGGTGATATAAAGCTTAATCATGTCACATTCGGCTATGGAAACCGAAAACCTGCGCTGGATGATGTGAGTTTTACGATAGAAAAAGGGCAGAAAGTTGCACTTGTAGGCGCAAGCGGAAGCGGAAAGTCTACGATAGCTAAGCTGCTGCTTAAATATTATGAGCCACAGTCTGGTGACATAACAATAGATGGCATGGATATCTCGGAATACAGAAATGACGATATCCGGCGTGCTGTATCCTATGTACCGCAGAACATAGAGCTTTTTTCAAAAAGCATATATGATAATATAAGGGTTACAAGACAGAGTGCGACTCTTGATGAGGTCAGGGAGGCAGCAAAAGCGGCCGATGCACATGAATTTATCAAGAGACTTCCAATGCAGTATTACACATATCTCGAAGAAGCCGGAAATGGACTAAGCGGTGGTGAAAAACAGCGAATTGCGCTTGCAAGGGCATTTCTTAAAGAAAATCAGTTTTATATCATGGATGAATCCACCAGCAATCTGGATTTTGCAACAGAAAATATCATTTTTGATATGATATACAATAAATTCAGAAAAAAAACCATGCTTATTATTGCGCACAGGCTTGCAACAGTAAAAAACTGTGACAAAATAATAGTCATGGATAAAGGGAAAATTGTAGAACAGGGAACACATAAGGAACTGCTGGAAAAGAAAGGGCAGTATTACAGACTATGGGAAATGCAGCAGGGAAATTTTGTTATCAGGCAGGACGAAAGCGTGGATAAGGAGAATGAAACAGAGCCGGATGATGGCGAAGTGATGAGCTACACTTAGCGATTATAATTTTGTATGTAATGATCATTTACATAAAGTCGTGCCTGGTTGCAAACAGGAATGACAGAAACATTAAAACAAATAGAAAAGGAGGTACACATATATGGATATGTGTTATGATGGAGCACTGGTGCTCCCAAGCAGTTATGCTGTAATGGATGAAGAGGAAATGTGCTATACGGAAGGAGGGTGGAGTGGACGTCAAGTGCTTAAGAATGTATGTGGAATTCTTGCAGTATTTTCATTAGGTTATGCAGGGGCTGCATTTAGACATTTTGTTGAAAAAAATAAGGGATTATCATATGGAAGAATGTTGAGTAAAGCAGGTGGAACTTTATTGAGATTTATCAAAGCGGTTCCATGGCAGGTAAAGGTGGCTATAGGAGTATGCACAGCAGCAACTCTGTATGCATTAGGATCATACGATTTATTTTAAAATATTGTATGTTTATAAGGCAATAAATATTTAAGGATAGACAGAAAATGAAAAGTAGTCTCAATAAATTATTTTATATGAGACTACTTTTGTACAAAACAACAATGAAAAAAATATATAAAGTTACGATAATGGTATATGCCATAATATTTATAATAGGATATCTTGGTGGGTTTAAATACATGAATATTGTATTAAACCATTATATAGAATATAGCGACTATATAATGTATGCTTTAATCTTTTTTTTATCAATAGGTATATTTTACCCATTTTTGAGGGAAGGATTTAAAACCTTTGATAAAGAGATTTTAAATGAAATTAGTACAGTATTTTTAATAATAGCATTTTTGTCAGTATTAATTCAAGTTTTGCTGGGAGAAGGAGAAGAGAAGGCGTTATCGGCTAGTGTTATAATTAAAATTATAATATTTTCACCAGTAATAGAAGAATTATTTAATAGATGTGCAGTTATTACTATTCTAAAAACTATATTAAAGGCAGATAATGTTGCTTATATGTTAATAAGTGCAGTTATATTTGCAATGTTTCACATAAATAGCTTAAAACAGAGTGGATTTATGCCGGAAATAAGCAATTTATTAATATATTTCATACTTGGAATGGGATGTGCATATGTATATTTACGCACTAATAATATCGTATCAGCAATCGTACTGCATATGTTTTGGAATGTGTCTATAGTTGGTGGGATAATAAGTGGCATTGCACATAGATGATGTAAAAGAAAGGAACAAATCTCATAGGTCTGTCAAAATGTGCAGAGCAGCTTGGATTTAACTGCCAGGCGGTTAAGGTTGACAGGGAAGGCTTCCTTAGCAGATATACACTTCCGGCGATTTTAAATGTTTACAAATATAGCATTATTGCTTATCATGGATATATCAATGGCTCTTATCACAGGTGTGATACTGTTTCAGATGAACCCAAAGCTTTTTGCGGTAATTGTAATGATGACAATCATAAGTATAGTGCTGGTATTTATATTTAAACATCCTTATAAGAAGATAAATGAGGAGCAGATGCAGCAGGGAAATTTGATTAATTTTTGTATGTAAAAGCTTTACATAGAGTCAGGACTGTCTGCAGACGGGAATGGCAAAAATAAAACAAAGAGAAGAGGAGGTACACATATATGGATATGTGTTATGATGGAGCACTGTCAACTGCTTTTGGGTTATCTAGCTGGCTTTTTACTGAAGGTGAAAAACACGGTGGAATGTATATTGGATTTGATTCAAAAAAGAAAAAATAGTTTGGGGATATGGTAGATATTAGGGTGAAGAGTGAAAAATATATCGTACATTTTATTATATGGGACTAGGTATAATTAGTTACTATATATTAGACAAGACAACGGCCGGAGATGAGTTTCAGAATATTAGCTTATTATTAATTGGATGTTTGATGTTTTATGCAGTGTATTATATTTCTATGATATCAGAAATCAAGAAAATTGAATGTGAATTGAATGAATCGGGAATATTTGGCGGACGTGGCATGGGGATTTTAATAAACATGTTTAGCTTGCAGTATATATTTGAACTTTATAAGAAACCATTAGTTTGCATTGTTCTTATAGTAGTTTCTGTTATTGTGCTGATACTATCACGTAAATATATAAAATCTTTTTGGACAAAAAATATATGGAGTAAACAATTTTTACTTATTTTTATTGCATTTAATGTATTGGCGAGCTCTATAGGCAGTGTTCTTGGTTATAAGTGGGATGATATTTTGTTGGTTAATGTAGAAAATGTATCAAACGTAACAAAATTAATTCTTATAATATTTTATATTGTCATTTTTAAAAATACAGAGTTGCCAAACAGTTTTTTTATAAGATTTGCTTCTAAAAATGAGGCTTTGTTAGACAGAAGAAATTAGAAAATAAGCTTTTAATATATAGCATAAAGTCAGGACTGTCTGCAGACGGGAATGCGCATTGGCAATTTTATTGACAGAAGAGATTCTCATAAAAATAACGGAATAGTGTTTGGTTGATTGAAAAGTATGAGGTATTATATGGAAACGATAAAAATACAGCACTTATTTGGTAGATTTTTTATATTTTTCTTGCTGTTAATTGTGGTAGTATTTGCTGAGGAATATTCAATTAATAGGTTGTGCTTGAATATAAATGGATTTCCATTTATTTTTATGAATGCATTTATGATTGTTGGAATAGCATATATTTATCAAAAAGCAACAAGGAAATTATTCATAAAGGAATTTGAGTATGAGATATATGAAGATTTCTTCTATATTAATGGGAATAAATATGAATATCAAGATGTAATAAAATGTGAAATTCATTATTTCGATTATTTTTTTATAAATGTATTGTGTTTACATATAGACATGAAAAACACTTCTAAAAGCCCCCTTTTGTTATATTCAGAAGACTTGGATGAAGGAATAGACTATAAAGACATTCAATTGTTTAAGTTTTATGAATCAGTTAGCGAACATTTGAGAATCAGATAACTATTGACAGATAGGGTTGAAAGAAAATAATAGGCTTGCCAGGATATAATTAGTGAGCATATTATTTAATGTGGTGTTTTCGCAGGAGTAATATACAGCGGAACACATAAAAACTGTCTGAGGATTATTTTAGAAATTCCGAATCCGACGGATTATATGAACATTGTTTCGTATTATGCCGGGGATTGTATTCTGAAAATATTGTTCTCATCGTATAGAAATCTCCTTATTATTCAATCAGTTCACCATATCACTTTTATTTTGTGTTATACTGTTTATGGATTTTTCATGGATTACTTAGTTGGGAGTATGTCATATATTTCATTTTGCGTTACTAACTTCTTATTTGAAAAATAGTAAAATATGTAGGAAGTAATAAGATGCTACATAATGGAGAGAAAAATTATGATACGAGAAATTGAGAATAGAAGAAGTATAAGAAAATATAAGCAGGATAAGATTGACAGGAATTGTTGCGGTTGGCTTTGCCGATGAAGCTCCGGCTAAAAGGCCAAGGAAACCATTGGAAGAAATCGTTGAGTACAGATAGGAAAATCGGATTGAACAAAATCTTTAATATAATGTGTTTGTCATTTGAAAATAAGAAAATACTTAAAAATTAGTTATATAAATACTGCACAAGATTTTGGAAAAAGTGTGACAGTGTCTCACCAATTCATAACTAAACCAGATGTATTAGTGAGTAATCTTTCATTTTCACATATTCGAGAAATAATGGTGTTGGAGCTCTTTTATCAGGAAAGGGATAATGAAAAGATATGATATATTTAAGTAGTTTTAGATTAAGTAAAAGAAAAGTGAATAATCCTAATATTTATCCCTACAATGTATTCCGGGATAAGTATATTGAACCATTTGTTTTTAGACCTATCACTGTACTTTATGGGAACAATGGCTCAGGTAAATCAACACTTTTAAATATTATAGCCAATTGCTTACAACTAAAAGGGAAAGAATATGCAACGAGCAATTCATTTGGAAGCGTTGATTACTGTGGTTCGTTTTCCAGAGAATGTTTCTATACTTTGGGGGAAGATGATTATGGAAATACAATAAATAAATTACCGGAAAACAGCCGATATATTAAAAGTGAAGATATATTGTATGAGATTAAGAAGATACAACAAAAGCAGATATTATCAGATGGCATGGAGTATGATTACGTTAAGAGAGGTATGTCTTTACTTGAAGCAAAAAAATTTTTAGCATCTAAAGAAGGGTGTAAGCAGGAAGAATATATAAAATTTGCACAGGAAAAATATTCTAACGGAGAGACATCAATGCAATATTTTGAGGAGTATTTACAACCAGATGCATTATATTTGTTGGATGAACCGGAAGTTTCGCTTTCACCTGCGAATCAGGTTATGTTAGCAGAGGAAATTAATAAAATGGCAAGGTTGTTAGAATGCCAGTTTATTATTGCAACGCATTCACCATTTATGCTTGGAACATTAAATGCTAAAATATACAATCTTGATACGAAAGAGTATGATGTTACAAAATGGAGTGATTTGGATAATGTACGATATTTTTATAATTTCTTCAAAAAACATGAAGATGAATTTAAAGTCTAAATACCTAAATATTAGTTCAATTTAAAGGAGGATATTACATGCACAACGAAAATTATTCAATAATATTCAGTAGTATGACCGGCAACACACGTAAGCTGGCTGATAAAATTCATGAAATACTACCAAAGGAGAGCTGTGATTATTTTGGCACGGCTGATGCCAGTGGGATAGAATCCGAATTGCTATACATTGGATTTTGGACGGACAAGGGAAACGCGGATAGCGATACATTAGATTTCTTATCTAAATTGAAAAATAAAAAGATATTTCTGTTCGGAACAGCCGGTTTTGGAGGAAGTGATGCATATTTTCAAAGGATTCTTGGCAATGTTAAAAGCACCATTGATTCAAGCAACACCATTGTAGGAGAGTATATGTGTCAGGGCAAAATGCCACAGTCTGTGCGGGAGCGCTATGTGAAAATGAAAGAAAACCCGGAGCATCCGGATAATATTGATGCGCTGATTGAAAATTTTGACAAGGCTTTATCACATCCTGATTCAGATGATTTGGAGAGATTAAAAAATATTATTATTTAGCAGGAGGTATTATATATGTACAATTTCACATTTAACATTCCAACAAAAATTCATTTCGGAAAGGATACCATTTCGAGCTTATCAGAGCTTAAGGCATATGGCAGCAAGGTGCTTTTAGTGTACGGAGGCGGCTCTATAAAGAAAAACGGTCTCTACGATACCGCAATGAAGATCCTTAAGGATGCGGGGCTGACCGTGTTTGAGCTTAGCGGAGTGGAGCCAAACCCAAAGATTGAGACAGTCAGAAAGGGTGTTGAAATCTGTAAAAATGAGGGTATCGACATGGTGCTTGCAATAGGAGGCGGCAGTACAATCGATTGCTCAAAGGTTGTTGCGGCAGGTGCAAAGTATGACGGTGATGCATGGGATCTGGTGCTTGATGGCTCAAAGGTCAAGGCGGCACTTCCGATATTTGATGTGCTTACTCTTTCCGCAACAGGAACAGAGATGGATCCTTTTGCGGTTATCTCTGATATGTCTAAAAATGAAAAGTGGGGAACAGGATCACCATATATGGTGCCAACCATGTCAATATTAAATCCTGAATATACTTTTTCAGTATCAAAAAACAGACTGCAGCAGGAACCGCAGATATGATGAGCCATACAATGGAGAATTATTTCTCTATGGAGAATGCTGACTGCCAGAAATTTATGGCAGAGGGATTGTTACGTACAATGATTAAAAATGGACCGGCTGCCCTCGCACAGCCTGACAACTACGAGGCCAGAGCCAACCTGATGTGGGCAGGCACACATGCAATCAATGGTGTTGTGGGCGATGGATGTTCACCGGCATGGTGCGTACATCCTATGGAACATGAGCTGAGCGCTTTCTATGATATTACTCACGGAGAGGGACTTGCAATACTCACACCGGCGTGGATGGAGCACATACTAAATGACGATACACTTCCGATGTTTGTGGAGTTTGCAAAAAATGTCTGGGGACTTTCCGGTGATGATGACTATGCACTTGCACACGCAGGCATTGATGCACTGAAGAAATTCTTCTTTGAGACAATGGGCATTCCTGCAAATCTAAGAGCTGTGGGAATCACAGACGACAGGAATTTTGAGGTGATGGCAAAGAAGGCCTGCGAGGTTCAAAGGGATCGTTTGTACCGCTTAGCAAGGACGATATTGTGGAGATTTACAGAGCGGCATTCTAATCAATCGTTCCTGCAAATACCTTGATTAATAATTTGACTGAAATTCTCTTTGATGTATGAGAACAAAATATATTTATCTTTAATAAGCCATGTTACCACCACAGCGGTGAGAACATGGCTTATTTTTATGTGCTATTATATAAAAAATCGTAACTGTTCAGTACCTTCACAGTTGCGAGCCGCAAGCGCATTAGAATCAGCTGCGCTGATGGGCGCTTGCTCCTGCATAATATACGTTTTCTTACGAAATATGCGGTACCGCATATTTCTGTACTGAATAGTTATAAAATAATCACTTTATAGGGAATGCAACAGACTCTATAATGAACATAATCACAAATAGAGCAAAAATCACTGCCACATCTAGCAGTATTATGCCGACATAGTGCAGAAAGCGGTTTTTGCTCTTGCAAAGTGGCAGTATATTCTGTACATTGAGATAGTTAAAGCCACAGAAAATCGCAAATATGAACATACCAAGACAGAAGATTCTTTCAAGCCACAGCTTTGCACCATAAGTATTTTCTAATTCCAATGACAGGCAAAGCCATATTATGAACAGATATGCGACTGAGGATAGCAGCATTTTCCATGGAGTTCTCGTGCGAAATCCGGGTGGGATGAAACGGGAAGCACTGTCGTGGATAGCTCGTTTAGCAGTATCGGCATTGGCTGTATTGTTTGTATTATCATGGTTATGGTGTGCATATTGACTTGAATTACCGGCAGCAGAAGTGCTGTGCTGCGCAGGATAATATGACTGCGATACGGCATTTTTTAACTCTGCCACAGACTGGTATCTTGCGGCTGGTGTCATCTGAGTACACCTATCTGCAATCAGGTTAAGCCGGTGCAGAATTGGAGCAATGTTGGGAACCGGAGTGATGCTGCCAAGCATTTCGCGCAGTACTATGCCGAGAGAATATATGTCTGTTTTCGGAGATGAAGAGCCAAAGCCATACTGCTCGGGAGCTGCATATCCGGGGGTGCCAATCAGCACGGTATCAGATTCGTTTTGTCCTGAAAATTGTTTTGCGGCATTGAAATCTAAAAGCATGGCATAGTTATAACTGGTGATTATGATATTTGAGGGCTTTATATCGCGATGGATTATAGGCGGAGTCATCGAGTGCAGAGCTTCAAGTATATTGCAGAGCATAATCATGTAGCTTCTGATATCGGAAACACTAAGGTCAGAGTTGTCTATTTTTTCCTGCAGGGAGGTTCCGCTTATATATTCTTCGATTACGATAAGCTGGTTGCCATCTTCATAGTAATTGATAAGGCGCGGAATACCGGCCACAGGATTGCGATAAAGGTATTCGTACACGCGGATATTGTATACATCAAGGATTTTCTGGACATAAATATTGCCGGAAAGCGCAGATTGAACCAGATAAACCTTGTGCTCTTCATTTAAGGCTGAGATTATTTTGTAATCGCTCATGGTGCATGTATCCTTTCAGGTATCGCTAATGAGGTAGGAATAGTTACAAGTACAAGTATAACAGATAGGAGAAATTTATGAAGCAAAAAAATACAAAAGAATTGGATGATATCCTTGGAAAAACTCATATATCTGATTTTGATAAATTTTGTGTTGAGCAGAAAGGCAGCATGGATCCGGAGCAAAATGCATTTTCGGAGTACATAAAGGATTTGCTTAAGGAAAAGAGAATAACACAGCAGATGGTGTTTTTGAAGGCTGATATTCCGGAAAAATACGGCTACAAGCTTCTGTCAGGCGAAAAACATACCAGGCAGAGGGATATTATCCTGAGGATATGTTATGCTGCAGAGCTTACATTGGAGCAGACACAGAGAGCCTTGAGAAAATACGAGATGCCGCAGCTCTATGCAAAAATCCCGAGAGATGCTTTTCTTATGCTTATTTTTAAGGAACGTCCGGGTGGAATCATAGAAGTGAACGAATTACTCAGCAAAAATGGTATGGAAATGCTCAGGACAAGTGGTGTGCAGGAGTAGGTTTAGAATATAATTTTACCACCGCTGCGGGGAGAACAGTATTCATACTGTGATGGTATAATAGTCCTACAATTTACAGAGGAGGACTTAACCATGAAAAAAAGAACTAATTTACTGGCTCTTGTACTGAGTATCACAGCAATCACTTTTACATTATTGGGATGCAGCTCGGACACAGGGCCCAAAAAGAGCATAGCTGTACCGGGAAGCGCAACAGAGGCCGGTGGAGGCGCGGAGAGCAGCGGAACTAATGGAGGCGGCGCAGATCAGGCATTAGCAGATGAGAGCATCAATGAGCAGGTGCTTGTAGACCAGGATGGCATCAAAATAACTGCGACTGAATATGTGACGGACAGCATATGGGAGATGGAATTAAGCTTCTGGTTGAAAATAATTCGGCCAAGGACTATACAATAGGCTGTGATGCACTTATCGTGAACGATATATGATCACAGATCTGTTCAGCGCGGATGTTGCGGCAGGAAAGAAGTCGAATGAGGTTATGTATTTATCGTCAACAGAGCTTAAAGCAGCCGGAATAGATACAGTAGGACAAATTGAGATGTATTTCCACGCATACGATTCAAACTGGGATAATCTTTTCAAGAATGTATATTCAAAGCTTGAGACCTCTGAATTTGCAAACATGGATACGACACCAAACGATGAGGGACAGGAGCTTTACAATGCAAATGGTGTAAGGATTGTTGGAAAAACAGTTGATGAAAATTCCTTCTGGGGAACAGCAATTTTACTTTACATCGAAAACACCTCAGGTCAGAATGTCGGAATAAACGTGGACAATATGTCTATCAATGGATATATGATGACACCGCTGTTTTCAACCACAGTATATGACGGAAAGAAGTCGATAGATGATATAACCATTATGTCAAGTGATCTTGAGGCAAACGGAATCACGTCGGTTGATCAGGTGGAGCTTAAATTCCATATATACAATGCTGAGAGCTACGATACAATAGCGGATTCAGATGCGATAACATTTACGGCACAGTAAATAATTTAAACATCATATGAAAGTATGATTATTAAACAGTAGAGCTACGCAATATTTAATAGATAGGAGAAATTCATCATGAAGGTTTGGAAATTAGTTTCAGGTATTTTATCAATAATTTTATTTGTTTTTGTATCATTTCAGTCATGCGCTGCAGGAGTATCTAATGCATTGGAGGCCAATGGTGAGGCATCGGGAAGTGCAGGAATAATTGTGGCAATTCTTATGCTTGCAGGTGGAATTGTTTCAATCGCTACGAGAAAATCATTAGGCAAGGGTGGGAATATCGCACTCATAGTACTATTTGGATTGGCAGCAATTATCGGATTTGCGGGTTATGGAAGTTTTTCGGATCTTGCTATATGGCAGGCTGGTGTCTGATAAATGCAGTTCTTGCGGTGGTTGCACTGGTTATGGCAAAGAAGAACAATTAAATATTACTATTTGAATTCATATGAGGAAGATTCTAAGGAGAATCTTCCTTTTTTGATATTTAAACTAAGACTAAATATGATACAATTCAATTATTCAGCACTATAAGCTTTATTTCCTAGAGGCTAGGCTTAAAGTTTACATAAGGGAAATTTTAAAGAATTAATGATGAAATGTAACCCCCACCAAACAAAATCCTACATAATATATAGAAGGGAGGTTTGTGGAAAATGTACACACAGGAACAGATACTTGATATGTATTTTGAGCGCAACCAGCAGGCTGTCAGTGCGACCTCGCAGATGTACGGAGCGAAGCTACCCGGTTTGCAGACACGATGATAGCACATGAGGATGCGCTGGAATGCGTAAATGACACATACATAGCAGCATGGAACAAGATACCGCCGGAGCGCCCTATGCGTTTCCTTTCCTGGCTTTACAGGGTATGCCGCAATATCGTCTGCGACAGGATTGACTGGAATAATGCTTCAAAGAGAAATTCCAACATGAACTGTATGCTTGATGAGCTTGAGGAGTGCCTTGCAGACAGCAATGCAAAATACGAGGGCGAGCTGTCGGACATTGGAAGGTGTTTATCGGATTTTCTGAACGGACTGGAGACGGAAAAGAGAGTGCTTTTCGTGAGACGCTACTGGTATGGCATGACGATTGATGAGCTGGCAGATATGAGCGGCAGGAGCAAAAGCAGCGTAAAGACCACACTGTTTCGGATAAGGGCAGAGCTTAAAAAATATCTGGATGAGGAGGGCGTATATCTATGACGAAAAAGGATTTATTTGATGGTTTAAATTACATCGATGACCAAATAATTGAAGAAGCGCAGCCGACCGGAGAATCGGCCGGGTACAGTGATGAAATTTATGTAAAAAATCATGAAACCCATCACGGCGGAAAAGAAGACAAAAACAGGAAAAAGCACAAAAAATTTGCACGGACAGCAAAAGCGCTTGCACAGTGGCGGCAGTCCTTGTTGTTGCAGTCTTAGGCACGGAGGTTGTGCGGCTTAATAACCGTATAGATGAGCTGGAAACAAAAACTGCAAATGTGATTTCACAGAATAATGCACAGAATAATGTCTATGCAGGGATAAAGAGCGGTGCAAAGCTTGGGGATTATGAAGCGGCCTCTGATTACGGGAAATTGTATGATGTGGCAAAAAAAGCTGAGGCTTCCATAAGGAATACTGCATCTGGAGACTTGCTGGAGAGTGCGGATGCAACAGGAATTACGTCTGATGCATCGTCTGCAAATAAGCAGGAGGCGGCAGCCAAAACAGAGTATTCAACCACCAACGTGATGACAGAGGGCGTTGATGAGAGTGATGTGGTAAAGACGGACGGAAAGTACATTTACATGGTCGAGGATGGTCAGATATCCATCACGGATATTTCAAATGGAAAGCCGGGGGAAGAGACGCTGTTTCGTCCTGATTTTGAGGTACCGTCAGATACTGTAGAGGAGCTTTATATCAGTGACGGAAAAATGCTTATCATATCAAACCATGCGGGCGATAAGGATGAGACTATATGCTATAGCTATGATATAGCTGACCCGACGAAACCGGTGCTTATAGGCAAAGCACGTCAGGATGGATTTTACAATACATCGCGCAAAATCGGCGATACGGTATATGTTTTTTCGGACACATATATAAAGACCTCCGATATGAATAAAAATGTGGCGCTGCAGGAGGATAATCTGGAGAAATGGGTGCCTCAGGTAAATGGCAAAGTGATAAGCTATGACTGCTTCTATATAGGAGAGGATACATACTCAGGCACAGTTATTTCGAGCTTTGATGTGGATAAACCTGATAAGACAATAGATGCAAAATGTATTATGAATAATAGCGGCGAGGTGTACGTTTCTGGCAATGCTATGTATCTGTATCATTCTGATTGGAGTGCAAGCCGTGAGCTTACCAAAATCAGCAAAATTTCGTTTGAGGATGGAGTGATGAAGACCGGGGAGACGACTTCAGTGAATGGTTATCTTAACGATAAATTTGCAATAAATGAGCAGGGAGGGTATCTGTATGTGCTTCCAACCTCAAATACCGGCAGTCAGCCTGTCAATTCGCTTCATGTGCTGGATAAGGATATGAATGAGGTCGGTGTGATAAACGAGATTGCACGCGGGGAGAGTATATACGCAGCCCGCTTTGTTGGAAAATACGTATATTTCATCACATACAGGCAGACGGATCCTCTTTTTGTAGCAGACATATCTAATCCGACAGCACCAAAGCTTTTGGGAGAGCTTGAGGTGAGTGGATTTTCTGAATATCTGCATATGTGGGATGATACGCACGTACTTGGAATAGGCTATGGTGATTCGCAGCAGAGTAAGATAAAGCTTACTATGTTTGATGTGAGTGATCCGACAAAGCCGGTTGAGGTGAACCAGAAGCTTATCGACAGTTCTGAGAGCTGGAGTAATGAGTTTGTATACAACTACAAGGCTATTCTTGCTGACCCGGAGAAAAATCTGATAGGATTTACTGCGAATGACTACTATCTGTTTTCGTATGACAGTGAAAACGGCTTTAGTCTTTTGGAGCAGCAGGCACTGACCTATAAAAATACAGAAGGCTACAGAGGCATTTATAAGGATAATGATTTCTATGTGGCAGGAAACGGAGAGATAAAGCATTTTAAGCTGGAAGAATAGCGTAAATAATAGTGTTACGCAATAAGATATAAAGACAGGCGGCGAATACCCAAAGAGGGTGTTTGCCGCCTGTTTTTTGTATAATTTTATATACAAACGAAATGTAACAGCATATTTAAGTATGCAACTCAAGGCAGTCGGTGATATAATATCTCTGATTTTAATAACACGGAGGAACTATTATAATGAATACAGCCTCAAAGACAAGACATGTCTTTATTTTGTTTTTGGCAGATATAGTCTGGGGAATAGCCTTTGTAGCGCAGTCAAAGGGAGGGGATGCAGTTGGAGCATTTTCATTCAACGGCATCCGCTTCCTTATTGGTGCGCTCTGCCTTCTGCCGGTCATAAAAATACTGGATAAGAAAGAGCTGACGGTAAACAGACCTGAAAGCAAAAAGCAAAAGAAAGAGCTTTGGATAGCCGGAAGCTGCTGTGGAATAGCACTTTTCTTTGCGAGCAACCTGCAGCAGCTTGGAATCAGCATGGGCGCAGAATCGGGCAAGGCAGGATTTCTTACAGCTACATATATACTTATGGTGCCGATACTTGGGATTTTCCTCAAAAGAAAATGCGGAGTCAAAATATGGATAGGTGTATTTATTGCACTGATAGGCATGTATTTTCTGTGCATGAATGGGACATTTTCACTTAGTGGCTCGGATTTGCTCCTGTTGGCAGGGGCATTGTGCTTTGCGATACAGATACTTGTGATTGACCATTTCGTATCACAGGTAGATGCGGTCAGACTCTCATGTATTGAGTTTTTTGTCACCGGACTTGGCTCATGTATAGTGATGATTTTTACAGATATGGGACCGTCTGCCGGCGGTATAGCGCAGTGGACACAGTCGCTTTGCACATGGGATGCATGGATTCCGATTCTCTATGCCGGTATTTTCTCAAGCGGAGTGGGCTATACGCTGCAGATTGTCGGACAAAAGGGCTTAAACCCGGCGGTGGCATCGGTGGCGATGAGCCTTGAATCGGTGGTTTCTGTGATTGCAGGATGGATTCTGCTGGGCAGATGCTAGGTGGCAGAGAAATTTTTGGATGTGTGCTCATGTTTATTGCGATAATTATTGCACAGCTTCCGGATAGGGAGTATACTAAATAAGTTACAGTATAAAAATGAAATGTGATTATTCAAGTGTGGTTTTGCGAATGTGCGTGGGATGAATAGTTACAACGAGATAGGGATTGGATATGAGAAATAATAGTAGAAAAAATTACAGACGCCGCAGACAAAATACAAGAGCTTCACAGATTAAGCTTGTAGGAATAGTGGCTGTGATAGTCGTTATAGCGATTATAATAGTTATATCGTGCTTTAATAAAACAAAAAAGACAGTAATAAGGCAAAAGACACAGGAACGGCCACAGAAAATGTGACCGGTGTGACTGAGCAGGTAAGTGAGACAGAGGAAGCAAAGGAGCTCTTTGCACCAAAGGAGTCTGATGCTACAGCAGCAATCGGAGATGAGCTTGAGAGCTCTTATGCCGTAGTGATTGATGAGCAGGACGGCACAGTTGTTGCGGGAAAAAATGCTCATGAGAAAATGTATCCGGCTTCCATGACAAAGGTTATGACAGTGCTTGTAGCAGCAGAGCAGGCTGAGAAAAATGCAATTGCTGCAGCGGAGAATGAAAACACCGAAATAGACAGGCAGGCTGTGATAGAAAACAAGCTCAACGAGGTTGTTACAATTACAAGAGAAGCCACAGATTATTCATATGTGCATGATTGCAGTACAACAGGCTTTTTAGACGGTGAGCAGGTGCCTCTTCGCGATGTGTTTAACGGAACCATCCTGCCATCAGGTGGAGAATCGGCATATCAGCTTGCGGTTTATACAGCAGGCTCCATGGAAGCATTTGTCGATATGATGAACCAGAAGGCAGCAGAGCTTGGTATAGGCCAGACCACACATTTTGCAAACCCTGTCGGCATATATGATGAGAACAATTACAGCACAGCCTATGATATGGCGGTCATCATGCAGGCAGCGATGCAGGACGACATTTGTAAAACAGTACTTTCAAATCATACATATAGCACGGCTGCAACACCGCAGCATCCGGAGAACCTGAACATATCAAATCTGTTCCTGCGCCGAATAGAGGACAAGATGACAAGTGGCGAGGTAATCGGTGCAAAGACAGGCTTTGTAAATCAGTCCGGTAACTGTGCGGTCAGCTACGAGAAGGCAGCAAGCGGAAAGACATATATATGTGTGACAGCAGGCGCTTCAAGCGGATGGCACTGTATAGATAATCATGTGTATTTATATAATACATACGGCAAGTAGTCAGCAAAGCTGATTTTAAGGGGTACAGATATGGCGGGAAATCAAGGCAATTCCAGAAAAAAGACCACGCATAACATGCACAATGAGAAAAAATACAAAAACCCTGCAGGACAGGAGAGGGTAAGGGAAAAAAGCAGCCGGGCAAAAAGCGATAACGTATGTCCGTATGCGAAGAAATGTGGCGGCTGCGACTATCAGGGCGTAGAATATAAGGAACAGTTAAAAACCAAGCAGGCATACATGAAAAAGCTGCTAAAGCCTTTTTGCTTTGTGGAGCCGATTGTCGGCATGAAAAATCCGCTCTATTATCGTCACAAGGTTCATGCAGCCTTTGACTGTACGAGGCGCGGTCAGATTGTGGCGGGAGCCTACAGGAAAAACACACATGATGTGGTGGATATCGAAAGCTGCATGATAGAGGAGCAGGAGTCAGATGAGATAATAAGGGACATAAAGGATATGCTCCGCTCATTCAGGATAAAGACCTATGATGAGGACACCGGCTATGGCTTCTCAGACATGTTCTCGTGAGAAAGGGCTATGCAACAGGCAGATAATGGTAGTGCTTGTCCTGGCATCGCCGATACTTCCATCGAAGAACAATTTCGTAAAAGCACTCAGGAAAAAGCATCCCAATATCACGACAGTGGTGCTCAACGTGAATGATAAAAGAACAAGCATGGTGCTCGGAGACAGAAACATCACGCTTTATGGCAAGGGCTTCATAGAGGATAAGCTGTGTGGCTGCACCTTCCGCATCTCACCAGGCTCGTTTTATCAGGTGAATCCGGTGCAGACGGAGCTTTTATACGAAAAAGCCATTCATGAGGCACACCTCACCGGCAAGGAGCGTGTAATCGATGCATATTGCGGCACCGGAACCATAGGCATCATAGCAGCGAAAAATGCAGGTGAAGTCATCGGGGTCGAGCTAAACCGTGATGCAATCCGTGATGCAGTCACCAATGCAAAGCGAAACGACATCAGAAATATCCGCTTCTACAATGACGATGCCGGAAAATTCATGGTTGAGATGGCACAAAATGGTGAGAAAGCGGATGTTGTCATAATGGATCCTCCAAGAACCGGCAGCGACGAGGCATTTTTATCATCGGTTGTCAAGCTGGCACCGGAGAGAGTGGTGTATGTGTCGTGTGGTCCGGAAACACTGGCGAGGGATTTAAAGTATCTCACAAAGCATGGATATACAGTGAAGCGTGCAACACCATATGACTGCTTTCCATATACAGAGCACATAGAGACAGTGGTCTTACTTTGCAGATAAAAGGCAGGTAAAAGGTCAATAATAGTATTCCAATTCGCCGTCAAATGGTGTAGAATAAAAACTACTTTCCATGTATACTAATGAATGATTACAGCCCATACACGGAGGACAAACATGAGAACGCTATATACATTTGACAAACACAATTATTCCGATGATATGGAGGTATTTGAGCGCTTCGCGGTGCGCGCGGTTATTATCAGAGACGGCAAGCTTGCCATGCAGCAGGCCGGTGAGGGCTACTACAAGATACTGGGCGGCGGCATCGATGCAGGCGAGACCAACGAGGTGGCGCTGGCACGGGAGGTGCGCGAGGAGGCAGGGCTTCTTGTCGTGCCGGAAAGCATCAGGGAGTGTGGCAAGGTCATAGAAAAGAGACGCGATATATTTGAGGCTGACAAGATATATTACTGTCACACCTACGTGTATTTCTGTGATGTGAGGGACGAGCAGGTGGCAGCACAGATGACAGACAGCGAGATAAGGCTTGAGTATCATCTGTCATGGCTACGCCGGATGAGATAATAAAGGCCAACAGAGCCTTTCTTGATAAAGAATGGATAGCAAGAGACACTAAGATTGTTGAGTTGATAAAAGAAATGTGTTAAAATAATGCCTGGATGTAAATCCGGGCATTTAATATAAGGAGAAGCAGTATAAATGGATAAAAATAAAATCAAAAATAAATTAAAGGATGATCCGGCCTTCACTCTCGAGGTGCAAAACCCTGAGGTTGAGGAGCTGATGGCACAGTATTCAAGCGACAAAAAGGCGGAGACACTCAATAAGCTCATTGAAAAATGCACTAAGAGCCGATTCCTGGTACCTGCAAATGTCGGAGAGAACAACAAGCCGATTCCGCTATTTATTAAAAACGGTGAGGGAGAGGCTTTCATGCCGATTTATACCTCAAAGGCACAGCTTTCTAAGGATCATCCGTCACCATGCATTGTAAATATGCCGTTTCTTGCAGTCAACAATATGGTGGCAAATAAAGAGTCAAAGCTTGATGGTATCGCATTCAACCCGTTCACTCACAATCTGATTTTCAAAAAGCCTCTTGTAGAAAAGATTGAGGCAGTGGAAAAGGCCAGAAGAGAGGGACATCCTACATCACCGACAAAGGGCAAGACTGTACAGATGACAGCAGAGCAGTATGTCATCTTTGAGCGTATGCAGTATGAGCATATTTTCCTGCCGGCGAAGATGTTTGAGGGCGGAAAAGAGTTCATGGACCGACTTGCCGATGAGAAGGAAAAGCTAATAGATGAGCTGTACGAGGAGGCATATCAGCAGAAGCGTATGTATCCATATATGGAGGAGGATTTCTCTGTTATGTCTATGCAGATTTCTGATACGCTCAATGTTACCAGAGTTGATTTCCCGACAAGAGATATGGCTCCAAACTGCGCAATCCGTGCTTATCTCGTGTGGGATGATGCTGCGTCACAGGGCAGATATTTTGTAATTGATGCGAAGGGCGATAAAACTACTGAGCTGGCTGAGATTACAGAGGATTACAAGCGTCTTGGATATGGAGCTGCACCGGTTGAGGGTGCTGAGCTTCAGACTGTTCTTGACCTGGTTAAGAAAAGTGCAGAGGAACAGAATTAGAAAAGTAATGTAGGGCAGGATATATAAAGGAGGTCGTGTATGAAGGAGTTTTTAGGCAGAATAAAGGCTGATTTTCTACTGTCATCAGTGCTTTGCATAGCGCTGGGACTGGTGTTTATCATATGGAGAGCTTCGGTGCTCACGATTGTGGCCAATGTGCTTGCGGTAGTGCTTATCATCATCGGAGTGGTCTATATGTGCAGCTATTTTTTGAATATAGTCACGAATGGTTTTTCAGCGATGCTGGGGCTTGTGGTTTTGGCAGTAGGTATATGGTTTCTGGTACAGCCAAAGGTTGTGGTGAGCCTGATACCTATAGTCATCGGTCTGGTGCTCATTTTTCACAGCATCAGGAGCATTATTGAGGCAGTGGATGCCAGAAAATACGGTTACGGAGGCTGGAGTGTCGGCTGATTTTTTCAATAATCAGTCTGATTTTTGGAATAATCTGCGTGACAAATGCATTTGATGTAATGAAGACAGCCACTGTTGTTGTCGGTATCATACTGATTTTCAACGGAGTATCAAATATCTGGATTACAAGCCGTGCTACAAAGGCGGAGAGCGCCTACAACAAGCAAAAGGAGTTTGAGGCAACGTTTGTTGAGGATAGAAAAGAGGACAATTAAGCAGTAACAGAAAGGCGACAGAATGCGTCGGATGGAGTTTAAGATGGAGAGACCCGGACTTACCAAGGTCGGTGACCATCTGAAGGTAACAGAGAGCAAGCTTCCGACTTCATATTATTATACGATAGAGCATGCGATTGCCATGTCGGGAAACTACGTGGTCAGCGAGAGGCTCAAAAGCCGCGAGGGCGATGTCGTGGATGTGAGGGAGACTGAGAAGGGCTACTTTGTCACGATGGAGTTTGATGAGTAATGACACAGCAAGGTAAGAATGCAATAGATCTGGTGCTCGCTGAGAGCCTTATAGAGCTTTCGGCGAAAAAGCCAATCGATAAGATTACAATTAAAGAGATAACGGACAAGGCCGGAGTTATCCGCCCCACGTTTTACAATCATTTTCAGGACAAGTACGAGCTGATAGAGTGGATTATCAAAAGCGAGCTTCTTGAGCCCATCAAGCCACTGCTCAATGCCGGAATGATTTTTGAAGCGATTGTGCTGATGCTCAATAATATCTCGGCAAACAGTGTTTTTTACAAGAAAGCACTAAAGCTGGAGGGCGCAGTGACGTTTAATCAGATTGCCATGAAGTGCGTCTGCGAGATGTTTATGAATATCATAAGCGAAAAGAGCACAGGAAAGAAATCCAAATACCGCTGGCTCACACCTGAGGTGATTTCTACATATTATGCGCAGTCGTTGTGCTTTATCACGGAGGCTGGATAGCCCAGGGCATGGATGACATTGAGCCGAAGGAGATGGCTGAGGCATACATGTATCTGATTACGCGCTCAATGGATGATATATTAAGTGAGCTGTAGAGGACAATTGCCATGGAAAAATGACGGCTTGAGCAAGCTCATAAAGCAGAATCATAAAGAGACACCATAAAGAGGCATGCGTTCATATAAATATGAAAATGCTGTGAAAAAGTGTCAGAAATCAAATACAATATCATATATGTGTCATATCGGATATACAAATTGATGGATTTGTATATCTCACATGACAAATCAAAGAGATTGAATATTTATTTATTCGGTCTTTTTTTTATACTTCAATACGAATAAAAGAAAGAGTGGTGAATCTAATGATTAAATTTGGAAAAGGAGTCGTAAAACATCGTGTGCTGATACTGATAGTTGCATTTGCACTGCTTATACCGTCGGGCATCAGCTTTATCAACACGAGAATCAACTTTGATATCCTTTCTTATCTGCCAAGCCAGATAGAGACTATGAAGGGCCAGGATATCATGGTAGATGAGTTTGGAACCGGAGCGTTGTCATTTGTGATCTTGGAGGATATGAAGGATCAGGACATAGAGACTCTGGCAGATGACATAGAGGACCTTAAGGGTGTAAATGATGTCATCTGGTACGGAACAATCGCTGATTCCACATTGCCAAGAGAGGCAATTCCGGATGAGGTGTACGACGCATTTAACAACAAGGATGCAAACAGCCAGCTCATGCTCGTCACATACAGTGACACAATGGGTTCGGATGAGACAATGGAAGCCGTCAATAAGATGGATAAGATGGTGAAACACCACTGCTTCGTAGCAGGAATGGCAGCGGTCAACGCAGATACAAAGACACTTGTTATGCAGCAGGCTCCTATATATGTCATCATAGCAGCATTGCTTTCAATGCTTGTCATGGGAATTACAATGGATTCAATAATTGTTCCGATGTTATTCCTCCTAAGCATAGGAATGGCTATTATCTATAACCTGGGAACAAACTTTATACAGGGACAGATTTCATATCTGACACTGGCACTGACAGCAGTATTGCAGCTCGCCGTAACAATGGATTATTCGATTTTCCTGTGGCACAGCTATCAGGAGCAGATAGACAGATATGACGGAGACAAGAAGCGAGCCATGGCACATGCCATTTCCCACACAATTGTCTCAGTAACAGGAAGCTCAATCACAACAATCGCAGGCTTCGTAGCCCTCTGCTTCATGAGCTTTACACTTGGACTTGACCTGGGAATCGTAATGGCAAAGGGCGTTGTATTCGGAGTTATCGGATGTGTAACAATTCTCCCTGCACTGATTCTTGCATGTGATAAGGCAATCGAGAAGACAAAGCACAAGATTCTTATGCCGGATGTTTCCAGGATTGCAAGCTGGGTAACAAATCATTATAAGATACTTGCAGTGATTTTTATCGTAGTGCTCATCCCGGCAATATACGGATACACTCATGATCAGTCTACTATGACCTTGCAGGAACCATGCCTGACAGTGCATACAGTAAGCAGGCCAATGAAAGACTCGACAAGGAGTATGCTATGGGTGCCACACATATCATCATCGCACCGAGCGATATGTCAAAGGCAGACAGCATAAGCATGATAAATGATATCAAGAAGGTCGATGGAGTAAAGCTTGCAGTATCGCTTGATTCAATACTCGGACCTACCATACCGGATGATATGGTGCCGGATGAGGCAAAGGAGATATTCAAAAACGGTGATTACCAGATGATGCTTGTGTCATCAAAATATGAGACAGCATCTGATGAGGTAAACAACCAGATTACAGAGATTAAAAAGATAGTAAAGAATTACAGCGAGGACGCAATGCTTATCGGTGAGGCACCTTGTACAAAGGATCTTATCACTATCACAGATACAGACTTCAAGCGTGTAAGTGCAGTATCAATCGTATTGATATTCCTTATCATCCTCATAGTATTCAAATCGGTATCGCTTCCAATCATACTTGTAGCGGTCATCGAGTTTGCAATCTTTGTAAACATGGGAATTCCGGGATTTACAGGAACAAAGCTTCCGTTTATCGCGAGCATCGTAATCGGAACCATACAGCTTGGTGCAACGGTTGACTATGCGATACTTATGACCACAAAGTACAGAAAGAACAGATACACCGGAATGGACAAAAAGCCGGCAATCACAAAGGCACTTGCAGATTCGACAAACTCAGTTATAGTCAGTGCACTCTGTTTCTTCGCCGCAACCTTTGGTGTAGGACTTTATTCAAACATTGATATGATCAGTTCTATCTGTATACTGCTTGCACGAGGCGCAATTATCAGTATGTTTGTAGTAGTATTTATACTTCCGTCAATGTTTATGATATTTGACAAAGTAATATGTGCCACAAGCGCAGGCTTTAAAAACAAGAACCTGACAGCTTAGTAATCTGATTAATCATAAATGAGGGATAAAATACTTTTTGGCCCTCATAACATAAAAATATGACCTCAAAAACAAAATCAGGAGGAATGAGACATGAAATTACCAGAATTGAAAGAAAAGTTAAAAAGTAAATATATTGTCCGTGTTGTAGCCGGAGTCCTCACAATAGCACTTGTAGGTACAGGAATCGGAGCAACAGCAGTTTTTGCAGAGAAGAACAGCACCGCAGTCACAGCCGAGGCAGACAGCACAACAGACAGCAGCAAGGATGCTGATGACATAGCAGATAAGCTCATGGACAGCGTATCATTAAAGGATAACGATGCAGACAAGGACGAGAGCGTATACCTCATCTCAGATGCAAACGGCAACGTAAACAAAACAATCGTAGTAGATCACCTTAAAAATAAAGACAAAAAGGATACCTTGGAGGATGCTTCAAATCTTTCAGATATCGAGAACGTAAAGGGCAAGGAAAAATTCACACAAAGCGGTGATAAGCTCACATGGCAGGCCGGTGGCAAGGACATTTACTATCAGGGCACAGCAACAGAGGAGCCACCTGTAACACAGAAGGTTACATACTACCTCGATGGAAAAGAAATCTCACCTGAGGACCTTGCAGGAAAATCAGGAAAGGTCAAAATCCGTTTTGACTACACAAATACCACATCATATACAGAGACAGTAAACGGCGAGAAGCAGACAGTTTCCGTACCATTTGCAGCAATAACAGGACTTGTACTCGGTGATGGCTTCGAGAATATCGAAGTGACAAACGGTAAGGCTGAGGTAAGCGACTCATCAAGCGTAGTGCTCGGCTATGCACTTCCGGGCTTAAAGGACAGCCTTGGAATCAAGGACAAAGACCTCGATGGCGATGTAAATATCCCTGAATACATGGAAATGACAGCAGATGTGAAGAATTTCTCAATGCCTGCAGCCATGACCTTCGTGGTAAACGCATCTGATTATGTAAGCACAGACGGAATTGACACATCAGACCTCGATGACATGATAAATGACTTAAAGGATGCCTCAACACAGCTTCAGGATGGCTCAAAGACACTGGCAGAGGGTACTGACACACTTGCTGACGGACTTTCAACATTGCAGAGCAAGCTCGGCACATTCGCATCAGGAGTTGGCACACTGCAGAGTGGACTTAAGACATATACTGATGGTGTTAGTACATTAAGTGGTGGACTGAATACACTTGGAAACAGCACAGGAGCCTTGTGTCAGGAGCAGATAAGCTTAATAGTGGAGCAGGTCAGCTTGCAAGCGGAAGTGCAACACTTAAGGATGGTTTGAAATCATATACGGATGGAGCAAGCACACTTGCAGCAGGAGCAAGCAATTTAGATGCAGGTATGGATACACTTAAGAGTGGCACAGACACGTTGTCACAGAGTGCTCCATCTCTTGTGTCTGGTGTAAATTCTTTGTCAGATGGAATTAATACTTTAGATAAAGCTTTAAAGAACCCGATGTCAGATGAAGAAGCTGCAAAGTATAAGGAAGCTGCAAAAGCAGGAGTAGATGCAAAACTGGCAGATGATACTAATGCTACAAGTTATAATAATACAAAGAAATATGCTGCTGATGAGTATTATAAAGAAATGACAAGCGATAGCAGTGTTGAAAAAACTGTTGAGAGCCTTAAGGCTAATAAAACTTTATATAATATGATATATTCAACAGTTGAAGCACAGGTTAAACAACAGATTGAGGTTGCTGTTGTAGAAAAGGCAGGTGAGACCGCTGTTAAAGGGTATCAAGACAAGTTGGGTTCAAGAGAATCAGCAATAAAAGCAATATATAATGCTTCCGGCAAAGATTACGATAACGATGTTAAAGCATTATCTACAAGCAATACTGACAGTCAGTTAAAAACTATGGCTACACAGGTATTAGATGGAGTAGCAAGCAGCTCAAAGGATGCAGTTGGAACATCTGTTGCAGACGCAGCAAAAACGGGAGCTGAAACCGGAGCACAGGAGGCTGTAATTACCGGAATTGATTCTACAAAGAAAAATATTTCAGACCAGATTAATGCAAAACAGGAGAGTGGAGAGAGTCTGGTGAGTGGTGCAACAAAGCTTAATGCCGGAGCTAAGGTCTTGGCAGAAAAATTACCAGAGCTTGCTAAAGGTGTTGCAAACTTAAAAGATGGTTCGTCTCAGCTTAGCGCCGGAGCAGCAAAGCTTACAGCAAACAACGATACACTTAATGCCGGAGCAACAGCGCTCAATGCCGGAGCAAGCCAGCTTTCAGCCGGAACACAGTCACTTATGAACTCAGTACCAACTCTCACAAGCGGTATCAAGCAGCTTGTAGACGGTTCAAACACACTTGTAGCAAACAATGCACAGCTCAACAGCGGAGCATCACAGCTTGCAGATGGAACAAATCAGATAGTCTCAGGTGTAGACCAGCTCACAACAGGCTCTAAGACACTTTCAGAGGGTGCACACACACTTGCAGATGGTATGGTACAGTTTAATGAGGAAGGAATCAACAAGATTCTCGACGCATACAACGGTGACTTAAAGCCATTCACCGACAAGCTTCAGGCAGTAATTGATGCAGGTGAGGAATATCAGACATACTCAGCAATCGCTGATGGACAGACGGGCAGCGTTAAGTTCATATATAAATTAGCTTCAATAGATGCTAAAGCAGATAGCGACAAATAATTAATTAAAGGATGTTTAAAGATTATGGGAGGCAAAAATGGGCTGGATAGAATATCTGTTAATCGTGGCGGGAAGCTCACTGGAGATTTTCGTTGCGATGGAATGTCAGGGATCCCTGATCCAGAAAGTAAATAAGAAACAGCTTACAGCCATTTGCTTCATAGTTGCAGTTTGCCAGTTGTTAGCAATGTATATCGGGTATTTTCTGTCAAGCTTTCTTAATGGGAAATACTCGGTGAAGGATGAAGCACTTTTAGGAGAGATAATTTCTATCGGAATACTGATAGGACTGGGGATCAGCTTATAGGAAAGGCTATAAGAAACGAAAGGATTGAGGAGCATTGTCAGGCGCAGCTTGACATGAAAAGAGTGCTAAGAATAGCAGGAATCACCGCATTTTATACGGTTCTTGCAGGAATAGCATTCGGCTTCCTCGGTACCGGACTTTTCACCATTATGATAATGGTGGCGCTGCTCACTGTCATCTGCATAGTGGCAGGCATTTACACAGGATATCATTTCGGTTTTGAGCAGAAGACAAAGGTATATATCGTGGGGGCGATACTCTTTTGGGCGGCTGGAATTGATGTGATAGTAAGGCTTGTAAGTGCAAAATAATGCATAGGGCTCTGTTCGTAGGAACAGGGCTTTTTTGCTGTCCATTGAAGTATGAAATCCTTTGCTTGCAATGTCAAAGTAAATGCTATAGAATATTTTCATATCAATTAAAAGCAAATGAGGAGATTTAAAGTTATGAAACAGAAATTGAGAAACCTTTCGGCACCGGCCAATATAATATTTGCCATTCTTGCAGTTTTTATTTTCATTGCACCCTTGCAGTGGAGCGGAAAAGTTCTGGGACTGATTCCGGGCATGGAAAAGGCGGATGACTATCTGCTGCAGGCTATTGTGGAGACTGTTGTTTTAGTTATTTTTCTTGGCATCACATATTTATTTGGGCTGTGGGATATCTTTAAGGAAAATGCAGCAGGATGGACCAGAAGTTTATACACAGGTGGATTTTTTATAGTATATTGTCTGTATGCTGTTGTTTCAGGTATTTATATGTGCTTTTTGAGCGAGCATGATGATGTGAAGGCATTTTACAACATCATCTTTTTCTTTATCGCGGTCTGCCTTGTAGGACTCGTTGAGGAGCTGGTGTTCAGAGGCGTGGTGTTTAATCTGCTGCTGAGAGCTTTTCCAAAGACGAAAGGTGGAATCACAGGAGCCGTAGTTTTGGGAGGCGTACTGTTTGGATTGATGCATTTTTCCAATATGGGCGCAGGGGTTAAGTTCAGCAGTTGTCTGATACAGGTTATTTCAGCAGGACTCATGGGCGTGCTGTTTTGTATGATATACGCGTCTACACGCAATTTCTGGATGCTTGCCATTTTCCATACTGTTGTAGATATGGGAGGACTTTTATCATCGGGAATATTTGAGGGAGGAGGAGTGGCCGACAGGATTAATGAGTTTTCGGCAATGAACTGTATCGCGTTTATCGTGCTCGGTATTCCTATGCTTGTTATGCTGCGTAAGTCAAGGCGTATCCGTCTTGAGATGCTTTACAACAATGTGACCATCATAGATGACGAGAGGGAGGGCGCTAAGCTGGCAGTGGTTTCACTGGTGCTTGGCATTTGCAGTATTATTTTCTCGTTTTTTGGCTATCTGATGGGGCTTGGAATTGTCGGCATGCTTGCTTCCAAAATGTCAAAAAGGGCAAAGCAGTATAACAATGCAATAGCAACTGCCGGTATGATTACATCGATAATAGGCTTTGTGCTGTCGGTCATCTGCACGATTGGTATGATGGTGCTGTTTGCAAGTGGCATTTATGACAGACTTGTTAATATGACTATGTAAATTAAAGTAACTGATTTGACAATATGGTAAAAATACCATATAATATTTTGTGAGAACAATGGAGAAGAGTTATGGGATTTTTGAATTGCGAGCTAAGGTAGGAACAGATATTTCGAGAGTATTATATTTTTTCTATTATGAAGGAAGAATAGTATTGACACATGGATTCATTAAAAAAACTCAGAGGACACCGGCTGGTGAAATTGAAAAGGCTAAGAAATATAGAAGAGATTATATAGAAAGGCATGGTAAATAATATGAGATATGACGATTATTTACAGGAGCAGCTTAAAAATCCTGACGTAAAAAAAGAGTGGGACGATCTCCAGCCTGAGATGGATGTCATAAGGGCTATGATAGATGCGCGCATTAAAAATAATTTGACTCAAAAGGAGCTTGCAGCACGTACAGGCATAGATCAGGCGGATATTAGTAAGCTTGAGAATGGAACGAAAAATCCATCTTTGAAACTTTTAAAGAGGCTTGCGCATGGAATGGGGATGCAGTTGAAAATTGAATTTGTACCAATGCAGCCGTTAAAAAAATAAAATTGAACGGATGCTGCAATAATACGAAGCAGACCTTTGAATGTGGTAAAAAGTCTACATTCAAGGGTCATTTTTTAAGGAGAAACCATGAATATTTTACTGACAGCAATCAATGCAAAATACATACATTCAAACCTCGCAGTTTACTCACTGCGCGCCTGTGCCGGGGAGTACAGGGATGCTGTGGAGCTTGCGGAATACACGATAAACAATCAAAAGGATTACATTCTTGAGGAGCTTTACAAGAGAAAGCCCGACGTACTTTGTTTTTCGTGCTATATATGGAATATTGATTATGTGACTGATATTGCACGCGAGTATAAAAAGCTTTGTCCGTCAGTGCCGATATGGGTTGGAGGCCCTGAGGTGTCTTACGAGGTGGAGGCATTTCTGCGGGAAAATCCATACATAGACGGTGTGATGATAGGCGAGGGTGAGGATACCTTTAGAGAGCTGTGTGGTTACTATGCGCATAAAAGAAAGCTGGGTGATATTGCAGGCATTGCTTTCAGAAAAAACAGCACAGGTAATAGTACAAGTAATAGAACAAGTGTGAACAACGCAGGCTGCAAAGCGGATGAAATAGTATTCACAAGTCCACGCCCAATCAAAAACATGAGTGAAATTCCATTCTGCTATGATACGCTTGATGATTTTTCAAACCGCATCATCTACTACGAGAGCAGCAGGGGATGCCCGTTTTCGTGTAGCTATTGCCTGTCATCGGTGGATAAGACACTGCGTTTCAGGGATACTGAGATTGTCAAAAGGGAGCTTAAGTTTTTCATAGACCAGAAGGTGCCTCAGATTAAGTTTGTGGACAGAACCTTCAACTGCAATCATGCTCATGCCATGGAGCTGTGGCGCTTTATAAAGGCGAATGACAATGGTGTGACAAACTTTCACTTTGAGATATCGGCGGATCTGCTGAATCAGGAGGAGCTTGAGCTGATTTCTGATATGAGGCCGGGGCTGATACAGCTTGAAATCGGTGTGCAGTCCACCAATGAGGTCACGATTAAGGAGATTCACAGGACTATGAAGCTTGAGAGGCTTAAGGAGGTTGTGAAGCTCATTCAAAGCGGCAACAATATCCATGAGCATCTGGATCTGATTGCAGGGCTGCCATACGAGGACTATGACAGCTTTGGGCGTTCCTTTGATGAGATTTATGAGCTTAAGCCAAACCAGCTGCAGCTTGGATTCTTAAAGGTACTCAAGGGCTCGTACATGTTTGAGCATGCCGCGGAATATGGTATTGTGTACCATGACAAGCCACCATATGAGGTTATGTCCACAAAATGGCTTTCGTTTGATGATGTGATAAAGATTAAGCGCGTCGAGGAGATGCTTGAGGTGTATTACAACAGCGGACAGTTTGAGATTACGATGAAGCTCATGGAGTGTATCTTTGACAGTGCGTTTGAGTTTTTTCAGGAGCTTGGAGATTTTTATGAGGCAAACGGCTATTTTGGAATGAGCCATTCGCGCATCAGAAGGTGCGAGATACTGCTTGAGTTTCTGGCTTTATACCTGCATGGCTGTGACAGCGATGCTATAACTTCTGTGGGATTATCCGAAAATCACGGAGATAGAGATAATACTGATTTTGACGAAAATGCCATAGATAGAGATAGTACTGATTTTGATGAAAATGCGCAGATTTACAGCATGATTCAGGAGTCACTCATCTTTGATTTGTACTATCGTGAAAACTGCAAGAGCCGCCCGGTGTGGGCCACAGATATAGGAAGCTTCAAGCACATGACACATGCATACTGTAAGAATGGAAAGCTGTCGCATGTGGAGCAGTTTCACTATATTTTTCCTGACAAGCACACGCGCAAGCTGGATGAACTGCCAAAGTATCATAAGGAGCCGGTGTGGGCGCTTTTCCACTACGACATGAGAGACCCGCTTGATCACCAGGCGCTGGTGGAGTATATAAAATAACAGTAACGCGATATGGCTATAGCGGAGTATATAAAATAGCAGTAAAGCGATATGGCTATAGCGGAGTATATAAAATAGCAGTAACGTGAAATGACTATAGTGTTAAAAGCCGGAAAGGTTTACAGACTAAGAAAAATGAGCAACATAGATAATATAAAAAATTACACGGTGATTGACCTTGAAATGACAGGGCTTTCAGCTAAAAATGACAAGATAATAGAGATAGGTGCGGCACGTGTGAGGGGCGGCGAGATAGTGGATACGATATCCACACTGGTAAATCCGAAGCAGCATATTCCACAGCGTGTGCAGGAATTAACGGGAATTACCGACAGTGATGTGGAAAACGCGGCAGATATGGACGCGGCTGTGGATAACCTGCTTGATTTTATCGGGGATGATATCATACTCGGGCAGAATGTGACCTTTGATTACAGTTTTTTAAAGCAGTGGGCGGTAAATCACAAGAGAACCCTCTCGCTAAATGCATATGATACTCTGAAAATAGCCAGAAAATGTCTGCCTGCGGAACAGTCGAAGAAGCTGGAGGATTTGTGCGAGTATTTTGGTGTAAACAGGGAAAATGCGCACAGGGCGCTCGATGATGCGATAGAGACAAAGCAGATATTTGAAAAGCTGCTTGCACTGATGGATGAAAAGGGAGAGATGGTGGAGTCAAAGCCACTTGTATACAAGGCAAAAAAACAGACACCTGCCACGGCACATCAGGTCAGACAGCTAAAGGAGCTGATGGCTGAGTATGGGATAGCAGATGTCATATCGTGGGACAACCTGACCAGAAGTCAGGCCTCAAGGCTGTACGATGAATATCGCAGTAAGTACATTAATAGGTGTGTGGATGGCTCGGAATAACTTTCAATACAATAAGTTATAATACAATAAGCTATAACGTAATTTAATTACCGGCCGAGGCGGTATCAGCCTGTAGGCTCTCAAGCATAGAAACGATTCCATCCCTTGAAAGAGAATTAAGCTGCTTTGCTTTCTCAATAAGCGCTGCAAGCCGGTCGGTTTTTGACATGCTGATGTAGGCGTTGGCTAACAGACTGTATACGTTCTTTGAATCGGCACCCTGCTCCACTGCAAAATCAAGCAGTTCATTGCCCAGCGATTCATAGCCTGCTTCCTTAAGCCTATTGTAATAGTCCGGCAGCATTGAAACAAATTTCGTGAAGTTATCATCATATTCAGACAGCTTTTTAAAATTGAGAATGCCATATTTAAGCTTTAAATCAGTGTTTGTCATTCCGGTGAGATTGACAAGGGTTTTATCCCTTAAATCATTTATTTTATCATTATTTAATGGAAAAAACTTTTCCGGTATGGTAATATAACACAGGTCAGTGGTATCTCCGCGGAGGGTTGAGTTGGCCTTACGCTCCTTTTCCCAGAACTCCTCGGTGACCTTTGCCTGGCAGAATCAGCTCTCTTTATGGCAAAAGTAATCACTGCAATAAATAAAATGAATAAAATTAGACAAATTGGAATCATATGTTGGAAAATCCTTTCTCATATATGAAAATAGTATAACTCATTTTTGAACAGAGGTGAATAGTATGTACGATTTTAATAAAAAAAGAAATCAGAAGGTGGTTGCTATAGTGATAATAGTGGTTATAGCAGCGATGCTTGTGACAACATTTGTGTCAAGTCTTGTATAGCTTTTCTTGAAATATGGAAAAAATATGATAATATGATATAAAATGCAGTTCAGTTAAGCGATGACAGGGGCGCTTTTAACAGCCTCAGGAAAAGGAAGCGGAAATGAAGATTAATAAAAAAGCATTATTACTGGGTACAATGGCATTTGTGCTTGTGGCAGCATCAGGCATGGTAAGTGCATATGCAAGCGGTTCGTCAGGCACAAAGAAGGCAAAGGTACAGACAATTACAGAGGGTGTGTGCATTGGCAGTGTGGATGTAGGCGGTATGACAAAGGAAGAAGCAAAAAAAGCAGTTGATGCCTATGTTGACAGCATAAAGGATACATCCTTTTCATTAAAGGGCGCCAATGGTTCCTTTGATGCAACAGCACAGGAAATGTCTGTTTCGGCGGACAGTGATGCAGCGGTGGATGAGGCTCTTTCAGTGTGCCATGAGGGCAGCCTGATTGACAGATTTGTGGAGTCAGAGGAGCTCAAAAAGGGCAATGTTGCCGTCAATATGTATCTGTCGGTTGATAAACAAAAGACTGCAAATATGATTTATGACAAGAGCGACGAGCTCAATATAAAGGCAGTTGACAATTCGCTGCAGAGAAACGGTGACAGCTTCGATTTTGTTCCGGGACAGGAAGGCAAAGAGGTTGATGTGGTAAAATCTGTCTATGCCATAAATGATTTTTTGCAGAATAGCTGGGATGGTTCGGCGAATGAGATAGAGCTTGTCACAAATACGGTTCAGCCGAGGGGCTCAAAGGAGGAGCTCTCAAAGATTAAGGATAATCTGGGAGGCTTTTCTACAGATTTCAGCAGCTCGGCAGCAGGACGTGCAGCCAATGTAAAGAACGCATGCAGCCTGATAAACGGCAGTGTCATATATCCGGGTGAGCAGTTCTCGGTTTACGAGGCTATCAGCCCTATCACAACTGACAACGGCTATCAGATAGCAGGCGCATACGAGAACGGTCAGGTAGTGGACTCGGTAGGCGGAGGCGTGTGCCAGGTTGCTACCACACTCTACAATGCGGTTATAAGGGCTGAGCTTGAGATAGTGCAGCGCTACAACCATTCCATGATAGTAAGCTACGTAAAGCCATCTGACGATGCGGCAATCGCAGGTACCTACAAGGATCTTAAGTTTAAAAATAATCTGGACAATCCGGTGTATATAGAGGGCTATTGCAGTGGAGGAATTATTACCTTCAATGTGTACGGAGTGGAGACGAGACCGGCAAACAGGGAAATTTCCTTCAGGAGTGAGACACTTTCCGAGGAGGATCCGGTCACGCAGTTTAAGTTTGATGCAGGTCAGCCGGTCGGTTATTTCAACACCGAGCAGTCTGCGCACAAGGGAGTGACCGCAAGGCTATGGAAGACGGTCACAGTTGATGGAACAGTGCAGAGTGATGAGGTATTCAACAACAGCAAGTACAAGTCATCACCGAAAATCGTGACGGTCGGTACAGCAGGAGCATCAGCGGAGGTTGTTGCGCAGCTTCAGGCGGCGGCAGCGGCTAATGATGAGGGCTCGGTTAAATCCATTGCTGCGTCTGCGGCAGCAGCGGTTCAGGCAGCACAGACTCAGACACAGGACCAAATGCGGCAGGGCAGACACAGGGTGCGCAGACCCAGACTACAGATCCGAATGCGGCAGGGCAGGCACAGGGCACCCAGACGCAGACGACAGACCAGAATGCAGCAGGGCAGGCACAGGGCACCCAGACACAGCAGCCGGCAGGACAGACGCAGTAAATGCCAGCAGGTAGTTGTTTCTGATGTAGTTATTTGCAATCAATGCACCGGGCTGCAACAGTATACAAAACATATTATTATTAGGAACAGGAAAACACATGAAAAACGGTAAAATATCAGAGTCGGTTTTAAAGCGCTCTGTCTTAAAACAACTTCATACCAAAAGCGACAGAATACTTTTTAAACCGGCAGTAGGTGAGGACTGTGCGGTGATTTCCATGCAGGCAGGCGGCAAAACCAAGTTAGTTACTGCTACTCAGACGTTCACACTTGATGTATCGGATAAGCATGTGCGTGCTAACTGCGCAGTTTATGATGCATTGAACAATATTTATGCCATGGGGGCAGACCCTGTTGGGATAGAGCTGGCACTGCTTGTACCTACCACAGAAAACGAAGCCGTGCTTCGCGAGACGGTGAGAGCGATTGATGCTGTATGTGAGAAAGCAGGCATTGTGGTGCTTGGCGGACATACACAGGTGAGCCGTGCGGTGAAGAATATCGTGGTGACAGTTACAGCAATAGGTGAGGCCTATGAGCAGGCGCTTACACCATCATCGGCAGCAGCACCGGGCATGGACGTAATAGTGACAGGCTATGTGGGGCTTGAGGGCACCGCAATTCTTGCAAATGAGAAAAGAACCGAGCTTGAAACGAGATTTTCCAAGGCATTTATAGATAAATCAGCAGCATATATAGACCATATTTCCACAGCAATGGAGGCTGCATCCGCGATTGGCGCCGGTGTGGCGGCAATCCATGACGCTTCGCAGGGAGGCATCTTTGGAGCACTCTGGGATATGGCAGAGGCTTCGGGAATTGGTCTTGACATCGATTTAAAGAAGCTCCCTATCAGGCAGGATACGATTGAAATAAGTGAATTTTTTGACATAAACCCGTATAAGCTTTTGTCAGGAGGAAGTCTGATAATCATAGCTGCAGATGGTACCCGCGTGGTCAGAGAGCTTGAGAAAACAGGACAAAATGCTGTTATAGTCGGTGCCACAACCGATTCAAACGACAGAGTGCTGATTTCCGGCGAGGAGAGACGATTTTTGGAGACTGCCCAGACTGACGAGATATACAAGGTTTTCAACTAATATATTTGAATCAGGAGAATATATATCATGAGAGAAAAGATATTAACATTTATAGAGAAAAACAGCAGGATAAACCTGAAGGAGCTTGCAATCATGCTTGGTGTGGATGAGGCAAGTGTGGCAAACGAGATTGCTGCTATGGAGCAGGAGAATGTCATCTGCGGATATCACACACTGATTGACTGGGACAAGGCAGGCCTTGAGAAGGTCACAGCCATGATAGAGGTCAGAGTGACACCACAGCGCGGCATGGGCTTCGACAAGATTGCCGAGCGTATATACAACTATCCAGAGGTGAAGTCTGTATACCTTATCTCAGGCGGCTTCGACCTCATGGTCACACTCGAGGGCAAGACTCTGCGCGAGGTATCACAGTTTGTGACAGATAAGCTTTCTACACTGGATCAGGTGCTTTCGACAAAGACAAACTTATTCTGAAGAAATACAAGGACCATGGAACTATCATGGCGGCACCTGTCAAATCCGATGAAAGGGGAATTATGTCATAATGAGAGACCCTTTATCCAGTACCATAAAGACTATCCAGCCATCGGGCATCCGTAAGTTTTTTGATATAGTGAGCGAGATGAAGGATGCGATATCGCTCGGAGTAGGTGAGCCTGATTTTGACACACCGTGCATATCAGGGATGAGGGCATATATTCCCTTGAAAAGGGACGCACCTTCTACACCTCAAATGCCGGACTCAAGGAGTTAAAGATTGAGATTGCAAAATATCTCGATAGAAGATACGGCATGACATATGATTACAACAAAGAAATCATGGTAACTGTCGGTGGCAGCGAGGCTATAGATATTGCACTGCGCGCCATGCTCGATCCTGGAGATGAAGTGATTATCCCACAGCCAAGCTATGTTTCATATGTGCCATGTACTGTTTTGGCAGGTGGCACACCTGTGATTGTGGAGCTCAAGGAGGAAAATGATTTCAGGCTTACAGCCGAGGAACTTGAGGCTGTTATCACTCCAAAGACAAAGATACTTATCATGCCTTTCCCTAATAATCCTACAGGCGCTATCATGGAAAAAGCAGACCTTGAAGCAATCGTTCAGGTGGTTAAGGAGCATGATCTGTTTGTGATAAGTGACGAGATTTATTCGGAGCTTACATACGTGGATAAGCATGTATCTATAGCATCGTTTCCGGGAATGAAGGAGCGAACAGTGCTTATAAACGGTTTTTCCAAGGCTTATGCCATGACCGGCTGGAGACTTGGATATGCATGTGCACCTGAGACCATTTTAAAGCAGATGTTAAAGATTCATCAGTTTGCAATCATGTGTGCGCCGACCACGAGCCAGTATGCGGCTGTCGAAGCTATGAAAAACGGCGATGAGGATGTTGCACAGATGAGGGAGGAATACAACGGCCGCAGACGCTATGTGCTTCACCGCTTTAAGGAGATGGGGCTTAAGTGCTTTGAGCCTTTCGGAGCCTTTTATGCGTTCCCAAGCATCAAGGAGTTTGGCATGACATCCGATGAGTTTGCCACAAAGCTTCTAAACAGCAAGAAGATTGCCGTGGTTCCGGGAACTGCATTCGGAGAGTGCGGCGAGGGCTTTTTACGTATATCATATGCATATTCGCTTGATGATTTAAAGGAGGCGCTCGGCCGCATTGAGGAGTTTGTAACAGAGCTTCGCGCCGGGATGAATAATAAATAGTTTAAATTGACAGGAGACAAAATGGCAAAGCTGAACATAGTGTTACATGAGCCGGAAATTCCGGCAAATACAGGAAATATCGGAAGAACCTGCGTCGCAACAGGCACGAGGCTTCATCTTATAGAGCCGCTTGGATTCTCACTTTCAGAGAAGGCACTAAAGAGAGCCGGAATGGATTACTGGAAGGACCTCGACGTCACCACATATGTGGACTGGGAGGATTTCCTTGAGAGAAATCCGGGCGCAAAGATATATTATGCGACAACAAAGGGCAGACATGTGTACTCTGATGCTCATTTTGAGCCCGACTGCTATATTATGTTTGGCAAGGAAAGCGCAGGCATTCCGGAGGAGATACTAAAGGAGCATCCGGATGAGTGCATCAGGATACCGATGATAGGTGAGACAAGGTCACTTAATCTGTCAAATTCAGTAGCTATCGTGCTCTACGAGGCATTGAGACAGAATAATTTTGATCATATGAAGCTTGAGGGAGAGCTTCATCACCTGAGCTGGGATGACTAAATCAAGCGGCAAAGCGCATATTTTTGGCAGCTATTTGGGCTTTAACAGCTATGATAATTGTAAATACGGTAGATTTTTAGGAAAAAGAAATGGGCATAATTAAAACAAGCAAATTAGTACATGAATTTATACGAAGAGACGAGGAAGGCAATGTAGAGTCAATCACTACAGCACTCGACAACGTAAACCTCGACATAAAAGAGGGACAGTTATTGCAATCCTCGGTCATAATGGTTCAGGAAAATCAACTCTTGCAAAGCATATCAATGCACTTCTTGCGCCGAGCGACGGCACCATATGGTGGATGGCATGGATGTGTCAAAGGAAGAGAATGTCATACCTGTCAGGAAAAGTGCAGGTATGGTTTTCCAGAATCCCGACAATCAGATTATCGCCAATGTCGTGGAGGAGGATGTGGGCTTTGGACCTGAGAATATCGGTGTGCCGACAGATGAAATCTGGCAGCGCGTGGACTATGCGCTAAGGGCTGTTGGTATGACAAAGTACCGCACACATTCACCGAACAAGCTCTCCGGAGGACAGAAGCAGCGTGTGGCAATCGCGGGAGTTGTGGCAATGGAGCCAAAATGCATAGTATTTGACGAGCCTACAGCCATGCTTGACCCAAACGGCCGCAAGGAGGTCATAGCCACAGCCCATGAGCTCAATAAGAAAAAGGGCGTGACCATCATTCTCATCACCCATTACATGGAGGAGGTGGTCGGTGCAGACCATGTCTATGTCATGGAAAGGCAAGGTGGTCATGGACGGCACACCGCGTGAGATTTTTTCAAGGGTGGACGAGCTGAAGGAGCACAGGCTTGATGTGCCGCAGGTGACACTGGTAGCCGATGAGCTCAAAAAGTCAGGGCTTGATATCCTGATGGAATCCTGACGAGAGAAGAACTTGTAAATGCGCTTGTTGCGCTGAAAAACAGATAGGCGGGAGAAAATATGTCAATAATTCTAGATCACATAAACTATTGCTACAGTGCTGACTCAGCCTATAAGGTGCAGGCACTTAAGGATGTAAGCCTTGAGATAAATGATGGAGAGTTTATCGGAATAATCGGTCACACCGGTTCGGGAAAATCCACACTTATCCAGCATATGAACGGCCTTTTGAAGGCGACAAGCGGTCATATATACTACAATGGACAGGATATATATGACAATGATTATGATTTAAGCAAGCTGCGTCACAAGGTGGGGATGGTGTTCCAGTATCCGGAGCATCAGCTTTTTGAGACAACCAACTTTGAGGATGTATGCTTTGGACCGAAAAATCAGGGGCTCGATAGGAAAACAGTGGAGCTAAGAGCCTATGAGGCACTGCAGAATGTACATTTTCCGGAGGATCTCTACTATCAGCCGCCGTTTGATTTGTCCGGAGGACAAAAAAGGCGTGTAGCCATAGCTGGAGTACTTGCAATGCACCCTGACGTACTTATACTCGATGAGCCGACAGCGGGACTGGATCCTGCGGGCAGAGATGAGATACTGGGACTGCTTTTACAGATGAAAAAGGATCTGGGTATCACAATAATACTCGTATCACACAGCATGGAGGATGTTGCGGAGTATGTGGACCGCATCATTGTTATGAATTCAGGAGAGGTGATGTTTGACGGAGTGCCGAAGGAGGTATTCTCACACTACAAGGAGCTCGAGGCAGTCGGACTTGCAGCACCTCAGGTCACATATCTGATGCATGATCTGGTGGAAAAGGGTATACCGGTTGACCTTTCGGCGACGACAGTTGCGGAGGCGAGGGACTCAATACTAAAAGCCTTTAAATAGCTCACCAATGCTGACATTTTGATACAAATTATGAGGAAGGAATACAAAAATGATTCGTGATATTACCATAGGCCAGTATTATCCGGCTCAGTCGCCAATACATAAACTGGACCCAAGAGTAAAGCTTTTCGCAACACTTATATATATTATTGCGCTGTTTTCCTACAAGGGAATAGCCGGTGTGCTGTTTATAGTTGCCGCGCTTGCCGCAGTTATAAAGATATCAAAGGTGCCCTTTAAGTTCATGGTAAAGGGACTCAAATCCATTATAATACTGCTGCTTTTTACAGCATGCTTCAGCGTGTTTTTCACACAGGGAGAGTACACAATCTGGGAGTACGGTATACTGCACATTTCTGACACCGGACTGATAAATGCAGCAACCATGATGATACGACTTGTGCTGCTCATTATAGGAACCTCGCTCATGACACTCACCACCACACCAAACCAGCTCACGGACGGTCTTGAGAAATCACTGGGCTTTTTAAACAAAATACATGTTCCGGTGCATGCGATAGCCATGATGATGTCGATAGCGCTTCGTTTTATTCCAATCCTTATTGAGGAGACGGACAAAATAATGAAAGCACAGATGGCAAGAGGAGCTGATTTTGAGCATGGAAATATCATAAAAAGAGCAAAGAGCATGGTGCCTCTTTTAGTGCCGCTTTTCGTATCGGCATTCAGGCGTGCGGATGACCTCGCAATGGCCATGGAGGCCAGATGCTACAATGGTGGAGAGGGCAGGACAAAGATGAAGCCGCTCGTATATGAAAAGGACGATAAAATAGCATATCTTTTCATATTTGCGTTTTTAGCGGTTGTGATAGTGCTTAGAATCCTTCTGCCGGTGAATCTGGGCAATCTTATTTTCAGATAGTGAAATAGATAGTGCAGGTAAAACAGGAGAGATATATGCGTGTAAAAATGATTGTACCTACGATGGCACAAATTATTGCGGCTGGCAGATACAGCCAAACGGCATAACAATTGAGCAGGTATTAAACGAGCACCTGAGCCGCCTGTTAAAGGAGGATATAAAGGTGACAGGAGCAAGCCGCACCGATGCGGGAGTGCATTCACTTGGAAATGTGTGTATGTTTGATACCAATACCCGCATGCCGGCGGAAAAGATATCGTATGCACTGAATCAGAAGCTGCCGGAGGATATAGTGGTGGTCGATTCCTGTGAGGTAAGCGATGATTTTCATCCGCGCTTCTCAAAGAGCCGTAAAACCTATGAATACCGCATATTAAATGCGAGGTTCAGAAATCCGACACGCAGGCTTGACACATATTTCTATCATTATCCGCTTGACACAGACAAGATGAGTGAGGCTGCAAAATATCTCATAGGAGAGCATGATTTTGCAAGCTTCTGCTCGGCAAACTCGCAGGCACAGACCACAGTCCGCACGATATATGACTGTACGGTGTCAAAGGCCGGTGACATCATCACAATACGTGTGACAGGAAACGGCTTTTTATACAATATGGTGCGCATAATCGCAGGAACACTTGTGAAGATAGGTGGAAGCGATATGCCGGCCGATGCGATGAATGGCATAATAGCCGCAACAGACAGGGCAGCAGCAGGTCCTACAGCCCCGGCCAAAGGGCTTACAATGATAGGACTCAAGTATGAGTAACCGCTTTAGATTTTTAATATTATATTAAGATTTTTGGAATATCCGTTTTTTGCTTCAATAATAGGCTATAATGTCGTTACTATTAATACACGGTACGGTAAAAAGAAGCTTGGAGATGAAGACGGTTATGAGATTTACAAAAGCAAAAGAGAAAATTATAAAAAACAAACCCATAAACAGCACAGACGAAGGAAAAGGCAGACACCGTAAGGTAATCCGTATAGGAGCGTTTGCCCTGGTATTTGTCGTGCTGTTTTCGTTTGTCTCGACATTTTTTAAGATGACGGATGCTGTCAATATTGCGACTATAGAGGGCTTTTACAAGGAGCCGAAGAACACAATTGATGTGATGATGATAGGAGCCAGCGAGGTATACGCTGATTACAGCGCAACCGAGGCCTGGAAGAATTATGGATACACATCATACTCGCTTGGGGTATCAGGGGTGCCCGGCAGTCTGTACAAATCTATGCTCAGAGAAGCTCTCACCAGACAGCATCCGAAGGTTGTGGTTTTTGAAGTGAATGGCTTTTTACAAAATGACAGCTATTACGACAGAACGGTAAAGCTGCATAGCTGGATAGACAATATTCATAATGAGGAAAACAGGCTTGATACAATAAAAGAGATTGTGCCAAAGGATGAGCAGGATAACTTTAGAAACCCTTTAAAGCTATATCACAGCAATTGGAAGGATATTGACAAATGTGCACACACCTTTGCCACAAGAGTTGGAATGTATTTTGCAAAAACATCATGCATGAAGGGATTTTCATCTATTGCAAAATATTCCGATTGTCCATCAGGCAAGCAGAAAAAGCTCTACTTTACCGACAAGAGCAGAGCGTATATGACTGATCTGCTTGAGTATTGTAAAGCACAGGGGGTGGAAAAGGTGCTTTTTGCGAGGTTCCCTCATGAGAAGGAGATAAAGAATCCGCAGGTGCTTTGTGACGTGAAGGAGCTGGTGGAGTCTTATGGCTATGACTTTGCGAGCTTTGAAGGCGATAAGGAATTTATCGGAATCAATGAGAGGGATGATTTCTACAATTCAGAGCACCTGAATATAAATGGAAGCCGCAAATTCACTGCATATATGGGAAAATATCTGTCTGATAATTACAGGCTTAATGCAGACCACTCACCGGAGCTTCAGAGTGCATGGGGCGAGTGCACAAGGCGCGCTGACAAGGTGATAAGTGCCTGCGCAAAGGATACGGATCTGAGTCTGGGCAATCATTATTTTGAGATGTCCGTTTATCTGCCTTATAATTTTTCGTCAAGCCTTGCGACAAATAAGGTAGCAGATACGAACAACGATGCAAAGCCTGTAAAGGAGTTAAATACCCCGGTAAAAAAATAGCATGATAGTGTATGGACTTTAAAATAAATACTGCCTGTTAATTAAAGTATGTCCGGCAGTATTACATTAGAAAATAGATTTGGAGTAAATAAAATGGAACTCATTTCATTAAAATATGCGATATTTGTAATAGCATTGCTTGTACTATATTATTGCTTTCCGAAGAAATACCGCTGGTATGTGCTTCTGGCGGGAAGCATGGCATACTATGTGATTATATGTAAGTGGTATGTGCTTTTTATCATTTTCACAATATGCACCACCTATGGCTCAACAATATGGATTGACAAGCTGTTAAAGAAGCAGAATGCTATCGTAAAAAGCCATAAGGAGGACTGGGACAGGCAGACCAGAAAGGACTACAAGGAGAAGGGCAGAAAAAAGAGAGTGGCAGTCATGCTTTTTGCGCTGCTTTGCAATTTCGGCATTCTGGCATTCCTTAAATATATACCATATGCGGGCGAGCTTGGACTTTTACTTCCACTTGGCATATCCTTCTACACCTTCCAGTCCATGGGTTATGTGATGGATGTATACAGGGAAATTGTCGAGCCTGAAAAGAATTTTCTTAAGGTAGCGCTGTTCGTGTCATTTTTCCCACAGATCATACAGGGACCGATTGCGATATATGATAAGCTTGCGGGACAGCTTTACGAGGGACATTCCCTGAGACTTGAAAATCTGCAAAAGGGTGCGCTTCTGGTGCTCTGGGGAGTCATGAAAAAGCTTGTGATAGCAGACCGCGCGGTAAATATCATCAATTTTGTGATGGATAAGCCGATGGATTTTTCGGGCACTTATGTATTTTTTGCGGCAGTAGTGTATGCGCTGCAGCTATATGCGGATTTCTCGGGAGGAATAGATATAGTGCGCGGTATTGCGGAGATGTTTGGCATAACAATGTCAACAAACTTCAACCATCCGTATTTTTCGCGCTCACTCACAGAGTACTGGCACCGCTGGCATATGACTCTTGGAGACTGGTGCAGAAACTATATCTTCTACCCGCTTTCAATCTCAAAGCGTTTCCTGAACTTTGGCAAATGGCTAAAGCCGAGATTTGGTGCGCATATCAGTAAGGTGCTGCCGGGATGCATCGCGAGTGTCATCACATTTATCGTCATTGGAGTATGGCACGGTGCCAATATGAAATACCTGTATTTCGGACTTTGGAACGGCATTGTCATCATGCTTGCAGAGCTTTTTGCTCCGGTAAACAAAAAGGTGGCAGGCGGCTTTTTTAAGCTGACCGGTCTAAGGGAAAAGGGCATATTTGCAACAATTGTATCAGTGCTTTGGACCTTTATGCTCATACTGGTAGGCTACTATTTTGACATAGCTGCAAATGCGTCGACTGCATTTCACATGCTTTTTAAATCAGTCACGGATTTCCATATCAGCGAGCTTGGAATAAATAACATCATTTTGAATCTAGGAGCATGCGGACTGGACGAGTACGATATACTTTTACTTATAATATGTACGCTGCTGTGGTTCTTTATCAGCTTCGTTGAGGAAAATAAAAAGCTCGACATGCGCGATTTCATACTTTCAAGAAAGCTGCCGCTTCGCTGGGCGATAATATACCTTGGCATATTTATAGTAATAATATTCGGTTACTACGGACCGGGAGTGAATCCGGCTGATTTTGTATATATGCAGTTTTAAAGAAAAAGCTGGAAATAAGAGTAAAAAGCACTTGACAACATCCGGTTACGAAAGTATAATATCTAGGTCTGTAAAAGTAGATAAATGGAAGCCAAAGCCCCGGCAACCATTTAGTATAGATAATGATAGTCATCTGAGATGGAACAGAGGACTATAAGATGTCAAAAAGGAAGTGGCGTCCGGACATACGCGATTTCAAGAGGCATCGGCATTAAAAGTAATCGAATCATTTAAGGAGGAAAACCGATGAAAACATTTATGGCTAGTCCTGCTACAATTGACAGAAAATGGTACGTAGTAGACGCTGAAGGTAAGACATTAGGACGTTAGCATCAGAAGTTGCTAAAGTATTAAGAGGAAAGAATAAAGCAATCTTTACACCACACATTGACACAGGTGATTATGTAATCGTTGTCAATGCTGACAAGGTTAAGGTTACTGGTAAGAAATTAGACCAGAAGATTTACTATCATCACTCAGATTATATCGGTGGTATGAAAGAGACAACATTAAGAGAGATGATGAACAAGCACCCAGAGCGCGTTATACGAGT
>ENA-OQIR01000006-OQIR01000006.1-human-gut-metagenome-genome-assembly--contig:-NODE-6-length-85423-cov-5.590039_pt1 | contig 85423 bp, 94 predicted proteins | sample MGYA00242580_ERZ504745 | MGnify/ENA primary metagenome ERZ504745 (study PRJEB26092, sample SAMD00036214) | human gut metagenome | host: Homo sapiens | study: EMG produced TPA metagenomics assembly of the...
GTTAGAAGAAAAGAAAAAAGAAGAAGTAGCTGAACTGAAAATATTGGCTTAAAATTGGAGTAAAAATGGAGTAAATCAGAAGATAGATAGCGAAAAACAGCGTAAAAGCAACATTTTCGAGTAGATATAAATATTGTAATGAAATAAAAATTACCCGGTATTTTGCACAGCCATTAGATGGCCGGCAGAATACCGGGTGATTTTATTTTTGAGAACATGTGGTGGAAGTGATGGATCACTTCCGCGAAGCTTCTGCATACCGCGCTGGATCGCATCCTTGGAATTTTTCCAGTCGGCATCTTTATTTTTATAATCATATTTTTCGATGAACCATGCAACATCTTCATATATGCGGTTCATGTTTTCGTGCATTAGAGGGAGCACGATATCGTAAAATTCTTTGCGCTTATCACCTTTTAAATAAGTGTCAGCTCCTTCCAGAACCACTTTCAGGTGATCGAGACAAAATCCTTTTGTGTTCTTTAATTTTTCTTTTAGTTCAGGATCCTTTTCATACATAGTGAAGAAGGTCTTCATGTATGCATTAAAGGTCTTGTTTACGCTGTCACATATAAAGCAGGTTGATTCACGTTTGTTAATCCAGTCCACGATGGAATTGGAGGAGGCGTTTGCTTTTTTGAAAAGACCGCTCCTTTGCACTGAATCAGGCTTAAAGTTCTTAAATTCTTTGTCCATCTCCTCAATATGGCGCATGTACATGGTTTTTAGTATCCAGCGTTTCCGAGTGAATTGCCATAGTCAAACATTTTTTTGAAATGTGCACGGCAGAAGCCCTCCTTATCGGTCATATCGCGTATGTCAGCCTCCATGTAAGAGGCACCATGACCAAGTACAAAATCCATGACGTGATCCTCAGTGCGTTTTTCTATATAGCAGAAGGGGCATTCGCCGGCATTGTTAAAGGCGTCTGATATGGGGATAGTGTGTATTTGTTCTTTCAAGGTAATACCTCCGGGGTCATATTTTGTTATTTAAAAATCCTCTGGTGTGTAGCTCTCATAAAACTTGATAAAGGTCTGCAGAGAGGTGGAAAGCTTTGAAGACTCCTTGTAAGCAAAGCCAACCTCACGCTTGTGGATTGGTATGCCGAGAGGAATTTCAATCAGGGTACCGTCAGCAAGCTCCTTTGAAACTATGCTTTTTATGACGCAGGCCACACCTACGCCTATTTTGGCAAAGTCGATGAGCAGGTCCATATTTGATATATCTATAGAGTCCTTTACGTGTATCTGGTTCTCCTGCAGATAATCATCAATATATTTACGTGTCATATTGCCTTTATCGAGAAGCATGAGAGTAGAGTTTTGCAAAATCTCGCTCTTTTTGACACCACGGGCGCTTAAGTTGCGCAGATAGTCCTTTGTAGTGACAAATATATCTTCGATGTTGTCCAGATAATAGAAATTGAAAGTCTTAAGGGATGCTGGTTTTCCAATCAGACCTATATCTATTTTGTCATCATCAAGGAGCTTTAAGGTCTCATTGGTGGACTGACATTCGATTGAGATGCTTATATGAGGATTTCTGTGTATGAATTCCTTGAGGTATGGCAAAAGCATATATTTGCAGAGTGTTGAGCTGACACCAATCTTAAGCTGGCCGACACCGAGCTCTATTGAGCGCTTCAGCTTTTCCTCCCCCTCATTTAATGCCTCAAAGGCCTCGCTTACATGATCATAAAGAAGCCTGCCCTCATCGGTCAAGACGACACCTCTGGAGCTTCTGGAAAAAAGCTTGCATTCCAGTCCGTCCTCGAGCTTTTGAATTGACTTGCTGATGGCAGGCTGGCTGATATAGAGCTCCTTGGCTGCCTTTGATATATTGCCGGCATTGGCGACAGTATAGAAAATCCAGTAAGATGAGAGATTCTGGTTCATTTGTACCTCCTGTGGTTTGTACTTTTAATGGGCTGTAATCGTTGCTTGTCACAAAAAGGGTGTGAACATCAACAAATCTGTGTATATTATACCATGAGATTTAGTATGGTAAATATGTTTATTATGTATTTTTATTATGGTAAATCATATGTTATGATGTCTTAAGTAAACTTGATTCAGATACAATCATAATACAATATTTTTATATGCTAGGAGGAATATAAGCATGGGAATGACAATGACACAGAAGATTCTTGCTGCACACGCAGGTCTTGACTCTGTTAGTGCAGGACAGCTCATTGAGGCTGATTTAGATCTTGTGCTTGGAAACGACATTACCTCACCTGTAGCGATTCATGAGATCAATAAGATGAAGGTAGAGGGAGTGTTTAATAAAGATAAAATCGCACTCGTTATGGATCACTTTGCACCAAACAAGGATATCAAGTCAGCAGAACACTGTAAATGTGTTCGCGAGTTTGCCTGCAAAAACGAGATTACAAATTACTTTGATGTAGGAAAAATGGGCATCGAGCATGCACTTTTACCTGAGCAGGGACTGACTGTAGCAGGTGATGTGATTATAGGAGCTGATTCTCATACATGTACATACGGAGCTTTAGGAGCATTCTCTACAGGTGTGGGAAGTACTGATATGGCAGCAGGAATGGCTACAGGCAAGGCCTGGTTTAAGGTACCTTCTGCTATCAAGTTCAATATCGTCGGAAAACCGGCTGAGTGGATCAGCGGCAAGGACGTCATCCTTCATATCATCGGTATGATTGGTGTGGACGGTGCACTTTATAAGTCAATGGAGTTTGTCGGAGATGGACTTAAATATCTTTCTATGGATGACAGATTTACTATCGCCAATATGGCAATTGAGGCCGGCGGCAAGAATGGTATCTTCCCTGTAGATGATCTCACAAGAGAGTACATGAAGGAGCATTCAAAGCGTCCGTTCACAGAGTATGAGGCTGATAGTGATGCAGAGTATGATGAGGAGTATACAATCGACCTTAGCACACTTAAGTCTACAGTTTCATTCCCACATCTTCCTGACAATACACGTACCATCGATGAGGTGGGTGATGTAAAGATTGACCAGGTAGTAATCGGTTCATGTACCAACGGTCGTATGGATGATCTGCGTATTGCAGCAAAGATTCTTGAGGGTAAAAAGGTTGCGGATGGTATCAGGGTTATCGTGATTCCTGCCACACAAAAGATTTATCTTCAGGCTATGGAAGAGGGCCTTCTTAAGACATTTATCGAGGCTGGTGCCATTGTGAGCACACCTACCTGCGGACCATGTCTTGGCGGATACATGGGAGTGCTCGCTGAGGGCGAGAGATGCGTATCTACCACAAACCGTAACTTTGTCGGACGTATGGGTCATGTGGATTCTGAGGTTTATCTGGCAAGCCCTGCTGTTGCAGCGGCAAGTGCATCACAGGTAAGATTTCAGGACCAAAGGATGTTATGTAAAGATTGGAGGAATCACAATGAAAGCAGCACACGGTTGTGTATTTAAATATGGAGACAATGTCGATACAGATGTAATCATTCCGGCAAGATATCTGAATTCTTCTGATCCTAAGGAGCTTGCAACACACTGCATGGAGGATATCGATAAGGATTTTGTAAATAATGTAAAGGCCGGAGATATCATGGTAGCCAACAAGAACTTCGGCTGTGGTTCATCAAGAGAGCATGCACCGATTGCATCAAGGCTGCCGGCGTAAGCTGTGTTATCGCAGAGACATTTGCAAGAATTTTCTACAGAAATGCAATCAATATAGGCCTTCCTATTATCGAGTGCCCTGAGGCAGCAAAGGCAATAAAAGCCGGTGATGAGGTGACAGTGGACTTTGATTCCGGTATCATCACAGATGAGACAACAGGAGAGAAGTTTAAGGGACAGGCCTTCCCACCGTTCATGCAGAAGATTATCGACTGCGAGGGACTTGTAAACTATATAAATCAGAAGTAATTATAAAAATTCCCGAGGTTATATAACCGCGGGAGTTTTTAGTACAATATTAAAAGTAATGGTAATATGCAAACTGTGGGATATGCGTTCTATAAATCAAATTGCTGCAGATACTGCAAATATTTATCGGAAACTGTCACAGAAGTGTAAATATCCGCGTATTCCTTGCCTGATATACTTTCGATATAGTTTTCGGGATAGTTTTTTTCTATGCCATGTGCATGAGCCATATCGACAGCTTTATTGTATGCAATAGCGGCCTTTTCGATTGTGTTGTAGGTTCCTATGACAAAATTACCGTTTATGTGTATGCGTGCTTTATATTTGTCGAGCCCTGCAGTTTTGACAATCTCTACACCATGGTATGGATTTAACAGCTTGATGTTTTCGTAGCGCATGTCGGTTGGATCGTTGTTTACAAATACATAGTCCCGTCCGCAAACAGCATGAGGCTGTATGCCATAGCGGTTAAGCAGGGTGACCTGCATGCCGTAGTCGTTGACGTACAGATGTCCCTGGCGTTTTAATATGCGATGCTCAGAGTAGTAAAACAAATCGTCTATATCGAATTTCAGCTCATGTGATATATCCAGATAGTAGCTGAAATAGTTTTTGCGCAGGTATATTGGGGTTTTGATGTACATTCCGTTATCACGGAAATTAATAAGAGTTACAATTTTATCAAATGCAAGTGCATGGGTGTGAAAGTAAGAGTCCTCTATGCTGTTTGTTTCTTTTAATAAAATTGTCGATGCAGTGGCATAGGCGCGGCTTGCAGAAGTTCACTGTCAAAGCTTCCGAGACTGATGTGTTTGCTTTTGTAGGTGATGTTGGACCTGTAGTAAATGGTGCCGTCTTTTCTGACAGCGGTGTAAACTCCTTGCAGCATAGATGTATTGTGTCCCTTTCACATATATTTTGTTATTGTTTGTTAAAACATTTATATAATTGTAGCATTTTTGTTATTGATTTGATATATGAAATTTATTATACTATAAAGGATAATAATTGTCTGCATATAGATGCAGCAATATGGATTTAGATAAGATAAAAAGAGAAATGAGGTAAAAAATGGATTTATTATATTCAAGCACAAGAAACAGTGAAAAGAAAATAACAGCTTCACAGGCTATCCTTAAGGGCCTTGCCGATGACGGAGGATTATTTGTACCTGAGAGCATTCCGGCACTTGATGTTTCTGTTGAGGAGCTTTCTAAGATGTCATACCAGCAGGTAGCATATGAGGTTATGAAGCTTTTCCTTACGGATTTCACAGAGGAAGAGCTTAAAAATTGTATCAACAGGGCATACGACAGCAAGTTTGATACTACTGAGATTGCACCGCTTAAGTTTGCTGACGGGGCTTACTACCTTGAGTTGTTCCATGGCTCTACAATAGCTTCAAGGATATGGCATTATCCATTCTGCCTCATTTACTTATCACATCCGCAAAGAAAAACAATGTTAAAAACGAGATTGTCATCCTGACAGCCACATCAGGAGACACAGGAAAGGCAGCTATGGCAGGTTTTGCTGATGTTGAGGGGACACAGATTATCGTTTTCTATCCAAAGAATGGTGTCAGCCCGATTCAGGAAAAGCAGATGCTTACACAAAAGGGTGCCAATACTCATGTAGTGGGTATTCACGGCAACTTTGACCAGGCACAGTCAGCAGTAAAGGCTATGTTCAATGATAAGGCTCTTGCAGAGACGATGGATGCCGCAGGTATCAGTTCTCATCCGCCAACTCAATCAATATAGGTCGCCTTGTACCACAGATTGTGTACTATGTATATGCTTACTCAAAGCTTTTTGCACAGGGAGCTGTCGCAAAGGATGAGAAGATAAATATCGTTGTTCCTACAGGAAACTTTGGAAATATACTTGCAGCATTTTATGCAAAAACATGGGACTTCCCGTTGCAAAGCTTATCTGCGCTTCAAACGAGAACAAGGTGCTTTACGATTTCTTCACAACAGGAGAGTATGATAAAAACAGAGAGTTTATCCTCACAAATTCACCATCTATGGATATTCTCATCTCTTCAAACCTTGAGAGACTCATTTACCGTATCGCAGGAAATGATGCAAATAAGAATGCTCAGCTTATGGCTTCGCTTGCTAAGGATGGCAAATACACTGTAACACCTGAGATGAAGGAAAAGCTTTCTGACTTCTATGGAAATTACACAAGTGAGAAGGAAACCGCAGAGGTTATCAAAAAGCTTTACGAGGATACAGGATACATTATTGATACTCATACAGCAGTTGCAGCAGGTGTATATGACAAGTATAAGGAGGCTACAGGTGATACAGCCACAAAGACTGTTATCGCATCTACAGCAAGTCCATTCAAATTCACAAGAAGTGTGATGGATGCAATTGATCCTAAGTACGATTCAATGACAGACTTTGAGCTTGTAGATGAGCTTTCAAAGCTTGGCAACGTTAAGGTACCAAATGCCATCGAGGAAATCAGGGATGCAAAGATTCTTCACAACACAGTATGTGATGTGGATCAGATGGAAACACTGTTAAGAAAATGCTCGGTGTGCAGTAATAATATAATGTTACATTTTGCCCATTTAATCATATAATTGTAATTTGTTTGATATATAACTATATATAGCGCAATATAAAAGAACATCTGCTGATTGCAGATGTTCTTTTTGTACTCTAATTATAGAGTAAATAATTATCAGATTACTGAAACTGCCTTGCAGAGATATTAGAATTCAATAATAAAGTGAATGGATCCGAAAGGGTATAACAGCTTGAGCTTGCAGGCTTTATTGAAGCTGCGTGTCTGTCCATCAAAATGCTCAGGTGCAGTGAGAGTAAGCTCAAGTGCCTGATCATTTGAACAGTTGACCAGAAACAGTCCATTGTTCAGGTTCAGGAAATCATCGAGAGATGCCTGTACATACTCGTCGTATACTGAAAATGATTCCTTTACATAGCGTGATGCAAAATTGATGGCTGTTGTCTGACTCATGCCTATGTATGTAGATATGGCATAGCTGCCCTCGATGTCCTGACGTACCATGCAGTCAGCACTAAAGCTGTCACATATCTCAGCAGAGAGCGGAGTGTAGTCATCACCGACAAATCGGATAAAGCTGTTAAACAAAAGCTCAAGATACATAATGTCAATGGCAGAAGGATCTATGCCTGTATTGGCAAAAAAATGACCTATCAGATGATTTATACTGTCCTTATCCTCGAGTACCATGTCAAGATCGGAAATAGCATTCTCACTGCGGTAATCATGTATACTCTTTTCGAGAATGGTATTGTCAATTATGCCTTTGTCTAAAAGAATCTGTCCTAAAAGAAGAAAGTCAGGGCTTTGGATGTTTAAGAGCTCCTTTACCTGCTCGTCTGTCAGATAGCCCATTTCTATTGTAAGCTCACCAAACTTCTTGTCCTGATGGGTCTGCTCGACTATGACTGAATCAACCTCTGCAGCTGTCATAAGCCTGAGTGGATGGCAAGAGTACCGAGCTTTGCGTGCTTTTGTGCTTTTTCTTTGAGAGCGTCAAAAAGCTGCTCATTAGTGATATATCCCTTTGATAGGAGAAAATTGCCAAAAAATTGAGTATACATATTAATTTCCTCCTATGTGCTTCTTAATCAGACTTATGACCTGATCCTTGTCGATTGGTTTCTGAATGAAGTCACATGCTCCGGCGGCAAGAGCCTTTTTAAGCTCGGACTGTGTGCCGACAGATGATGCAACGAAGATGGTAGCACTGCTGTCATACTCCATAATTTCTGAGATAGCGGCATTTCCGTCCTTTACCGGCATTACAATGTCTATAAATGTGAGATTTGGCTTATGCTCCTTGTACATATCAATGGCGAGCTGTCCGTTTGCCGCCTCAATGATAGTCGGTGAACCAATGGAATTGATTATATCCTTCATCTGTTTTCTTGCGAGAATCGAATCATCGCATATAAGTATTTTTAAATCGTCAAGCTGCATTAAAAAAACTCCTTCCCCTTGAAAATATAAATACATTTTACTACAATAATAATAGAAATTCAAGAAATAGTTGGGACTTATTTACCATTTATTTTTTCCTTACATGAGGTTATACTAATTTTGGTGATTTTACATATTTTTTGTATATATAAGATTCGTGATAACTATTTAGGAATAATAAATAAAAATACAGGAGAAAGAAGCATGAACTATTTTATTATAATAGATGCGGTCACGCTGATACTAGGAATTTACATAATATTTGTGTCACTACGAATGAAGAAAAGCGGCAAAATTGAAAGTACCTTTGTGGCTGAGGATGAGATGAAAAGATAAAGGATACGGCCGGATATATAGCTTATATTTATCCAAAGTCACTTGTATTCGGCATTGTGATTTTTGTTATCAGTATAGTTGCGATAGTTTCGGATTGCCTCAAAAAGATACCGTATTGGTCATATGTGGAGATGATTATATTCGTCGCAGTAATTATCTGGTTTTCAAATATGTTACGAAATGCAAGGGAAAAATTTGTTAAATTCTAACATGAATTTTGCATTGCAACATGAGACATAATAAAGTATAATGAATTTACAAAGATACCTGAGATGTTCGACAACCCTGTGTATTTAGAACCTACATTTACTTTAAACGGGATTCCTATATGAGCTGTTGGATGTCAGGCCGTCATTATGCAGCGGAAGGCAGAAGGCAGACTGCGGTTACCCACCTAGCAAGAGCGCTAGGAGTCTAAATTACAGGACCGGCATTTTGGGTTCTTACAAAAGAATAATAATGTACAAAAGAACTCCGGACGCACAAAAGATTTATGAGATACAAAAGATTTTTAAAGCACAAAGGATTCTTAAGTACAGATGATAAAGGAGCTGTTTTTGCAGCTCCCATTTTTTGAGCAGTAACCACTATTTGGGTGTTAAGGAGAACAGAAATTTGGCAAATAGAAGACGAAGACGGCAAAAACCGAATCAGATGGTCTGGATAATGCTTGCGATAACCATGGTATGCGTGGTTATTGTTTTTGCAATTGTTATGTCGCAAAAGGAAAAGGGGGCACTTGTAAAACAGGCGAGGGCTGTGACGAAGGATATGGTGTATGAGAATGCATATATTGTGTCAAATGACGATGGAAGGCTGATTTTCATATGTGATGGAGAGCTTTACAGGGCTAAGGGAACCATGGAGGAGAGCTTTACAGGGGTCTGTGATATTGAAATCAGTGGCTCTAAGGTCAAAAAGATACAGATAAAGCCGGATGATATATCAGGTGTGATGCTGTCGTACGGAGACGGTACCATGCAGATTGCAGGGCAGGGTGACATTCCAATGCAGTCAGACAAGCTGCCGGTGTATGATGAGACAGGCACTTCACCTAAGGAAATATCGGTTTCTGACCTGATAATAGGAAGTGAAACACTTTCCTACATACTTGATTCCGGCAGGATATGTGCCATCGTCAGAAGACAGGCACCAGACCTTACATACATAAGGGTGCTTATAAAAAACGATGGAAAGGATGAGTTTCCCACAATTGCAGCAGGTGCAGCGTCTAACCTTTATGTGGATGATGCCGACTGTGGAAGCAATGCTATTGACGATGTGGGTGCATATATGGCAAATGCACAAAAAAGCCGGATAAAGGTGAGCTCAGCAGACAATTATGTCAGCATAAACGGTAAAAGCTATCCGGGCTCATTTGAGTTTATCGGGACAGATGCAGGCATTGTGGCGGTGAATACTGTCGATGTGGAGACATATGTGCGCTATGTGCTGCCGTCGGAGATGCCGTCTACATTTGATGCAGAGGCGCTTAAGGCGCAGGCTGTTTGTGCGAGAACCTTTGTGTATTCACAGATGAAAAATACACAGTATGCGCTCTACGGAGCCAATATAGACAATACCACGGCTTTTCAGGTCTATAACGCTTCAGAAGCAAAGCAGTCGACCGATGAGGCTGTAAAAGCTACAGCAGGACAGGTTGTCTCATGTGGAGGAAGCTTAATAACATGCTATTATTTTTCTACGTCTGCCGGAAAAACCGAGGATATGGAGGTATGGTCTTCGAGTACACCGGATTTCATACACAAGGTGGAGTCGGTTGATGACAATTCGCCATACTACAGATGGACCTCGGAGCTTGATTTATCGGCATACAATGATCCTCAGTACGGCACAGCAACAGGTGTTTCTGTCGATAAGACGTCGGATGCGGGTTATGTACTTTCGCTCACAATAAATTATGGAAACAAATCGCAGACTTTTACGGCGGAGAATGATATAAGAAAGGCGTTAGGCATTATCAGAAAAAGGTTACATTAAACGATGGCTCTGTGAGGGAGAATATGTCGATGATACCAAGTGCCTGCTTTAGTGTGAGTGCCGGTGCAAATGGTCACTATACATTGTCCGGCGGAGGCTTTGGTCATGGAATAGGCTTCAGCCAGTATGGTGCAGACAGGATGGCAAAGGCAGGAAGCAGCTATAAGGATATAATTGGATATTATTACAAGGATGTGACAGTTGTGGATATAAGCAGTGTGCGCAGTGAGCAGTGATATGTCTCAATTATTATAACTTTCGGGATTTTATTATATTTAGCAGCCACTATAGCCGATTTAAAGGTGAATTTTTACGTTAAAAAAAATTTGATAGCATGGATAGTAGAAATGTGGTAATATCGAAGTGCTTAAACACGTGTGCTATACATTGAGAGAACAAGAGGATTTGACAATGAATTTACCGATAGAGTTTGAAAAAAAGATGAAGGCCTTTCTGGGCAATGAGTGGGATGATTTCTTATACAGCTATGATAATAACAGATTTCAGGCGCTCAGATTCAATACCTTAAAGGTGCAAAGCCATGAAGAAATAATGCGGATATTGAAGGTACTTGGAATTTCTTCAGATAAAAGGGTTTCGTGGGCAAATGAGGCATATTACTTTGATGAGAAAGTGCGTCCGGGGAAGCATCCTTATCACGAGATGGGGCTTTACTACATACAGGAGCCAAGTGCCATGTCGGCGGCTGCACTTTTAGCTCCAAAGCCGGGTATGAGAGTGCTTGACCTGTGTGCGGCACCCGGTGGAAAGAGCACACAGCTTGCCACATATTTAGGTGACAGCGGACTTTTGGTATCAAATGAGATTAATACACAAAGAAGCCGGATTTTGTCGCAGAATATAGAGCGTATGGGAATCAAAAATGCGATTGTGACAAATGAGGACAGCTTTGTGCTTGCTTCACATTTCCCAGGCTTTTTTAATGCTATACAGGTGGATGCACCTTGCTCAGGAGAGGGAATGTTTCGAAAGCTGCCTGAGGCAATAGAGCAGTGGAGCATGGAAAATGTGGCAATCTGTGCGGCAAGGCAGAAGGAAATACTGGATAATGCTGCTGTGATGCTTAAGCCGGGAGGTACGATAGTGTACAGCACCTGCACCTTCTCGAAGGAAGAAAATGAGGATGTAATTGAGTATTTTTTGGAGAGACATCCTGATTTTACACTTGAAGAAATGGAGCGCTTCTGGCCGCATAAGGTGGACGGAGAGGGACATTTTGTGGCAAAGCTTGTGAGAAGAGGCTGTGTGGACACAGACCTTAAAGCTGACAGGAAAACCAAAAAGAACAAAAATAGTAAGAACAGGAAAAATGAAACGAAGCCGGCTCTTACAAAAGAAAATATGAAGCTTCTCTCAGAGTTTCTTGATGAGACCATTTCAGAGGATATGGCAGCATGGATAAAAAACTCAAGGCTTGTCATGTTTGGGGAGCAGCTCTACAGGCTGCCTGATATGGAAGTTGATATTAAAGGGCTTAAGGTGCAGCGAGCTGGGCTTCATATAGGAGAGTTTAAAAAACAGCGCTTTGAGCCGTCGCATTCGCTTGCACTTGCGCTTAAGCTAAGTGAGGCTAAAAACGTAGTAAAGCTTACCTGGGATGATCCGCAGACAACAGGCTTTTTCAATGGTCAGTCAGTTATGTTATCTGATGAGCAGGCGGCTGAATGCAAAAAGGGCTGGGCACTTGTATGTGTAGATGGATATCCGGCCGGCTGGGGCAAGGTGAATGGTGCACAGGTTAAAAACCATTATCCTAAGGGGCTTAGAAATAAAATATAAATCAAATATAGAATTTTCTACTTGCAAAATATAGAGATTGTGCTAAAATGACTTATGTGTTATTAAGAAATAAGCATTTGCGATATATATGTCGCAGCTATATATAATAAAAGCAATGAAGGTGCATAGTAGATTATAGTACTTTGACCAGAGAGAGATTGTCATCGGCTGAAAGCAGTCTTACAAAAAGGCTATTGATTGAAGTTCACACTGAAGCTGCATGGATGAAGCACAGTAGTTCATGACGTGTTATGTACGTTACACATATCAATGAGAGTCCATTGGATATTTCTTCAATGGAAATCAGGGTGGTATCGCGGAATTTTCGTCCCTGCATGGTTTAATAGCCATGCAGGGGCGTTTTTTATCGCATAAACGGCGAATTCAAGCTTGAAGTTACGGGTTTATGCAAATTAAGAAAAATATTATGAGGTGAAATTCGATGAGAGACAAAATTCAACAGATCAGAGAAAAAGCACTTGCTGAAATTGATAAGGCTGACGGTCTTGAAAAATTAAATGATGTGCGTGCTGCAATTCTTGGAAAGAAGGGTGAGCTCACAGCAGTCTTAAAGGGCATGAAGGATGTTGCTCCTGATGAGAGACCAAAGGTAGGCCAGTGGGTCAATGAGACACGTGAGGCAGTTGAGAAGCTTCTTGATGAGAAGGTTAAGAAATTTGAGGCAGAGGCACTTAAGCGCAAGTATGAGAGCGAGAAAATAGATGTCACTATGCCTGCAAAGAGAAGCAAAAAGGGTAATCTTCATCCTGTAACACAGGTAAAGGATCAGCTCTCAGAGATTTTCACATCTATGGGCTTTGAGGTTTATGAGGGAACAGAAATCGAGAATGATTACTATAATTTTACAGCTTTAAATACTCCAAAGGATCATCCGGCCCGTGATATGCAGGATACATTCTACTTATCACCTGAGTTCTTACTTCGTACACAGACCTCAGCAGGACAGATTCACGTTATGGAAGCAAAGAAGCCACCTATCAAGGTTGTTTCACCGGGTAAGGTTTTCCGTTCGGATGATGATGCAACACATTCTCCTATGTTCACACAGATGGAGGGACTTGTGGTAGATAAGGGCATCACACTCTGCGATTTAAAGGGTATGCTTGACCAGCTTGTAAAGAAGATGTTCGGAAAGAATGTCACAACACGTCTTCGTCCTTCATACTTCCCATTTACAGAGCCGTCTGTAGAGGTTGATGTAAGCTGTTTCCAGTGCCACGGCAAGGGCTGCTCTTTATGCAAGGGCACAGGCTGGATTGAGGTGCTTGGTGCAGGCGTAGTAAATAAAAAGGTGCTTGAGGGCTGTGGCATAGACACAAATGAGTACAGTGGTTTTGCATTTGGTATCGGTCTTGAGCGTATTGCAATGCTCAAATACGGAATTAACAACATCAAGCTTTTATTCGAGTCAGACCTTAGGGTATTAGACCAGATTGATGACAAATAGATTCATTTCTTGAATATATAACAGGAGGCAAAAATTATGTTAACACCACTTAGCTGGTTAAAAGATTATGTAGATATAGATGTAACACCAAAGGAGTTAGAGGAAAAATTATTCTCATGTGGTTTCGAGGTTGAGGAATCATATGAGGTGGGAAAGGATATCTCAAACGTAGTAGTCGGCCTTGTAGAAAAATGTGAGCCGATTCCTGAGACACACCTAAGCCTGTGTCAGGTAAATGCCGGAGCACATGGCACATTCCAGATCTGCTGTGGAGCGGACAATGTAAAGGCAGGAGGCAAATATCCTCTTGCACTTATCGGCGCAACAGTATATGCCACAGCAAAGGATCACGTTACAGTAGAGGGCGTGATGGAGATAAAGCAGGGCAAGCTGCGTGGATATGATTCATATGGAATGTTATGCTCAGGCGTAGAGCTTGGCTTAAATGAAGACCTCTATCCGGGTGCAGGCTACAACGGACTTTTGGTTTTACCTGAGGATGCTAAGGCGGGAGATGATGTAAAACCTATCCTCGGCCTTGATGACTGGATTTTTGATATTGCAATAACAGCAAACAGACCTGACTGCCAGTGTATATATGGCATGGCAAGAGAGGTTGCTGCTGTTTTGGGAAAAGAGCTTAAGGAGCCTGCACTTGACTATACTGCTGATGATGTGAAGAAGGAAAACTTCAAGGTTTCGGTTCTGGCACAGGACATCTGCCCTCGCTACACAGCTCACTATGTGCATGATGTAAAAATCTCTGAGTCACCTGCATGGATGAGAAAACGTCTTGCACTTGTCGGAATAGGCTCTATCTCAAATGTAGTGGACATCACTAACTTTGTTTTAAAAGAGCTCGGACAGCCAATGCATGCCTTTGATTACTCATACCTTGAGGGAGATGAGATTGTAGTAAGACGTGCAAATGATGGAGAGAAAATTGTCACACTTGATGAAAAGGAATTTGAATTAAACAGCAATAACCTTGTTATCTGTGACGGAAGGAAGCCAGTTGCGCTCGCCGGTATCATGGGCGGCTTAAACTCTGAGATTAACGACGGAACCACAGAGGTAATGTTTGAGTCTGCAAAATTTGCAAGAGATAATATCAGAAAGAGCTCACGTGCGCTGGGACAGTCATCTGATTCGAGTGCACTTTACTCAAAGGGTGTAAACGAGTACACAACAGCCATGGCCATGAAGAGAGCGCTTCACCTGATGGAGGAGCTTGGCTGTGGTAAGGTTTCTTCAACTCACGTTGAGGTGACTACTGGAAACTCACTTGAGCCAAAAGAGATGAAGGTTTCTATTGCAAAGGTAAACGGTGTGCTTGGAATAGAGGTACCTACAGAGGATATTGTGAGAATACTCACAAATTTAGGCTTTGCACCGGTTGTAAGTGGTGATGAGCTGACACTCATGATTCCTGCATATCGTGAGGATATGGAGGATTATCCGGATGTTGCCGAGGAGGTTATCCGTATGTATGGCTATGACCACGTCATTCCTGCATTCATGCCTACGGCACAGGTTACACTCGGAGGACTCAACCTTAGACAGCAGACAGAGCGCAAGATAAAAGAGGTGCTCTGTGCAGCAGGCGCGTATGAGGGAATACATTACTCATTCTTCTCACCTGCTGATCTTGATTTGCTCAGATTCCCGGAGGATGCACCTGAAAGACATGCTATCAGGCTTATAAACCAATCAATGTTGACCTCTCGCTTATGAGAACAACACTTGCTTCTGAGATGCTTTATGCCATAGCAAGAAATCAGAAGAAGGGTATCCTGGAGGGAAGAATCTTTGAGCTGGGAAATATCTTTATCGCAAAGGAGCTTCCGCTTACAGAGTATCCGGATGAGAGAGAGACACTTTGTGCAGGCGTATTCGGTGAGGATGAATCGTTCTTTACTATAAAGGGACTGGCTGAGACTGTAGCAGATGCGCTTGATGTGAAGTTTACATACAAGCCGGCTCAAAAGCCATTCCTTCATCCATATCAGACAGCAGAGGTATTCTGTGACGGACAAAAAATCGGATATCTCGGTCAGGTAAGATATGAGATATGCGATGAGCTTGACATGAGAGTACCGGCATATGTGATGGAGCTTGACCTTAGAGTACTTTCACAGTGGTATGGAAAGGACAGAGTATTTACTCCAATCTCAAAATTTGATGATGAGAAGAGAGATTTTGCCTTTGTTGTGGACAAGGATATCACATGTGAGCAGATTGAAAACGGTATCAGGGAAGCCTGTGATTATGTCTCAGATGTTACACTGTTTGATGTTTACGAGGGTGTACAGCTTCCTCCGAATAAGAAGAGCATGGCGTACAGTGTAGTATTTACACCAAAGGATGAGGAGCTTAAGACTAAGAAGGTCGAGGGCTTTGTAAAGGATATACTTGCTCATCTTAAAGAGACTGCAGGTATCACACTTCGTGGTTAGACGTTAGTATAGTGTTAGGAATAGGAAAATTATGGACGTAAAAGATTTTGATTATGATCTTCCGGAGGAGCTGATAGCACAGGATCCTCTGGAGGACCGCTCCAGCTCAAGACTCATGGTGCTTGACAAGAATACAGGAGAAGTCAGCCATCATGTGTTCAAGGAGATTGTTAAATATTTAAGACCGGGCGACTGCCTTGTGCTCAACAATACAAAGGTCATTCCTGCACGTCTGTTTGGCGTGAAGGAAGGAACTATGGCAAAGATAGAGATACTTCTTCTAAAGCGCAGACAAAATGACGTATGGGAGACTCTTGTAAAGCCCGGTAAAAAGGCAAAGCCGGGCACAAAGATTATATTTGGTGACGGACTTTTAACAGGTGAAGTAATAGATGTGGTTGATGATGGAAACAGGCTGATTCAGTTCAGCTATGAGGGTATTTTTGAGGAGATACTTGATAAGCTCGGACAGATGCCGCTGCCTCCGTATATAACACATCAGCTAAAGGACAAGAACCGCTACCAGACAGTATATGCAAAGTATGACGGCTCGGCCGCTGCGCCTACTGCAGGACTGCATTTTACAAAGGAACTTTTACAGCAGGTAAAGGATAAGGGAGTGGATATAGCAGAGGTGACTTTACATGTGGGGCTTGGCACGTTTAGACCGGTAAAGGTGGATAATGTGCTTGATCACCATATGCATTCTGAGTTTTACATGGTGTCACAGGAGGCTGCAGACAAGATTAATAATGCAAAGAAAAATGGCGGCAGAATAATATCTGTCGGCACTACAAGCACTCGTACCTTAGAGGCAGCATCCGATGAAAACGGCATGCTAAAAGAGTGCAGCGGATGGACGGATATCTTTATTTATCCGGGATACAGCTTTAAGGTGATTGACTGTCTGATTACAAATTTCCATCTGCCGCAGTCTACACTTGTCATGCTTGTGTCAGCATTAGCAGGCAGAGAGCATGTCCTCAATGCATACAAAGAGGCTGTAGAGGAAAGATACAGGTTTTTCAGCTTTGGTGATGCGATGTTTATAACGAACGATATGCATATGGACGATGAGGCAGCTGAATAAATTTTACTTGTAAAAATCAGTCATATATACTAATATGTTGTTTGAGGGTAATTTGTTCCCTTAGTCAATAATATAATAGATGGGGTAAAGTGAATGGAAGAAAAGAGAAGACATAAAAGACTTGACATTGATGTATCGGTACAGTTAGAGCGGCTGGATGAGGACGGAGTGACAACACTTAAGTATTGTCATGTGGATGTCACAGATATTTCCAGAAGCGGTATAGGATTTAATGCAAAGGTACCTCTCGATATACATACATATTATGACACCAAGATCCAAATTTGGACCAAGGAGGTTGTGGATGCGGTTATCGAGATTGTACGAAGAAAAGACAGTGAAGAAGGAGTATATCACTATGGTGCTGTGTTTATCGGTATGACAGACACTGATGCACTCAAGATTGATATTTATCAGATTTTCAATGATTTATAAAGTAAAAAAAGTAAATCATCCACATGATATAGTAACCAGTGTACCTGGCTCAAAGAGTATCACAAACAGAGCCCTTTTAATCGCTGCACTCGCAAGCGGGCGCAGCGTTTTAAAAGGGTGTCTTTTTAGTGATGATTCGAGACATTTTATAGATGCACTGATTCGTCTGGGATTTCCGGTTTTGGTGGATGAGGATAAAAGAGAAATAACAATAACAGGCTTTGGAGGCAGGATACCAAAGAATGAAGCTGAGATAGATGTGGGAAGTGCAGGTACCGCTGCGCGTTTTCTTACAGCTCTTCTTGGACTGTCAAAGGGCAGATACCATATAGTGTCCTCTGAGCAGATGAAGAAGCGTCCTATGAAGGATCTGCTTGTATCGCTTGAAAAGCTGGGTGCCCATATTGAGTATGATGAGAACGAATATCATTTTCCTTTTACCATCGGAAATACAGGGGAGTATGCTGATACTGTTGATATAAACGTAGACAAGAGCAGCCAGTTTTTGAGTGCCCTTCTTATCTCGGCTATAGTGATGGAAAAGAACTTTACGATTAATGTCACAGGAACGCATGGTATGGCATATGTTGAGATGACGCGTCTTATGATGAAGCAGTTTGGGCTTGATGTGATGCAGGACAAAAAGAATAAAAGCTTTATTATCCCTAAGAAAGCGGCGTATGAAAGCTTAGACTATGATATAGAGCCGGATGTGTCGGCTGCATGCTATTTTTATGCAATGAGCCCGCTTTTACATGTTAAGTCAAAGGTGATGGGGGTGCACCAAAACAGCTTGCAGGGAGATGTGGCATTTCTTGATGTGCTTGCGGATATGGGCTGCACAATTTCCGACGAGGCAGACGGCATAGTGTGTATGCCACCAAAGAATGCTCATATACATGGCGGAAGCTGGGATTTGTCAACATTCTCAGATCAGGCGCTGACTCTTGCTGCGATTGCACCGTTTGCAAAGGAGCCTGTAGGGATAGAAGGCATTTCGCATATCCGTCTGCAGGAGTGTGACAGGATAAACGCCATCGAGGAAAACCTGACGGAATTAGGTGTGAGGGTTGAAGAAATTGAAAATGGCTTAAGGATTTATCCGGCAGAGTGTATTAAGCCTTGTAAAATTAAAACGTATGACGATCATCGCGTAGCCATGTCATTTACTTTGCCGGGGCTTAAGGCAGAGGGGGTTGAGATAATAGACCCTTATTGTTGCCGCAAGACTTTTGAGAATTTCTATGAGGTACTTGAGGAGAGCGTCTATTAATAAAGTGTTATTGGTTTCTGTTTATTTGTAAACAGTGCTGCATTGGACGGTATAAAAAGAGCCGTAAAACGAATCAAATTCGTTTTACGGTTCTTTGTTTTTGGTATTAAAACCATATAACAGGATAAATCATCTGCGGTGAATAGTATAGTTTCTTTCTTTAAGTACGCTGATAGCCGATTCAAGAGCATCTTCGTCATAGAACTCTATGCGCAGTACACCCTCCTCAAACTCACGGTTGTTTATGATGCCGATATTCTTGATGTTGATGCTGTTGAAGGCTAAAAGGCTTGCAAGCACTGCAATACCGCCTGCTTCATCGGCAATATCGACAAATATCTCGTGGAAATCCTTGCGGATTTTGGCACCGGGCAGTGTGAGTGAATCCCTGTAATTCTTTGAATCCTGGAAATAATCAATCATCTTTTGAGAACTGCTCTCTGCAATTATTTCGCGAAGCTTATGGAAATTGGCTTCATACTGGTCCATGAGTGAGAGCAGCTGTGTTTTGTTGGACTCACATATGTTTTCCCACATGACAGGGGAGCTTGCGGCGATACGTGTCACATCGCGGAAGCCACCGGCAGCAATTGTTTTCATGGTCTCTTTTTCGGAATCAATATGCTCAATCAGATTGACAAGAGAGTATGCAATCATATGTGGCAGGTGGCTGATGGCTGCGGTAGCATGATCGTGCTCCCTGTAGTCTAAAATGAGAGCTATCGAGCCGAGCGAAAGTACAAATTGTCTGAAATTATTCAGATTTTCTTCAGTAGTTGCTGCAGTAGGAGTGATAATATAGTAGGCGTTCTCCAAAAGCTGCTTGTCTGAATTGAGTATGCCTGTTTTTTCAGAGCCGGTCATAGGATGACCGCCGATGAAATTGCGCTCAAGGCCAAGCTCTATAACCTTTTCGTGAATCTGGGTTTTGGTGCTGCCTACATCTGTGATGATACAGTCATCCTTTATGATATCCTTAAGCTGTGTGAGATATTCGATATTTTTGTTTACCGGTGCACACAGAAAGATTACGTCGCAGTCTTTAAAAGAGTTAAGCTCTAAAAGCTCATTATTATCTATCAGGCCAAGCTCAAAGGCATCCTCTGTGGTCTGTTGATGCCCGGCTGTTGCGATAATTGAGACCTTGGGATTATTTTCTTTCATTTTTCTGGCTATCGAGCCGCCAATCAGACCGAGCCCTATAAAGCCAACTTTATCAAAATGCATTTATGTGTATCTCCTAATTCTTTATTGTAACTATTCAGAATCACCACACGCACATTCTCAAAATCGCACTATAGTGGTTTTGAATATTTACAATATATTATATCCAATTTAACACTATAAAGCAATAAATTATTGGCAAATTTATTCCAATATAACAATAAAAAATAATCGTCAGATTGCATAAAAGTGTTGTAAATTATATAAAATATTAGTACAATGTTTACATACTATAATAATGTCAGGGAGGTACTTGAAATGAATGTTTACACTACTGAGAAGATTCGAAACGTCGTGCTTTTAGGCCATAGCGGCTGTGGCAAGACATCACTCGTGGAAGCTATGGCATATCTGGCAGGACAGACCACCAGAATGGGCACTGTAGCGGATGGCAGCACTATCAGCGATTTTGACAAAGAAGAGATAAAGCGTCAGTTCTCTATACATACATCGGTTGTACCGATTGAGTGGGATAATGTCAAAATAAATATTCTCGATACTCCTGGTTTTTTTGATTTTGTGGGAGAGGTTGAAGAAGCTGTATCGGCTGCAGATGCTGCAATCATCGTGGTTTCAGGCAAGGCAGGCATACAGACAGGCACAAAAAGAGCATGGGAGATATGCGAGAAATACAAGCTGCCGAGGATGATTTTCGTGACGGACATGGATATCGACAATGCAAGCTTCAAGGATGTGGTATTAAAGCTGCAGGAGCTTTACGGCAAGAAAATAGCTCCATTCCATCTGCCAATCAGAGAGAATGAGAAGTTTGTGGGCTATGTCAATGTCATCCAGCAGAGGGCAAAGAGATGGAATGAAAGCGGAGGCGTGGATAAGTTTGATGTGCCTGAGTACTCAAAGGAGAACCTGGGAATATGTCGTGAGGCTTTAGTTGAAGCTGTAGCTGAGACAAGTGAGGAGTTCATGGACAGATATTTCGGCGGAGAGGAGTTTTCTGGTGATGAAATCAGGGCTGCGCTTCGTGCAAACGTTCTTGAGGGCTCTATTGTACCGGTGCTCATGGGCTCAAATATTCTCGCAAGAGGCATGTATACACTTATGGCTGATATTGTGAAATACCTGCCAAGTCCTGAGAAGAGAAGCTGTACCGGTATTAACACCAAGACAAATGAGGTGTATAATGCTGATTATGATTTGCAAAATCAAAGAGCGCTTATGTGTTCAAGTCTATAGTTGACCCGTACATCGGTAAGTATTCACTGATCAAGGTTAATTCGGGCGTACTAAAGACAGATGATGTGCTTTACAATTATCACAGGGACTGCGATGAAAAAATCGGTAAGCTCTATGTGATGAGAGGCAGTAAGGTGGAGGAAGTGAAGGAGCTTCATGCAGGTGATATCGGAGCGCTTGCAAAGCTTACAAAGACTCTTACGACAGATTCGCTTTCCACAAGAAATATGCCGGTTACATATCTTAGAACAAGCATATCAAAGCCGTATGTGGCAATGCGCTACAAGGCAAAGAAAAAGGGCGATGAGGACAAGATTTCCCAGTCTTTACAGAAACTGTTAATGGAGGATCTGACATTAAACAGTGTAAATGACAGTGAAAATGGACAGACTGTACTATATGGTATCGGTGATATGCAGCTTGAGGTAGTGGCAAGTGAGCTTCTTGAAAAGTACAAGGTGGAGATAGAGCTTATGCGTCCAAAGGTAGCCTTTAAGGAGACTATCAGGAAAAAATCTGACGTAGAGTATAAGTACAAGAAGCAGTCGGGCGGACACGGACAGTACGGACATGTCAAGATGAACTTTGAGCCGTCAGGAGATATGGATACGCCATATGTATTTGAGCAGACGGTTGTAGGAGGAGCTGTACCGAAGAACTTCTTCCCGGCTGTTGAAAAGGGTATTGCAGAGTCCGTGAAAAAGGGACCTCTTGCAGCCTATCCTGTGACGGGTATAAAGGCTGTGCTGTATGACGGCTCTTATCATCCGGTTGATTCATCTGAGATGGCCTTTAAGGTGGCAACACAGCAGGCCTTTAAAAAGGGCATTATGGAGCAAAGCCGGTGCTTCTTGAGCCGATTGCCACTCTTAAGGTAGTGGTGCCTGAGGGCTATACAGGTGATGTGATGGGTGAGCTTAACAAGAGACGTGCGCGGGTGATGGGCATGAACCCGACAGACAATGGATATCAGGAGATAGTTGCGGATATTCCTTATCTGGAGCTTTATGGATACAATGCCACACTTCGCTCAATGACGAGTGGAAGCGGCACATTCTCATATGAGTTTGCCAGATATGAGCAGGCACCGGACGATGTGGCTGCAAAACAGATAGAAGAAAGGGCAAGCAAGCTTGTTGAAGTTGAAGAGTAGAATAGCATTAATTATATTACTTACATTGATTTTTACCAATACTCATGTGTTTGCATCGGAGATAAAAGAGGCAGAAGCTGCCTCTTTTGCTTCCGGGCCATCACTAAATACACTGGTTGACAATATGTCAGAAAGTGATGGTGTTTCATATATTTACTATAATCTGGGCGGTGCGGCAAATAATATCAATAATTATGGATACATCACACCAAAGCAGAAATTCATGGGACTAAGAGAACCACACAAATACGGTTATAAATTTGATGGCTGGTATCTGGATGAGCATTTTTCAAAAAAGGCAGATGTTCTGACCTACGAAAAAGCAAATGGATATGTGGTATATGCCAAATGGGTCAGGACGATTAACAATGAATACAGCGTAGAGCATTACAATTACAGGAGTAATAAAAAAGCGCATACACTGGCGCTTAAGGATTGCGATTACGATTTTATAGATGAAATAGATATTCCGGCATGCCGGAGACGAAGGAAAATGATTTTCTCAATAATTATATTTTCAGTGAGGCACAGTGTCCTCAGGGAATTTGTATCACGGACGAATACGTGCTTATCACGAGCTATTCTGATGACAAGGGCTCACTCGGGGAGCTTATGGTATTTGACAGGGAGGACGGAGAGTACCTTGTGACACTTGGCATGGATGCAAACAGTCACCTGGGCGGAATTGCCTTTGACGGGGAAAATGTATGGGTGTGCAATTCCTACGACACAACTGTGGAGCGCATCTCGTATGATTTTATCTCTCTAATGGCCACTGCAAACTCAAAGCAGGTTATCGATGCGACAGGTGTGGTAGATGTGTTTGATGTGGGAAACAAGCCGTCATGCATCACATACTATGGAGGCAGGTTGTGGATAGCCACTCACAATATCCTTTTTAAGTCAAAGATGGTAGCATATTATTATGACAAAAAGGACGACAGGCTCACAAGCCTGAGCACATATACGATACCTGCCAGAGTGCAGGGAGTTACATTTGATGCCTCAGGAAAGGTATATCTGAGCACCTCCTATGGCAGGAATGAGTCATCGTATATCAAGTGCTACAAATCACTCATAGCTCTGTCGTCAAGGCCCAACAGCCCCGACATCACAATAGAGATGCCGCCGGTTCAGAGGAGCTTGACAGTGTGGATAAAAGATTGTATGTCATTTTTGAATCTGCGGGGGAGAAGTATCTTGAGGGTACGGATGGCAAGGGAAATTCGCCTGCTCCGATAGACAAGATACTTCGCATAAATACAGATTCGTTTAAAAATTAACTATAGCATTTTTAAAAGCTTTTCAACCTGCCTGCGGTTTTTCTCAGGCAGGTTTTTGCTTAGCTCAGTGCACATGGAATAGACCTCTTCTTTGGTAAATTCTATGCCGTTACGCTTTGCCTCCTTAATACTTTCCATGAGAAACGGCATGGCACTTGTTGTGTCCTTTGGTTTTTCCTTTTGTGCAAAATTATTTAAAAATTCCTGCTTTGTCATAAATCTCCCTATTGTCCAAAACTGAAAAAATATTTAATAGATTGTCTATCGTATCCTGTTCACTTTTGCTGCAGTATTTCTTTAAGGCATTGAGCATGGATAGTCTTCTGTCTGACATACTTTCAGTCTCCGCAACAGACAGTGCAGGTGCACAATCTATCATTCTCATTGAATTCATAAGTGATATGTAGTGAACCATAAGAGTCATCTGCTTTTGTGAGTCATGCGGCATATATGGAATTATGGTTTTAAGCATCTGAAGCTCCCTTGTCTGGGTTATTTCATCGAATGGTGTAAACAGGCTGTTCTCGTCCATAAAAATCCTTTAAAATATATTTCTATATAATATGTCACCTGATTCACATTATGCATGTTTACAGCATATATTATTAAAAAAAGATTATATGCTTATCATAGATGGTCACGACGTATACGAGATAGATGAAGAATGCATCAAAAAGCACAGGGTGAAGGGCGAATGTAAAGTCCTTGAAAAGCTCAAAGAAAAAGAGCAGCGCAGGCAAAAAAAGAATACTGAAAAATCGTAAAAAGCTGCGGGCCGAAAAGACCCGCAGTAAAAATGTAAATCAGCAGCCGCAGCCACATCCGCAGCCGTTATTGCTGTTGCCGCCACAGCCAAAGCCACCACAGCAGAAAAGTAAGATGATAGCCCAGATACAGCTGTTATTGCCGCTTCCACAGTCGTTTCCTCCGAAGAAAGAGCCTCCGTTACCATTTCCACAACAGCAGCACAGTAACAGGATAATCCATAAAATCGAAGAACATCCGCATCCGTTATCTGTATTGCTGCATGAACAGTTTGTTGCTGCTAAATCACTCATAAGTGACCTCCAATAAAATTTATTTACACTCTAGGTTATGATAGACATAACAAAGTGTTACACTAAGATTTAAATTTTTTATTGACACAAAAAGTATAATTGTATACAATTATTCAAAAGATAAAACTAAGCACAGGAGATGTGAAGATGAGAGAAGTTTTGATGAACGAAAAAACAAATTTACTGCAGCTTGAAGAGCATTTTTACCAGCTCGTGGATGTAGATGAGCCGAATACTTTTAGAAATCTCTTTCCTTATTCAGAAGTTCCTAAGATAGCATTCAATGACAGAATAGTGCCTCACAATATGCCTGAGGACATTTGGATTACAGATACTACATTCAGAGACGGCCAGCAGTCGAGAGCACCGTACACGACGGAGCAGATTGTTACCATTTATGATTATTTACATAAGCTTGGTGGCCCTAAGGGAATAATCAGACAGAGCGAGTTTTTCCTCTACAGCAAAAAGGACAGGGACGCTGTTTACAAGTGTCTCGAGAGAGGATATAAGTTCCCGGAGGTTACATCGTGGATTCGTGCCAGCAAAAAGGACTTTGAGCTTGTAAAGGATATAGGACTCAAGGAAACCGGTATACTTGTAAGCTGTTCGGATTATCATATTTTCTATAAGATGAAGATGACCAGACGCGAGGTAATGAATATGTATCTGTCAGTCATCAGGGAGTGTCTTGAGACAGGAATAAGCCTAGGTGCCATCTGGAGGATATCACACGTTCTGATATATATGGTTTTGTTATTCCGTTCTGTGTTGAGCTCATGAAGCTGCAGGAGGAGTACAAGATTCCGATTAAGGTGCGTGCCTGTGATACAATGGGATATGGAGTAAACTTCCCGGGAGCAGTTATACCTCGAAGCGTTCCGGGTATCATATACGGACTTAACACACATGCAGGTGTGCCTTCATCACAGATTGAGTGGCATGGACACAATGACTTTTACAAGGCGGTAAACAATTCGACTACGGCATGGCTCTACGGAGCAAGCGGTGTCAACTGTTCACTGTTTGGTATCGGAGAGAGAACCGGAAACACACCACTTGAGGCTATGGTATTTGAGTATGCACAGCTTAAAGGCACACTCGATGGAATGGATACAACGGTTATCACAGAGTTGTCAGAGTACTTTGAGAAGGAGCTTGGATATGTGCAGCCGAGCCGTACACCTTTTGTAGGCAGAAACTTCAATGTGACGAGAGCCGGAATCCATGCTGACGGACTTCTCAAAAATGAGGAAATTTACAACATATTCGATACAGGTAAATTCTTAAACAGACCACCTCTTGTAGCTGTGTCCAATACATCAGGACTTGCAGGAATAGCGCTGTGGATAAACACTTACTACCGCCTGCCGGATGACAGAAAAGTAGATAAGAACTCAAAGCTTGTGACCATGATAAAGAAATGGGTAGATGAGCAGTACGACGAGGGTCGTGTGACTACCATCACGGATAATGAGCTTGTAGTTCAAATTACTGATTGCTGTAAAAAGCTTAATATAGTATTATAGTGAGGTGGATTAGTACATGTCACATGATAATTACAGCCTGAGTGCCAGAGTATACAATCATATCAGGATGGTATACTTGCAGGAACATTTGCAAAGGGCGATGAGCTTAAAGAAAAGAATATCGGTGATGAGCTTGGAGTGAGCAGGACTCCCGTGAGGGAGGCACTGCGTCAGCTTGAGCTTGAGGGACTTGTGTCTATCATCCCAATAAGGGAGCGTTCGTGGAGGGGGTTTCCACGGACGATATCAGGGATATATACGAGATAAGGCTCTGCTTGAGGGGCTTTGTGCCAGATGGGCTGCAACGAGGATATCGGACGAGATGATGGCAGCTATGGAGGAGAATATTTATCTCACGGAGTTCCACGAGAAAAAGGGCAATGCAAAGCAGCTTCTTGAGCTGGACAATAGGTTTCATGAGCTATTGTATGAGGCTGGCGGAAGCAAAGAGCTTATGAGGGTATTAAAGGACTATCATGAGTATGTCGGCAGAGTGAGAAAGGTGACACTCGGCGAGACAAAAAGAGCCAAAAACTCCACTCACGAGCATAAACAGATATGCGAGGCAATTAAGAATCATGACGCACTGCTGGCAGAAAAATGCGCCAGAGAGCATATAAACAATTCAAAGAAAAATATGGAACACCTTGGTTGGGAGAACCTTATTAAGTAAAGGAGATTTAAGAATGAGCAAGATTACGATGACAACACCCCTTGTAGAGATGGACGGAGACGAGATGACCAGAATTCTCTGGCAGATGATAAAGGATGAGCTTTTAATACCTTTTATCGATTTAAAGACAGAGTATTATGATCTGGGCTTAGAGGAGCGAAATCGTACAGATGATCAGGTGACCGTTGAATCAGCAAAGGCAACCATGAAATACGGTGTCGCAGTAAAATGTGCGACAATCACACCAAACGCAGCCAGAATGACAGAGTACAATTTAAAGGAGATGTGGAAGAGCCCTAACGGCACAATAAGAGCCATGCTTGACGGAACAGTGTTCAGAGCACCAATCGTTGTAAAGGCATAGAGCCAAACGTAAAGACATGGGTTAAACCAATTACAATCGCTCGTCATGCATATGGTGATGTGTACAAGGCAACAGAGATGAAGGTGGCTGGTCCCGGAAAGGCTGAGCTTGTATTTACAGCAGAAGACGGAACTGAGACTAGAGAATTAATACATGAGTTTAAGGGCGCAGGAGTTATTCAGGGACAGCATAACCTGGATGATTCAATCGAGAGCTTTGCACATAGCTGCTTTAAGTATGCACTTGATACAAAGCAGGATTTATGGTTTGCTACAAAGGATACCATCTCAAAGAAATATGACCACACCTTCAAGGATATCTTCCAGGAAATCTTTGATGCACAGTATAAGGATGCTTTTGAGAAGGCTGGAATTACATATTTCTACACACTTATTGATGATGCAGTTGCCAGAGTAATGAAATCTGAGGGTGGATTTATCTGGGCATGCAAGAACTACGACGGAGATGTAATGAGTGACATGATCTCATCTGCATTCGGCTCACTTGCCATGATGACATCAGTGCTTGTATCCCCTCACGGATACTATGAGTATGAGGCAGCACACGGAACAGTACAGAGACACTATTACAAGCACTTAAAGGGTGAGGAGACATCAACAAACTCTGTAGCTACTATTTTTGCATGGACAGGAGCACTCAGAAAAAGAGGAGAGCTTGACAAGATTCCGGCACTTTCTGAGTTTGCAGACAAGCTTGAGGCAGCCTGCATAAAGACTATTGAGAGCGGAAAGATGACAAAGGATCTCGCACTCATCACAACAATTGAAAATCCTACTGTTTTAAACAGCGAAGGCTTCATCAAGGCAATCAGAGAGGAGCTTGAGAAGACAATTTAATCTGAAATTTGGTTTTTAGCCTTAGAATAAGATATAACCCGGGGATAATTATGAATTTTTGAATGTTAAATTCTTAACACATTGACAGATGACCTTCAAAAAATTATAATTAATCTTGGGTTTTTGTCTTTAAAAGAGAAATGATATCCTGATGATTGGAGGAATAAGACTTGAGTAAAGAAATATCACAGGCGGTTATCAGAAGACTGCCACGATACTATAGATATCTCGGAGAGCTTTTGGATGAGGGAGTGGAGCGTATTTCATCAAACGATCTGAGTCACAGAATGAAAGTGACAGCTTCACAAATCAGACAGGATCTCAATAATTTCGGTGGCTTTGGACAGCAGGGATACGGATACAATGTTCAGTTTCTCTACGAGGAAATCGGAAAGATAATGGGACTTAACACAGAGCATAGAATAATTATCATCGGTGCAGGCAATCTGGGCCAGGCACTCGCCAATTATGTAAAGTTTGAAAAGCTTGGCTTTGTCATAACAGCGCTTTTTGACGTAAATCCTGAGCTTTCAGGAAAGAGTGTGCGAGGTATTCCAATCCTTATGCTAAGTGAGCTGGATGAGTATTGCAGAACACACAGGTGGATATTGCGGCGCTCACCATGCCAAAGTCAAAGGCTGACTCTATTGCGTCAAAGCTTGTGGATTTAGGAATAAGGGCTATATGGAATTTTGCACATGTGGATCTTGAAATTCCAAATAAAGATGTGGTTGTGGAGAGTGTTCATCTGTCTGACAGCCTTATGCAGCTCAGCTATAATATTGTTAAAAACTCCAAAAATAAATAGAGGGTGAGTCTTATGAATGATAAAAAAGATTTTGAGGCTGCATTAAAAGGAAAAAAGGTGCCTTTACTGGTTTTAGACCAGAAGTGGCACAGACTTTTTGCCATTCATGGTAAGACTGACGAAATATCAGCCACGGAAAAAGAACTGGATGAGCTGTTAAAGCTGCAGGGAAAGTACAACAATGAGCTTAAGAATTTAAAAAAGCTTAAGTCGAAAATTATGTCTAATATTGTTGCCAACATGGGAGATGACGGTGATGAAAAGCGTGACAAGGATAAGCAGCTTATAGATGAGATAAATGAGAAAGCTGACAACATTGAGGGAGAGCTTATTGAAATCCAGAAGAATATAAAAGCTGTAAATGACAGGCTGATGCTTTTGTCGATGGATTACTTCAGTGAAAAAATCGAGAAAAATAAACTGGAATCAAAAGAAATTGACGACTGGATTGCAAATATAAGAGTTGAACTTAAGAAAAATGTAATCAGAAAACAGAACAGAGATATTAACAACAGGGAGATTTATTCGTATCTTCATGATATTTTTGGCGCTGAGGTTTTAGATCTTTTTGATATTGAATATGACGATCCTATGGTTTTCAATGCCAATAATGCAAATACTGATAATGCAAACAATGAGAATAAGGGGAATTGATATTGGAATATATTGTTACAGGTAATGAAATGAAGCTTCTGGACGATACAACATCACAGGTCTTTTTGGTTCCTTCGGTGGTGCTGATGGAGCAGGCTGCGGCCGGTGTTGTCCGGGAGCTTGTTGCATGTTTTGATAAATCAAAGGAGTTTGCCGTGATATGCGGCAGAGGCAATAATGCAGGAGACGGTATCGCGATAGCAAGACTTTTAAATCAGGCCGGATACAGATGCATGGTGTACTATGCTTTTGGCACAGATGAGGCAGGAAGCGAGCTCTTTGAGCTGCAGAAAAATATATACGCAAGGTATGGCTTTAAGGTAGTCTCTGATATTGAGTGTGTGTGTAAAAGTGACGTAATAATAGATGCATTGTTTGGCACAGGGCTTAAGCGAGCCATAGAAGGCTCTTTAGCAGATGTGATTTCATCCGTTAACAAGACAGATGCTTACAGGGTGGCGGTCGACGTGCCGTCGGGAGTGGATTCTGATAAAGGACATGTGATGGGATGCACTTTTAAAGCAGATTTCACATATACTTTTCTTATAAGAAGACAGGCCTTCTCCTGTGGCCGGGCTGTGATTATTGCGGTCTGGTTAAGGTGGTGCCTATAGCATAGATGACCACAGCTTTTGTGGTAATCTGCCATCAGTAAGGGCTCTTGATGAGTCTGATTTAAAGAAGCTTGATAACAGACCGGCACACTCCAACAAGGGAACTTTCGGAAAACTGTTAGTTATAGCAGGAAGCCGCAATATGGCCGGTGCGGCGGTGCTTTCGGCAAAGGCTGCATACAAAAGCGGAGCAGGGCTTGTGAAAATTATAACGCCGGAGTGCAACCGCTCAATAATCCAATGTGCTTTGCCGGAAGCACTGCTTTGTACTGATATCGCGTCAGCTAAAGCACTTGAGACAGAGCTTGATTGGGCAGATGCAGTGGTGATAGGTCCAGGTCTTTCAAAGTCTGATAATGCCAAAATGTTAGTTGAAACAGTACTAAAAACAGCAGAGATACCTCTTGTGATTGATGCGGATGCGCTTAATATCATATCAGACAACATGATTTTACTTAATGGGCATAAAATGCCTGTCATCGTGACTCCGCACCTGGGCGAGATGTCCAGACTTATGAAAAAGAGCATTGCTGATATACAAGAGGATATCATCGGTGTGGCAGGAGAGTTTGCAAGCTTGTACAATGTGACTTGTGTGCTTAAGGATTTTCGTACGATTATCGCAGCGGCTGATGGCGAAAAGTTCATCAATCTGTCCGGCAACTGCGGTATGGCAACAGCCGGAAGCGGAGATGTGCTAAGCGGTATCGTGGGAGGTCTTCTGGTACAGTGGCGTGACACCAAAAAGGCTGCGGCATACGGTGCATTTATTCATGGACTTGCCGGTGATATGGTATTTGACAATACCGGCTCTTATGGTATGATAGCAAGTGATATTATTGATGGATTAGATAAAGTTTGGATTAAGGTGGAAAAAAATGGCAATTAACAGAATCAGAGCAGATATAGATCTGGATGCAATTTTATATAATATGGAGTCGATGCATAATAAGCTAAAGCCGGGGACAATGATGGCAGCAGTCGTAAAGGCTGATGGTTACGGTCATGGCGCTGAGGCTGTTTCAGAGGTACTGGAGCCGCTTCCGTATCTGTGGGGCTATGCCGTTGCTACAAGCAACGAGGCAATGCAGCTTATTGCGGCAGGCAGGAAAAAGCCGATACTTATTTTAGGACTCAGCTTCCCGGAGCAGTTTGAGGAGATAGTGGACAACGATGTGCGCCCGGCGGTATGTACATATGAGACAGCTAAGGAGCTATCGCGTATCGCTGTCGCTAAGAATAAAACCTGTAAGATACATATCAAGATAGATACCGGCATGTGCCGTATAGGCTTTCAGGTGACAGAGGAAAGTGCAGATATTATTGCACAGATTGCTAAGCTGCCGAATATTATGATAGAGGGAATATTCACTCACTTTGCAAGGGCAGATGAGCTGTCAAAGGAGCCTGCCTTTGAGCAGTTTGATCTTTTTAAGAGAATGATAGCTCTTGTTGAGGCAAGAGGAGTCGAAATCCCGATTAAGCACTGCTCAAACAGTGCGGGAATAGTAGAAATCCCTGAGTGCAATATGGATATGGTAAGAGCAGGCATCACACTCTATGGTCTGTGGCCGTCAGAGGAGGTAGACAAGAGTAAAATCTCCCTAAAGCCTGTTATGTCGCTGCACAGCAGGGTTGCTTATGTAAAGGAGCTTGAGCCGGGCAGGCATATAAGCTACGGCGGCACATTTACAGTAGAGCATCATATGAGGATAGCAACTGTCCCGGTGGGATATGGTGATGGATATTCAAGAGGACTTTCAAACAAGGGCTGGGTTCTCATAAAAGGAAAAAAAGCACCTATATGCGGCAGAGTCTGCATGGATCAGTTTATGGTTGATGTGACAGACATACCTGACGTAAAAATAGGCGATGCAGTTACTCTGCTCGGTAAAGACGGGGATGAGACAATCACTATGGAGCAGTTAGGTGAGCTTTCAGGCAGATTCAACTATGAGTTTGCATGTCTTATCACACCGCGTGTTCCAAGAATCTACCACAAAAACTAAAAAAGTGTAACTTTTAAGAATACACTCGAAAAATCTGGAGATACTTTTTGTATACCATAATATGGAGTGTATTCGTGTATGATTATTCAAAGAGGAGATATTTATTACGCTGATTTAAGGCCTGTTGTAGGCTCAGAGCAGGGCGGGATAAGACCTGTCCTTATAATACAAAATGATGTCGGAAACAGACACAGCCCGACAGTAATCTGTGCAGCAATAACCTCGCAGATGCATAAAGCAAAGCTGCCCACCCATGTGGAGCTTGCCTGCAAGGAGTATGCGCTTGCAAAGGATTCGGTTGTGCTTTTAGAACAGCTTCGCACAATCGACAAAAAAAGGCTTAAGGATAAGGTGTGCCATCTTGATGAGGACACATTGCTTAAAATAGACAGGGCGCTTGAAATCAGCTTAGAACTTATTACATAGGATAATAAAACATTATGTTATATGCAATTATAATTTTATCAATACTTGTAGTGATACTTCTTTTGTGTATTGGAGTATTGCTTTATGGAATGAAAAACAACAAAAAGACTCTCGATGGAATACTTGGAAATGATGATGTCACAGAGGAAGAAATTATTTCCATGGTCAGGGAGGGACATGAACAGGGAACAATCCTTGCGTCAGAGGCAGAGCTGATACACAATGTGTTTGAGTTTGATGATAAGGAAGTAAAAGATATCATGACTCACCGCAAAAATATCGTAAGTCTCGACGGTAATATGTCCTTTATCGATGCCATCGAATTTATCATAGATACCGGCAAATCTCGCTTTCCGGTCTATGAGAATGATGTTGACAGTATCATCGGAGTCTTACATATCAAGGATGCTTTTACATTTTTTGAAAAAAATGAGGTTTACCGAAGCAGTATCAAGGACATAGACGGGCTTATCAGGCCGGTGGACTTCATACCCGAGACGGTAAACATCAATGATCTGTTTAAAAAGATGCAGTCTAAAAAGAGTCATCTTGCGATGGTTGTGGATGAGTACGGACAGATATCTGGACTTATCGCGATGGAGGATATACTCGAGGAGCTTGTCGGAAATATCGAGGATGAGCACGATGAGGAAGAAAACTACATCAGAAAGAATGATGACGAGACATTTATAATGGACGGCATGACTGAGTTTTCTGATGTGAAGGAGGCGCTGTCACTGCCTGTTGATGATGATGCCTACGAGACGCTTAACGGTTTTATCATATCGCTTTCGGATAAGATCCGGAGGAGGGGGATAAGACTGTGATTAGCGCATATGGCTACAGATTTTCTGTTATGAGCGTCGAGGATAAGGTGATTAAGCAGGTAATGATTAAGAAACTTGCGCCGGAAGAGAAAAAATGATATTATAAGGTATGGATTATTTTTAAAAGTAGAAAAGAGGATACAAATTATGTCAGGACATTCTAAATTTGCGAATATCAAGCATAAGAAAGAGAAAAATGATGCTGCAAAGGGCAAAATCTTTACAATGATCGGTAGAGAGCTCGCAGTTGCAGTTAAAGAGGGAGGACCGGATCCTGCCAATAACTTCAAGCTTGCACAGGTAGTTGCCAAGGCAAAGGCCAACAATATGCCAAACGATACAATCGAAAGAGGTATCAAGAAGGCGGCAGGAGACGGCAACAGTGTAAACTATGAGACAGCTACATATGAGGGTTATGGACCATCAGGCACAGCTATTATCGTAAAGTGTCTTACAGACAATAAGAACCGTACAGCGGCCAATGTCCGCAATGCCTTTACAAAGGGACAGGGAAGCATCGGTACACAGGGCTGTGTATCATACATGTTTGACGAGAAGGGTCAGATCATCATCGACAAGGAAGAGTGCGATATGGATGCAGATGACCTTATGATGCAGGCACTCGATGCAGGTGCTGAGGATTTTGCCGATGAGGATGACAGCTACGAAATCACAACTGCACCTGCTGATTTGATGCAGTCAGGGCTGCTCTTGAGGAGGCAGGCATCACAATGGCTTCAGCAGAGGTCACAATGATTCCACAGACATATGTCACACTGACAGATGAAGCTGACATCACAAATATCGGCCGTATCTTAGACCTTCTTGACGATGATGACGACGTCCAGGAAGTATACCATAATTGGGAAGAGTAAACTAAATATTATATATCACGGGTTTTAGCGGGAGGAGAATATGAAAAAGATTCTATTTGTAGCTTCAGAGTGTGTACCATTTATAAAAACAGGAGGTCTTGCAGATGTGTGCGGTGCACTTCCCAAAGAGTTTGACAAGAACTATTGGGATGTAAGGGTTGTAATACCTGATTATAGCTGTATACCGGAGCAGTATCGCAATAATTTTGAGTATGTTACCCATTTTTACATGAGCTCAGGTCCATACGTGCAGGACAAGTATGTCGGAGTGCTCAAATATGAGCAGGACGGCGTTACATATTACTTTATTGACAATCAGGAGTTCTTTACAGGATTTTCTCCATATACTTCTGACACTAAGTTTGAGATTGAGAAGTATACATTCTTTGACAAGGCTGTACTCTCAATGCTCCCGCTTATTGATTTTAAGCCGGATATTATACACTGTCATGACTGGCAGACAGGTCTTCTGCCTGTATACTTAAAGAATGAGTTTGCCGCAAATCCATTCTTCTGGGGTATCAAGACAATTATCACTATCCACAATCTTAAGTTCCAGGGAATATGGGACAGGGAGTGGGTACAGGGTGTTTCAGGTCTTACAGACAATCTGTTCACACCGGACAAGCTTGAGTTCAAGAAGGACGCAAATATGCTTAAGGGTGGTCTTGTATATGCTGACTATATCACAACTGTCAGTGATACATATGCAAACGAGATTCAGACAGAGTACTATGGTGAGGGATTAAACGGGCTCTTAAGTGCCAGACATTTTGACATGCAGGGTATCGTAAACGGTATTGATTACAATGCCTATGACCCACAGACTGATGGCAGAATCTATTGCAATTACAATGCTTCCGATTTCAGAAAGAAGAAGTTCAACAACAAGACAAAGCTTCAGCAGGATCTTGGCCTTGCGGTTGACAAGAAGAAGTATATGATAGGTCTTATTTCAAGACTTACAGACCAGAAAGGTCTTGACCTTATCAATCATGTGATTGAAGGTATCGTGGACGATTTCACACAGCTTGTTGTTATCGGTACAGGAGATCCTCAGTACGAGAATATGTTCAGACACTATGCATGGAAATACCCTGACAGAGTTTCGGCAAATATATGTTACTCTGATGATCTGGCTCACAAGCTCTATGCGGCTGCTGATGCATTTTTGATGCCGTCCAGGTTTGAGCCTTGCGGTCTGACACAGCTTATCTCATTCCGCTATGGTACAGTTCCGATTGTTCGTGAGACAGGAGGTCTCAAGGATACTGTTAAGCCTTACAATGAGTATGAGAATTCAGGAGATGGCTTCTCATTCTCAAACTACAATGCCGATGAGATGCTTGCAGTTATCAATTATTCTAAGCACATTTTCTTCGATAAGAAGCGTGAGTGGAACCAGATTGTGGACAGGGGCATGGCCAATGATTTCTCTTGGAATGCTTCGAAATTCAAATATGAGGGATTATACAATTACCTTATTGGTGAATAAAATATTTTGTAAAATTGTGCTTTTTGCATAACATTTTGCCCCGCCATTCATGGCGGGGTATTTTGCACCTCATTTATGATTAATCAGATTACTACATGCTACGCATTCCCGTAATCTGACTCCACCTCGAAATCCGCTAATTTGCTACGTCCCCGCAGCAAATTGCTACTTTCTCGGTGTAGTGCGGGTCAATAAGGCATACATCGAATTGCATGCAAGCATGCATCGAAGATACCGTTTGACCCTTTAATCACAAAATCGAAAAATTACTTTAGAAAATTTACACAGAACAGAAGAAATATGTTATTATATACTCTGTAAATCAAAATACGGAGGTTAGTTACATGGCAACGAGGAAGAAATCCTCAGCAAAAAGACAGACAAAAAAGGAGAGAATGGCTCAGATAGAGAGGCAGCAGGCCTTTAAAAAGGAAATATTTCTCTGGATAGTAGTAGCTGTTTCAATCCTTTTATTTATAAGCAATTTTGGAATAGGCGGTCATTTGGGAAACGCAGTAAGCGGTTTCCTTTTTGGTGTATTTGGAATGGTGGCATATATTTTTCCACTTGTGCTTCTGGTGGGCAGCTTTTTTGCTGTGTCCAATAAGGGCAATTCATATGCTATCATGAAGCTTGTCATGACCATAGTTTTCATATGGTTTATATGTGTGTTTATGTACCTGGCAGTGTATGGTGAATTCGCGGTTTCACCGGTGCAGTCATACATTGACAGTGTTGAAAGGCATTCAGGTGGTGGCTTTATAGGTGCTCTTATAGGCTACATTTTAGTTCCGGCGGTAGGAATTATAGGTGCATACGTGGTGACAATAGTTGTGATGATTATCTGTCTTGTGCTCATTACCGGTAAATCATTCATGAAGGGTATGAGAAACGGCGGACGAAAGGTATACGAGTCAGCGCGTGAGAATAATGAGAGATATCAGGAGTATCGGCAGTATAAGTCAAGAGAGCGTCAGACAAGAGAGGGTTTAGCTTCAGATGATACAGACAGTGACATAAAGGAGGCTGCAAAAGGTGGCAGAAGGAGTAAGCGTGCCGGCCGAAGGATGGACAATAAGATAACAGGCGTGTCACTTGATACAAAAATTGATGGCAGTGAAAACGTGCTGGATTCAGGCATGGCAGGTAGTGATACAGCGCATGTGGGGATATTTGGACAAGGTGCAGCTGCTACAGATGCGCTTGGTGAGATAACTATAGAGAATTATCCGAGTTCACCTGCAATAAAGGAGAAAAAGACGACAAGCCTTACATCAGGGGATGCAGGGGAAATAGTGCAGACACCGGACTTTGGTGTGGCATCGGAGCCTGTTTCGGTTTTGGGTGGAACAGCCGATAGTGATAGTACAGATGAGCTTGGCAGAAAGACCCTGCAGCAGATTAATGGAATGAAACCGGACGGCTCGGGCGCAGCAGCTGCAAGCCATGTGTCGCAGATACCTATATCGGGCTGCGTGGAGCCTGATATATCTGATGATTTTGGCATACAAAAAGATAATGAGCTGCAATCAAAATTATCAGCTCCGGCTGCAGATGCGGTAATGACAAAACCACCTGCAGCAGAGCCAGGTAAGAAAAATGTCAAATCAGACAAAGATGAGCTCGCCAAAGAGGTTGAAAAAGTCAGCGAGCAGATAGCGGTAAATGACGCAGAAAATGCAATCCAGCAGAAGCCGTATGTATTTCCGACTGTTGATCTGCTTAAGGCTCCTGACAGGGGTAAAACCGGTGATTCGCAGGCTCATCTGCGTGAGACGGCGGCAAAGCTTGAACAGACTCTTAATGTGTTTGGGGTGAATGCGAAGGTGAATAATATAAGCTGCGGTCCTGCTGTTACAAGGTTTGAAATCACACCGGAGCTTGGAGTGAAGGTATCAAAGATTGTGAATCTGGCAGATGATATAAAGCTTAATCTGGCAGCCGCGGATATACGAATCGAGGCTCCTATTCCGGGAAAAGCCGCTGTGGGCATCGAAGTGCCAAACAGCCAGAGTGTTGCTGTTTCCTTCAGGGAGCTTGTGGAGTCTGAAGAATTTAAAAATGCAAAATCAAAGATTACCTTTGCAGTGGGAAAAGATATTGCAGGCAAGGTTAAGGTTACGGATATCGCAAAAATGCCACATCTTTTAATTGCAGGTGCTACCGGCTCAGGTAAGTCAGTTTGTATCAATACAATTATCATGAGTATACTATACAAGGCAAAGCCGGATGAGGTAAAGCTGATTATGATTGACCCGAAGGTGGTTGAGCTTAGTGTATACAATGGCATACCTCATCTGATGATTCCGGTTGTTACAGATCCTAAAAAAGCTGCAGGAGCATTAAACTGGGCGGTTTCAGAGATGACAGACCGATACGAGAAGTTTGCAAACAGCGGTGTCAGGGAAATAAACGGTTACAATGCCATGATTGATGCAATGGATGGCAAGGATACAGAAAAACCGCCAAAGATGCCACAGATTGTCATTATAGTGGACGAGCTTGCAGATCTTATGATGGTTGCATCAAAGGATGTAGAGGAGGCAATATGCAGGCTGGCACAGCTTGCGAGAGCAGCCGGTATACATCTGATTATAGCTACACAGAGGCCTTCTGTTAATGTTATTACAGGTCTCATCAAGGCGAATATGCCAAGCCGTATCGCATTTGCGGTTACAAGCGGTGTTGACAGTCGTACCATACTTGATATGAATGGTGCGGAAAAGCTCCTTGGAAAGGGAGATATGTTATTTGACCCACAGGGTGTCCCGAAGCCCCTTCGAGTACAGGGCGCATTCGTTTCAGATAAAGAAGTTTCCGATATTGTGAAATTTATTATTGAAAATAATGAGAATGCACAGTACAGTAATGATGTGGCACAAAAGATGGAGAGCCTGTCGAACGATACGACAAATACAACCGTTACCATTTCAGATGTGGAAAACACGGATGATGGCAGGGACTCTTACTTTGCGGAGGCAGCGTCAATTATCACAGATAAGGAACGGGCTTCAATCGGAATGCTTCAAAGATACCTTAAAATTGGCTTCAACAGGGCGGCCCGCATCATGGATCAGCTCGAAGAGGCCGGTGTAGTGGGACCTGAGGAGGGGACAAAGCCCCGCAAGGTTCTGGTGACTAAAGAGGAATTAGATACTATATTAGAGAATAATTAACACAAAGGAGCAAAGAAAAATGAAAACAGATATTCAGATCGCACAGGAAGCTACAATGCTTCCAATCAAGGATGTAGCAGCATCTATAGGGATAAAAGAGGATGACTTAGAGCTTTATGGAAAGTATAAGGCAAAGATTTCTGATGAGCTTATCAATCGCACAAAGAAAAATCCTGACGGAAAGCTCATACTTGTTACAGCTATAAACCCGACTCCTGCAGGAGAGGGAAAGACAACCACAAGCGTAGGTCTTGGAGAGGCATTTGGACGCCTGGGAAAGAAAGCACTTATCGCACTTCGTGAGCCGTCACTTGGACCTTGCTTTGGTATCAAGGGAGGAGCAGCCGGTGGCGGATATGCACAGGTTGTCCCAATGGAGGATTTAAATCTTCATTTTACAGGAGATTTTCATGCAATTACATCTGCGAACAATCTGCTTGCGGCACTTCTTGACAATCATATCCAGCAGGGAAACGAGCTTGGTATCGACCCACGCCAGATTGTATGGAAGAGATGTATGGATATGAATGACCGTGTCCTTAGAAATATCGTTGTTGGTCTTGGAAGCAAGATGGACGGAATGGTCAGAGAAGATCATTTTGTCATCACTGTAGCATCTGAAATTATGGCAATACTCTGTCTGGCCGATGATATGGCAGATTTAAAGAAGCGCCTTGGCAGAATTATCGTGGCATACACCTTTGACGGAAAGCCTGTCACAGCCGATGATCTTCAGGCTACAGGCTCTATGGCAGCTCTCTTAAAGGATGCCTTAAAGCCGAACCTTATCCAGACACTTGAGCATACACCGGCAATAGTTCACGGTGGACCTTTTGCCAATATAGCACATGGCTGTAACAGTGTCCGTGCCACAAAGACAGCATTAAAGCTTGCAGACTATGTTATCACTGAGGCAGGCTTTGGCGCAGATCTTGGCGCAGAGAAGTTCTTTGATATCAAGTGCCGTATGGCAGGGCTTAAGCCGGATGCAGTTGTACTTGTTGCAACAATCAGAGCATTAAAATATAATGGCGGCGTGCCGAAGGATGAGCTTTCATCAGAGAATCTTGATGCACTTAAGGCCGGAATCGTAAATCTTGAGAAGCATATTGAGAATCTTCACAAGTTTGGTGTGCCTGTAGTTGTCACATTAAATTCATTTGTCACAGATACCAAGGCTGAGACTGATTTTGTAGAGCAGTTCTGTAAAGAAAGAGGCTGTGAATTTGCACTCTCAGAGGTATGGGAGAAGGGCAGCGAAGGCGGAATTGACCTTGCCAACAAGGTACTTGAAACAATCGAGCACAAGGAAAGCAATTTTAAGGTGCTCTATGATGATAGTCTGTCACTTAAGGAAAAGATTGAAACTGTTGCAAAAGAAATATATGGAGCAGATGGTGTTACATATTCTCCGGCAGCAGAGAGAGAACTTAAGAGGATTACAGACCTTGGAATGGGAGATTTCCCTGTATGTATGGCAAAGACACAGTATTCGCTTTCTGATGATGCAAAGAAGCTTGGCAGACCGAGTGGCTTTAAAATCAACGTACGTGAGGTTTATGCGTCAGCAGGTGCAGGCTTTGTGGTAGCAGTAAACGGTTCTATTATGACTATGCCGGGACTTTCAAAGAAGCCGGCTGCATACGGCATTGATGTGGATGACAATGGTGTGATCACAGGATTATTCTAGGAGGAAATATGGCTAATCTAATAGACGGAAAATTAATTTCAACACAGATTAAGGATGAGCTTAAGGAAGAAGTGACAGAGCTTAAGAAAAAAGGTATCGAGGGCTGCCTTGCGGTGATTCAGGTCGGAAATGACCCTGCATCATCAGTGTATGTTCGCAACAAGAAAAAGGCATGTGAGTATGTCGGAATCAAATCGCTTTCGTATGAACTTGCAGAGGAGACTACGGAGGATGAGATATTAAAACTTATCGAAAAGCTCAATGCTGATTCTTCTGTAAATGGTATTCTCTGTCAGCTTCCACTGCCAAAGCATATCGATGAGGACAAGGTTATTGATGCTATTGATCCCAAAAAGGATGTTGATGGCTTCAGTCCACAGAGTGTTGGAGCGATGGTTATAGGAAAGCCTGGTTTTTTGCCGTGTACTCCGGCCGGTATCATTCAGCTTTTAAAGAGAAGCAATATAGATATTGATGGTAAAAGCTGTGTTGTGGTTGGCAGAAGTAATATAGTCGGCAAGCCTATGTCACTTCTCATGCTTAGGGAGAATGCAACTGTTACGGTATGTCATTCACATACAAAGGATTTAAAAGATGTATGTAAAAATGCTGATATACTTATAGTGGCAATAGGAAAGCCTAAGTTTATAGATGCTTCATATGTGAAGGATGGTGCGGTTGTCATTGATGTTGGAATCCACAGAAATGCTGAAAATAAGCTGTGTGGTGATGTGGATTTTGATTCTGTTGTGTCTAAAGCGTCACATATCACACCTGTACCGGGCGGTGTAGGTCCTATGACAATTGCGATGCTCATGAGCAATTGTGTTGAGGCTATGAAGAGATAATTAGATAATTAGACAATAAGTAAGAGGATTAGATGTATGAGATGTGCCAATTGTGGTAATGAATTGAAGGCGGGCAGTCTGTACTGTGATGTCTGTGGGCATCCGGTTCAGATAGTGCCTGATTACAACGAATTTGATGATTATCTTGATAATCTGGTTGGAAATGATGACAGGCGAACTGATGGACAAAAGACAGCAAAGCCTGTGTCTGATAGGACAATCAGGTTTGATGAGCCGGTGAGGGAACAGCTTCATAGTGCCGGTCAGTGGAACGGACAAAAAACGGACAGAATGTCACAGTCTGTAAAGCAGCAAGTGAGACAGGCTCAGACAGGTGAGCAGCAGTCTCAGACGAAACAACCGTGTGAGAAGCCGCAGTCTGACGGACAGAGGGCAAAGAGAGCGCAGCAGAAGAAGATAATTATTATATCAGCTGTAGTGTGCGCTGTAGCAATTGTAATACTTATTGCAGCTATTACACGTAATGTAAGCAGATCACATGACAATTCATTTGATTATCAGGTGAAGCAGGCAAAGGCAGCTTATTCGGCGGGAAATATAAATTCCGCGGTTTCTTATTATGAGAAGGCTTTGTCGATTGATTCGGATAATACAGATGTCAGATTTGCTTTGGCTGATATATATATGTCGAAGAAGGATTATGATGCCGCTCTTGTGCTGTATCAGGAAATTATCAATATTGATCCAAAGAGCAAAGAGGCTTATAAGCAGCTTATCTCGATTTATGAATCAAAAAAGGATTATGATGCAATTGTTGCGCTGCGTGAGAGTGCTAAGGATGCATCTGTTTTAAAGCTTTTTGCGGATTATACTGTATCTAAACCGCAGTTTAGCAAGAGCAGTGGCAAGTATGGAGAGACTATTGAGCTTTCTATAGATGCAGACAGCGATACCAAAATATACTATTCATATGATTCGGATGATCCTTTGACCAGAGGAGAAAGATATTATAGCCCGATCACCCTGGACAAGGAAGGTACATATGAGATAACAGCTGTTGCGGTTGATGACAGAGGAATCAAAAGCGAGGTGGCATCTGCCAAGTATGAAATCGAGTTTGAGGCACCGGATGCACCGGAGATAGACCCTGACGGAGGTACATTTGGTGCACAGACAGACATTACAATCACAGTACCTGAAAATTGCAAGGTATACTATACCTGGGATTCGTCAGATCCGAGTGCTGCATCAACAGAGTATACAGCTCCAATACCTGTTCCTGAGGGAAATAATGTGCTTTCTGTTATTGCGATAGACCAGAATACCGGAAAGTGCAGTGATATATACAGATCAAGATTTGAATTTTATATGAATTAATAAAAAACACGCATGAGTTGATTAATCATGCGTGTTCTTTTTAATGAAATTATCTGTTATGCTGTAAAGCCTTTATTGTATCCGGATTCTGTGTGGATGTACAGTACTCTTTGTTCGAGACAAAATCTGTGAAATACACATACTGTGATGTTACGTTTATGTTGCAAAACTCACCCTTAGCAAGCTCTTTAAAGCCGGTGCCGTCATTTTTTACAACACACAGTGCCGGATTATCACCACCGCGCTGATAGAATATCAGACTGCCATATACATTGTAATGCTCAATATTGGCCTCCGTTAAAACTACAGGATTTGGATTGTTGATATTGACATGGACAATCGCATTGTCACGATTTACATCCATGTAGTATACATTTGTGTCATCCAGCACAACCGGCTTGTAGCAGTTGCAGTCGTAGAATAAGGCTTCACTCTGTGAAGCAGTGTCATATCTGTATAGCTGTCCGTTTTTTGGATTATTATAATAAAAATACCGGTCTGATGTGTTGCAGGTGAACAGATAGTGACTTTTTATTTTCTTTTTTTCTTCTCCATCTATTCTGATACGGTATAGAGAGGTAGCTGTTTGTGTGTCATAGTGCAGATAATATATGTAGTTGCCTATCAGGGATGCATAGATGCATGGGTCAGGATCCAGCACGGTGGAGCCGTGGCCATTTCTTTTTATGCGGCAGAGGCTGTTCCTGTCATATGAAAAGAAGGTCTGACTTGTGATTTTCTGATTGTTGTTTCTTACGTAATAGACATAGTTTTTATCTGCGTTTATGTACATGGCGGTGTCATTGCTCAGTTTATGTATATTGCTGCCGTCAATATTCATGGCATACAGCCTGCCGTTGTCGTTTGTATTTGAGAAAAATACTTCACCGTCACTTTCACAGAAGAGCCCGGCATTGTACAGATTACCTGCAGTATTACCATTTACATAGGATGAATTAAGCTTTACCTTTGATACAAAATGGTATATAACAAGGCCTGTGATGCATATTAAAATTAGTGGAATAATTATTTTTAGATATTTTTTCATGTAATTCTCCCGAGGGTATTTGATATTTATGCTTAGATATTAACTAAATTATATCTATATATGATAAATCTTTCAAGGATTACTTGCCTTTCTATAAAATTTGTAATAATATTTTATTATATCTTTTTTAGGAGACAATAATGGAAGATTTAATGAAATTGAGAGAGTCTATCGATGAGATAGACAGTGAAATAGTCAGATTATATAAGGAAAGAATGGATATCTCAAAGCACGTTGCCGAGTATAAGATAACCACCGGCAAAAAGGTCTTTGACAAGACGAGAGAGGATGAAAAGCTTGAGAAATTATCGTCTCTTGCAGATGATGAGTTTTTGAAGCATGGTATAGTTGAGCTTTTTGAACAGATTATGTCGACCAGTAGAAAGAAGCAGTATCAGCTTATGACTGAGCATGGCATAGTGGAGAAGGAAAACTTACTGAGGTAGACAGCCTGGATTTTTCCAATGCACGGATTGTGTTTCAGGGAGTTGAGGGTGCATATTCACAGCTTGCCATGAAGACATACTTTGGCGAGAACTGTAATGGCTACAACGTGGATTCCTGGAAGGATGCCATGGAGGATATCAAATGCGGAAAGGCTGATTATGCAGTGCTTCCGATAGAGAATTCTTCAGCCGGTATTGTATCTGAAAACTATGATCTGCTTGTTGAATACGACAATTATATAGTTGGGGAGCAGATTATACGCATCGACCACAGTCTGATGGGACTTCCGGGTGCAAAGATTTCTGATATAAGGACTGTGTATTCACATCCACAGGCGCTTATGCAGTGCTCAGATTTTTTGATGAGCATAAGGATATTAACCAGGTGGCTGTCAGGAATACAGCTTTTTCTGCAAAGAAGGTAAAGGATGACGGAGATATCACACAGGCTGGCATAGCTAGCCATATCTCGGCTGATATATACGGGCTTCAGGTGCTTGAGAGCCGCATACAGAACAATAAAAACAATGCAACAAGGTTTATAATTGTGTCGGCTAAAAGGGTATGCCGCAGAGATGCGGACAGGATAAGCATATGCTTTGAGACACCTCACAAGAGTGGTGCACTATATCATATGCTGGCACACTTTATATACAATGGAATCAATATGTTAAATATCCAGTCTCGTCCGATATCTGATAAGGCGTGGGAGTACAGGTTCTTTGTTGATTTTGAAGGGCGTTTTACAGATACAGCGGTGCAGAATGCGTTAAGAGGCATAAGGGAAGAGGCAATTGCCCTTAAGATTCTTGGTACATATTAGATTATAGAAATTTAGATAAAAGTGTTGACAACAGAAATTGTCTGTGCTATATTCTAGTAGTTGTATGAAAACAAAGTAGAGTATCCACTCTCACCTAAGCGCAATGGCGCGACTTAGCGTTAATATTTTCAAACATTTGTGTTGAAGATTGTATAGTGGATAGTCTGCCTATCCACTATTTTTATGGAGGTACAAGACCATTAGCGAATTAATGATTAATGAACAGATCAGAGACAGAGAAGTTCGACTGATTGGAGCGGATGGAGAGCAGTTAGGAATTGTTTCTTCAAGAGAAGCTCAAAAGATTGCAGACGAGGCAGGACTTGATTTAGTAAAGATAGCACCAAATGCAAAGCCACCTGTATGTAAGGTGATTGATTATGGTAAGTATCGTTATGAGCAGGCCCGTAAGGAAAAGGATGCAAAGAAAAAGCAGAAGACCGTTGAATTGAAAGAGATTCGTCTCTCACCTAACATTGAGGCTAACGACTTGAATACCAAGATGAATGCTGCAAAGAAATTTCTTGCAAAAGGAAATAAGGTAAAGATCACACTCAGATTCAGAGGACGTGAGATGGCTCATATGAATGCAAGCAAACATATCCTTGATGATATAGCGGAGAATCTTTCAGATGTAGCGGTAGTGGAGAAAGCACCAAAGGTTGAAGGAAGAAGCATCGGTATGGTGCTGGCAGAAAAGAGATAACAATTTAAGGAGGAACACACAATGCCAAAAATGAAAACAAGCAGAGCAGCTGCAAAACGTTTCAAAGTTACAGGAACAGGAAAGTTAAAAAGAAATAAAGCCTACAAGAGACATATCTTAACTAAGAAAACAACAAAGACAAAGAGAAATCTCAGAAAAGCAACAATGACAGATGAGACAAATGTTAAGAATATGAAGAAGATTTTACCATACATGTAATCGGTAGTATTAGTTAAGGAGGAATCAACAAATGGCAAGAGTTAAAGGCGGTTTAGGCGCTAAGAAAAGACATAACAGAACATTAAAGTTAGCAAAGGGTTATAGAGGCGCTAGATCTAAGCAGTATAGAGTAGCAAAGCAGTCAGTTATGAGAGCACTTACAAGCTCATACGCTGGACGTAAAGAGAGAAAGAGACAGTTCCGTCAGTTATGGATTGCTCGTATCAACGCAGCAGCTCGTCTCAACGGACTTTCATACAGCCAGTTCATGCACGGCTTAAAGTTAGCAAACGTTGACCTTAACCGTAAGGTATTAGCTGATATGGCTGTTACAGATGCAGCAGGATTTGCTAAATTAGTAGAGGTTGCTAAATCTAAGCTTGCTTAGTTTAGCATAAAGAGATATATGAAAAAGCTGCCGGGCTTCATGTGAAGCCCGGTAGCTTTTTTTTATTCTTGAGCTTTTTTGTATTTACTGCGATACTCCTTAGGCGAAAGGCCTTTTATTTTATGAAAGGTCTTTGAAAAATAAAGGCTGTTATCAAACCCTATAGAGCCTGCAATTGCTGTGATGGACAATGAGGAGTGTTTAAGCAGATAGCATGCCTGTTTGATTCTGAAATCGGTCAGATATTCCTTTGGCGATACACCGAGGATGCTCTGGAAGGAACGGAACAGGTGACTTCGGCTTAAGCCTATATATGATGCAATATCCTCAACGGTGATAGGGTATGAATAGTTGGCGGAGATGTATTCGATGCCCTTTTGTACATAGGAGTTTGCACTGTTTTGCGGCGGCTTTGATGTGGCGGCACTGACAAAAAGAGCGAGGGTGGTGTAGAGTCGCCCGGTCATTTCGAGTGCATTTTCAAATTCTGTGCCTCTGGCGTCGTATATATGCATGAGCTGTCTTTTGATTTCGTTTCCGTTTGATACACTGTGTATGTATGGATGCGCTTTTGTGAAATCAGTGGCTCTTAAAATGGTTGCAGCATCGCTGCCGGTAAAGCCTACCCAGGTATATTCCAAGGATCTTGCGCATCAGCCTGATAAATCACTTCGGTATTTGGATATACGAGAAACGCATCACCGGGAGTTAATGTGTGAACACTGCCATTTACAGTGTAGCGGCCTTTACCGCTTATGATATAGTGAATCAGATAATGGTCTCTGATACCGGGACCCCACTGATACAGGCTATCACAGCTCTGGAAGCCTACGTTATATACGGACAGAGATACAAGCTCTTTTTCTTTTACGATATAGGAATTTTTGTATTTATTATTCATATTGCCTACCTTTACAACATTTTTACATATTTCTTCTACATTTTATTCTATACAAAAATGAGCAAATGCGCTACAATAAATTTAACAAAAATGAAAAGGAGATATTTATTATGGCAATTTTAGTTACTGGTGGAGCCGGATATATCGGAAGCCACACATGTGTGGAGCTTCTTGATGCAGGCTACGATGTTGTAGTACTTGACAATCTTTCAAATTCTTCTGAGAAGTCACTTGACAGAGTTAAGGCTCTTACAGGCAAAGAAGTAAAGTTCTATAAGGGAGATATCCTTGACAGAGACATCTTAAATAAGATTTTTAAGGAAGAAAAGATAGATAGCTGTATTCACTTTGCAGGACTCAAAGCAGTAGGAGAGTCTGTGGCAAAGCCTTGGGAGTACTATAACAATAATATTGCAGGAACACTTACACTTGTTGATGTGATGAGACAGAATGGCTGCAAGAGCATCATTTTCTCTTCATCAGCTACAGTATACGGAGATCCTGCACAGATTCCTATCACAGAGGAGTGTCCAAAGGGACAGTGTACAAACCCATACGGCTGGACAAAGTCTATGCTTGAGCAGATACTTATGGACATCTATAAGGCAGATAATGAGTGGAACGTTATTCTTCTTCGTTACTTCAATCCAATCGGAGCTCATAAGAGTGGTACAATGGGTGAGAATCCAAACGGTATTCCAAACAACCTCATGCCTTACATCACACAGGTGGCAGTAGGCAAGCTAAAAGAGCTTGGAGTATTCGGAGATGACTATGATACTCCTGACGGAACAGGTGTGAGAGATTACATCCATGTAGTTGACCTTGCGGTTGGACATGTCAAGGCTTTAAAGAAAATTGAGGAGAACGCAGGTCTTTGCATCTACAATCTTGGAACAGGACACGGCTACAGCGTGCTTGATATCGTAAAGAATTTCGAGGCTGCAACAGGTGTTAAGATTCCTTATACAATAAAGCCTAGAAGACCTGGCGATATTGCTACATGCTACTGTGACCCATCAAAGGCCAAGAGAGAGCTCGGCTGGGAAGCACAGTATGGTATTAAGGAGATGTGTGCCGACTCATGGAGATGGCAGAAGAACAATCCTAACGGATATGATGATTAATTATCAGAAATATTGGCGCCCGGAGTACACTCTGCGATGCACAATACCTCGCATGCGCTAACGCTTTGCAGTTAAGATGCTGTATGAATTATGCATATAGAGTTTCACAGAATGACGAAACCGGCTTTTACGCACCGTCCGTGGTGCGTAACGCCTTGCCCCACCGTCCATGGTGGGGCATTTCTATTTGTGAAGCATAATTCTACAGTATCTAAACAGCGTAGCGTTAGCGCATGCAAGGTGTATTTTACTGCTGCGGGTGCGTCCGGCGTCAGCAACAATCTAAAAATAAAAAACATCGCATAAATGCGATGCTTTCGGGTTGGGCTGTATTTAATTAAATAAATATCAGTGAGCAGTCCGTACGGGAATCGAACCCGTGTTTCCGCCGTGAGAGGGCGGCGTCTTAACCGCTTGACCAACGAACCGTGTATTATACTATCATGGAGTTTCAAAAAAAGCAAGTACTTTTTTAAAAAAACTTGATTTTTTTTCCTGATAGTGCTATTATACCTATGATAACAACGTTGACTAGATTGAGAGAGGGCAAAAGTCCTCTCTCAATTCACGTTTATAAACATCAGGCAGCTATTCAGAACCACTTGGAACAATTATGAATAGTTACAAGTATAAAAAAGAGAGGTGATAAAATGTCAAAGGCAAGTGTATATGAGGCAAAGACGGAGAGCTTTATACAACCAATTCTTGACAGCATGAATTTTGAGCTTGTTGATGTCGAGTATGTTAAGGAAGGCGGCGTGAACTACCTGAGAGCATATATCGATAAGGAGGGTGGCATAACTGTTGATGACTGTGAAGTGGTTGCAAGGCAGATGAATGAGATTCTCGACAGAGAGGACTATATTCCTGATTCGTACACCTTCGAGGTCAGCTCGCCGGGGCTTGGAAGACCTCTCAAGAAGGAAAAGGACTATGTGCGCAATATGAATAAGGAAATAGAGATTCGCACATACAGGGCTATCAACAAATCAAAGGAATTTTATGGTCTGCTTAAAGCCTATGATAAGGATACAGTGACAATAACCGATGAAGACGGCAATGAGACTACATTCAATAAGAGTGACATTGCGCTTATACGTCAGGCATTGGATTTTTAATTAAAGCGCACGATAACACAAATAGGAGGAAAAAATAATGAGCAATGAGTTATTAGAAGCGTTAAATATATTAGAGCAGGAGAAAAACATCAGTAAAGAAACTTTACTTGAGGCAATTGAGAACTCTCTTGTGACTGCCTGCAAGAACCATTTTGGTAAATCAGACAATGTAAAGGTAGAAATAGATCCTGAGACATGTGCTTTCTCATGCTACCAGGAGAAGACGGTTGTAGATACGGTTGAGGATCCGGTTGAGGAGATTTCCTTAGCAGATGCGCACAAGGTAAACGGTAACTATCAGCTTGGAGATATCGTGAGAGTTGAGGTTAAGTCAAAGGAATTCGGACGTATCGCTACACAGAACGCAAAGAATGTCATCCTTCAGAAAATCCGCGAGGAGGAGAGAAAGGTAATATTTGACGAGTACAACAGCAAGGAAAAGGATGTTGTGACAGGTGTTGTTCAAAGATACATCGGAAAGAATGTCAGCATCAACTTAGGTAAGGCAGATGCACTTCTGACTGAGAGTGAGCAGATAAAGGGTGAGGTATTCAAGCCTACAGAGCGTATCAAGGTATATATCCTTGAGGTTAAGTCCACATCAAAGGGACCAAAGATTCTTGTTTCAAGAACACACCCTGAGCTTGTGAAGAGACTTTTCGAGTCAGAGGTTACAGAGGTTAAAGAGGGCATAGTTGAGATAAAGCTATTTCACGTGAGGCCGGAAGCAGAACAAAGATTGCAGTATGGTCAAATGATCCAAACGTAGACCCTGTAGGAGCATGTGTAGGTATGAATGGTGCCAGAGTAAATGCTATCGTAAATGAGCTTCGCGGTGAGAAAATCGATATCATCACATGGGATGAGAATCCGGCAATACTTATCCAGAACGCACTTAGCCCTGCAAAGGTTATCTCTGTTATCGCAGATGCAGATGAGAAATCAGCAAAGGTTGTTGTTCCGGATTATCAGCTTTCGCTTGCAATCGGTAAGGAAGGACAGAATGCAAGACTTGCAGCAAGACTTACAGGCTTCAAGATTGATATCAAGAGTGAGACACAGGCCAGAGAGTCAGGTGACTTCATGGATTATGAGAATGATTATGAAGAGGATGATTATGATGACGATTATGATTATTCGGATGATGAGCTTGCTGAGAACGAGAGATTAGCTGATACAGAACAGGCAGATGTACAGGCAGAGGCTTTTGATACAGAGGCTGACGAGAACGAAGCAGCAGGTACAGAAAATGATGCGGCAGATAGTGGTGATGAGCAGTAATGGCAAATAAAAAGATTCCAATGCGCAAATGCGTAGGTTGTCAGGAGATGAAGGAAAAGAAGTCACTTATTCGCGTGGTAAAGACTGCGGAGGGCGACATAATTCTCGATGACACCGGCAAGAAAAACGGCAGGGGAGCTTATATATGTAAGAGTCTTGAATGCTTTAAAAAGGCTAAAAAGACAAAGGCACTTGAGCGATCCCTTGGTGTTAGTGTATCAGAACAAGTATATGAGGAGCTTGAAAAGGAGATGAACCAAATTGACAGATAGAGTACTTTCTATGCTGGGATTAGCAGCAAAGTCAGGCAATGTGGTTAGCGGAGAGTTTTCTACCGAGAAAGCTGTAAAGACAGGAAAGGCATTTTTAGTGATAGTTGCAGATGATTCATCAGACAACACAAAGAAGCATTTTTCGGATATGACTGCTTTCTATGAGGTTCCGATTTATTTTTATAGTGACAAGGTGGGGTTAGGGAATGCAATAGGCAAAGAGTTTCGCGCTTCCCTTGCAGTAACGGATGAAAACCTTGCAAATGCAGTGATAAAAAAGCTGCAGTCGAATAAAACTGAATAATGGAGGAAAATAGATATATGGCAAAAATGAGAGTTCATGAACTTGCAAAAGAATTAAATATAAAGTCGCAGGACGTCATAGACACATTAAACGGCACACAGTTTGCTGTCAAAAATGTGCAGAACGGTCTTGAGGATGAGGCACAGCAAATTGTGCGAAAGAAGTACGCAAAAACAGAAGTAAAAAAAGATGCACCTAAGAAGGAAGAACCTAAAAAGGATGAGGCTAAGGCAGCCGACAGACCAAAGAAAAAGGCAAGCATCACAGCTGTTTTCAATGCACAGTACAGTAAGCAGGGTAGGAAAACAAATGGTGGAAACGGCAGCGGAAATAATGGAAATAACAGTTCGCAGCGCAGGAATGGCAATGGCAGACGCGATAATCAGTCATCACGTCCTGAGCAGCACAGCATTATTAAGCCAAGACCTGTCGGAGAGAGAGCTATGCGCCTATAAGTGAGCGTACAGCGGATCCATATGCAGATATGAAGGCAGCCAATTCGCGTCCGGCACGTCAGGCTGACGCTGATAGAAGAAGCGACAGACGTCAGGACAATGGCGAGAAAATCAACAACAGAAACACTGACAGAAATGCCGACAGAAGCAGAAATACGGACAGAAACAGCGATAGAAGAACAAACAATCGCGACAACAATAACCGAGATAACAGCAGAGACAATAATAGAGACAATAACAGAGGCTTCAGAAATGACTCCAGACGTCCTGCAGAGGGTGGCAGAAGCTTTGACAGAAATAATGATAGAAGCAGAAGCAACGACAGAAGCAGGAGCAATGACAGAAATAACGATAGAACAGGCAGCAGAGGTGATGACAGAAATCGTTTCAGAAAAGAAACAGTTGCAGTTGCAGCTCCTGATGATGTAAGAGGAAAGGAGAGCCGCGACAGAGGCAACGATAGAAAGAATAAGCATAATCACAATCAGAGCCAGAAGCAGGATAAGCTCGGAAAGAAGCAGGAGAATTACATCAATCTCGAGAAGCACGGCGGAAAGAAAAAGCCACAGCAGCCGAAGACACAGCCAAAAGAGGATGAGAACGAGATTAAGACAATTTCTCTTCCGGAGAAGATTACAATAAGGGACTTAGCTGATAAGATGAAGGTTCAGCCTTCAGCCATCGTAAAGAAGCTTTTCATGAAGGGCGAGATGGTAACAGTTAACTCTGAGGTTGATTTTGCAGCTGCTGAGGAGATTGCGTTAGAGTTCAATTTCATATGTGAGGAAGAGGAGAAGGTCGATGTGATTGCAGAGCTTCTCAAGGAGGATGAAGAGGATGAGAGCAAGATGGTTCCTCGTCCACCTGTAGTCTGCGTAATGGGTCACGTAGATCATGGTAAGACATCACTGCTTGATGCCATCAGACAGACACGTGTTACAGACCGTGAGGCAGGTGGTATCACACAGCACATTGGTGCATCTGTTGTATCAATCAATGGCCAGAACATCACATTCCTTGATACACCGGGACATGAGGCATTTACAGCAATGCGTATGCGTGGTGCAAACTCTACTGATATCGCAATCCTTGTTGTTGCTGCAGATGATGGTGTAATGCCGCAGACTGTTGAGGCAATAAACCATGCAAAGGCAGCCGGTGTAGAGATTATCGTTGCTGTCAACAAGATAGATAAGCCAAGTGCCAATATCGACAAGGTTAAGCAGGAGCTCTCAGAGTATGAGCTTATCCCGGAGGATTGGGGTGGAAGCACAATATTCTGTCCTGTATCTGCACATACTAAGGAGGGTATCGACAATCTCCTTGAGATGATTCTTCTCACAGCAGAGGTGCTCGAGCTCAAGGCTAATCCTGATAGAAACGCAAGAGGTCTCGTAATCGAGGCGCAGCTTGACAAGGGCCGTGGTGCGGTTGCCACAGTGCTTGTACAAAAAGGAACACTCCATGTCGGAGATCCTATCGCATGCGGAAGCAGCTATGGTAAGGTAAGAGCCATGATTGATGACAAGGGCCGCAGAGTAAAGGAGGCTAAGCCTTCTACACCTGTAGAGATACTTGGACTCAACAGTGTGCCTTCAGCAGGTGAGACATTTGTGGCATGTGATTCAGAGAAGGAGGCAAAGGCATTCTCTGACACATATATTTCAGAGGAGAAGAATAAGCTCATTGAGGATACAAAGGCAAAGATGTCACTTGATGATCTGTTCTCACAGATTCAGTCCGGCAACATGAAGGAGCTTGATATCATCGTAAAGGCAGATGTACAGGGTTCAGTTGAGGCTGTTAAGCAGAGTCTTGTCAAGCTTTCAAATGAGGAGGTTGTGGTCAAGGTCATCCATGGCGGCGTTGGTGCCATCAACGAGTCAGATGTTATCCTTGCATCAGCATCAAATGCAATCATCATTGGCTTTAACGTCAGGCCGGATCCTGTTGCCAAGGCTACAGCAGACCGTGAGGGCGTAGATATCAGACTTTACAAGGTCATCTACAATGCAATCGAGGATGTATCTGCTGCCATGAAGGGTATGCTTGATCCTGTATTTGAGGAGAAGGTTATCGGACATGCGGAAATCAGACAGATTTTCAAGGCTTCAGGCGTTGGAAACATTGCAGGTTCATATGTGCTTGACGGATTTATGGAGAGAGGCTGCCGTGTCAGAATTAGCAGAGAGGGTGAGCAGATATTCGAGGGAGACCTTGCTTCACTCAAGAGATTCAAGGATGACGTCAAGGAGGTCAAGACAGGCTATGAGTGTGGTCTTGTATTTGACGGATTTAATGATATTCAGGAATTCGATATAGTTGAAGCTTACAAGATGGTAGAGGTTCCGAGATAATCATATATTGGTTATCTTGAATTAATGCAGCTATTCGGATAGTTACGGTTTAATATAAAAAGAAAGCGGGATTATATGAGAAAGAACAGCATAAAAAATATTCGTATCAACGAAGAGGTAATGCGTGAACTGTCAAATATCATACGCGGTGAGATAAAGGATCCGCGTATCAATCCCATGACAAGTGTTGTTGCTGTCGAGGTGGCACCTGATTTAAAGACAGCAAAGGCTTATATCAGTGTGCTTGGTGACAAGAAATCACAGGCTGATACACTTGCAGGACTTAAGTCAGCGGAGGGATATATACGCAGAACTCTCGCAAAGAACATCAATTTAAGAAATACACCTGCCATTACATTTATCATAGACCAGTCTATAGAGTATGGTGTTGAGATGTCTAAAAAGATTGATGAAGTAACAAAAAATCTCAAAGAGGATTGATTATGACAGAGATTGATTCTATTTTAAAGGATGCACAATCAGTTGCCGTTTCCGGTCATGTGAGACCGGACGGCGACTGTGTCGGCTCAACACTTGCGGTATACAACTACATAAAGGATTATTATCCTGATATAAAGGCAAGGCTTTATTTAGAGCCAAGCCCAAACATCTTTAAGTTTATGCAAAGAGCAGATGAGATTGACAGCAGCTATGCGATGATACAGTATACGATCTGTTCATAGCATGTGACTGCAGTGACACAGGCAGACTGGGAAGTGCAGCTAAGTATTTTGAGTCTGCAAAAAGGACACTTTGTATAGATCATCATGTTACAAACGGGGCCTTTGCAGACGCAAATTACATCTTTCCGGATGCGAGCTCAACCTGTGAGCTTGTGTTTGAACTTCTGCCGAAGGAGCGCATCACAATACAGATAGCAGAGTGTATTTACACAGGCATGGTGCATGATACAGGCGTGTTCCAGTATTCATGCACTTCAAAAAGACTATGGATATAGCAGGCTCCCTGATGGAGATGGGCATTGATTATTCAAGGATAATCGATGATACATTTTATACAAAGACATTTGCTCAGAACAAGATTATGGGGCAGGCGCTTTTGAATGCTGCTTTGTATCTGAATGGTGATGTTATATTGTCTGCAGTATCGCGCGCTGAGATGGAGAAGTACGATGTGCTTCCAAAGCATCTCGACGGCATTGTAAATCAGCTGCGTGTGACAAAGGATATAAAGGTTGCTGTATTTCTCTATGAAAATGAGGATGGTACCTACAAGGGCAGCCTGCGTGTAAACGGTGATTATGATGTGGCAAAGGTTGCGTCGGTATTTGGCGGCGGTGGACATGTAAAGGCCGCCGGATTTACGATTGACGGACCGCTTGAGGTGGCAACAGACCGCATTCTTACGGCAATTAAGGACAATATTTAGGGAGAGATTCTTGGGCAGATGGTTAATGGAATAATCAATGTATACAAGGAAAAGGGCTATACAAGCTTTGACGTTGTGGCAAAGCTTCGAGGCATATTCCACCAGAAGAAGATTGGTCATACGGGTACACTTGATCCTGATGCGCAAGGCGTCCTTCCTGTCTGCCTTGGAAAGGCAACCAGAGTGTGTGACCTTTTGACAGATAAGGACAAGGTCTATAAAGCTGTGCTGCTTTTAGGACAGGAGACAGATACACAGGATATTTCAGGGCAGGTCTTAAATCAGGCTGAGGTCAATGTGACTGAGCAGGCGGTGTATGATGCAATATCACAGTTTATTGGCAGACAAAAGCAGGTGCCGCCAATGTATTCGGCTCTAAAGGTCAATGGGAAAAAGCTCTATGAGCTTGCCAGGGAGGGCAAGGTTATAGAGAGAAAAGCCCGGGATATCGAGGTGTTTGATATCAAGGTTGAAAGCATTGATTTGCCTGAGGTTACGATGACGGTGCACTGTTCAAAGGGCACATATATCAGGACGCTGTGCAATGACATCGGAGAGAGGCTGGGCTGCCATGGCTGCATGAAGTCACTGCTTAGAGTAAGGGTAGCAGGCTTTGACTTAGAGCATGCACTTACACTTTCGCAGATTCAGTCAAAGGTGGATGAAGGCTGCTTTGATATGGTGATGCCTGTTGACGGAGTATTCGAAAATCTGCCGGCAGTGCATACTGCTTCAGATGCTGATAAGCTTGTCAGAAATGGAAATAAAATTCCGGCAGTGCTTACGGATTATTTAAAACACAGTGCTGACTCTGATATAAGATACAGAGTATACAATCATGAGGGCATATTTGTCGGTGTGTATTCGTATCTTGATGAGACCGGTGAGTTTAAGCCGGTTAAGATTTTTATGGAATAGAATAGTATACAGATATTATGGAATATATAAGCAAAACTCTGGATTTTCATGTCAAGGAGCCGTCCGTCATCTCGTTTGGAAAGTTTGACGGGCTTCACCGAGGACATGAATTTCTGATGGAAAAGCAAATTGAACAGAGCAATCTGCATGGCTACAAGCGCATCATATTTACGTTTGACATTCCTCCCAAATCGGAGGTACTTGGCGTTGAGTCAAAGGTTATAATCACAAACGATGAAAAAGAGTATGTGTTTGAAAAATCAGGTATTGACTATCTGATAGAGTGTCCGTTTGTGCCACAGGTGATGACGATGGAGGCGGATGCGTTTGTCAGGATGGATAGTTAAAAGTCTTAATGTCAAGTGTATCATTGTCGGAGATGATTTCCGTTTCGGGCACAACAGGGCAGGAGACCACAGGCTGCTTTCTGCGATGGCAGGAGAGCTTGGATACGAGCTTATTGTGGTTGACAAGATAAAGGATGGAGACAGGGATATAAGCAGTACCTATATCCGCGAGGAGATTGCGGCAGGACATATTAAAAAGGCGAATGAACTGCTGGGATATCCCTTTTTCATAAAAGGAAGAGTAGTGCATGGCAGAGCACTGGGCAGGACTATTGGCATTCCGACAGTCAACCTTTCAGTGCCGCACGATAAGCTGCTTCCACCAAAGGGAGTGTATATGTCAAGAGTTCTTGTCAGGGACAACTGGTACCTTGGTGTAACCAATATAGGATGCAAGCCTACTATAGAGGGCAAAAATCCAATCGGTGCAGAGACATATATCATAGATTTTGGGCAGGATGTTTACGGACAGGATATCATGGTAGAGCTTCATAAGTTCGTAAGACCTGAGATGAAGTTTGATTCAATAGAAGCGTTAAAGAGCCGGATGAGTGCAGATATCAATTATACAATCAATTATGCAGGCAGTCACACATTCTAGTGTGGCTGTTTTTTTGCGAAATTACCCAAAATAACGAAAAAATGACAAATATTACGGAAATATTACGGAGAAATATTGACATTTTAACAATTTGTGATATACTCGTAAACATGGGATTATGGATAGCATGAACTGGAGGCTATATGAAAAATAAATTAAAATTAGGACAGGCAGCAGGCGTTGTAGCGTTTGCTATTATTATAGGTGCTGTATCTATGAGTTCAAGCAGCACAGTAGATGCCAGAACATCATTAAAGGAAAACAGAACAGTCAATGCGGGGGTGGCCCTTGGTCTGACAGAGGCGGCAGATGCCACAGAGCTTCTCACAGCAGGGGTTACATCGGCTCTTACTTATTATGGAGCTGACGTATCGGTAGCGCAAAACGACAGCAATGTTGTTACTGCATCTGCTCAGGGTGCACAGGTTGGCAATACTGCACAGGAGACAGAACAGGCAAATGAGGCATCCCAGACACCGACAGCCGCACAGACCTGTGGTTACACAAATCTTGGTATGTCGGTTATCAGCAGCGGAAACTTAAATATCAGACAGGAAGCTTCGACAGACAGCGAGGTAATAGGAATACTTACCAATCACAATGCCTGTGAGCTTCTTGAGGATGCCGGAGAATGGTACAAGGTCACATCAGGCAAGGTGACAGGATATGTAAACAAGCAGTATCTTGTGACAGGAGATGAGGCAGAGGCTATTGCAGAACAGGAGATTAAGACGGTTGCCACAGTAAATACGGAAACACTGAATGTGCGTGCAGAGAAGTCAACAGAGGCTGCGGTGCTTTCGCAGGTTGGAAATTCAGAGGCATTCACGGTTAATTCTGTCGCTGACGGCTGGGTTGAGATAAGTGTGGATGATTCGGTAGGATATATATCACAGGATTATGTGACACTGGCACAGGCACTTCCTACAGCAAAGACAATAGAGCAGGTGAAGTATGGTGACGGCGTATCAGATGTAAGGGCATCTGTTGTATCGTATGCGTTACAGTTTGTCGGAAACAGATATGTGTGGGGTGGTACAAGCCTTGAGAAGGGAGTTGACTGCTCAGGCTTCACAATGAGAATTCTTGGAAAGTATGGAATCTCATTACCGCATTCATCAAGAGCACAGCCTTCATACGGCACAAAAATCAGTGCATCTGAAGCAAAGCCGGGAGATTTATTCTTCTACGGAAGTGGAAGGAGTATCTCACATGTTGCAATTTATATCGGAAACGGACAGATTGTACATGCCAGCAACAAGCGTGATGGAATCAAGGTTTCAAATGCATATTACAGAAATCCGATTTGTGTCGCAAGATATTTGCCGGATTAATAAAAAAACAGTTTACAACAAATGCTTACTATGCTATACTGCATAAGTGTGGTTTTGCCCATGTTCGGTAGTTGGACACTCCGACCTATTGCTGAGCATCATACAGTTATCAGGGCGCATTATAATATAAGGAGGATCAACAATGATCGCAAAGGAAAAGAAACAGGCTATTATCGCAGAGTACGGTAGAACACCAAATGACACAGGTTCACCAGAGGTTCAGATTGCAATTCTTTCAGCAAGAATCGCAGAGTTAACTGAGCATTTCAAACAGAACCCAAAGGATCATCACTCAAGAAGAGGAATGTTAAAGATGATCGGTCAGAGACGTGGATTACTTGCATACCTTAAGGAGATTGATATCGAGAGATATCGTTCACTTATCGAGCGTTTAGGACTCAGAAAATAGTATTTTCTTTAGAGCGGAGTAATTATTATTCCGCTCTATTATTGTTTTTATTATTGTTTTTTGAAAAGCAGAAGTAAGCCGAGACCACTAAAGAGTGCATGAGCATACATGTATTGTTTAGTAGTTTCGGAAGAGGAATACACTTCTGCAAAAGAATTTTTAAGGAGAATTAATATGTACAAAAGTTATTCAATGGAACTTGCCGGCAGGACTCTTACTGTAGATATCGGAAGAGTAGCAGCTCAGGCAAACGGAGCTGTTTTTATCAAGTATGGTGATACAACAGTCCTTTCAACAGCTACAGCATCTGACAAGCCACGTGACGGTGTGGATTTCTTCCCACTCAGCGTTGAGTTCGAGGAGAAGATGTACTCTGTAGGAAAAATTCCGGGTGGTTTTAACAAGCGTGAGGGAAAGGCATCTGAGAACGCTATCCTTACAGATCGTGTAATTGACCGTCCTATGAGACCTCTTTTCCCAAAGGATTACAGAAATGATGTTACATTAAACAACCTTGTCATGTCAGTGGATCCTGAGTGCCGTCCTGAGATAGTTGCAATGATCGGTACAGCTCTTGCTGTTCATATATCAGATATTCCGTTTGACGGACCATGTGCCATGACACAGATGGGACTTGTTGATGGAGAGTTTATCGTAAACCCTTCACAGAAGCAGTGGGATGAGGGCGATTTACAGCTCACAGTTGCTTCTACAAAGGAAAAGGTCATCATGATTGAAGCAGGAGCCAATGAGATTCCTGAGGATCAGATGATTGAGGCAATCTACAAGTGCCACGATATCAACCAGACAGTTATCGCATTTATGGATCAGATCCGTGATGAGATTGGCAAGCCAAAGCATGAGTATGAGAGCTGTGCTATTCCGGAGCAGATGTTTGAGGATATCAAGAAAATTGTTACTCCTGAGCAGATGGAGGAGGCAGTATTCACAGATGAGAAGCAGAAGCGTGAGGAAAATATAAGAGCTATCACAGAGCAGTTAGAGGAAGCCTTCGCTGACAATGAGGAGTACCTTGCAGTACTTGGTGAGGCTATTTACCAGTATCAGAAGAAGACAGTCAGAAAGATGATTTTAAAGGATCATAAGCGTCCGGACGGCCGTGCAATCAACCAGATCAGACCACTCGCAGCAGAGGTTGATTTGATTCCTAGAGTTCACGGCTCTGCAATGTTTACCCGTGGACAGACACAGATTTGTGATGTTGTAACACTTGCTCCTTTATCAGAGATTCAGAAAATCGACGGACTTGATGCTAATATCACAACAAAGAGATATATGCATCACTATAACTTCCCTGCATATTCTGTAGGAGAGACAAAGGTATCACGTGGACCGGGACGTCGTGAGATTGGACACGGAGCACTTGCTGAGAAGGCACTTGTTCCTGTACTTCCAAGCATTGAGGAGTTCCCATATACTATCCGTGCCGTATCTGAGACATTTGAGTCAAACGGCTCTACATCAATGGCTTCAACATGTGCATCATGTATGTCACTTATGGCTGCAGGTGTTCCGATTAAGGCTATGGTTGCCGGAATCTCATGCGGACTTGTAACAGGCGATACAGATGATGATTTCCTTGTACTTACAGATATCCAGGGTCTTGAGGATTTCTTCGGAGATATGGATTTCAAGGTAACAGGTACACATAAGGGTATTACAGCTATCCAGATGGATATCAAGATTCACGGACTTACAAGACCTATCGTTGAGGAGGCAATCGCAAGAACACGTGAGGCACGTCTCTACATCATGGATGAGGTCATGAGCAAGGCAATCGCTGAGCCTAGAAAAGAAGTAAATGAGTGGGCTCCAAAGATTGAGCAGATTACAATAGATCCATCAAAGATTGGTGATGTTGTCGGACAGAAGGGTAAGACAATCAACGAGATTATCGACAGAACCGGTGTAAAGATTGATATCACAGATGATGGCGCTGTTTCAGTTTGCGGAACAGATAAAGAGATGATTGCAAAGGCAATCGACATGATTAAGATTATCACAACTGATTTTGAGCAGGGACAGATCCTTGAGGGAACAGTTGTAAGCATCAAGGAGTTCGGTGCTTTCATCGAATTTGCTCCTGGCAAAGAGGGAATGGTTCACATTTCTAAGATTGCAAAAGAGAGAATCAACAGAGTAGAGGATGTACTCACACTTGGAGACAAGGTAAAGGTTGTTTGCCTTGGCAAGGACAAGATGGGAAGAATCAGCTTCTCTATGAAGGATGTAAAAGAGGATTAATTAATATACGTTAAAGTATAACAATAATATCCAGGTAAAGGGCTGCACGCAGGTGCAGTCCTTTTAATATATGAAATTATAGTAAGGTGATATGATGTAAGGCAAAACAGGTGCGTCTGTGTCATATTGTGAAAACGAATCATATACTAAATTAAAAATAAAATAATAATGAAAAATGCGAAATATAGTATAAATGCAAATCTGGTATATAAAAATGGATATAGTGGTAAAAATGTCAATATAGCAGTGCTTGATACGGGTGTGTTTAAACACAAACAGCTTGATGGGTGTATAAAGCACTTTATGGATTTTGTGGGTGGAAAGGAGACATGTTATGACGATAACGGGCATGGTACACATGTGTGCGGTATATTATCGGCTGCAGATATAGGCATGGCTCCGGGGGCAGGACTATATGTGTTTAAGGTGCTTGATTATCTTGGCATGGGGCAGACATCGGATTCAATTCGTGCACTTAAGTATATAAAAGAAAACTGCGTCAGACTTAATATAAGAATACTCAACTTCTCTGTAGGATATCTGCCATGTTCTGATACAGCAGAGCGTATTAAGATATTGAAGCTGATAGATGAATTGTGGGATATGGGAGTGGTAGTTGTTGCAGCAGCGGGCAACTACGGCCCGGCACCGTTTTCTGTAACTGTGCCGGGAATTTCAAGAAAAATAATAACAGTCGGAAGCTTTGATGATATAAGAAGTGGCAAAGGTCCGACCGACTGCTGTATTGTAAAGCCTGAGATTCTGGCTCCCGGGCATGATATCATAAGCCTTGGAACGAGAGATGGCACATATGTAAGAAAAACAGGTACTTCAATGGCTACACCGATTGTGTCAGGTGCCATAGCACTTCTATTGGAAAAAAATCCAAATATGAGACCGGAGGCGGTTAAGCTAGCCCTGTATAATACATGTGACAGGGCAGGGGATAGTCACAAAGGCTCGTGGGGGATTATAAATGTTGATAAATTGGTGGGAATATTATAATATGTATTAGAGATTTATTATAGATAATATAGGAAATATTAGGTTGTATAATTGTAATTTCATGGTAGGGCTTAAATGAGAAAAATATTACAAAGACTGCTTTCAAAGCTATTTATCGTTTCAACAATAATAATCATACAGATGATATGGTGGTTCTTTTTGTTTTATACGGCATCTGTTGCCAGCAGGGTGTTTCAGAATCTGCTGTATGTGGCAGCCATATTGCTTTCGCTTTATATTGTCAACAGGCGGATGAAAATGTATATAAAAATGTCATGGATATTTTTGATACTGAGTGTTCCAATCGTTGGTATTCCGTGCTATTTCTTTTTCGGAAGACCGGAGCTTACGTCGAAGACACAGAAAAGAATGGCAAGAATTGTGGAAGCATATGCGCCGCTTCGGCCTGAAAATGAGCTGCTAAATGAGACACTCAGACTGACAGACATGGATGCATACAGACAAAGCAGGCTTATCACTCAAAATCAGAAATATCCACTGTATGCGGAGGACTGCACAGAGTACTTTAAATCAGGTGAGGAGGCTTTTGAGAGCATTTTAAAAGATTTAAGATCAGCTGAAAGGTTTATCTTTATGGAGTATTTCATAATCGGCAGTGGCGTTATGCTTGATCAGATACTTGATATACTCAAAGAAAAGGTAAAGCATGGAGTTGTGGTGAGAATCATATATGATGATTTTGGAAGCATAAATGCCATTCCGCCACATTTTATAAAGGAGATGGAGAGCATCGGAATACAGACCAGACGCTTCAATCCATATAAGCCCATGCTTTCGGTAATTATGAATGACAGGGACCATAGGAAGATACTGGTGATAGACGGACGTGTGGCGCATACCGGTGGTTACAATATAGCAGATGAGTATATCAACAAAAAAATCAGGTTTGGTTACTGGAAGGATGCCGGTATCCGTGTAGAGGGAGAGTGTGTAAACAGTTTCACGACGATGTTCCTTGAGATGTGGAATTATATCAATAAGGACAATGCTGTGCATGATGAATATCTGAATCCACACAATACCTTCAGCCAGTCAGAGGAAAGCGGTTTTGTCCAGCCGTTTTGCGATTCTCCACTTGAGCATGATGATGTAGGAGAGAATCTTTATGTGAGTATCATCTCAAGAGCTAAAAAATATGTTTATATTTTTACACCGTATCTGATACTTGGAACGGAGCTGTCGCATGCTATGATATCGGCAGCCAGGTCAGGTGTTGATGTGCGTATTGTTGTACCTAAGATTCCCGATAAAAAGCTCATTTATCTGCAGACAAAAGCCAATTTCAGACCTCTTATCGAGGCGGGGGTAAGGATATATCTATACACACCCGGCTTTATACATTCAAAGTGTATAGTGGCAGATGATGATACTGCGATAGTTGGCACATGCAATCTGGATTTCAGGAGCATGTACTGGAATTTTGAGGATTTTGTATACATGTACAGGACTCAGTGCATCGGAAAAATAAAAGAGGATGCGATAGAGACGTTTGCGGTTTCGGAGGAGGTGTATGAGGAAAGCACAAATGATATCTCATTTGCAGGCAGGCTGCTGCAGAGTATTTTGCAGCTTTTTGCACCGCTTTTGTAAATGTGACTGTAAAGCGTCTGATAAAAATCTGTTGAATAATGTTACAAGTTGTAATATAATAATCCAAGCGATTGCATAAGCAACGCACGAAGAAACTGAATATGTAGCATAAAGGTGTCGGAGCAGACAAGCATTTGAATCTGATTTATGACAGGCGATGTGAAGCTGGCTCCGGTGAAAAGGGAAACAGGTGCAAATCCTGTACGAACTCGTCACCGTAATTAAGGAGTGACGGCCGATAGGTCACTGGGCAACCGGGAAGACGGCCGAAGCAATGATATATAAGCCGGGAGACCTGCCTTTGTGTTGTACGGAAACAATAGTGTTTCAAGCCACGAGTAACTGGCTGTACGTGATGAAATAATTATAATTACAGACAAGGTTATGATAGCCGTATAGTCTGGGTTAGAAGGATTTTGACATGTATAGCTCTTTGACATAATAGTACAAAGAGCTTTTATTTTTGACGCTTTAAATGTTTTCGTCTTACATATTTAAAACATGTGCAGCTTAATAGCTGCAAGGAGAATGAAAAGGAGAAAACATGAAAAAGAAATTAGTAGTAGTACTGATGGCAGCAGTTATGGCTATGACAGCAGTGACCGGCTGTGGCAGCAAGGCAGATGATGCAAAGAATGATACACAGGCATCTAAGGCTTCAGAGAGTGAGACAAGCGCAAACGCAGATCAGGAGGCAGCAATGCATGTGGCAGATTTAATCGATGCAATCTACGTGCAGGAGAGAACAGATGATACAGACAAGCAGTGCAAGGAGCTAAGGAGGCCTGGGACAAGCTCACAGACGCACAGAAGGAGCTTGTAGAGGGAGAAAATGCTGATCCTGACTATTTCGGCAGAGATACAGGCGATGCTTCAAAGGATGATCCGAGAAACCAGGATGATATCGGCGAGAACGAGATTCTTGTAGTAAGCTTTGGTACATCCTTCAACGACAGCCGTGTGGCTGATATCAAGGGTGTGGAGGATGCAATAGCAGCTGCAAATCCTGACTGGTCAGTCAGAAGAGCCTTCACAGCACAGATTATCATCAATCATGTACAGGCAAGAGATGACGAGAAGATTGACAATATGGATCAGGCACTTGAGCGTGCAGTCAAAAATGGTGTAAAGAATCTTGTGGTACAGCCTACACACCTGATGCATGGCGCAGAGTATGATGAGCTTTCAGAGGCTGTAGAGAAGTATAAGGATAAATTTGAGTCTGTAAAGATTGCAGAGCCACTCCTCGGTGAGGTTGGAAGTGATGCAACAGTTGTAAATGAGGATAAAAAGGCCGTTGCAGAAATTCTTACAGAGGAAGCAGTAGAAAAGGCAGGCTATGACAGCCTTGATGCTGCAAAGGAAGAGGGCACAGCATTTGTATTTATGGGACATGGAACAAGCCATACAGCAAAGATTTCATACAGCCAGATGCAGAGCCAGATGACAGCTTTGGGTTATGACAACGTATTTATCGGAACTGTAGAGGGTGAGCCGGAGGATACATCATGTGAGTCTGTCATTGAGAAGGTGTCAGCCGCTGGCTACAAGAACGTCATTCTTCGTCCGCTTATGGTTGTTGCAGGAGACCATGCCAACAATGATATGGCGGGAAGTGATGATGATTCATGGCTTTCACAGTTTAAGGCATCAGGAAAGTTTGATAAAATCGATACACAGATTAACGGACTTGGTGAGATTGAGGGTATCCAGAAGCTTTATGTTGAGCATACAGCGGCTGCCATGAGCAAGTAGCAGTTACTTAAATGTATAGTGGGGAAGCTATAAAATAACAGGAGCAGTATATCAGACATGAGAAAATTATTCAGAAACAAGTTTACTTATATCGTTGCAATGACACTGGTTTGTGCCATGAGCTTGGCAGCCTGCGGTAATAAGAATGCAAAAGCTGAAACAGAAAGCAAAAAAGCAGTGCAGGATGCGACAGAGAGCACAAAAAAGGCTGAAAAAACAGAAAAGATAGCACTTTCAGATGGTACATATACAGCAGAGTTTACTACAGACAGCTCAATGTTTCATGTGAATGATGCATACGACAACAAAGGTACACTCACCGTGAAGGATGGCAAGGCAACAATACATGTTACTCTCACATCCACACACATTGTCAATCTCTTTTTGGGAACAGCAAAGGATGCCTCAAAGGACAAGGCTGAGCTTTTAGAGCCAACTGTAGAGACTGTCGATTATGGCGATGGCACAACTGAGGAGGTCAATGCGTTTGATATACCGGTTCCTGTTTTGGATGAGGAATTTGACCTTGCACTTATCGGTACAAAGGGCAAATGGTATGACCACAAGGTAAAGGTCTCAAATGCCACACCTGCGGACGCAGATGCAAGCGTATCTGAGAGTGCAGGAAAAGAGCTTCCTGACGGAACATACAATATCAATCTCGATTTCGAGGGCGGAAGCGGTAAGGCGAGCATTGCATCACCGGCTGAGGTGACTATAAGCGGTGGAGCTGCTACTGCAACAGTGCAGTGGAGCAGTCCAAACTATGACTATATGATAGTTGACGGACAGAAATACATGCCTGTAAATACAGACGGCAATTCTGTATTTGAAATTCCGGTTAAGCTTGATACATCTATGCAGGTTATCGGAGATACAGTTGCTATGAGCAAGCCGCACGAGATTGAGTACACACTCACCTTTCATTCAGATTCTGCTACAGAGGTGCTTGGTGAGGATGGAGAATAATTAAGCTATGCATGGAAGAAAAAAGATAATTATATATATATTGATATCAATTATAGGACTGTTCTGGCTGTCAGGCTGTGACAGTCCTTCTTCCGATTCAGGGAATACCGAATCGAAGGCTGAGGCAGAGGCACAAAACGGTCTTATATATAAGAGCAGTATGAAGCTTTTATATGCAAAGAATTTTTCTGTTGACTATTATGAGGGTGGATACAAGATACTTACTACAAAGGACGGTACCCAAATACTTACCGTGCCAAAGGGCAGAAAGACTCCAAAGGGTATTGACAAGGATATCATTGTATTGAAGGAGCCTGTAAGTGATTTGTATCTGGTCGCATCAGGGGTGATGGATATGTTTGACAAGCTTGATGCAGTGGACACTATTAAATTTTCGGGGCTTGACAGTGCTGGCTGGTACATTGACAGTGCAAGAAAGGCTCTTGAAAGTGGCAGGATGTTATATGCCGGCAAATATTCAAAGCCCGATTATGAGCTTTTGGTGTCAGAAAACTGTTCTCTTGCCATAGAAAATACTATGATTACCCATTCGCCGCAGGTAACTGAAAAGCTTAAAAGCTTTGATATCCCTTCAATAATCGAGTACTCAAGCTATGAGGAGGAGCCGCTTGGAAGAGTGGAGTGGGTGAAGTTCTTTGGAGCACTCACAGACCGGGATGAAAAGGCCGATGAGCTCTTTAATGAGCAGGTGGATATTGTAAATCGCATCGCAAAGACAGATGGTACCGATACGGATGATGTCACAAAAAGTGATACAGTTGCATTTTTCTATATCACATCCAATGGACAGGTTCAGGTGCGCAAAAGCACAGATTATGTGCCAAAGATGATTTCGCTAGCCGGTGGAAAATATATTTTTGATGCATCAAATGACGACGATACAGGCAGGTCAACCATGAATATGCAGCTAGAGGATTTCTACAATGGAGCAATAGATGCTGACTATCTGATATATAACAGTGCGATAGACGGCGGTGTGAAGAATCTGAATGAGCTTTTGGACAAGTGCCCGGTGCTTGCTGATTTTAGGGCAGTCAAAGACGGCAATGTATTTTGCACCACGAACGATATGTATCAGCAGTCTATGTCCATCGGATATATGATTGATGATATGCATTCGATGATTACAGGTGCACCTGACAGCGGTATGAAATATCTGTTTAAGCTCAGATAACTGTGATTTGTGGAATGTATGTGGTGGGCTGAATTGTTACCGGATATGACAGAATGCAGGAAAATCAATAGCACAAAAAGATAAAAAGCGGAGCTACAACATGGAAAAAACCAGAAAAATAAGGTGTTTTACAACATTTATTATTCTTATAATCTTAATTATTATATTGCTTATCATGAATGTGTGCATAGGAACTGTACACATATCGTTTAAGGCTGCATTTGCAACACTTTATGACCACTCAGACAGGGTAGGACGTATTGTGTGGGATATCCGCATGCCAAGAGCTATCGCAGCGATGATACTGGGCGGGGCATTAGCGCTTGCAGGATATCTTTTGCAGACTTTTTTTCATAATCCAATCGCGGGACCTTTTGTACTTGGTATATCATCGGGAGCTAAGATGATTGTGGCACTTGTTATGGTATTTTTACTTGGAAATGCCATACGTGTGAGCTCACTGGCCATGATTGCAGCAGCGTTTTTGGGAGCAATGCTTTCAATGGGCTTTGTGCTTATCATTTCAAGAAAGGTAAGCAGCATGTCAATGCTTGTGGTGAGCGGTGTCATGATTGGCTACATATGCTCTGCGGTGACTGAGTTTGTGGTGACATTTGCAGATGATTCCGACATAGTAAACCTGCATAACTGGTCAAGGGGAAGCTTTTCGGGTATGACATGGGACAGCGTTGGGGTGATGAGTATTGTGGTGGGAATCACATTTATCTTTGTTTTCTCATGTCAAAGCCCCTTATGGCATATCAGCTCGGAGAGTCATATGCCGTAAATCTGGGTGTAAACATAAAGCGCATCCGGGTGCTTCTGGTTCTGCTTTCAAGCCTGCTTTCCGCATGTATAGTGGCGTTTGCGGGACCTATATCGTTTGTCGGAATAGCCGTGCCACACATAGTAAAAAGCATGCTAAAGAGCACAAAGCCTATATATATGATACCGGCCTGCTTCCTTGGGGGAGCGGTGTTCTGCCTGTTTTGTGATTTGCTTGCAAGGATGATGTTTGCTCCTACGGAGCTTAGTATCAGCACGGTTACGGCAGTATTTGGTGCACCGGTAGTGCTGTTTATTATGATAAGACGCAGCAAGGAGAAAAATGTCTGATGGAATATTATTTTACTGCTCAAAAGATGGCCGTTGGATATGATAACAGGCCGCTCATTGAAAATATTGATTTTTCCCTGAAGAGGGAGAGATTCTCACATTAATCGGGCCAAACGGTGCCGGTAAATCGACTATTTTAAAAAGTATTGCAAGACAGCTTTCGCTTGTGAGCGGTACGATATATCTTGATAAAAGTGATGTAGTGACGATGAATGGCAATGAATTTGCAAAGAAAATGGCTGTTGTGCTCACCGATAAGCTAAAGACGGAGCTTATGACCTGCTATGATGTGGTTGCGACCGGCAGATATCCATACACAGGCCGGTTCGGAGTACTTTCGGATGAGGACAAAAAGGCTGTGGATGAGGCGATGGAGCTGGTCAATGTATCACAGATAAAAGATAAGGATTTTACAAAGATAAGCGATGGACAAAGACAGCGGGTTATGCTGTCACGGGCTATATGCCAGCAGCCGGAGATTATAGTGTTAGACGAGCCTACCTCGTATCTTGATATAAAGTACAAGCTTGAGTTTTTATCAATACTCCAAAGGCTTAAAAGACAGAAGAATCTTACGGTTATCATGTCGCTCCATGAGCTTGATATGGCAAAGCGTGTGTCAGACCATATTTTGTGTATAGATGGCAGATATGTGGACAGATATGGCACTCCTGAGGAGGTATTTACTGACCAATATGTTTCAGGTCTTTTTGGAATTACGGCAGGAAGCTTTGACGAAACAGGAGAGGATTTAGAGCTGGAAAAACCGGATGGAAGTGCGAGGATATTTGTCATAGCAGGAGGGGGCCTGGGCAGAAAAAGCTTTAGGAGCTTACAGCGAAAGGGTATCCCGTTTGCGACAGGAATCATCTATGAAAATGATCTGGATTATCCTGCGGCAAAGGCGCTTTCTGCTGAGATTGTCAGCGCAAGAAGCTTTGAGCCTGTAGACGATGCCCTTATTGAAAAGGCAAAGGAGCTTATTGACGCATGCGAGGGCGTTATATGTGACAGAACAGAGTTTGGCACGTATGAGCAGTTTAACAGCAGGCTTTATGAGTATGCAGTCTCTACAGGAAAAATTATAAAAATTCCTTTTCTTGAGGAACAATTGGCACAGCTTTAAGGAAGTTACTGTTCACACTACAGTTTAATATTCAATGATTAAGCAACAGACTACCACATAAATTCAGACAGCAGGTATAGATATGGCAAAGGTAATTATGGTACAGGTACAATGTCCAATTCAGGCAAGAGCTTTCTTGTCGCGGGCTTGTGCCGCATTTTCAGACAGGACGGATACAGAGTGGCACCGTTTAAATCACAGAACATGGCGCTCAACTCTTATATAACAGACGAAGGACTTGAGATGGGACGGGCACAGGTGATGCAGGCTGAGGCAGCAGGCATTAAGCCTATGGTGTGCATGAATCCTATTCTTTTAAAGCCTACAAATAATACAGGCTCACAGGTGATTGTAAACGGAAGGGTGCTTAAGAACATGCCGGCGAGAGAGTATTTTGCATACAAGAAAACTCTCATACCGGATATAAAAAAGGCGTTTAAAAAGCTTGAGGAGTATGCGGATATCATAGTGATTGAGGGCGCGGAAGCCCGGCGGAGATAAATCTGAAGGAAAATGATATTGTAAACATGGGGCTTGCGCATATGGTGGATGCACCGGTGCTGCTCGTGGGTGATATCGACAGAGGTGGTGTTTTTGCGCAGCTGCTTGGTACACTTATGCTTTTAACCGATGAGGAAAAGAATCGCGTCTGCGGGCTTATTATCAATAAATTCCGTGGAGACAAGACGATCCTTGACACGGGGATACAGATGCTTGAGGAGAGAGGCGGAGTGCCTGTTACCGGAGTGGTGCCATATATGGATGTACAGCTTGAGGATGAGGACAGCCTGACAGAGCGCTTTGACAAAAAGACAGATGGGCTTATTGATATAGCGGTCATCAGATATCCGAGAATATCAAATTTCACGGATTTCAATGTCTTTGAGCAGATGTCCGAGGTGACTGTGCGTTATGTGTCAACGGTAAATGAGCTGCGTCATCCGGATATAGTATTTCTGCCGGGAAGCAAGAATACGATGGGGGATCTTTTGTGGATGAGACAAAACGGACTCGAGGCCGCTGTCAAAAAGCTCTCCTGTGAGATACCTGTTTTTGGAATATGCGGAGGCTATCAGATGCTTGGGGCTTCATAGCCGACCCGACGGGGTTGAGGAGGGAGGATATATGCGTGGCATGGAGCTTCTTCCTATAGATACCGTTCTAAAAGACAGCAAGACACGGCTTCAGACAAGCGGCGAAATAGCACATGTAGATGGTGTATTAAACAGGCTTTCAGACTGTCACTTTCTGGGCTATGAGATACATATGGGTAAGAGTGCATATAGCGCAGCTTCAGATGAGCAGGGGGCTTGTGCTGACAGGAAAAATGAGTTAAATAATGTCATATCTGATGGCAGAAATGTGTATGGCTCATACATCCACGGCATTTTTGATACTGCAGAGGCCGCCAGAGTGATAGTGGATTATATTGCCGATAAAAAGGGCATTGATGTGAATGACAGCGCTATTGTAAGCTATAAGAGCTTCAAGGAAAAACAGTATGACAGGCTTGCGGATACACTGAGAGAGTATCTGGATATGGATGCAGTGTACGGCATGCTTCGTGAGGCAAAATATGATTGAAAATAGTATTATTTCTGACCATTTTACAGTTGAAGAATTGAAAAATTAAAAATAACGCCACCTGATGCAAAATGTACAAAAAAATCCGTTCAAACTGGGATTCCGTGGCAAAGCCGCTCGACGGCATGGGTGATTTTGAGCTATTAACGGCCAAAATCGGCGCTGTTTTGGGAGATGAAAATATAGATATTTCAAAAAAGGCGGTCATAATTATGTGTGCGGATAATGGTGTGGTTGCTGAGGGCATCAGCCAGTCCGGACAGGATGTGACACTTGCAGTTGCAAAATCCATGGCAAGGAAGGCTTCATCTGTCGGACGCATGGCAATGACTGCAGGGGCTGATACAATTCCTGTGGATATAGGAATAAACAGTGACGAGAGTGTTAAGGGGCTGCTTCAAAGAAAGGTGCGCATGGGCACGAGAAACTTTGCAAAAGAGCCTGCCATGACAAGGGCTGAGACACTTGAAGCGATTGCAGCAGGTATAGAAATAGTGCGTGGGTGTAAGGCAGACGGCTGCAGAATTATTGCAACCGGTGAGATGGGTATAGGAAACACCACCACAAGCGCGGCAATGGCAGCCGCCATGCTAAGGTGCGATGTGGCCACAGTGACAGGAAGAGGAGCAGGCCTAAACGACAGTGGACTTGAGAGAAAAATCCGTGTAATTGAAAGCGCAATAGAAAAGTATGATTTATATAATAAGGACACCTTTGAGATACTTATGACAGTCGGAGGACTCGATATTGCAGGACTTGTCGGAGTGTGTATAGGCGGTGCATTATACCATATTCCTGTTGTGCTCGACGGAGTGATAAGCATGGTTTCTGCGTTGGCAGCAGGAAGGCTTCTTTCCGGAGTTACTGATTTTATCATTCCATCCCATGAGGCAGGGAGCCTGCGTGGCGCTTTTGTGTGAGGCACTTTCCGTAAGGCCGGTCATAAGAGCATCCCTTGCGCTTGGAGAGGGAACAGGTGCCGTGATGATGTTTGCGCTTTTGGATATGGCACTTAGCGTATACAAAGGACGGACAACCTTCGACGATATCTCGGTATCACAGTATGAGAGGTACGTATAGATGATTACACTTATAACAGGCGGCAGCGGCAGCGGCAAATCAGCATATGCAGAAAAGTATATTTGTCGCGTGTCAAATGAAAATGGATACAAAGAAAAATATTACATTGCCACCATGCAGGTATTTGATGATGAGGGCAGCGGAAGATAGACAGGCACAGAAGACTTCGTGCCGGAAAAGGCTTTATTACCATCGAGCAGCCTCGGGATATCCAAAATGCTGTTTCTAAGCTGCAATCAGAAAGCAGTTTAAAAACCGGGCGGTCAGCACTGCTTGAGTGTATGTCAAACCTTGTTGCAAATGAGATGTTTCCACCTGTAGATGCTTCCGGTATGCAGGCTGCCGAAGCCAAAAAAGAGGCTTTGGATGACCCTGAAAATATGAAGGATTATGAGACTGCTCAAATCAGCCGTGTGAGTAAAAAGGTGTTAAAAGAGGTAAGTATCTTAAGTGAAAATGTTGCTGAGCTTGTAATTGTGACAAACAATGTATTTGAAGACGGAGTCAGCTATGATCAATCAACGATGAATTACATAAAGGCAATGGGAGTTGTAAACAGAGGGCTTGCTGCGATAGCAGAGAGTGTCGTTGAGGTGGTTGCAGGCATTCCTGTTGCGGTTAAGTGAAGCAGTGTGGAGGTTAAGTGTATTATGAAGTTAATAAGGTCGTGCATAGTATCTTTTTCCATGTATTCAAAGATACCTATGCCACAATTTAAATGGAATGATGATGACATGAAGTACATGCTGGTATTCTTTCCGTGGATAGGAGCTGTGATTGGACTGCTTCTTATGCTTTGGAGATATATATACTCTCATTTTGGAGTGGCGGATATCTGCTATGTATGCATAGGCGCACTCATTCCGATAGCGGTTACGGGAGGCTTTCACATAGATGGTTTTATGGATACAATGGATGCGTTTCATTCATACAAACCGCGGGAGGAAAAGCTTGCAATACTTAAGGATTCACATATAGGAGCGTTTGCCGTTATAATGCTTGCAGCCTACGGATTATTATTCATGGGAGCTTTTTCTCAGATAATGGATGATAAAGCATTTATTGTTTTTTGTGCAGGCTTTTTCATCTCAAGGTGCTTAAGCGGAATAGCTGTTGTGTCATTTAAATCGGCAAAAAGCGATGGACTGTTATTTATGTTTGCAGATACTGCACACAGAACGATCGTCAGGGCAGCACTATACATCCAGCTTGCATTGTGTATAGCTGTTTTATTTATTGTGTCACTGCCTTATGCGGTGGCTATGATCATTGCGGCAGCACTTAGCTTTTGGTATTATTATGTGAAAACAAAAAAGGAGCTTGGCGGCATCACAGGCGATACGGCAGGGTATTTTGTGTGTATATGTGAGTGCGCCATGGCAGTGGCTCTGGGTGGTGTCTCTTTTATTATTTAGTATATTTGTTTTGAATATAGGAATGGTACGGATAAGAATTTTGATAAAAGTTGTACTATGAATTTTAAACTTTGGAATTGGAGAAAATATGAAGCTTGTGATAGGCGGAGTGGCACAGGGAAAGCTTGATTATGTGCTCGAAAATATGATAAAAAAAACAGAAAAATATGATGTGTATGACTGCTTTTTCCTAAAGGATAATGCCTGCAATGATAAGGAATTATACAAGGACTGGCCATGGGATTTTGCAGTTGATGATGAGCGGATATTCATAATTGATAAATTCCATTATTTTATCAGGGCTGTGCTTGAGAAAAATCTTCCGCTGCAGGAATATATTTTGAAATTTATGCAATTTGCAGAGGAAAATAAGGATACAATAGTCATTGCTGATGAGATTGGAAACGGCATAGTGCCTCTTGATGCGTTTGAGAGAGCGTACAGGGAGCAGACAGGCAGAGCAGAGATACTGCTTGCAAAAAAAGCAGACGAGGTAGTTCGCGTAATATGTGGAATCGGTCAGAAAATAAAATAAACTGTATATTTATAAGACACGGCTGCACTGTCTCAAACAGAGAGCACAGATATCTGGGCAGGACAGATGAGCCACTCGATGAAGCCGGAGTTTTTGAACTAGAAAATGCGCTAAATAATGGTGTATACAAGGCTTTGGAGGAAAATAGCTTAAAGGAGCAGATAATTATTACCAGCCCAATGAGGCGCTGCAAACAGACGGCAGAGATTATTTTGCCGGTCGCACAGCACCATAAAATTTATACCGTAAAAGAGTTTTCAGAGATGGATTTCGGTGAATGGGAGCTAAAAAGCTATAAGGAACTTAGCACAGATATCCGTTTCAGGGACTCATATCAGGCGTGGATTGACAGTGGTGGAACACTTGCCTTTCCAAACGGAGAGAGCAGAAAAGAGTTTTGCAAAAGAAGTATATGTGGCTTTGAGAGGGCACTCACACAGGCATTAGAGCTTAAGAGGGCTATGCCTGATAAAGAGATACAAATAGTATTTTTTGTGCATGGAGGAACTATCATGGCGATAATGAGCCATTACTGTGATATGGATTACTATGATTACCAGGTGAAAAACGGCTGTGGCTACTCGTGTGAGGTGGCGGTTGAGGGCAATGAGATTGTGTTTAATGAAATAGTGCCCATATCGCTATGATTTATTTAAGAAGGACTAACATATGTGTTATCATATTTTTGCATTTATAGCAGGCTTTGTGCTTGATTTATTAATAGGAGATCCGCATTTTATACCGCATCCGGTCAGGCTTATCGGCTCACTCATTTCTTTTTGCGATAAGAGCTTAATTGTGATGCCGGATATAATAGCTCTGAAAAAAATTAAATTTAATAAAATATAAAAGAGGCATGCTTCTTGCTTTTACTGTAATTTTTGCAACTTTTGCAATATCGGTAATTATTATTGTGGCAGCATACAGTATAAATTTATATGCCGGGCTAATAGCAGAGGCTGTCATGACGTGGCAGATTCTTGCTACAAAGTGTCTTCGTGTGGAGAGCATGAGGGTGTACGATGCGCTAAAGACAGATGGAGTTGATGCAGGAAGAAGGGCTGTTTCCATGATTGTTGGCAGAGATACATCTGTGCTTGATGCGGCAGGTGTCACAAGGGCGGCAGTTGAGACGATAGCTGAAAATACATCTGACGGAGTGATTGCACCTATGTTTTACACTGCAATCGGCGGGCCGGTGCTTGGCTTTGTATACAAGGCTGTGAATACGATGGACTCCATGCTTGGCTACAAAAATGATAAATATATGTATTTTGGCAGATTTGCGGCAAGGCTTGATGATGTGGTCAATTTCATACCGGCAAGAATCAGTGCATATCTGATGATTGCTGCGGCATTTATCGGTGGCAGGCAGTTTGATGGCAAAAATGCATACAGCATCTTTAAAAGAGATCGTTTCAATCACGCAAGCCCCAACTCAGCCCAGACAGAGTCCGTATGTGCGGGAGCTTTAAGGGTGCAGCTTGCGGGTGATGCAGTGTATTTCGGGAAGCTTGTGAAGAAAAAATACATAGGAGACGGTCTGCGTGAGATAGAGTACGAGGATATAAAGCGTGCAAACAGGCTGATGTATATTACTGCGTTTTTGTGTGAGCTTTTATCTGTGGCGGTTATGAGTCTTGTTTTAATATTGCTTTGAATATGAAAAATTGATGTAAGAATAGATGGAGGACTTGAATGAAAAGCATCCATGGCGGTGACATATACAACAATAAAGTAAATATGGATTTTTCGGTAAATATCAATCCTCTTGGCATACCGCATTCTGTTAAAGAGGCTATGAGTGATGCACTTTCGTATGCAGACAGATATCCCGACATGGCATGCAGTGGCCTTAAAAAAGCGATATCAGAGTATTTCACACAGCAAGGCTGCAGCATACAAAGCGAGGATGTAATTCCCGGAAACGGAGCTTCAGAGCTTTTTATGGCGATAGCTCATGCCATAAAGCCCGAAAAAGCAGTGCTTCCGGCCCCGGGATTTTTCGGTTATGAGCATGTGCTTCGTGCAGTCGGCTGTGATATCGGATATTTCCTGCTGGATGAGCAGAGTGATTTTTCTCCTGCTGCACGGCTGGATGCTTTAATGGATATGCTTACAGATGATACAGATATATTTTTTATCGCAAATCCAAACAATCCGACAGGGTATCTTGCAGACAGCACTTTCATGAAGCAAATAATAGGGCATTGCAAAGAAAAGCATATTTATGTGGTGGCAGATGAATGCTTCATGGGCTTTTGTGAAAAAAATTATTCTGTTTTGTCACTTTTATGTGACTATGACAATTTGATTGTTGTAAGAGCCTTTACCAAGCTTTTTGCTATTCCGGGAGTAAGGCTTGGATATATGCTCAGTAAAAATGAGGCAGTAAGACAAAAGGTTCAAAGGAATCTGCCGGAGTGGAACGTGTCTGTCTTGGCACAGATGGCAGGAGAGGCATGCATTAGGGAATCAGAGTATATTAAAGAAACAGCATCGTATGTGAGCGGACAAAGAAGGCTGCTGTCAGATGGACTAAAAAAGCTTGGTTTTAAGGTATATAAAAGTGATGCTGATTTCATACTGTTTTACAGCAAGCTTCCATTATATGATATACTGCTTAATAAGGGAATACTGATACGGGACTGCTCCAACTATGTGGGGCTTTCGGAAGGGTATTTTCGTGTGGCAGTAAAGACTTATGATGAAAATGTAAGATTATTGAAAGTGATAGGTGAGTGTATTGAAAAAAATTAAACAGTTAGAGCCGATGGAGATTGAAAAGAGAAGCTTTGAGATAATTTCACATGAGCTGTCTGAAATGCAGGTTACGCTGCCTGCTGATCAGGAGATGATAACAAAAAGAGTCATACACACGAGTGCTGATTTTGATTATATACAGACGCTTAAATACTCTAAGGACGCCGTTGCTATTGCAAAAAGGCTGATATCAGAGGGCGCTGATATAGTGACCGATACCAACATGGCTCTTTCAGGCATAAATAAAAAATACCTGGCAAAATTCGGCGGACAGGCGCACTGCTTTATGGCTGATGATGAGGTCGCTCTTATTGCAAAGGAGAAAAAGACAACGCGCGCGGCAGTAAGCATGGAGTTTGCATCAAGGATAGATAAGCCTGTGATTTTTGCGATAGGAAATGCACCGACAGCGCTTATAGAGTTGTACGATATGATAGAAAAAGGAATATATAAGCCTGCATTTGTAATCGGTGTGCCGGTGGGCTTTGTCAATGTGGAGGCAGCCAAGGAGCTAATTATGGAGACAGGCGTGCCGTATATCGTCAATGTCGGACGAAAGGGTGGCAGCAATATTGCGGCTGCCATATGCAATGCGCTGATTTACAGTCTGGTTGATAGAGGCTGATGCATGAGGAAATTTAGTGATTATGAGATATGGATTTACCACAGGAAGCTGTGCGGCGGCGGCATCAAAGGCGGCGGCATATATGCTTTTAACCGGAAAGGCTAAAAACAAAATAACGATTCAGACACCTAAGGGAATAGCTTACACGGCTGATATCACCGACATAAAAAGAAGTGAAAATGAAGTAGCTGCGCTGTGATAAAGGACGGAGGGGATGACCCTGATGTGACCACCGGAGCCTATATATATGCTTCTGTACGGATTTTGTATTCCGATACATCTGCTTTATGCAAAAAAAGCAGGATTTGGTTATCATAAATATTGACGGTGGTGACGGAGTGGGAAGAGTCACCAAACCCGGATTAGACCAGCCTGTCGGAAACGCGGCTATCAATCATGTGCCGCGTGAGATGATTGAAAAAGAGGTAAGGGAGGTCTGTGAGCTTTTGGATTTTAAGGGGACACTTGACATCACAATCTCGGTTCCAAAGGGAAAGGAGCTTGCAGAAAGGACCTTTAATCCAAGGCTTGGGATAGTTGGTGGTATATCAATTCTCGGCACAAGCGGTATTGTTGAGCCCATGAGCTCACAGGCTCTTATTGATACGATAAGGGTGGAGCTTAGGCAGAGATATTCGTTTGGGTATGATTATGTGGCGGTTGCTCCGGGAAATTACGGTCTTGACTTTATGAAGGAAAGCTATGGCTATGATCTGGACAGGAGTGTCAAATGCTCCAACTTTATCGGCGAAACAATTGATATGGCTGCAGATATGGGCTTTAAGAGGATGCTTTTGACAGGACATATAGGAAAGCTCATAAAGGTAGCAGGAGGCATCATGAACACTCATTCGAGGGAGGCAGACTGCAGGATAGAGCTTTTGACGGCATTTGCGTTTAAGTGTGGTGTAGCGCCCGAATACATAAAGCGCATTATGGACAGCCTTACGACAGAGGAGGCCCTGGCGGCACTTAAGGAAAGCGGCAGGCTGTATGAGGTAATGGATTATGCGATGGAGCGCATATGCTTTTATCTGGATAAGAGAGCAAAGGGCAGACTTGAGATAGACTGTATCATGTATTCAAACGAATTTGGTGAGCTTGCAAAAAGCAGAAAGGCAGAAAAATGGTTTACTTTGTTGGCGCAGGAACAGGCGCAGCAGATTTAATAACAGTACGCGGAATGCGTCTTTTACAAAAGGCAGATGTGATAATTTATGCAGGCTCGCTTGTTAATCCAGAGCTTTTGGACTATGCAAGGGAGAGCTGTGAAATATATAACAGTGCAAAAATGACACTGGATGAGGTTATCGCAGTCATGAAAGCTGCTGAGGCAGACGGAAAAATGACTGTGCGCCTGCACACGGGAGAGCCAAGCATATACGGCGCAGTGCGCGAGCAGATGGATGAGCTTGATACTCTTTTAATACCATATGAGAGCTGTCCGGGCGTGAGCGCGTGCTTTGGCGCTGCTGCATCGCTCAACATTGAGTATACGCTCCCCGGTATTTCCCAGTCGCTCATCATCACACGCATGGAGGGGCGCACGAAGGTGCCGCCTAAGGAGAGCATAGCAAGCTTTGCCTCACACCACGCTTCCATGGCGGTTTACTTAAGCACCGGGCTTTTAGAGAAGCTTACGGAAAGCCTTATTGAGGGAGGATACGCGGCAGATACACCTGCTGCAATTGTATACAAGGCAACCTGGCCACAGGAGGAGGCATACGTGTGCACTGTCGCTACACTGGAGCAGACAGCGAGGAAGCACAATATCACAAAGACAGCGATAGTGCTTGTGGGGGATGTCATAGCTCACCGGCATTACGAGAAATCAAGACTTTACGCACCGGATTTTTCGACAGAGTATCGCAAGGCTTCTGTAGAGTCAAAGGATAACGATTAAAAAAGGCGTGAATATATAAATATGGGAAATATATGGGAACTGAAAATATGAAAATTTGCATTGTAAGCTTCACAAAAAAGGGCTATGAGCTGTCATGTGACATAGCTTATAAGCTTGAAAAAAGTGCATATGAGGTGGAGGTTTTTACCAAGTGCTCGAGATTATCGGATGAGAATATTAAAAATTCCACCGATGAAAATTATAGAAATATCACCTACATATCACAAAATATATCAGACTGGACAGCTGCACAGATGAGTGAAAAAAAGGCTATGATTTTTATCGGGGCATGCGGTATTGCAGTGAGGGCTATAGCTTCTTCTGTAAATAACAAGCTTAAAGACAGTCCTGTTATTGTGATAGATGAGCTGGGGCAGTTTGTTATTCCGATTCTTTCAGGGCATGTGGGAGGTGCCAATGAGCTTGCTGTATTATTAGCAGCACTGATGAATGCCACACCTGTTATAACAACCGCTACTGATATCAATAATAAATTTGCAGTTGATGTTTTTGCAAAGAAATGCAGGCTTGCAATAGTCAATAAAGATGGCATCGCCAGAGTATCATCAAAGGTATTGGCGGGGGAAGTGGTTACTATGTCGGTCGACTGGAAGCACATCCCGGCTAAGCACAGAAGCCTTATAAAGGCATTTTTCGATGAAGCTGATATGAGTGCTGATGCAATAAAAACAGTGGACTTCCCACCTGCTTGCGGTGCTGATATTGTAGTATCATGCGAAAAAGCAAAGGACCCTAAAAATGGCAGTATTTACTTAAAACCCACACAATTTGTACTTGGTATTGGGTGCAGAAGGGATACAGCGTTTGAAAATATTGACAGGGCAATCAGACAAAGTCTTTTAAAGCTACAAATAGATATTTCGGATATAGACATGATTGCATCAATAGATGTGAAAAAAGATGAACCGGGAATAAAGGAATTTTGCGAAAGAAACAGGATAGAATTTGTCACTTATACCGCGGATGAGCTTATGGCGGTGCAGGGAGAATTCAGTGCCTCGCAGTTTGTCAGGAAGCATGTTGGAGTGGACAACGTGTGCGAGCGTGCAGCAGTGCTTGCAGGCAGCAGGAAATGTAACGAAGCAGGAGAACTTATCTATAAAAACATAAATATGACAGTGTAACTGTTGCGGCAGCAAGGTATCCTGATTAATCATAAATGAGGTGCAAAATACCTTTTGACACTCATATCATTAAAAAATTGCAAATAGCTGCATGGTTATATAAAATTAGTAGAGATGGAGATTAACATGAATAAAATTTACATAGTAGGTATGGGGCCGGGCTTTGAAAGCATGATGACAAAGCAGGCGATTGACGCCCTGGAAGCGAGTGATGTCATAGTGGGATACACCGTATATATAAAGCTGCTTGGAGAAAAATTCCAGACCAAAGAGCTTTTGACCACTCCGATGCGTCAGGAAAAAGAAAGATGTCACCTGTGCTTTAAAAAGGCACTTGAGGGCAAAACAGTCTCCCTTGTATGTAGTGGCGATGCCGGAATATACGGATTGGCCTCTCTTATGTATGAGATTGGGCAGGAATACGATAACGTAGAGCTTTCGGTAATACCCGGCATTACAGCGGCAAACAGTGGTGCGGCAGTGCTTGGAGCACCATTAAACCATGATTTTTGTACCATCAGCTTAAGTGACCTGCTCACACCGTGGGATAAGATTGAAAAGCGTCTTGTGGCTGCTGCAGAGGGTGATTTTGTCATAGCACTGTACAATCCGTCAAGTCACAAGAGAAAGGATTATCTGATGAGAGCCTGTGATATTCTGCTTCGTGCGATAGAGCCGGAACGACCATGTGGCTATGTCGAAAATATCGGACGTGAGGGAACAAGCTATAAGGTCTGTACTCTCGGTGAACTCCGCAGTGCACAGGTCAACATGTTTACGACAGTATTTATCGGCAATGAGGGTACACAAATAATTGACGGAAAGCTTGTCACAAGGAGAGGATATCAGATTGAGTAAAATACTGATTTTTGCAGGAACAACAGAGGGACGTAAGCTATCAGAGCATCTGTGTGAAAGAGGCATAGAGCATACGGTTTGCGTGGCAACAGAATACGGTGAAATCGTGCTGCAGGAAAATCCGTTCGCGCATGTTCATATGGGGCGTATGGACAGCGAAGGCATGAGAAGCTTCTTTGCGGAACAAAAATGTAAGCTAATAGTGGATACCACCCATCCGTATGCAGCCATTGTTACCGAAAATATAAAGCAGGCAGTTTATGCGTTTAACGAGGCACATGCTGTTACAGACAATCAGGCGGATAGCAGCATATCAGAAAATATCGAATATGTGCGTCTTAAAAGAGATACGGATATATCAGCAGATTATGATAATATCCGCTATTTTGAGGACAATGAAGCATGTGCAAAGGCACTTAACAATACAGACGGAAATATACTGCTCACAACAGGAAGCAAGGAGCTGTCAGTGTATTGTAAAACCTTAGACGTCAGGGAAAGATTGTATGTGCGCGTGCTTCCAGGGCTTGAGAGCATAAGCTTGTGCATGCACAATGATATTACAGGAAAGCACATTCTGGCATTGCAGGGACCGTTTAGCACACAGCTTAATGAGGCACTTATTGACCAGTATGACATCAGATGTCTGGTCACCAAAAAAAGCGGTGCGGCCGGTGGCTTTATTGAGAAAATAGCTGCCGCAAAAAATAAAAATATTCCGGTCTATATTGTGGGGCAAAGTGTGCAGGATGATGGAATGTCATTTGAAGCTGTTTGTGAATATATTGACAGTAAATATAACAAGCTTCATATCATGCTTGCCGGCATTGGAATGGGAAATGATGCTTGCATGACAAAAGCTGTTTCAGATGCAATAGAAAGCGCTGATATTATACTTGGCGCAAGCCGCATGATAGAAAAATACAGTGCGAAGATAGACAAAAAGCCGTATTATCTTGCAGAACAGATTATTCCTTATCTATACGAAATTTGTGCAGATACTGAAAAAATCAGTAATGTTCTTATATTATTCTCGGGAGATACGGGCTTTTACAGTGGAAGCAGAAAGCTGTATCTGGCGATAAAAAATGAAATATCTGAAGGAAAATTAAATGCGGACGTGTCAATCATTCCTGGAATTTCATCTGTGTCATATATGGCGGCAGCAGTCGGTGAAACCTACAACGATGCGTATATATGCAGCATCCACGGAGTAAAGCTGTCTAATATCACATCACGGATTAGCATCATGCAAAAACGTTTATGCTGATGTCAGGTGTAAAGGATGTGAATATGCTTGGACACCTATTAAGCAGTGACGAAAGGTATGGTTTGCAAAAATGCTCGGTAACTGTGGGATACCAGCTATCATATCCGGATGAAACTATATCGCAGCTTTCGCCGCAGGAGTGCACAAAGCTTAAAAGGGAGGGACTGTATATCTGCATGATAAAAAATCCCAATCCGGTTGCAAAAAATGTTACACCGCAGCTAAGTGATGCAGCATTTATCCGTGAAAAGGTTCCGATGACCAAAGAGGAAATAAGGCATGTAAGCATCTGCAAGCTTCATTTGAAATCGGATTCAGTGCTTTATGATGTGGGAAGCGGAACCGGCTCCATAGCGGTAGAGGCCGCATCACTTTCCGATGATATGGAGGTCTATGCCATCGAGCAGAAGGAAAATGCCGTGCAGCTTATCACGCAAAATAAAGAAAAGCATGGACTTGAAAATATCCATGTTATAAACGCAAAGGCTCCTGACGGAATGGACACTCTTCCGGTGCCGACACACGCATTTATCGGAGGCAGTGGTGGCAATCTAAAGGAAATAATAGAGGCTCTTAAAACAAAAAATCCACATATCCGTATAGTGATAAATGCAATTTCCATAGAAACAATTTGTGAGATAAAGGAAATATTGTCGGCATATGATGTGAAAAATGAGGATATCGTGCAGCTGCAGGTCAGCCGTTCAAAGCAGATAGGACATTACCATCTGATGCAGGCAGAAAATCCGGTGTGGATATGTTCGTTTGAATTTTAACCTGGGCTTTTATGCTACAACCCATAATTAATCATCAAAGGCTGATATTTTAAGGTATATGATGAAATAAAGGATGAATACATGAAAATAAATCGTTTTATGATAGCCGCACCCAAAAGCGGCAGTGGAAAAACAATGATAACCTGCGCTTTACTGCAGCTATTAAAGGATAGCGGAAAAAACGTATTGTCATATAAGTGCGGACCGGATTATATTGACCCGATGTTTCACAAAAAGGTGCTTGGAGTACCATCCAAAAATCTCGATACGTTTTTTACGGACGAAAAGACAACAGTGCAGCTTTTCTTAGATGAAAGAGCCGATGGTGATTTTGCTGTGCTTGAGGGCGTGATGGGATTATATGACGGGCTTGGCGGAATATATGAGCAGGGTTCGTCATACCATCTGGCAAAGGTGACGCAGACTCCGATAATACTCGTGGTGGATGCAAAGGGCATGGGAAAGTCAGTGCTTGCTCTTATAGCCGGTTTTTGCAGTATGACACGCACCACTTGATTAAGGGGGTTCTGCTCAATCGGATGTCGAAGGGCTATTATGACATCATAAAGCCTCTGATAGAGAAGGAGCTTTCCGTAAAAGTAGTCGGATATTTCCCGGAACAGAAGGATATCGGGCTTTCAAGCAGACACCTGGGGCTTGTCATGCCGGATGAGCTTTTAGATATAAAAAAACAGCTCAATGAAACTGCCGACAGACTAAAAAAGACGATAGATATGGATTTGTTTATAGATATAGCAGAAGCGGCAGATGAAATTGGTGACAGCGGAAGTGTAGATGTATATAATGAAAAAAATATAGGTAATTGTGATCAAAATGAATTTTCACAAAATAAAGCAATAAATACCGTAAACATAGCTGTTGCCATGGACGAAGCCTTTTGTTTTTACTATGAAGATAACCTAAGAATGCTCGAAAAATGTGGTGCAAAATTACAGTATTTTTCACCGCTTTACGATACCAAGCTTCCAAAGGATTGTGATGCAATGCTGCTTGGAGGCGGTTATCCGGAGCTGTATGCAAGGGAACTGAGTAAAAACGTATCTATGCTGAATGCCATAAAAAAAGCTTTTAGAGCCGGAATGCGACGGTTGCCGAATGTGGAGGGTTTATGTATCTTCACGAGATTATGGAG